>Ga0207639_10002447_pt1 | contig 12461 bp, 12 predicted proteins | sample KBSCornC32_FD_184299 | JGI IMG/M metagenome (GOLD analysis project Ga0207639, IMG submission 184299) | Corn rhizosphere microbial communities from Kellogg Biological Station, Michigan, USA - KBS Corn C3-2 (SPAdes) (version 2) | ecosystem: Host-associated > Plants > Roots > Rhizosphere > Soil ...
TGCTCTGGGCCGCGGGGGTCGAGGCCTCGCCGGCGGCGCGGTGGCTCGATGTGCCGGCCGACAAGGCGGGCCGGATGCGGGTCGAACCCGACCTCAGCGTTCCGGGCCACCCCGAGATCTTTGCGATCGGCGATACCGCGACACTGGTCATGCCGGACGGCAAGCCGGTGCCCGGCATCGCCGATGGGGCCAAGCAGGGCGGGCGGCATGCGGCGCGGGTGATCCGCGCGCGCCTCAGCGGCGATGCGACGCCGATGCCTTTCCGCTACAAGCACGCCGGCGACCTCGCGACGATCGGCGGCCGCGCCGCGGTCATCGACTTCGGCTGGATCCGGCTCACCGGCTGGTTCGCCTGGTGGATGTGGGGCATTGCCCACATCTACTTCCTGATCGGCGTCAAGAACCGGCTGTTCGTCGCGCTGAGCTGGCTCTGGATCTACCTCAGCGGCCAGCGCAGCGCCCGGCTGATCACGCAGGGCGAAGCCAGCGAGCGGTCGGTCGACGGCAGGTAGCCACCGCTCCTGTCCTCAAGCGCGCCAGGCATGCCAGCCGGCTTCGATGCGGCGGAAGAAATCCGCCGGCCGCTCGGCGGTGAGCTCGTCGCCCAGCCGGAAGGCACGGCGCTCGAGCTTGCGGTTGCGGGCCCGGACCGCTTTGACCAGTCGCGACCGTTTGTTGGTGCCGGTATCGCCTAGCCGGTGCAGCGCCGCTGACAGAGCGTCGAGATCGTGGTGATCGCCCAGCGTCGTGCCGAGCTCGTCGGCGATCTTGCAGTAGCTGTTGAAGATTTTCGGGGCGACGGCCCGCAGCAGGGCGAGCTGGTTGGCGTGGTATTTGGTCTGCTTGCGCCACTCGTGGAAGTTCTCGGGCGTCGGCTGGGCTGCGGCGTGCGCTTCGGTGTCGCGCATGTCGCGATAGATGCGCTCGAGCCCCTTGCCGATGAGTGGAAACCCACCCCGGTCGAACCGCCATTGCGCTGCCCGGCCGCGTGCCTTGCGCAAGCCGTCGGCGATCTCACCCTCGAGTAGCGACTGGCGGCTTGCGACCCCCGGCTTTTCGACGCTCGCCATGAGCTCGGCCCGAAGCCGCGGCGCGGTCACGCCGGCTTCGCCGGTCACGTCGTCGAAGGTTTCGGTGAGGACGTCAGCGTCACGCGTGCGGGCCAGTCGTCGCGCGAGGTCGCGGAACGCCGCATTCTCCTCGCGGTATCCGTCGAGGTGTTTGCGGGGCAGGCGGATCAGCGCACGCAGGCGCTTCAGCTGCTGGCGGACATCGTGGATCTTGTCGGCCTCGTCCGCTTTCTCATCGGCGATCGCGGCGAGCGCCGTATCGATCTCAGCCACCGCTATTCGGCGCAGAGATTTCGCGACACCCTTCTGGCGATGAAAACGCGGCTGCAACACGGCGCTCCAGCTGGATAATCCGAGCGGCAGGTGTCGCATCAAGGACTGTCACAAAACAGCAAAAAACCGGGCACCCTCACGGCACCCGGTTCCATCAGACGTGCAACCGTCGCTTTAGGCGGCGGAGATGTTGTTGACGGCGACCTTGCCGGTGCGGCGGTCTTCGGCGGTGTCGAACGAGACCTTCTGGCCCTCGGTCAGCGCCCGCAAGCCGGCGCGCTGCAGCGCCGTTGCATGCACAAAGATGTCCTTGCCACCGGCATCCGGCTGAATGAAGCCGTAGCCTTTCTGGTCGTTGTAGAATTTCACGGTACCGGTCTGCATAGAAAGAAAGTCCTTTGGTGCGACGAAGATAGTCCGGGCTTGGGACAGCGTGCGCACGCCTTTTTCGCCCGGTGATCGATGTTTGGAGCCCTATACGCGCCGAGCCTTTTTCACCGGGCAGAACGGCCAAATATCAGGCCAAATCTCGACGGCGACTTTGATAGCTGCGCCGTTCAGCTTTGGCAAGATAACGGCCGGAGGGCCCATCCCAGGCCGAATTTACCTTTTGGAAAGGATACGATCGGGGGCCAGAAGGTAGGGCGCGAGGGCGCCGGCGATGTTGGAAAGCGGCAGGACTTCGGGCTTGAGACGGATGCCGAGCACGTCCTGCATGAAGGCGCGGCGGGCATCGATGCGGTCGCTCACGCCCGGGAATTTCTCGCGCAATTCGGCCCTTCTCTGCTCATCGAGGAGCGCGATGCCGTCCTCGATATTGCACGAATAGTATGGCGCCCCGACTGCCGGGATGATGTCGCACTGGATTGCCTGGGCGGAGACGAATCGCTCGGTCGAACCCGGATAGACCGGCGTGTTCATCCACTCGTCGATGTGGATCAGGTGACCGGGGTTGAGGACGAGCTTGAAGAACGGCGTATCGAGCCGCCGGCGCACCAGGGCGTCGATCTCGCCGCCGGAAACGCCGATACCGATGGTTTCGTACCACTCGGCGGCGCAGGCGAAATAAGGCGCCGCCAGCCGCTCGACATAGTCGGCGGCATCGGCCGGGAGGTCGCCCTGGTCCTCGGCAGTCCAACCGACGCGGCTCGAGAGTGCGCCCCAGTAGCCGACGGCGGTCGTCAACGGCTCGCCACGATTGATGGTTTTGGACGATGGGCTGTCGAGCCCGACGAGCCGGGCGCCGGTCGAGAGCATGGTGTGACAGGCGTGCGGCAGGCCGTTGAGCCGCATCTTCTGCACAGCCTCGAATTCGGTCATGCCGGGCCGAAGGCTGCGCACGAGGTTCTTGATCGCCTCGGACACGGCCACCGCCGAAAACTCGAACTGCGCGATCTGCTCGATCTCGTTGGTGGCGCGCAGGCCTGTCGAGCTCTGCATCAGCAGCGCGTTGGCATTGACCACGCGGCCGACGCCGTTGGCGATGGTGCGCAGCGTGTCGACGATAAAGGACGGCGTTTCGAGCCAAGTGTTGGGCGTCGCGGTTTCGGTCGGCCCAAAATATTTCCAGCCGAGGACGCCGATCTTCTGCCCGGAAGCGATGCCCGCGGCCCGCAGCAGTTCTTCGAGCGGCGGCGTCTTGGTGCGGTCCTGCCCCATGAGGCCGAAGGGCGGGTAGAGCTTGGCCTCGACTTCGATCTGCGACGCGGCGGCGCGGCCGAGATTTTCGGGGCCGGCGAGAATCGTCGGCGTGCGGCCCGGGACGACGATCAGCAGCGCTTCCTCGAAGCGCGGATCGAAGCCAGTGAGCCAGGCAAGGTTAGCGCAATGCTCCTTGTCGGCGTAGATCAGCGCCGCATCGAGGCCGGCGGCCTGGATCGCAGCGAGGAATGCATCGCGCCGGCGAAGGTAAATCTCGCGCGGTAGCTCGGGCCGCTCCGCCGGGACGCCGAACTCCGGCAGCCTCGCCTCGATCAATTGCACCGCCATCGACGCCTCCTCGTGTTGCGCGGGATGGGCTAGCCGACTCGGCGGATGGGCGCAACCGCCCCGGAACTCACCCGTAGAGGGGACGTTGCCCCGAGACCATTTGAGGAGAGCTCAAAATGACCGGCAAGAAGTGGTCGCAGGACGTGACCGAGCATTCCGACGCGATGGATCTCGAGGAGCACATCTTCGAGTCCGACGATCCCAAGAAAATCGCCGACTCGCTGAAGCGCTCGGCGGAACACAGCCACCGCCGCAAATCGGGACCGTACCAATCGGCCATGTCGATGCTGAACTTTTACATCAACCGGGCGGGCAAGAACCTACCGGCCAAACAGAAACACGTGCTCGAGGCTGCCAAGGACGAGCTGCGCAAGGATTTTGGCCGCGAGGCGCAGTAGGCGCTAACGCTTCGGCGAGCGCTCGACCGATGCGTCGATCAGCAATGCGGCGGCGCGGGCGACGTTGGCGGCTGGCCCCTCGCCATGGAACATCTGCCCCGAGAGAAACGTGCCCTCGAGGAGAAGCATCAGCCCATCGCCGAGCAGCGCCGGATCCCGGGCGCCCATCCGCGCCGCCATTTCGCGCAGCCTCGCACGGAGCTCGCGCTTATGGCGCGCGCCGACGCGGCGCGCGGGATGCGCCTCCTCGGGATATTCGACTGCCGCATTTGAGAGACCACAGCCCCGGTAGTCCGGCTCGACCGCACGCTCTGCCAGCCCATCGAGATAGTCCAGAAGCTGCGCGCGCGGATCGGGAGCATCTTCCCCCATTGCGCCATTAAAGCGCGCCCAGAACTCCTGCTCGTAGAGCTCGAGATAGGAAGCGGCGAGCTCGTCCTTGGAGGCATAGCTGCGGTAGAGGCTGGGCTTGGTGACCCCGGCCCGCGCCACGATCTCCTCTACACCGACGGCGCGGATGCCTTCGCGGTAGAAGAGGTCGCGCGCCGTGCGGAGAATGCGCTCCGCTGCGCGTGGTTTGGCGCCATCCGGCATCTCGGTGAGGACATCGCTTGCGGTGGGGCTCATTTGGCGCCTTGACAATGTTACCGATCGGTACGTAGTTTCCGGCTCCAAGATACGTACCGGTCAGTCACATGGCAATAGCTTCTTCTGCGTCTGTCTCCACCCGGCCGTTCGGCCAGCGTTACGCCTTCATCGTCGTCGGCGTGATTTTCGTCTGCCTCCTCATCTCATCGGCGATGCGTGCGGCGCCGGGCGTGCTGCTGCAGCCGCTGCAGGATTCGTTCGGTTGGTCGCGCGACACCGTTTCACTCGCAGCCGCGATCGGCATCCTCGTCTATGGCCTCACCGGGCCGTTCGCCGCGGCGCTGATGGAGCGCATGGGGCTCAGGCGCACGGTGATGGCGGCTCTCGTCCTCGTCGCGGCCTCGACGGCGGCGAGCCTCTTCATGACGCAGTCCTGGCAGCTCATGCTGACCTGGGGCCTTGCCTCGGGCATCGGCACCGGCTCGATCGCCGTGGTGCTCGGGGCGACGATCGCCAACCGCTGGTTCTCGACCAACCGCGGCTTCGTCATCGGGCTCATGTCGGCCTCGACCGCGACCGGCAACCTGATCTTCCTGCCGGCGATGGCGGCAATTGCGGTTGGCGGTGGCTGGAAGGCGGTGGTGACGATACTGGCGATCGCCGCCGCGGCGCTGATCCCGCTGATCTATTTCCTCGTGCCGGAGCGGCCAGGCTCGATCGGCCTTACCCGCTATGGCGCGCCTGCCGGTGAAGTAGTGCCCCCTGCCCGAGCTGCTGGCCAAGGGTTCGTCGCCGAGACGTTCGGCATTCTGGCGATGGCGGCCAAGACGCGCACGTTCTGGCTGCTGTTCGGGACGTTCTTCGTCTGCGGCCTGACCACCAACGGGCTCGTCGGCACGCACCTGATCTCCTATTGCGGCGACCACGGCATTCCCGAGGTCGGGGCGGCGGGCCTCCTCGCGACGATGGGCATCTTCGATCTCATCGGCACGACCGCCTCCGGCTGGCTCACGGACCGGTTCGACCCGCGCAAGCTCCTCCTCGCCTATTACGCCTTCCGGGGGCTGTCGCTGCTCTACCTGCCCTATTCCGGCTTTTCGGGCTGGATGCTCACGGCGTTCGCGGTGCTCTATGGCCTCGACTGGATCGCGACCGTGCCGCCGACCGCAAAGCTCGCGACGGAAGCCTTCGGCGACCGGGCCGGACCCATCGTCTTCGGCTGGATTTTTGCGGGCCACCAGATGGGCGGCGCGACGGCGGCATTCCTTGCCGGTTTCATCCGCCAGTCCGAGGGCGACTATGCGATGGCGTTCTTCCTCGCCGGGATCACCGGCCTCATCGCCGGCGGCATGGCGATCATGATCAACCGCGACGCGCGGTCTGGCGCGACCCCGGTGCCGCAGGCGGCCTGACAACGGATGGTGGCCGGGCGCTGTAGCGTCCGGCCACTGTGCCCCGCCCTAGAGGTGGGCGCCGCCCGAGACCTCGATCGCTGGCCGTTGACCCAGCGGTTGGCGTCCTGCAGCAGCGAAGCGATCATCGGCCCGATGTCGTCCGGCACGCCGGGCCGGCCGAGCGCCGTGATCGAGGCGACGGCCTGGTTGTACTGCGGGTTGTCGCGGACGAGCCCACCGTTGAAATCGGTGGCGATCGCGCCCGGGGCAACCGTGTTGACGGTGATGCGACGCGGGCCAAGCTCGGCTGCGAGGTACCGCGTCAGCACTTCGATGGCGCCCTTCATTGAGGCGTAAGCCGAGGTGCCCGGCGCGGTGAAGCGGGCAAGCCCCGACGAGATGTTGATGATGCGGCCGCCATCGTTGAGGAGCGGCAAGAGCTTCTGCGTCAGGAAGTAGACGCCCTTGAGGTGGATGTTCATCACCTCGTCGAACGCTTCCTCGGTCATCTCGACGAAGGGGCGCCGAAGGCCGGTGCCGCCATTGTTGACGAGGTGGTCGAAGCGGTCGCGGCCCCAGGTATCCCGCAGGGCGGCGCGGATCTCATCCACGAAGGCATCGAAGGAGCCGACGTTGCCGGCATCGAGCTGCAGCGCCACGGCCTTGCGGCCGAGCGCCTCGAGCTCGCCGACGACCTTGTCGGCCTCGGCCTTGTTGCTGCGATAGGTGATGATCGAGTCCTCGCCCAGCCGCGCGAGAGCGATCGCGGTGTTCGCGCCGAGGCCGCGGCTGCCGCCGGTGACGAGGGCAATTCGAGGGGAATGGGTGGTGTCGGGCATCGCTGGTCTCCGGTCAAAATCGATGCCGACGATGTAGGTCGCGGGGCTGCTCGCTCGAATGCCGAAAGGACCGCGTTTTTTGCCTAATCCTCCAAGTCAGGGCTTTTGCATCCCCAATTGGCGTCCTATTTATGCCTGAAAGCCGAGACCCGAGGACCGCTCATGTCCACCCTCAAGGATGCCATATTGCGTCACGCCGCCGCCGCGGATGGCGCCATGGAAACCGCCGTTCCCGGGCTCGTGCTGATGCGTTCGACGCAGCCGAGCCTGCCGCACCACGTCAACTACAAGCCCTCGCTCTGCATCGTCGCGGATGGCGCCAAGGAGGTGATGCTGGGCGATGAAGCCGTCGCCTATGGGGCCGGCCAATCGCTCGTCGTCAACCTCGAGCTGCCGCTGCTCAGCCGCGTCACCAGGGCGCCATACGCCGGCCTGTCCCTCCGGTTCGACGTGGCGCTGCTTCGCGAGGTGGTGACGCAGTTGCCGCGGCCGCCGGCCGAAAGCCGCAATGCGCCGGGACTGTTCGTCGACGAGGTCAGCGGCCCCCTGGCGGATGCCGTCGGCCGGCTGGTGTCGCTGCTGGCGACGCCGGATGCGATCGGCGCGCTCGGACCGGCCATCACCCGCGAAATCTACTATTGGCTGCTTACCGGGCCGCATGGCGCCGAGGTCGCCAAGCTCGCCCTGCCCGACAGCCACACGCAACGCATTGCACGCGCTATCGGGCTGATGCGGGACGAGGTAGCCCGGCCGATCCCCATCGAGGAGCTGGCCGCCGCGGCCCGTATGAGCCCCTCCTCGTTCCACCAGCACTTCAAGCTGCTGACGGCGCTGTCGCCGCTGCAATACCACAAGCAGTTGCGGCTGCTGGAAGCGCGGCGGCTGATGCTCTCGGAAGCCCTCGGCGTAGCCGGGGCGGCCTACAAGGTCGGCTACGAGAGCGTCTCGCAGTTCAGCCGCGAATACGCCCGGATGTTCGGACGGCCGCCCAAACGCGATGTAACGGACCTTCGCCGGACGCCTCTTCCCGCCGTCGCCTGAAGCTGACGGACCGGAGCGGCAGCCTTAGTTGCCGTCGTCCACTTCGGTGACGGGGCGGTCATTGCCGCGCGCCAGTTCCTCGTGCCACTTACCCTCGGCATCCTCCCAGAGGATGGCGCGGGTCTCGTCGGGACGCTCCTGCTCGCGGGCGGCGCGATGGGCGGCGCGCAATGCCTGCTCGTGCGTGCGAAATGTCTCCGAGAAGACCCCGTCGTACTTGTAGGCCCAGCCGCCGTCGTGCTGGACGATTTTGTAGTGGATCGTCGCCATCACCGCCTCTTTTCACGCGCAGACTAGCGCCCGCGGCCCCTGATCGGCAACATCGTTGCTGGTTAGTCTTCGACGAGCACCTGCTGCGGCTTGCCGAGTTGGGTTTCGCGGAGCGCCATATAGAGGCCGCTCAGGATGATGATGCCCGCCCCAACGAAGATCCAGAAGGTCGGCGGTTGGCTGAAGACGAGCCAGCTCACGAGGCTCGCATAGATGATCTGGAGGTACGAGAACGGCGCGAGCACCGAGGCCGGGGCAAAGCGCGCCGCAACCGTTGCGAGCTGGTGGCCCGCCATGCCGGCGACGCCGATGGCGCAGAAGGCGAACCAGGTCGCCTGGTCGTGCGGCCAGACCCAACCCTGGAAGGCGAAGGGCGAGGTGCAGACCAGCGCCAGCAGGCAGGCATAGACCTGCTGCGTCGCGGCGCTGTCGACGCCGGCAAGCTTCCGCATCAGGATGTTGTAGAAGGCGCCGAGCACCGCGCCGCCGAGCGACAGAAATACGGCCGGCGAGAAGTCCGACGTGCCCGGCCGGATGATGATCAGCACGCCGATGAAGCCCACGACGATCGCCGACCAGCGGCGCCAGCCGACATGCTCGCCGAGGAGCGGGATCGACAGCATGCAGATGATCAGCGGCGTGGTGTTGAGGATCGAGCTCGTCATGGTGACGGGCAGGAATTTCACCGCGAGAAAATTGGTGATGGTCGAGGCGTAGAGCGCCCCTCCCCGCGCGATCTCGAGCCACGGTGCGCGTGACCGGAAGAGGCCGAGCCCCTGCGTTGGGGCAAAGACCAGCACCGCCATCAGCAGGTGCACGGCATAGCGCACCCAGATGATCTCGCCGAGCGGGATGCCCGCCGCCTGCATCCACTTGGCCGAGGGATCGATCATCACGAAGGCGAGCTGCGACACCAAAATGATGCCGATGCCGAACGTGCTGCGCTCCTCCCGGGGAGCGATGGCGGTAGCCATGGAAGCGATCCTGAGGCGGCCGCGCGAACGACGGCCGAGGTGGGTGCTGCAGCGATTGCGACCCGGCGGCCCGCTTGTCAACCGGGCAATTGCGTGGCTCAGTCCTGCGGGGCGAGTTCAGTGACCGCGCCCTTCTGCAGCGACCGTTCGCGCAGCCAGATGTAGAGGCCCGAGCCAATGACGATCGGCACGCCGACGAAGATCCAGATGTCCGGCGGCTGGTTGAAGATGAACCAGCTCGAGGCGGTCATCGAAATGATCTGGAGGTAGGCGAACGGGGCCAGCACCGAGGCCTCGGCGTAGCGGTGGGCGGTGGTGATCAACTGGTGGGCGACGAGGGCCGCGACGCCGATCAGCACGAAGCAGAACCAGCCGACGACGTCGTGCGGCCACTTCCAGCCGCCGACGGCGAAGCTGGCAACGCAGACCGTTGCGACGAGGCCCGCATAGAATTGCTGGGTGGTCGAGGAATCGATGCCGGCGAGCTTGCGGTTGAGGATCATGTAGATCGCAACGAACGCCACGTTGACGAGCGAGAACAGCACCGCCGGCTGGAAGGCCTGCGTCCCCGGCCGCACGATGATCAGGATGCCGATGAAGCCGACGCCGATGGCGAGCCAGCGCCGCCAGCCGACGTGCTCGCCGAGCAGCGGGATCGACAGGGCGCAGAGCACCAGCGGCATGGTGAAGTTGATCGAGCTCGTCACCGTCAGCGGCAGGACGCTCAGCGCCATGAAGTTCGCCGCGGTCGAGCCGAGGAGGCAAAGCCCGCGGATCAGCTCGAGCCACGGCCGTCGGGTCCGTATCATCTCGGCGCCGCGGGTGGGGGCGAAGATCAGCACCGCAAAGAGGAGCTGGCCGGCGTAGCGGACGAACACCACTTCGCCCGTCGGCATCCCGGCGATCGTCAGCCACTTGGCGCAGCTGTCGATCACCGTGAAGCAGAAATAGCCGATGAGCACATAGACGATGCCGCGCAGGCGGCGTTCTTCGAGCGGCGCTACCAACGGATCACCGAGCGGACGCGTTCAAGGTCAGTAGGTCTCCCGCAGATGCGCGACGCGAAGCGCCTTGGCCAGCGCCTTGGGGTTCACCCTCTTGCCGAAGCGCGGGGTGAAGGTCAGGCGCGTCTCGCGGCCCGGCAGCAGGGTGACGGCATTGTCGTTGAAATGGCCCGGCAGGTCCGGCGTCGTGGCGGTGACGAAGAGTGCCGGGCGGTCGGCTGTCAGGGTCAGTACGGGAACACCGTCTTCGCTCGACCATACCGCCTTCACCTCGGCATGCGGCAGCTCGTAGTACTTGTACGACTTTGGGAAGAAGTCGTTCTCGCCGAGGAGCTTTCCGTCTTCGCTGGTCCACGAGAAGAAGAGGAACTCATCCTCGGCCAGCTTTGCAGCCGGGATGCGGACGACATCGACGGCGCCGTCTGGACTGAGGCGGGCGCGCTTGGAGAACAGCGTACGCGTTTCGCCGGACGCCTTGACCGCGAGGATTTCGACGCCGACCTGAGCCTTGCCGGCAGTGTCGTTGATGCCGCGGAAGACGATGTCGCCCGTCGCCTTGTCGGGCACGGCGACGATGTTGAGCGGCAGGAAGAATCGCTTGGCCATGTAATGCAGCAGCTTCCACTGCCCGCCATAGTCGAGGCTCGACCAGCTAGCGACCGGCCAGCAATCGTTGATCTGCCAGAACAGCGTGCCCATGCAGCGCGGCTTGGTCGAGCGCCAGTATTCGATGGCGGTCTTAATCGCGAGGCCCTGCTGCACCTGGCTAAGGAACACCATTTCCTCAAAGCCCTTAGGGAAGCGGAAGTAGCGCGTCATCGTCTCGAGGATGCGCGCATTGCCGCCATCGTTGCGCTGGTGCGTCTCCATCACCGGCGAGGAAGGATTGCGGTCGCCGGGCTCGGCAAAGCTCTCGATGACATTCATCGAAGTGAAGCTCTGGAAGCCGAACTCCGAGGCGAAGCGCGGGTTGACGTCGCGGTAGTGCTCGAAGGGCTTTGCCTCGTGCCAGACGCTCCAGAAATGCATGTCGCCGCGGCTGTCCGAATGCCAGCCATCGGAGAAATCCATGTAGCCGAGCGACGGCGAGGACGGCCAGAAGCGGCGGCTCTCGTCTTCCTCGGCGACGATGTCGCCGAGCATCGAGTTGAGCCGGTCGTAGTTGGCGACGAAGCGGTCGCGATTGGCCTTGGTCTCGGGGTACCAGTTGAGCGAGCCGATGACCTCGTTGTCGCCGCACCAGATGGCGATCGAGGCATGGTGCTGCAGCCGGCGCACCTGCTGGGTGATTTCCGTCCGAACACTAGCGAGGAACGGCTTGTCGCTCGGGTACGGCATGCACGAGAACATGAAGTCGTGCCAGATCAGGATGCCGAGCTCGTCGCAGAGGCTGTAGAAGAAATCGGGCTCGTACTGCCCGCCGCCCCACAGGCGCAGCATGTTCATGTTGACCGCTTTGGCACTCTCCAGCGTATCGCGGATGGCGGCCGGGGTGATGCGCGAGGGGATCGCCTCATTGGGGATCCAGTTGGCGCCCATCATGGTGATGTCGCGGCCGTTGATCCGCACCTTGAAGTTGTGGTCGATCTCGTCCTTCTCGATGATCCACTCGAGCTTGCGCAGCCCGATGCGGCGCACGGTGTGCTCGCCGTCGACAAGCGTCTCCAGCAGATAGAGCGGCTGCTCTCCCTGCCCATTCGGCCACCAGAGTTTTGGATTCCTGATCGTGACGTTGTGGGTGAAGAGGTTCTCGCCCGGCGTCACGACGACCTTGTCGGCGATCACCTGCCCGTCGATCCGATGCTCGATCTCGGCGGTGCCGTGGTCGAAGGCAAAAAGGCGAGTCTTGATCGACAGTTCAACCGAGTTCTTCGCGTGCGCCTGCTCGACCTGAACGCTCTCCTGCCGCACGAGCCGTGAGCGGCGCAGCGCCATGCGGCCATAGACGCCGATCGGCATCAGGCAGATGCCCCAATCCCATCCCGCATGGCACGCCGCCTTGCGGATGAAGTTCATGTGGATGCCCTTCAGGCCGTTGGTCTTGTAGTTGTTGGTGAAGGGGATGGGGAACGGGTGCGCGTCATAGCGCGCCTTGGCGACATCCGGCGCGACCGCAAAATCGATGCGGAGCGTGTTCTGGCCTTCGTGCACTTTGCCGGTGACGTCGATGTCGTTGCGGACGAAGGCATTGTCGGTCTCGGCAATCACCTCGCCGTTGAGGCGGATGCTGGCGATGCAATCGACATATTCGAGGGTGAGCGTGAGGTAGCCGTCGAGGTCGGCGGCGGTCGCTTCGAAGCGTCGCTCGACGCTCCAGGGCGTTTCGTTGACCCACATCACGGCCTTTTCATTGTTGCCGAAATAGGGGTCGGGGATTTCCTCCGACTCGAGCAACGCCGTGTGGACATCGCCGGGCAGCGTGATGGCCCGCCGGCCTTTGCGGTTCGGCGAGGTCAGCGCGTAAGCACCCGCGAGGTTGATCTCCGAATAGTGCCGCGCAACCGCCGCTGCCTTCACCCCTGCCCTTGCCATCGCTTCCTCCTCGATCCGACGCGCCGCTGCTTAGCACGCGATGCGCCGCGGTGGAGTCGACTCCCGCAAAAATCTCGCCGGCATCCGAC
>Ga0207639_10002452_pt1 | contig 12441 bp, 12 predicted proteins | sample KBSCornC32_FD_184299 | JGI IMG/M metagenome (GOLD analysis project Ga0207639, IMG submission 184299) | Corn rhizosphere microbial communities from Kellogg Biological Station, Michigan, USA - KBS Corn C3-2 (SPAdes) (version 2) | ecosystem: Host-associated > Plants > Roots > Rhizosphere > Soil ...
CGCGGCGAAGGTCGTTTTGGGCGTTGCTTTTGTCACGACCGCCGCGTCCGGCGTCCCTGCGACAGCCGCTGCTATTTCCGGATCGGCCTGCACGACTGCATCCGCTTTCGCGGTGGCTTGGTTGATGGGGGTGGCGATGGCGTCAGGTGCAGCGGTCTGTACGTCGACGGCGACAGCCGCGGCCGGTAGGGCGCCATCCGTTGTGGGCACGACCGGCGTTGCGGCGATCGGCGCGGCCTCCGAGGGCATGGCCGCTTGTATCGCCGGTGCTGAGGCCGGCTTTCGCATGGAACCACAACGTCGTCATGGGCTGGGGATTTGCCGATCTCAGGCGGCGCCTTTCCATCACGCCTTAAGTCGCAGCCGTCTCTCTGGCCATCGGCGGCGGAGTCGCCTATCCAAGGCGCTCCCTTCGCCAAGGACAAACGATGCCCGCCCCGATCCCCGCCCCGTTCACCGACATCGCCGAACTGCTGACCCTGATTCCGGATGGGGACGAGAAGGCGGTCGAGGCGGTTCGCGCGCGCGAGGTGACGCTGACCAAGCCGCGGGGCTCGCTGGGGCGACTCGAGGAAATGGTCGAATTCCTGGCGCGCTGGCAGGGCAAGGCGCCACCGACGCTCAACAACCCGATGGTCGCGATATTCGCCGGCAACCATGGCGTCACGGCGCGCGGGGTCTCGGCGTTTCCGCCTGAGGTGACGGTGCAGATGGTCGCCAATTTCACCAATGGCGGGGCGGCGATCTCGCAGATTTGCGCGCTGCACGGCCTCAACCTGCGCGTGTTCGAGCTGGCGCTCGAGATGCCCACCGGCGACATCACCGTTGAGCCGGCGATGGACGACCGCACCTGCGCCGCCACGGTCGCCTACGGCATGGAGGCGATTGCCGGGCGGCCGGATCTCCTCGCCATCGGCGAGATGGGTATCGGCAATACCACGGTTGCGGCGGCGCTCTATGCCGCGCTTTACGGCGGCAGCGGCGCCGATTGGGTGGGGCGCGGCACCGGGGTCGACGACCAGGGCCTTGGCCGCAAGGCGGCGGCGGTCGACGCGGCGCTCGCCCATCACCACAGCGAGCTCGTCGACCCGCTGTCGATCCTCGCGCGGCTCGGCGGCCGCGAGATCGCGGCAATGCTCGGCGCCATCATCGCCGCGCGGCAGCAGAAGATTCCGGTGATCGTCGATGGGTTCGTCGCGACATCGGCGGCAGCGATTGCGCACGCGGTCAATCCGCGCGCCATCGATCATTGCCTCTTCGGCCACGTCTCAGCCGAGACGGCGCACGCCCGGGCGCTGCAGGCGATGCGGGTGACGCCGCTCCTCGATTTCGGCATGCGGCTCGGGGAAGGAAGCGGTGCGGCGCTGGCGGCAGTCATGGTCAAGACCGCGCTCCACCTCCACACGAACATGGCGACGTTCGCTGAGGCGGCGGTCAGCGACAGAGATTGAGTTGGACGAGCGCGCCGTTTGCGGCAACCCCGCCCTCGTGGTTCGACAAGCTCACCATGAGGGTTTAGCGCCCCAACCTTAGGACCTCACCCTGAGCTTGTCGAAGGGCGAGGTCCGGTTTTGACGCTGCCTTACTTCGGCAGGCTCTTGGAGTATTCGGCGAAGGTCGGGGCGTTCTGGTTGTCGTAAGCGGTCGCAAAGCCCGACAACGTCACCTTCACCACGTAGTCCTTGTTGTTCACGTCCTTGGCGATGAGCTTGAGCGTGTTGCCCTTGCGCAGGCGCGCGATGAAGTCCGCCTTCACGAACTGCTCGGACTCGCAGGACTGATTGGTGCAGCGCCAGAACGGCACCGTCTGCGCCTTGCCGCTATCGATCTGCCAGCGGAGGCCCGGGCGGAGCACGATGCCGGTCGGCACCGCCGCGATGGCGAGGGTCGGCACACCCTTTTTGGTATCGACGCGCAGCACGAACGAGCCGACAATCGAGGCGTTGTCGAACACGAGCTTGCGGACGATGCAGACCTTGTGCTGGTCCTTAGGATCGGGATCGCAGAATTTTGCCCAGGCCTGGACGGCGTCCGGCACCTTGATGGCCGGTGCCTGAGCGGGCGCGGTCGCCCCTGGAGCAGCGGTCGTGGCCGGTGCCGCGGCCGGCGCCGGCGTTGCGTCGCTGCCGGCTGCCGGGGTCGCCGCGGCGGGAGCGGCCGGGGCGGGAGTCGCAGTGGTCGTGTCTTGGGCATAAGCGGCCAGCGGCCAAAGGAGGAGGCCGGCTGCGCAAGCGGCAACAACGCGCCGATGAAGTCTCATCAGTCCAATCCTCAGGTGATTTTTCCGGGCGACCGAATCCCATAAGCGCCGCCTCCGGTCAATCGCGGCAAACCCCGTGGCCAGGGCCTGCGACCTCTTGCCCGGTGATTGGGGACGAAATCAGGCAGCCGACGCTTCAGCGGTTCTCGGAATAAATATGGAGCCGGTTCTTCTTCTCGACGACCGGTGCCAGGGCATCCATGACGCGGGCGCGCGGGAAAGTCGCGATCACTTCGGTGCCGAAGCGGAGTTTCGAGAAGAGATCGAAGCGGCCCTGATGCAGCTCCATGATCTTCTGGACGATCGGCAGGCCGAGGCCGGCCCCTTGTTCTGCCGTCTTCTGCGCCAGCGAGCCCTGGCCGAAGGACGAGAGAACGGTCGCGATCTCCTCCTCGGGGATACCGGGGCCGTTGTCACGCACCGAGATCATCTGGCCGCCGTCGCTGCTGCGGGTGACGTTGAGCGTCACCTTCCCCGACTGCGGCGTGAACTTGATGGCGTTGGACAGGAGGTTGAGCACCACCTGACGGATGGCGCGCTCATCGCCCCAGATCTTCGGCAGGTTGTTGCCGAAGGAAAAGCTGAGCTCGATGCCCTTGGCCTTGGCGCGGATTTCCATCATGCGCCGGCAGTCCTCGGCGATCTCGATGAGCGATACCGCTTCCTCGTTGAGCTCATACTTGCCGGCCTCGATGCGCGACAAGTCGAGGAGCTCGTTGATGAGGTTGAGGAGATGCTGGCCGCTGGCGCGGATGTCGCCGGCATATTCCTTGTACTGCGGCACGTTGAGCGGGCCGAGGAGCTCGGACTGCAGCACTTCGGAGAAGCCGATGATGGCGTTGAGCGGGGTCCTGAGCTCGTGGCTCATGGTGGCGAGGAACTGCGATTTGGCGACGTTGGCCTGCTCGGCGTGCCGCCGCGCCTCATCCGAGCTGTGGCGCGCCTCCTCGAGCTCGGTAATGAGCGCATCCTTTTCGGCCTGGTGGGCGATGCTCTCCAACGCGGAGGCGTGAAGCTGGCGGGCCAAATAAACGAAGAAGAATTCGGCGCCGACCGTGACCGCCGCCAGCGAGTAGTTGAGGAGGCCCCCCGCCATCGCCAGCGTCGCCGACACCGTGAGCGTCGCCGGCAATGTGCTGACAACCGTCGCGGCGGGCAGGGTGCGGGTCGAGACGGCGTTGCTGGCGATACCGACCAGGACCACGGCAAACATCGCGACAGCGAGGTTCTGCCCGTGCGCCGCAAGCGTAAACAGCGATAGCAGCGACCAGGCGATGCCATAGACCATTTCGGCGGCGATGAAGCTTGCGGTCGAGCGAGCCGCGTTGAACTTGTCGCTGGCCATGCGCTTGAAGCGGCCACAGACGATGACCACCGCGGTGTTCGCCGCCATAGTGACGATCGCCCAAGTCGCGGCCACAAGGCTTGGGACCCAAAGGCTCGAGAACAGCGCCAGGATAATCAGCAGGGCCGGGACCGCCAGGACGCCCGAGAGGCGCGAGCCTGCGTATTCGTCGAGCAGGTCATAGTCGAAGGAAGCGCGGGTGCCGGAGCTCGAGGTCAAGCGCTGGCGCGCGTCGAAGACGGTCCGCTGCGAGTTACGGCGAAGCTCGCGCCCCATTTGCGCGCGCACATCGGCTTCGTCTCTCGACGGCACGAACGCCATAACGCCACTCGGTTACTATCTCAATGCACGAGCTCGAAGGCTCGGCTACGCTCCACCCGCAAGCTAGGGCGCACGTGGTTAAAGGGGAGTGAATTCGCGGTGCTGAGGGCCCCTCAAATGCGCCGTTTTTCAGGGGCGCGGCCGGGATTGCTGTTGCCGGTTGCGGTGATCCTCGTCGGCGCGCTGGGCCTGCACTACCTGACGCCCGCGCCACCCCCGATCGAGGGGCGGGCGACGGCCGTCGATGGCGACACGCTCCGCCTCGGCGGCGAACGCATTCGGCTGGTCGGCCTCGATGCCCCCGAGCGCGACCAGACCTGTACCGATGCCAACGGCGCGGAATGGCCGTGCGGCGAAGCGGCGCGCCAGCGGATGGCGGCGCTGGTGGCCGATGGCGGCCTTTCCTGCGCCCCGCGCGGACGGGATCGCTATGATCGCCTGCTGGCGGTCTGCACGATGGGGACAAAGGACGTCGCAGCGGCGATGGTGACCGAGGGGCTTGCCGTCGCACAGGGCGGGTATTTCGGCGAGCAGGCGGACGCGCAAAAAGCCAGGCGCGGCATCTGGGCCGGCACTTTTGTGCCCCCCGCCGCCTACCGGCACGAGCAGACCGGCAACGGTCAGGATCAAAACATCATCGACATCGTCCGAAGCTGGTTCCGCTAGTTGACAATGGCGATGCCATTGGCCTTCAATTCGCGCTTTCGCTAGGACGGCTTTGCGTCGGCACCGTCTTTTGAAGCGATTTTTGCAATAGGTTTTCCTTTTTGGGGGCGCTGGCTTGGACAAGATCGACCGCAAGATTCTCACACTTCTGCAACGCGATGCGACGATGCCGGTGGCCGAAATCGGCCGCAAGGTAGGGCTCTCAACGACGCCCTGCTGGCGCCGCATCCAGAAGATGGAAGAGGACGGGGTCATCAAGCGACGCGTGGCGGTGCTCGATCCGGCCAAGGTCAATGCCGGCGTCACGGTGTTCATGTCGGTCAAGACCAACGAGCACAACGAAGCGTGGCTCAGGAAATTCGCCGGCGTGGTCGAGGACTTTCCGGAGGTCGTCGAATTCTACCGGATGAGCGGGGAGGTCGACTATCTGCTGCGGGTCGTCGTGCCCGACATCGCCGCCTATGACGCATTCTACAAGAAGCTCATCGGCAAGATCGCACTCTCGGACGTGAGCTCCGCCTTCGCCATGGAGCAGATCAAATACACCACCGCCCTGCCGCTCGATTTCGCGGTGGTGAGCGACGACGACAGGTAGGAGTCCGGGAGCAACGGGTCACCTGTCGGCCGGCAACGACTTGCCGCCACCTTGAGTGTGGCCGCTGCCGTCGCGAGCTCACCGTATCATAGCGGCGACCCGGCGTGCCGCCTCCTCCGGGCTGATCGTGCCGACGTCTAGTTTCGGCGTATCGAGGGCGGCGCATTGCGCAAGCCGTTCGAGGCTGCGCGCGATGATGTCGGTATCGCGAAGGCCGGCTTCGACGTCGGCCATAAGCCGTGCGCGAAGAACCTCTGGTGAGCAAACGAGGGTGACGCGCTGAAGCCTAAATTGGCGATCACCAAGCCCGCCGAGCAGCTCGTCGAAGATGGTCTGCCGGTGCATCACCCAACCGAAGATCACCGCATCGACGGCCGCGCCGTCGAGGTATCCGGCGAGGAGGTGGGCGATGTTGTCCATCCCCCGCCGGCGGCTTTCTTTCGACACCGCGAAGGGGTGCACATTCCAGCACCAGTCGCCGTCGAGGTAGGCGGCGGGCTGCAGAAGCTCAAGGAGATGTCGACAGGTGGCCGATTTGCCGACGCCCATCGGACCGTTGACGATCAGCAGCGTCTTCACGCGCGCTTAGCCGCCCGTAACCGACATGTGACGGGTCAGCGCGGGCGCGGTGTGGGCGCGGTCGAGGACGAAATCGTGGCCCTTCGGCTTGAGCTGCATCGCCCGGTCGAGGGCGGCGTCGAGCGCACCGGGGCCGCCCTCGCGGATGGCGGCGCGGAGATCCACCATGTCGTCCTGGCCGAGGCACATGTAGAGCTGGCCGGTCGCCGTGAGGCGGACGCGGTTGCAGCTCTCGCAGAAATTGTGACTCATCGGGGTGATGAAGCCGAGAAGGCCGCCGGTTTCCTCGACGCGGACGTAGCGCGCCGGCCCGCCGGTGCGGTGATCCGTCGGCGTCAGGGTGTAGCGCGCTGCCAGACGGTCACGCAGCTCCTTGAGCGGCAGGTAGCTGTCGACGCGGTCGATGCCGACCTCTCCCAGCGGCATGCCCTCGATGAGCGTCAGGCCAAAGCCGCGGGCGTGCGCCCAGTGCAGCATGGGCTCGATCTCGTCGTCGTTGACGCCGCGCATCGCCACCATGTTGAGCTTTATGCCGAGCCCTGCTTCGTCGGCGGCGTCGATGCCATCGAGCACATCGGCCAGCCGGCCGCGGCGGGTGATCTCCGCGAAGCGGGTGGCATCGAGGGTATCGAGCGAGACGTTGATGCGCCGCACCCCCGCTGCCTTGAGCCCGGCGGCATATTTGCGAAGCTGGCTGCCATTGGTGGTGAGCGTGAGCTCTTCGAGTCCATCGCCGAGGTGGCGGGCCAGCCGTTCGGTCAGCCCCATGATGTCGCGCCGCACCAGCGGTTCTCCGCCGGTGAGCCGTACCTTCTTCACGCCCCGCGCCACGAAGGAGGAGACGATTGTGTCGATCTCCTCAAAGCTCAGCACTTCGCTCTTGGGCAGAAACTGCATGTGCTCGCTCATGCAGTAGACGCAGCGGAAATCGCAGCGGTCCGTCACCGAGACGCGCAGATACGTGATCTGCCGCCCGTAGCGGTCGATCAGCGGGCGAGTGACGCCAGTGGGCTCGAGGGCCGGCTGAGTGAAGAGTACCGTCATCGACCGCCTGTTTAGCGCGGCGCGGGCAACGAGCATAGGGCCGCACAAACAAATGAGGCCGGCGCGAGGCCGGCCTCAGATGCAAATTCTTGTAACCCTGCGGTTACTGGTGGACGACCACCATCGAGCCGACCTTCACACGATTGTAGAGGTCGATAATGTCGTCGTTGGTCAGCCGGATACAGCCGGAGGACACTGCTTGGCCGATGGTCCAGGGCTCCGACGTGCCGTGCAGGCGATAGAGCGTCGCGCCGATATAGAGGGCGCGGGCGCCGAGCGGGTTGTCCGGGCCGCCGGGCATATAGGCCGGTAGGTCGGGCACGCGCTTGCGCATCTGCGCCGGCGGCGTCCAGCCGGGCCACTCGGCCTTGCGGGTGATGACGTGCTGGCCGGACCAGCGGAAACCGTCGCGGCCAACGCCGATGCCGTAGGCCACGGCCTGGCCGTTGCCAAGGACGTAGTAGAGCCGGAACTGCTCGGTCTCGACGACAATCGTGCCCGGCTTGAACTTGGTCGGGTAATCGACGACCTGGCGCGGGATGCTGCTCGTCTTCATCGGCCGGCCAGGCGTATTGGTGGTGACCGGCGCGCCGCCGCGGGTCCAGGTGTTGGTCACCGGGTCCCAGACGCGCCAGTTCGAGGGCGTGGCATCCGCCAGGGCTGGCTGAATCGCCAGAACGAGAAGGAGGGTTGAAATCGCCGCCAAAACAGCGGTGGTCAGTCTATTCATCTTGCAAACAGCGCCTCTGAGAGTAGCCCAAGCGTCCCCCGCCCAGATTTCGCTGGATAGCTGGTTTGGGGGGAAGCGGGAAGAGCCGGCGCCACTATTCAGCCACAGCGGCGACAGCTAAAGAACATTGTGTTGCCGCGATGCGACATTTGCCCGCACCAAACCGTTTCCGGGTGATGTCGCGGCGATGCTCGCGACACAAATGTCCGGTCCGAATCGGGGAGAGGAATCGGTGTTCGAGGAGGAGAAGCGCGCGGCCGCCGCCATGGCGCTCGAGGAAGTGCAGGACGGCATGCGGCTCGGCCTCGGCACCGGCTCGACGGCGCGGCATTTCGTCGACCTCCTGGGTCAGCGCGTCGCCCAAGGCCTCAAGTGCCTTTGCGTGCCTACCTCCGAAGTGACCGCCGCACAGGCCCGCAGCCTCAACATTCCACTCAGCGATCTCTTCACCATCGACATGCTCGACCTTACGGTCGACGGCGCCGATGAGGTCGATCCCGATCTCGAGCTCATCAAGGGCGCCGGCGGCGCCCTGCTGCGCGAGAAGATCGTTGCGGCGTCGTCGCGACGCATGGTGGTCATCGCGGACCAGTCCAAGGAGGTTTCGGTCCTCGGCAAATGTCCGCTGCCGATCGAGGTCAACGTTTTCGGCTTCGGCGCGACCCGCCGTGCGCTGCAGCACCTCCTCGACATCTTCGAGGCACAGGGCGGGCTCAAGCAGCGCCTCGATGCCTCCGGCAAGCCCTTCGTTACGGATGGCGGGCACTACATTGTGGATGCTTTTTTTGGCCGTATTTCCGCGCCAAAAGCCCTCTCCGAAGCGCTCCTGGAGGTGCCCGGGGTCGTGCAGCACGGGTTGTTTCTCGGGCTGTGCCAGACGGTCTATATCGCTGGCGCAGACGGCGTCCGGCGGCGGGACCGGGCCTGATGCGGCGGCGCGTGACGCCCGGCCGCAACCGGGTTATGAGGGGTCAAGTTCAAACAGGGGAACCATTAATGATCAGATTGTCCCGGCGCGCCCGCGTTCTGGCCGCGGCCGTGCTTTCGGTGCTGCTGCTTGCCGTGTCGGCGCCTGCCTTCGCGCAGGAGGTGTCGCCCGACCAGCTGGCGCTGGCGCGCAAATACGTCGACCTCACCGATAAGGTCGATATCTTCGGCACGAGCCTCACCAGCATTGCGGCTCGCACGCTGCAGCAGGTGCTCAAGCTCAACCCGACGATGGGCGGGCAGGCGACGCAGTCGGTGACCGACGTCGTCAACGACTACAAGAAGCACCGCGACGACCTGCTCAACCAGATTGCGCGCATCTATGCGCAGGCCTTTACCAGCGACGAGCTGCAGCAGCTGGTGACGTTCTATTCGTCGCCGGTCGGCCAGAAGCTCGCGAGCAGCAATTTCAAGATCAACGAGCAGCTCGCCCAGCTCATGCAGGTCTACCAGATCAACCTCAGCACCGAGTTCTACGCCAAGGTGAGGGCCAATCTGAAAGCCAAGGGCGTTGCGATGTAAGCCTGCCGAATATCGGCAAATGACGATGAAGGCCTCGCCACCGGCGGGGCCTTTTGCTATCGAGCGGCTTGTTGTGCCTTTAGGAGAAGCAGCGTGGCCGGTGAGAGTTTTGACCTTGTGGTGATCGGCGCCGGCTCTGGCGGCGTGCGGGCAGCGCGCATCGCGGCGGGCCACGGCGCCAAGGTCGCGATCATCGAAGAATTCCGGGTCGGGGGCACCTGCGTCATTCGCGGCTGCGTACCCAAGAAGCTCTATGTCTATGCGAGCCGCTTCAAGGATCTGTTCGAGGTCGCGCCGACCTTTGGTTGGCAGGTCGATACGCGCTTCGACTGGCCGACGCTGGTCGCCAACAAGGAAAAGGAAATCAGCCGGCTCGAAAAGGCGTATGTCGCGGGACTCGAGCGCGCCGGGCAGGGCGTCGAAGTTATCCGCGACCGGGCCGTCATCGTCGATCCGCACACCGTCGAGACCGTCAAGGGCGGGCGGCGGCTCGCGACGAAATACATCCTCGTTGCGACGGGCGGCCACCCCAACATCCCCGACATTCCGGGCAAGGAGCTCGGCATTTCGTCGAACGAGGCGTTCGACCTGCCGGCGCTGCCGCACTCGATCCTCATCGAGGGCGGGGGCTATATCGGCGTCGAGTTCGCGACGATTTTTGCGGGCCTTGGCGTCCATACGACCCTGGTTTATCGCGGCACCTGTGTGCTGCGCGGCTTCGATGAAGATCTGCGGCAGGGGCTCGATGCGGGGCTCGAGCTGCGCGGCATCAGGCGCATTTACGAAACGAATGTGGCCGGCCTGCGCAAATCGGGCGCCGATATCGTTGCGAGTTTTGGCGACGGCACGGAGGCGCCGTTCGGCGCCGTGATGTTCGCCACCGGGCGCAATCCGAATGTGCATGGCTTCGGGCTGCTGGAAGCGGGCGTGACCTTGCGGTCGGATGGCGCGATCGAGGTCGACGCGTTTTCGCGGACTGCCGTCGAATCGATCTACGCGGTCGGCGACGTCACGGGCGGCATGGAACTGACGCCGGTTGCCATCCGGGAAGGCCAGGCGGTCGCCGAGACGCTGTTCAACGACAACCCGACGGCCGTCGATCACTCGCTCGTCGGCACCGCCGTCTTTGCCGAACCGGAGGTCGCAACCATCGGCCTCACGGAAGAGGAGGCGTGCACGCATGGCGACGTCGACGTCTATGTCACGCGCTTCCGTCCGATGATCAACACGCTCTCGGACAAGACCGACCGCATGATGCTCAAGCTCGTGACGCTGGCGGAGGACCAGCGTGTGCTCGGCGTGCACGTGCTCGGGCCAGGGGCCGCGGAGATGATCCAGATGGCTGCCATCGCACTCGGCATGAAGGCCACCAAGGCGGATTTCGACCGGACCTTCGCCATGCACCCGACGGCCGGCGAGGAACTGGTGACGCTCAAAGCGCCGAGCTATCGGTATCGCGCGGGGAAGAAACTCGCGGCGTAGGGCCGATACATACGGGCCAAGCACTAACTTCATGGCCGCCATCATTCCGGCGAACGCCGGAATGAGTCGGTGGTTGGTAGGCGCCGTCGTGGCCACCTCGTCGCCCCAACCCTCATCCTGAGGTGCGAGGCGCAGCCGAGCCTCGAAGGCCCCTCGGCGATACACCGCCCGTGGTTCGAGGCTCGCCTCTCGGCTCGCACCTCACCATGAGGATGCTCGTGTATGGTCAGTGCCCTAGCCCCACCACGGCGTCATCCCCGCGAAAGCGGGGATCTCCGTTTGATCCACAAGCACCGCGCTTGCCGGTAACAGAGATTCCCGCTTTCGCGGGAATGACCCGGTGGTTTTGGGGAAACGCTGAGAGCCGCCACGCAGCCTCCAGAAACACCCTCATCCTGAGGTGCGAAGGGCCGGGAGGACCGAGCCTCGAAGGACCCGCAGCGATAAACCGCGCGTGGTTCGAGGCTCGCCGAAGGGCTCGTACCTCACCATGAGGACGAGGGGGTGAGAAAACTTATCCTCGTCCCCTCGCCCCACTCTATTCTTCCTCCACCTCACCGGCGCGAGATGCTGACGGAGCATCGCGGTTGAGGGTTCGGGCGGAGGATCAGCCGTGATCCTTCGGGTTCGTCGGGTGTCTGCATCGCGTCCGCGGTACCGGCATTCCAAAAGACCGATCGCGATGGGCGGGACGATAGTCCCACGCCTACCCTTGCCGGACTAACCGGCTCTTTGGGACAAAAGTCCCGCCCGCGCCGCAACAGCGGCAACCGCGCAGGTACTCCGGGTCGCGCCGGAGAATTCGGCGTGTCCGCTAGAATGTGAACTGCCCGATCACCGGAACGTGGTCGGACGGCTTCTCCCAGGCCCGCACTTCGCGATGGATGACGACATCCTCGAGGCGGTCGGCCGCCTGGGGCGACAACAAGAGATGGTCGATGCGGATGCCGTCGTCGCGCTCCCAGCCGAACGTCTTGAAATCCCAGAACGAGTAGCGCGCTTCGTCGGTGATGGCGCGCAGCGCATCGGTCATGCCGAGGTTACGCAATGACCGCCAACGGGCCGCGCTCTCCGGCCGGAACAGGGCGTCGCCGACCCAGGCCTCGGGCCGCTTGGCGTCGATCGCCGCCGGGATGATATTGTAGTCGCCGAGGAGGATGAACGGCTCCTCGAGAGCGAGGCGCGCCTCGACGTAGTCGATCAGCCGGTCCATCCAGGAGAGCTTGTAGTTGAACTTGTCGCTGTCGACTGGATTGCCGTTCGGCAGGTAGATGTTGCAGACGCGGATCGCGCCGCCATCGATCGAAAACACCCCTTCGATTAGCCGCGCCTGCTCATCGCTATCGTCGCCGGGCAGGCCGCGATGGACCTCGTCGAAGCGGTATTTCGACAGGATCGCGACACCGTTGAACCCCTTCTGGCCATGCGTCTCGATGTTGTAGCCGAGCGCCTCGATCTCGGCCCGCGGGAAAGCCTCATCGACGGACTTGATCTCCTGCAGGCAGACGATCTCGGGCGAATGCTGCTTGAGCCACATGTCGAGCGCGCCCTGGCGGGCCTTGACGCCGTTGATGTTCCAGGTGGCGATCTTCATGGGTGATTGCGCTCGGGGATTCGGGAGCGCCGACCTTATCGGCGCCCGCTGGTTCCGCAAAGGGCGCGATCAGGCGTCGTACACGGCGTCGCGGATGTCCTCGCGGAACGGGCCGTTGCAGCCTTCGGGCGCGACGTTGGTGCAGACGACGATGCTCCAGCGGTTCACCGGATCGATGATCCAGTTGTGCCCCCAGGCGCCGCCCCAATCGAGCGTGCCGACGGGGCAGGGGCTTTTGGCGGCCTTGGCGTCGTCGATGATGGCGCCGAGGACGGTGAAGCGCTTGCCGGCATCCTCCTCGCGACGCGGCAGGCTG
>Ga0207639_10002457_pt1 | contig 12432 bp, 13 predicted proteins | sample KBSCornC32_FD_184299 | JGI IMG/M metagenome (GOLD analysis project Ga0207639, IMG submission 184299) | Corn rhizosphere microbial communities from Kellogg Biological Station, Michigan, USA - KBS Corn C3-2 (SPAdes) (version 2) | ecosystem: Host-associated > Plants > Roots > Rhizosphere > Soil ...
CGCGACACGTCGTGGACGACGCGCTGGAAGCGGTTGAAGGTGGCGGCGATCTTGACCATGCGGAGCTGCAGCGCGCTGTCGCGCACGTGCTGGACCAGGGTGGACAGGCTCGACGTGCACTCCTGCAGCTCCGAGCTGCGCGCCCGGCGGCCCACCATGTCGGTCCGCGCCGCGGCGATGATGAGCTCGCCCACCAGGTTGATGAGGTTGTCGAGCTTGTCGGCGTCCACCCGGACCGAGCGGCCGTCCTGCGAGCGCGCCTCGCGGAGCTGGGCCTGCTTCGCCACGGCGGCGTCGACCAGCCCGGGGCTGACGGCCTCCTGCTGCACCAGGATGGCGCCCACCTTCTGCTCGGGCGCGCTCGACTGGACCTTCAGCGCCGCCTCCAGCTCGCGCTCGGTGATGCTGCCGCAATGAACCAGGATCTGTCCGAGCGCGGGCACGCCGTCCGGCTGATCGTGGATCAGGCGCAGGTACTCGGCGACGCGGCTGCGCGGCGGAATGATGGTCAGGCGGCAGTCGTCACGGACGAACTCGAACGCACCTTCGATGGCGGCCTTGTCTGCGGTCGATTCGAAGGCGATCTCGAAGCCCAGGTAGCACGACTCCGGATCCATCGTCTCGACCAGGCCGGCGGGATCGGGGAGGGTGACCAGCTTCCGGATCGTCCCGAGCTTGCCCAGGTAATTGAGGATGGACAGCGGCTCCATCCCGTTTCGCAGGACGTTGCGGCCGAAGCGGATCGACAGGTGCCACCGGTCGTGATCGGCGATGGCCTCGGCTCCGGGCGCAGGCGCGGGGTCGCCTGCGCGGGCGGCTCCGGCCGTGGGGGACGCCGCCGAGCGTTCGTCCCAGAGCTGCAGCTCCGGGGCATCTTCGCTCGGCGCACGCGGCGCGGCGGGGGAGACCGCGCCCTTGGCGGCGGGCGCCGAGAAGCGCGAGAGCCGCTCGAGGAGCGGCCCCTGCTGCGCGCCCAGCGCTTCGTTCAAGGTTCGGCGGCCGGCGGCGAGCTCCTCGATCATGGCGCGGATGTGATCCACGCAGAGCAGCAACAGGCTCACCAGATCGCTCGCCAGCTCGAGGCGGCCTTGTCGGACGCCGTCCAGGACCGTCTCGACCACGTGGGTGAACTTGACGATGTCGCTCAGGTCGAAGAGCCCCGCCGACCCTTTGATGGTGTGCGCCGCGCGGAAGATCGCGTTGATCGTCTCCGCCAGGTCGGCGCTTTGCCCCACGGCCAGCAGCCCGTCTTCCATCTCCTGCAGCACCTCCCGGCTCTCGGCCAGGAAGGTGGGCAGGACCCGATCCGTGATGCTCCCGGTCACGAAGTCTCCCGCCGCGCCGGTGTGGGGGGCCGGGATCGGGTCCGATCATTATGGGTGGTCTGTCGCATGAACGGCTGCGCTCGGGAGCGCACATGAGGGAAGGCGAAGCCGGTTGCGCCCCTTCACCTCTTTCGACCACTCGGCGACAAGCTTGAGAACATCGATGCAAATCGCGACCGCGGGCGCCTATTGAGCCTCGCAAAGGGTCGGGCGGCCGTTCGAGCAGCGTCCGGCCCGCCCCGTCATCCGGTCATCGGGATTCGACCGGCGCCGCCAGTTTCCGGACGAAGCTCCGAACGTCGTCGGCGAAGATCTCCGGCACCTCCCAGGACGAGTGATGACCGCCCTGCGCCGGCTCGCTCCAGTAGACCAGGTTGACCCGGCGCTCGGCCCAGGCGCGCGGCACCGGCGCGTCGAGAGGCATCCGCGCCATGCCCGCGGGAACCTGGCTGCGCCCGGGCTTGGGCGCGCCCGGGTTGCCGTAAGTCGCGCGCGCCACCTCCAGGTACGTGCGCATGGCGGAGCCGATGCTGCCGGTCGCCCAGTAGATCATCGCGTTCGTGATCAGGTCGTCCAGGCCGAACCGCTCCTCGACCTTGTCGGGCGCGCCGCTCGCGAACAGGATCATGAGCCAGGCGGCCAGCCCGACGGGCGAGTCGCCGAGGGCGAACGCCAGGCTCTGCGGCTTCGTGGACTGGATCATGTTGAAGGCGCCCTCGCGCATCCACCAGCCCTGGATCCACTGCGCGAACTCGCGCTCCTCGGGCGAGAGCGCGGCGAAGTCGGTCGTCCCGTCGGGGTAGCCGACGTCCACCATGTAGATCCCCTTCAGCGCCTCGGGGTGACGCTGGGCCAGGGCCATCGGGATGGGCCCGTCGGCGCCGCCCGCCACGTACCCGCGATAACCGAGCCCCTCCATCAGGAGGGCCAGCTTGTCGGCCGTCGCCTCGACGTTCATCGCGACCGGGGCCGAGAACCCGAACCCGGGGAGGCTCGGGATGACCACGTCGAACGACAGGTCGGGATCGCCGCCGTGCGCGCCGGGGTCGGTGAGCAGCGGGATGACCTTCTGGAAGCGATGAAACGAGTCGGGGAAGGCGTGGATCAGCAAGAGCGGGATGCGGTTCTTCCCCTTGCCGCGCACGTGAACGAAGTGCAGCTCGGTCCCGTCCACGTCGGCCTTGAACTGCGGGTGAGCGTTGAGCGCGGCCTCCTGCGCCCGCCAGTCGTAGTGGTTCAGCCAGCGGTCGACCAGGCGGCGCATGAAGCCGGGGTCGGTGCCCAGGTCCCAGCCGGCGCCGTCGGGCTGCTGCGGCCAGCGCGTGGCGCGCAGGCGCTGCGCGAGGTCGTCGAGGGTGCTCTGCGGGATGTCGATGCGAAACGGCGTTGTTTTCATGCCCCCAAGCTAGCGGGCGGCCCCCCGGGCGGGCTTGAACAAAAACGACAAACGTCCTGTCCCTAACGCGGCGTGGTCGATCCGCGCGCGATCTCGCCCGGGGTGCGGCCCATCAGGGCGCGAAGGGCGCGCGTCAGGTGCGCCTGATCGGAGTAGCCCAGCTCGAGCGCGACGTCGACGGCGCGGCGGCCGCCTCCGAGCAGCTCCACCGCCCGGCACGCGCGCTGGATCTGCTCCAGCCGCTTCGCCGTCACCCCGAGCGCGTTCAGGAAATGGCGCTGGACCGATCGCGGGGTGATCGCGCGCGGGTGCCGGTCCACCACGCCTTCGACGATCTCGTCGCGCTCCAGCAACCCGCGGCGGACCAGCCGATTCACCAGCCCTTCGGCGTTGTCGAACGTGGGGATCTCGAGCTGCTCCTGGTCCAGCCAGAAGGAACGCGGCGAGGGGGTCGGACGCTCGAGCCCGCGGTCGACCATGCGCTGGCCGGGCAGCCGGGGCATGAAGACGCCCGGCTTGAACGAGATGCTCAGGTATTCGTCGCCGGCCGCGTAGGCCAGCGCCACTGGCTTCGTGATGACGCCCGTCTGCAGGACGTGCACGCGGCCCGCTACCTTGCGGACGATCAGGTCCCAGCACCCGTCGGGGGTCGTCCACCCGCGCCAGTCGTCCTGGTAGGTGACGCGGGTGATGCGCGCCACCAGCGGCGATTCCGACGGGCGGTCCTCGCGCCGCGCGCTCATTCGGCGGAGCATAGCGTGAGGCCGGCGGGCGCGATCACAGGCGGAAGGCGTGCAGCGCCAGGGGCCAGACCACGGGGCGTGAGCCTGCCGCGGCCCAGGCGCGTTCCAGCGCGGGCAGCGCGGAGGCGAGCGGATTGTCGCCACCCGGGTGCTTCGCGAGGTAGGTGCGAAGCGACGACCAGGTCCCGAGGTAGCCGACCAGGTGCTCGAGCGTCCAGTCGAGGCGCATCTCGAAGGCCGGCGCCTCGATCGCTCGAAACGGGAAGTCGAGGGTCCGATAGCCCGCGTCGACCAGCTTGCGCTCGGCCTCCCAGTAGGGGCCGAGGCGCGCGTGGGCCAGATCGTCGATCACGGCGTCGACCTGGGGCGTGATGCGCGCAAACCCGTAGCCCCACGCCGCGAACACGCTGCCCGGCCGCCCGACCCGCCGGACCTCGGCGAAGAAGCGGGGATGATCCAGCCAGTGCAGCGCCTGCGCGACGGTCAGCAAGTCCGCGGTCCCATCGGCGAGGCCCGTGGCCTCGGCCGGCGCGCAGCGGTACTCGACGCGCGCGTGCGTGGTCGCGTTCGCCAGCTGGGCTGCGCTGGGGTCGAGGGCAACGACGCGCCCGAAGTGCGCGGCCAGCGCGACCGCCGCCTGCCCGTTGCCGGTCCCGACGTCGACGGCGGTGTCACGGGCCGGAGCCTGCCCCGCCAGCCACTCGAAGATGGCCGGCGGATACGTCGGGCGGAAGCGCGCGTAGTCGGACGATTGGGTCGAGAACAGATCCTTCATGGCGGACCGAAAGCCTACGCCATCCGCGCCACGCCCCCCCTCGCGCGCGGCGGCGCACCATCACCCAGTCCACCGGATCGCCTTCCCCCGATCGAACGGCGCCCGATCCATCGCGGGATGCTAAGTTCTGCACACCATGTCCAAAGACGCGAGTCCCGGATTCATGGACTTTGGATGGGGTACGTGGGCGGCGATCATCGTCGCCGTGGTGGTCGTGGTGCTGTTCCTCGGCCCTGGAATGTGGAGCTCGTCGACGGAGTTCCTGGGCACCGCGCTCTGGCGTCGCTGGCGCGAGCACAGGCAGGCCGCTGAAGGCCGCCGGCGCGGCGGACCGACCCGCGACGACCAAGCCAGCCGCTGAGGGCGCAGGCTATTTCCTGCCGACGCCTGCCGGCGCGGCATCGCTTCTGAAAGTCGCGCTGTAACCGGCGATGCGCCTGCGGCGTTCCGTGATCGAACGCTGCGCATTCAGCGCGCGGCGAACCTCAAAAGGTCTGAACGGAAAGGCGACTTTCATGGAACGACGACGAGCTTCTATGGCGAGAATATTCACGAGCACGGCCCTCCTCGGCGCGGTGGCCCTCATGGGCGCGGCGGCCGGTTGTGACGACTCCAGCAGCGAAAAATCGGGCAACGGCGGCTCGACGGCGAACGGCGCCGCGGGAAAGACGGGGCTCGGCGGAGCCGGGGCGGCCGGGGGAGCGGCAGGGACCGCCGGCTCGTCCGGGCAGAGGGACATCGTCGACACCGCGGTGGCCGCAGGAACCTTCACGAAGCTGGTGGCCGCGGTACAGGCCGCCGATCTGGTCGCGACGCTCAAAGGCGCGGGGCCGTTCACCGTCTTCGCTCCGACGGACGCGGCGTTCGCGAAGCTGCCGGCCGGCACGCTGGACGATCTGCTCGCCCCGGCCAACAAGGCGAAGCTGCAAGCCGTCCTTTCGTACCACGTCGTCGCCGGCAAGGTGCTGGCCGCCGACGTGGTCAAGCTGACCAAGGCCACGACCCTGCAGGGATCGGACGTCACCGTGTCGGTGACGGGCGCGACGGTCAAGATCAACGACGCGACCGTGACCATGACCGACGTGCTCGCCTCGAATGGGGTGATTCACGTGATCGACACCGTGCTGATCCCGCCCGCCCCGAAAGACATCGTGGACACGGCGGTGGCGGCGGGTACGTTCACGAAGCTGGTGGCCGCCGTGCAAGCGGCCGATCTGGTCACGACCCTGAAGGGGGCCGGGCCGTTCACCGTGTTCGCGCCGACGGACGCGGCCTTCGCGAAGCTGCCGGCCGGCACGCTCGACACCCTGCTCGCCCCGGCGAACAAGGCGAAGCTGCAGGCCGTCCTTTCGTACCACGTCGTCGCGGGAAAGGTGCTGGCCGCGGACGTCGTCAAGCTGACCAAGGCCACGACCCTGCTGGGGTCGGACGTGACCGTCTCGGTGACGGGGTCGACCGTCAAGATCAACGACGCGACCGTGACGACGGCCGACGTGCTCGCTTCGAACGGCGTCATCCATGTCATCGACACCGTGCTGATACCGCCCTCGCCCTAGCCTGGACGGCTCGACGGGCCGAGCCGCGACTCCGATCGAAGGCGCCGTCTTCAACCAGCCCCTCGCCCCCTTCTTGGGGCGACGGGCGTCGGTTTCCCGCACCGCACGCCGCCGATGGCCACGACCCAAATCCGAGGACGGGCTTGCATCCCCAGGCGGTTTATGACTAGGCAGACACCATGGATGAGCACACGCCCCGCCCGGGCTCCAGCACCGCGGCGTCCCCTGTCCCTGGCCGCCTCGCGCCCACCTCGAAGCTTGCAGGGACCGGTGCGACCGGCGGAATGACGGGGATCGCGCTCGACCCACGCTCCGCCGAGTTTCAGCAGGTACCGAAGGACGACAAGCGCGTGCAAGCGCAGTCGGTCAGCTACGACTCTCCCCACGGGACGGGGCCGGTGCGCGGCTACCTGGCACGCCCATCCAGCGCGCAGGGTCCCCTGCCAGCGCTCCTCGTCGTACACGAGGACCGCGGCCTGGACCCCCACATCGAGGACGTCGCGCGCCGTCTGGCCGTGGCCGGCTACATGGCCTTCGCGCCGGACGCGCTCACGTCGCTCGGCGGATATCCCGGAAGCGAAGACAAGGCGCGCGAGCTGTTCGCGAAGCTGAACCAGGGCAAGACGCGCGAGGACTTCATGGCGGCCGCTGCCTTCCTGGCTCCCCGCTCGGATTGCGACGGACACGTGGGTGCGGTCGGCTTCGGCTATGGCGGCGGCGTGGTCAACACGCTGGCGACGCGGATTCCGAAGCTGGGCGCGGCCGTCGCGTTCTATGGAATGGCGCCGAGCCTGGCCGCCGTGCCACACATCAAGGCGCCCGTGCAGCTTCACTACGCCGAGACCGACAAGCGGGTCAACGCCGGCGTCCGCGCCTACGAGGCCGCCCTCGTGGCCAGCCACGTGCCCCACGAGATTCACCGGTATCCCGGCACGCAACACGGGTTCAGCGACGAAACGACCCCCCACTTCGACAAGGTCGCCGCCGCGCTGGCCTGGAGTCGCACGCTCGAGTTCCTCCGGAAGCACCTGCGCGGGTCACGCGAATAGGCACGCCGCCCGCCAGGCGCGCGTCGAAGAGGCTTCCGCCGAGTCTCCGATCAAGCCTCACGCTGCGCCGTCGCGCCCGCCGGGCGATCGAGCGCCGCGCGAAAGCCGTCGGCGGCGCGGTCGATCGCCTCGCGACCACGATCGAGGCGAAGCGGGTTCACGTGGGGTAGACCGCCGATGGCAACGGGTCGAAGCTGCGGCCACCCGCCCAAGTCGGGCAGGCGCGACGCCCGCTCCAGCACCTGCGCTCTCGGCAAGTAATGAAGCAGCACCCGCTCCGCGCGCGAGGCCCCCGCCAGCCCGGGCCGATCGAGGATTCCGCCGTCCAGGTAGAGGCGCCCGTCGATGCGCACGGGCTGGAACATGAAAGGCAGCGCACACGACGCACGCAGGGCGGGCGCGACCGCTCCGCTGCGAAGCACCGCGGTCCGCCGAGAGCGCAGGTCGAACGCCGAGATCGCAAGCGGAACGCGGCACCCGTCGAAATCGCGCGCAGGAACGATGGCTTCGATCAGGGATTGAAAGAGCGCGCCACGCAAGAGCCCGAGGCCGAGACCCACGTCCCAGAACTGCTCGCGGCGGAGCGCGACGAGGCGCTCGCGGAGCGCGGCCGACGACAGCCCGGCCGCCCACAGCCCCGCGACGAGCGCCCCCGCGCTGGATCCGCAGACGCGCGCGGGCAGCACCCCTTCCTCTTCCAGGACCGACAGAAACCCGGCGTGGGCGTAGAAGCCGAAGAACCCGGACGACATCGCCAGCGTGAACGGCCCCGCCCGCAGCCAGTCACGCAGGGTGGTCACGATGCCGCCGAGCATGGGGGGAAGCAGGCGAGCCTGCAAGCGAGCCGCTCAGCGCGGCGCCTCGTCACCCAGCATGCGCTCCATCGCGCGATCGTGGACGCGGCGGAGCAGCAAGAGCCCCAGCGCGCCGCCGACCAGGCCAAGGAGCATGTCCCACTGGGCGTCCCAGGAGTCGCCTTGCGATCCGAGGAAAGCCTGCCCGACGTCGGACGCGACGAGGTAGGTCGACCACCACTCGACCAGCTCGTAGGCGGCGGCGATCGCGAGCACGACGCTGAGCACGAGGAACGTCAACCAGCCCCCGCGCCGGAGCGGCGTCACCCGCAGGAGCGTCTCTCGGATGATGAACACGGGGAAAAATCCCAGCGCCAGGTGACCCACGCGGTCGTAGTGGTTGCGCGCCAGGTGGAACGTGTCGCGCGCCCAGTTGCCGAGCGGTGTCGCCGCGTAGGTGTAATACCCGCCGTAGATCAGGATGAGCGCGTGCAGGAACACGCAGACGTAGCAAAAGTTCGTGAGCCGCAGGCGGCGGTACGTGGCCCCGAGCGCCACGAACCCGAGCAGCGCCGGCCCCACCTCGAGCAGCCAGTTGAGGCGGCCGGCGCGACAGAAGACGAGCGTGAGCAAGAGGATGGGCGCCATGACGGCGAGCAGCGCCAGCGGCAGGCGCGCGCTCGGTGCCGCGACGACGGCGGCTCGGGGCGACGTGGTCATCGCCTGACGATACCAGCGTCACCCCCGCCGCTGGTGCACCGCCCTAGCGGTAAGGGTTCGCCTAAGGGACGCCCTCGACCCGCTCCCGGAGCGGCGGCAGGCGAACGCAGATGCCCTCCAGGCGCGCGAACAGATCGGCGCGGAAGGTCTTGGCCGCGACCGCGTCCGCCAGGGGATGTTGCGCGGCCGCGACCACGCGCGTGTCCACCCGCACCCTGAAGATCCGGATCGACCTCGGCCACCACCCCGATCCATTCTCCCAGTCGAATCACGTCGCCGCGATCGAGCGGCCCTTCGTGCGCCCGGAGCCCGTTGATGTAAGAGCCGTTCCGGCTGTTCAGATCGCGCAGAATGGCCAGCGGCGCGTTCTGGACGATCTCCGCGTGATATCGAGACACCTCGGCGCCCGGCAGCACGGTCCGGCAGTCGTCCCCGCGCCCGAGCACCACCCGTCCATCGAAGATCGGGGTCACGGGCCCGTCCGTCGCGGGAAATGACCCGTAGACGGCCAGGCCCTGCCCCGCGCCGCCGGTCCTGCGTCCGTCCGACGCCTGCAGCGTCGTCTGCCCGACGCCGCGCGACCTCTGAGCCATGTCGAGGAGGTAGTAGACACGGGCACCCCGGGCTGACACCGTTTTGCTCGACGACGACGGCGGGCGGCCCGCGCTGCGTGAACCCGGCCGCGGAGCTCGACAAGCAGCGCCTCGAGACCCCTTGCACCTCGATCCCGAACGCGCAGACGCCGGACCTGTGCACCTGGCGGCCCCTCGGCACGGACTGCCCGACCGCCGGCCTGTTCCTCAACAGGATGCTGGCGTTCGGGGGCCGCGCCGGCGCCCCCTACGACGTGACCATTCGCGTGCGCGGCGTCGTGGAGCCCAAGGCGTACACCGGCGGCCGCGACGGGGGCGACCACTTCTACGTCGGCGGCCAGCCGACCAGCACCGGCTACGACGTCCTGCGCCTGACCGTCTCGTCGCCGCCGCAGGTCTTCTATCTGAACTCCGACCAGGGCGACGGCGAGTCCCATCGCGTGTTCACGGTCCACTACATGAAGACGATCCGTATCAACGGCGGCGCCGGCTTGACCCTCGAGGTGGGCGACACCGACTGCGCCCTGGTCCGCAACTGCCAGTCCTTCACGACGTCCGCCTGCACGCCCCTCGTCGTCGCCGGCGTCCCCCCCGCCCCCATGGGCTTCAACGGTCAGTTCCTCCAGTTCGACGTCGTGGGAATCACCAACGGCGCCCCCGGCAGCGCACCGCCGTGAACGCGCGGCGAGCATCAGGATGAACGTCGCCCGGTCGGAAGCAGCGTCCGCTCGAAGAGCGCGACGAGCTCGTGGAAGTGACGTTCGGCGGCCGCCTCGTTGTAGACGGGAAAGTCTCTCATGGTCCAGCGTGCACGGCGCCCTCCCAGATCTCGACGCGGTGATCGACACCGGCGTCCTTCAACGCGGAGGAGAGCCGCGCGGCCTGCTCCGGTGGGAAGCTCGGATCGCGGTCGGCGCCGGCGACGAGCACCTGGGCGTCGATGCGGCCGGCGAGCTGGTGCGGACTGTCACCGGCGTCCGTGGCCAGGGAGGAGCCGTGGAAGGTCGCGGCGGCCGCGAATCGCTCGGGGTACCGGCAGGCGGCAGTGAGCGCCATGCCGCCGCCGGTGCAGTAGCCGACCACGCCCAGCTTCTGACCCGCGAGATCGTCCCGCCGGTCGAGGAGCTGGAGGAACGCCTCGGTGTCGCGGGCCGCCTTGGTGTTGTCGGTGCTGTTGAAATACCTGGCGTGCGCGGCGCGCCTCTCCGGCACCGTGAAGAGCGTCTTCGGGTCGACGGGCTCGTAGGGGCCAGCGCGGTAGAACAGGTCGGGCAACAGGACGAGGAAGCCTTCGTCCGCCAGGCGCTGGGCCATCTCGAACAGGACGGGGCGAATGCCGGCCCCGTCCATGTAGACGATCACGCCCGGCCACGGCCCGGCGCCGGTCGAGGCGCGGAACACGCTCGCTGGGCAGACGCCGTCCTCGGTCCTGATCTCGACCTGCGTACGCGCCATCGAACCCTCCTCCCAGATGGCGACATTGTGTCGCCATCTGGAAGCGATGTTGCCACCCCCCCGGCAGCGACGCTAGCTTGGTCCTCGATGTCACGTCCGACCGCCGGTCCGTCCGCGCTTGCGAGCGCGCCCCCTCGTCGTACCAAAGGGGTCCTCGGAGGCCGCAGCGACGACGTGGTCCGGCAGGTGCTCGATGCGGGGCTCCTCGAGCTGGCCCGCTCGGGCTACGCCGGCTTCCGGATGGAGGAGGTCGCGGGGCGCGCCGGGGTGAATCGGACCACGATCTATCGTCGCTGGCCGAACCGAAGGGCGCTGGTCACGGCCGTGGTCGAGCGCTTGCGGAGCTCGCTCCGCCACGACCCGCTGCCGGACACCGGCGCCCTGGAGCGCGATCTCGTCGAGGCGTTCGCGAGACGCTGGAAGTACGGACGGAAGGTCGAGGGGAGGGCCTGGGCGCGGCTTCTCGACGAGCGCGCCAACCCCGAGGTCGAAAGGATCGCCGGCCACGCCGTCGACGCGCGTCGCGCCGAATGGAGGCACATGATCACGCGCGCGATCGGGCGCCGGGAGTTGCCCGCAGGCACCGACGTGCAGCGGCTGCTGGACTTCGTGCACGCGATCGCTGACACCCGTCGAGCGCGGCCGTTGAACGCGGAGTGGTTGAGCGCCGCCGTGCGGACCGTCGTCGCGGGCGCCAGCGCGGGGACGCTGGTACGAGCACGCGGCAACCGCGCGCCGGCGGCCCGTGGCAAGATGGCGGGGCGAAGGTAGCGAGCCACGCATGGGCATCGAGAAGGACATTCCATGGCTGGCCGAGCACCGGCGCGATGGCGAGCTGCTCCGCGCGATCGAACCAACCGTCGACGAGGTCCGGGGCGTGGCCCCGGCGCTCGCGTCCTTTTACGACGATCCCTACAACCGCCGGATGATGGCGAACACGGTCTCCATGTCCGCCGAGGACGTCGTCGCGTCCTTCGCGGAGCTGCGCGCCGACGGCGGGCGCCCGTTCCTGCTCTACGCCGGAGAACGCCTGGTGGGTGACGGCGATCTGCGCCACCTGAGCGTGTGCCCCGGCGCCGGAGAGGTGGCCGTCCTCGTCGGCGATCGGACCGTCCAGGGGCGAGGGCTCGGCACCCGGTTCGCGGCGCTGCTGCACGCGTTCGGGTTCCAGGTCCTCGGCCTCGAGCGGATCTTTGCGTCGATCCTCCCGGTGAACGAGCCGTCGCTGCGCCTGTTCGCGCGGCTGGGGCACGCGCCCGACGCGAGCGAGGCGGCGCGGTCCTTCGCCGACGAGCCGGGCGACGTCACCCTCTCGGTGTCGCGCGCCGCCTTCGAGTCAGCGACGCGCGAGCTCCTGGCGGACGTGCGCCTCCGCCCACGCTGACGCGCGGTCGTCAGACGTCCGGGATGGCCCAGTCGATCGGCGTGAGGCCGACCTCGCCGAGCTTCTGATTCGTCTGCGAGAAGCAGCGACACCCGAAGAACTTCCGCGCCGAGAGCGGCGAGGGGTGGGCGCACTCGACGATCACGTGGTGAGGCTGCGGGACGAGGACGGCCTTCCGGCGCGCGGCGCCGCCCCACAGCAGGAACACCACCCGCGTGGATCGATCGGCGACGAGCTGGATGATGCGATCGGTGAACGTCTCCCAGCCGCGGCCGGCATGGGAGTTCGCGCTCCGGGCGCGCACGGTCAGGACCGTGTTCAGCATCAGCACGCCCTGCCCGGCCCACGGGGCGAGGTGGCCGTTGTTGGGCACGCGGAACCCCACGTCGTCGTGAAGCTCCTTGTACACGTTGCGCAAGGACATCGGCAGCGGTCGCACGTCGGGCTGCACGGAGAAGCACAGGCCGTGGGCGTGCCCGGGCGTCGGGTACGGATCCTGCCCCAGCAGCAGCACCTTCACCCCGACGGGCGGCGTGAGGTCCAGCGCCGTGAAGATGTCCGCCCGCGCCGGCAGCACCGCGTGCCCGGCCGCCGCCTCCTCGTCCAGGAAAGCGTCGAGCGCCCGAAAGTACGGCTTCTGTG
>Ga0207639_10002464_pt1 | contig 12413 bp, 15 predicted proteins | sample KBSCornC32_FD_184299 | JGI IMG/M metagenome (GOLD analysis project Ga0207639, IMG submission 184299) | Corn rhizosphere microbial communities from Kellogg Biological Station, Michigan, USA - KBS Corn C3-2 (SPAdes) (version 2) | ecosystem: Host-associated > Plants > Roots > Rhizosphere > Soil ...
CCGTACCGCAAGCGCATGTGATCAGGACAGTGACGTTCGGCGTTGTTGCGTTCTCAGTGATCGTGCAGGGAACGTCCATTCAGTGGCTGATCCGCTATCTGCGGCCGCAGCCAAAAGCCACCGCCGACGATACTCCCCAGCCTGCCGTGGGGTAAAATAGAGGCATCAAAGGCTGTATGAGACAAGGGGGAAAGCTCGCATTTCTGTTGACTGTGGCGCTTCTTTTGGTGGCGACGGCCTTCTCTCAGACCCGCAGCATCACGATCGCATCGGAGCCGTGGGCGAAGGTGTTTATCGACGGCGTCCTGTACGGCAAGACGAATAAAGACGGTCAATTAGAGATCAAATCGGTCGCCGCGGGTGCGCACACGTTGATGCTCCGCTGCGACGGTTTTAAGGAGAAGTCACAGCCGCTTGCTGCAACCGGGCGTGGTGAGATCCGCGTTCCACTCGCAAAGACCACGGACGAAGCCGAGCTTGCATTCCAAGAGGCCGAGCGACTCACCCTCGAGGACCGTGATAAAGCGATCGCCGCTTATCAGAGGGCGATAAAGCTGCGGCCGAATTATCCCGAGGCGTACGTCGCCATGGCTCGCGTCCAAGCCGATGCCCTCGATGTGGAAGGCGCCAAAAAATCTATCCAAACCGCCCGCCGACTGCGGCCGAGCTATGCCGAGGCGTCGGCCGTCGAAGGCCGAATCCACAAGGACAATGACGAAGAGGCTCTCGCTATCGTGTCGTTCAAACGTGCGATCGCGGAAGGCCACGGATTCCAGCCCGAGGCGTACACTGGCCTCGGGCTGCTCTACAAAGAAAAAGCTGAGTCGTTCGGCGGATCGGGAGATTTTACAAACGAAGATGCGAATTACGTCGAGTCCGCAAAGGACCTTAAGATCGCTCTCAAACAACTCTCCGGCGCGCCCGATTCGGTTGTCGTCTACCAGCTCCTCGGCCTCGTTTACGAGCGTCAAAAAAAATGGGATGACGCCATCGCCCTCTACGAAGAGTTCCTACGCCTATTCCCCAACATCCCCGAGTCCGACGCCGTCCGCTCCTTTATCGTCCAGATCCAAAAAGAACGCGCGCAGAATCCGTGATCAGTAGGCGGCAGGCAGTGGCAGTAGGCGGTAGATAGCGTCGGGAAGGCGGTCGGCGGTGCTGTCAGAAGTAAATTTCTGCGGTCGGCAAGCGAAGATCTGGCGTGAGGTTTAATCGTTCGTTAACCATCTTGACACTTCTCTAACCCGTTCAAGATACCTGACCTGTATCCAAGCAATTTCGTGCTGACGCGAGCGGTGCGTGTATGGTAGTATGTTGCATCTATGCTACAGACGCGCAATACATACACACAGATCAATTGGGAAGAGTGCCGGCGGCTCCCTAAACAGAGCCGCTGGTCAAGACTGCATGCTTCGATGTACCCGAATGGCGAGATCGCGCTGACGCGCTTCACTCACGAAGAGCTTGGAGCTCCCGACGCCTACACGCTGCTGTACGACCGCAAGCTCAAGATCATCGGCCTGCGTCCGGCAAACACGATCGCCGCCTCGCGAGCATTCCCCGCCCGCCGCAAAGGCCGGCACGGCAGCCGCCGCATCCGAGCCTGGCGCCTGCTCCGCCAATACAACATCGACCTCACATCCACAGTCACATTCCCCCGTTGCGAAATCGACCACACCGGCACCCTCATCCTCGACCTAAACGACACCGAACCGCCAAGGACGGGGAGGAAGAGGAAGAGGTGGAGTGATGGGCAGACTCAACCAGGTTGCATCTAGGACGGAAAGCGGACATAATGTCCGCTGTAATCTGTAAGATTCGTATTTAGAAAACCGTGAGCTCACATTCGTCAGTAGCATTGCTTCGACGTGTCCGCGATACTCGGTCACAGAGAGAGATCGCATCGGCTCTGCAAGTCGACGTGCGCACGGTAAGGAGGTGGGAATCCGGCGAGACTCGGCCGCCGGATTATCTAGCAGATGCAATCTACCAGCGCATGCTGCCCTTCATTGAGCTAGATGAAGGCAGACGAGACTTTCGGTACATAGATCTCTTCGCGGGGGTTGGCGGAACGAGAATTCCCTTTGATGAGATTGGTGGCGAATGCGTTCTTACATGCGAGTGGAATAAATTCTCGCGCCAAACATATGAAGAGAACTTCCGGTTTACGCAGCGACACGTCTTCGCGTCGGACATCACAAACGTAGAGGCATCTTCGATTCCCGAGCATGACCTACTAATCGCCGGATTTCCGTGTCAACCGTTCAGCCTAGCTGGGGTGTCCAAGAAGAACGCTCTTGGGCGACCGCACGGATTTGAATGTGCAACGCAAGGAACACTCTTCTTCGATATCGCTCGAATACTTGCTGAGAAGCGTCCAAGAATTTTCTTGTTAGAGAATGTGAAGCATCTTATCTCCCACGATCGGGGAAATACATATAGGGTAATTATAGAGACACTGAAGGACGAGTTAGGTTATCAGATTTATCCCAAAGTGATCGACAGCCGCGGATTCGTCCCGCAACACAGGGAACGTCTAATTCTCGTCGGTTTCGCAAAGAATGAAGGTTTTGATTGGGACGATTTTCGTTTTCCGGATCGCTATGAGAAGAACCTATCGGATATCTTGCATCCTGAAAATGGCTCCGAGCCCGCGGAAGAGCCATATACTTATGGAGAACTGGCTCGGGTAAACAAAAAGTACACTTTGACGCCGAAACTTTGGGCATATCTGCAAGCATATGCTGAAAAGCACCGACTCGCTGGGAACGGCTTTGGTTTCGGTTTGGTCACAGCCGCCGATGTTGCGCGAACTCTCTCTGCACGGTATTACAAGGACGGTTCCGAGATACTAATAGCACAACCGGGGACGAAACCCCCTCGCCGCTTGACACCACGTGAATGTGCCAGGCTCATGGGCTTTCCATCGAATTTCAAAATACCCGTGAGTGACACCCAAGCTTATCGTCAGTTCGGCAACAGTGTGGTAGTTCCCGTGATCCGTGAAGTTGCGACTCTGCTCAAACCGTTTCTTAGCCGGTCCTCTACAGTCCGAGGCACTCAATGGTAGATATAGTTGATTCGATCACAAGAAGTCGGATGATGGCGAACATCGGGTCAATCAACACCAAGCCAGAGATAACTGTGCGGAAGTTGCTACACGAGCGGGGCTTTCGCTTTCGGTTGCATGACCGGTACTTGCCCGGTCGTCCAGATGTCGTTTTAAAGAGGTACCGTGCGGCAATTTTCGTGCATGGGTGCTTCTGGCATCTGCACACATGCCACCTCTTCAAATGGCCGAGCACACGGCCGGAATTTTGGCGTAAGAAGATTAACCATAATGTTCAGAAGGATCGTGAATCGATTCAAGCTCTTAATAATTCCGGCTGGCGCGTCGCAGTCGTGTGGGAATGCTCACTCAAAGGGCGCACAGCCGACGCGCATGAAGTACAGGATTTCCTCACCGCATGGCTTTATTCCGATCGGACATACGACGAGGTCGGAGGATGAAGAAAGGTTACCTATCGGAATATTTTGATGGAGTGGCAGCGAAAGTCCTCAGTGCCGTCGAAGCTGATACGCTTACCTCCAACCAGCACGAATTTAACGGCGTAGAGGCTCTGAAATCCGTTCTGGGGGAACCTGTCGGCAAAGTCAGATACGACGCCTCTTTTATTTATCTAACCGATCAAGACGACGATCCCATCATAGATTCGGGCTTTATGACGTGGTACGATGCCCGCGAGCGGGCTCGGGTAGAACGTCATGTTATGCGCTGGGAATGTCGACTGTATTTCCCGACAAACCGGGTGTCCCAATGTGCGAATGCGGGTGACGTACTAGTCATCGCCAAGCGGCGCGACGGAGAGCTACTCGCGATCGTGGCAGAGGCCGCGACAACGATCTGTCAACAGGTCCTGTGGCTGTTCGGAATTTCGGATCTGTCGCATCCGGGGTTTTCCGTTCGCGAAGAGCTTGAGACGGAACAGGACAGAATAGAGTTTGCCTCAAGGTTTATCCTGGAGAGTATCGGCGTCGTTGTCGAAACCTCCGAGGAGACTTATCTCGACGATATGCTCGCGAGATTCGGAGGCACCTTCCCCTCATCAAAAGAGTTCTCGGCATATGCTCGCTCCCTGGTTACTGAAGTGGATGAAGTGGGAAGTCCCGATGAAACGCTCATGGCATGGATCGAGAAGGAGGAGATCCTGTTTCGGACCCTCGAGAAACATTTGCTAGGGGAACGGCTCACAAGTGGCTTCGCCGATGATGTCGAGGGCTTTCTCAAGTTTTCCTTATCAGTTCAAAACCGCCGAAAAAGCAGAGCAGGATTAGCCCTTGAAAACCATGCCGAACTCATCTTCCGCTCCTGCAGGTTGCGGTTCTCACGGGGCGTAGCTACCGAGAACCGATCTAAACCGGATTTCCTTTTCCCTGGTGGAGACGAATACCATGATCTTGGCTTTCCGGCTGAGCGACTGAATATGCTCGGGGCAAAATCCACGTGCAAAGATCGCTGGCGTCAAATCCTTTCTGAGGCAGACCGTATCGAGACTAAGCATCTCCTCACTTTGGAGGCGGCGATCTCCGCTGCACAATTATCTGAAATGGAATCGAAGAAACTGCAGATAGTAGTTCCCGCGCCGTTGCATGAGACATATGCCACCGCCGACCGGTCGCGATTGATGCCGGTTCACAGGTTCATCGAGAAGATCGGGAGATTACAGTAAGCAGCAGGCTTGAGATCCCTGCGGTTTTTCGGGACGAGTTCGCCCGCTCGCGGCTGAAGCCGGGGCGGGCTCCTTTGTTTCGTTCATCGCGAGACCACGGCCTGAAGGCCGTGGCTATTTGCCCTAGGCGGAATGGGCGGCGTAGCCGCGAAGTTTCTAACCTGACGGAAAAGCATAGCTTTTCCGCTCGGCGAGATAAGGAACTAGAGCTCAACATTCAGCAGATCGCCGATGCGGTTGATTGTGTGGTCGGCGGCGGGGTATTTGAAGTTTGCGTCTTCGTCGAGGGCGTAGTGGCCTTGGCGCGGGAAGACGGTGGTGACGCGGTCGGCCCAGACTTGTTTGACGGCGGTGAGGATGCGGAGTTTGTCGTCGATGAGAACGTAGCGGTCGGCGGGGTAGCGGCGCTCGACATCGTGGAGCTCGTGCTCTTTGTGGATGTAGATGAGGATGTTGCCCTCGACCGCCTCAAAGAGGCCGGAGCGCTCGATCTTGCGTGGTTGAAAGACGACGTCGCCGTCGGTGAGGATCACGACTTGGCCCTTTTGCTTGCAAGCGTCGATCACGTCAAGTGAATTCGGGAAGAGGCGATTGGCGAAAGGATAATTGATGAGGTACGTCGAGACGGTGAGAAGGTGCGACTCATATGGATAGTCATGGCGATACCGCTGGAGTGCTCCCAAATAGTCCGCGTAGCCAAGCTCACTCCGCAGCTCCTCAAAAATGCGCCAGTAACATTCCGCACGTTCCTGGCCGACCTCCCGATGGAGGAAATTCCTCAGATCACGCGTGACGCGGTCATTGTCGAGCAGCGTGTTGTCGACGTCGAAGAGGTAGACGGTTTGCATCATTTCCAGAGAAGCCGCAGACCGTCCCTCTCAAAGCGCTCGAGTGTGGTGTCGGCGCTCACGAGCGTCAGGTTTCGCTGTATGGCTTGCCAAACAAGCATGCGATCGAATGGGTCGTAGTGTGACCGCTCGAGAAGGTCTTCAATGCTCGCACATTCTTCAGGTTCGATGCTGATCAGTTCCATATCCATTGCAGCAGCTTTGTCGAGCAGTTCAGCCGTCTTGAGACTCCCGAGATCCATGGTCTGCCTGCGCGCCTTCATTGCGATCTCCCAGAAAGAAACGGCGCTAACTAGGATGTCGTTGGAGGGCTCCTCGATCACAGCGCGAACTCCTACCGGCAGCCTCTTAGAATTAGAAACTGTCCATATGAAGGTGTGAGTATCGAGTAGGCATCTCACTTTAGCCCGAGAAACTCATCCTCAGTCATTTTGAAGTTCTTAGCGAACCTGATCTTAACCTTGCCGTCCATGATCCCGATCCTGCGCTTCTTTTTTGGCTTGTCACTATTTATGGGCACAATCCGGGCCACGGGTTTTTTGCTTTTCCCGTAGAGGACCTCGAAGGTTTCACCTTGCTGTACTTTCTCCAGTACGTCTGAGAATTGTGCCTTTATCTCGCCGACGGGCATGCTTTTCATGAAGTTATTCTACCATCGTTTACTTGACAACTTGACAAGAAAGATCAGTCGGCGAATGCGACCGAGAGTTTTTTGAGCGGCGTTGAGGTGGAGTTGTCGAGTTCGGCAGCTTCGTCGCGGTCGATGTAGTTGTAGAGGATGTCGCGCTGCTGTGGGCGGTAGCCGGCCTCGCGGATCTGGTAGCGGAGCTCGGCTTCGTTTGCACAGGTTGAGGCACCGGCGGCGGAGACTACGTTTTCCTCGATCATGATGGAGCCCATGTCGTCTGCTCCGAAGCGAAGCGCGGTTTGGCCGAGCTTCAATCCCTGGGTTAGCCAGGACGCCTGGATGTGTTGGATATTGTCGAGAAACAGCCGCGACACGGCGAGCATTTGCAGGTAATCGATGCCGGTCGGCTCCTCGGTGATCTTGCGACCCAAGGCGGTGTTTTCGCGTTGGAAGGTCCACGGGATGAAGGCGGTGAATTCACCGTGACGCGGATTCTTTGCCTTTGCGGTGAGTGACTCGTCCTGTAGATCTCGAACGCGCTGCAAATGCCTGACGCGGTGCTCGATGCCGTCGCCAATGCCAAACATCATCGTCGCAGTCGATATTAATCCGACCTTGTGAACGGCACACATTACGTCGAGCCATTCTTGTGTGTTGCATTTGGTGGAGACGCGCTTTCGCACCTCGTCATCGAGGATCTCGCCGCCGCCGCCGGGAAGCGAATTCAGACCCGCAGCTTTGAGGCGGTGCATTATGGTCTCGTAATCGAGGCCGGAGATCAGGTGGATGTTATGTATCTCGGGCGGCGAAAAGCAGTGTAGTTGAAACTTCGGATACTTTGCGTGGAGCGTCGTTAGTAACTCCTCGTACCACTCGATGTTAAAGTCCGGATGCAGACCGCCCTGCATCAGCACGCCTGTGCCCCCGAGAGCGATGGTTTCGTCGATTCGCCGGCAGATCTCGTCGATCGAATGCACATACGTGTCCGGCTTGCCGGGCCTGCGGTAGAATGCGCAAAAGGTGCAGACGACGTTACAGACGTTCGAGTAATTGATGTTGCGGTCGATGATATAGGTGACGAGCGATGGATCGTTTTTGCGCTGGCGAATATCGTCGGCGGCAACACCGATGCGAGCGATATCGCGCGATTCGAGGAGAGCGGTGCAGTCGTCGGTCGTGAGGCGTTCTCCGGCGAGGGCTTTGTCGAGAATAGGTTGGATAGAGTTCGGCATTACAGAAAAGACGATTTTATCACGCGAGCAATAACTACTCGGCGGGCGTAGCGGTCTTACCCGCCTCCCGCATGAGCCTCGCTACGTGATAGATGTAGTGAACGCCAGATGCGACGGCAAAGCCAGCGAGCACGGCATAGGTCGTGGGCAAATAGACGCCGCCATTCACGGGCCAGACGGCGGCGATGAGCACGAGCAACACTCCGACGACCTGAACGAACGTGCTTGCCTTGCCAAGCCAGGACGGTTTGAATCCGCGAAAGCCGGTCATCACCGTGATCGCCATTGCGACACATACGATCGCAATGTCACGCCCGATCACGGTCGCTGTCACCCAAAACGGGACCGGCAAATGACGAGCGGTGCCCATAACGGACGGCAAGCTGACCATGATAAAAGACGTTGTCATGAGCAGCTTGTCAGCGATCGGATCGATAACAGTTCCGAGCTCGGATTCCTGTCCCATCATGCGGGCTAAAGTTCCATCGATGCCGTCCGAAATACCCGCGATAGCGAATAGCAGAAGCGCGAGGCCCATGTGCTGATACACAAGAGCGATAGCAAAAAATGGAATGATACCGATGCGGACAAACGTGAGCAGATTTGCCCAGGTAAAGACTTTGTCCGTAGGTGTCGCCATCTACTCGGCGCACCTCAGCTCGAGCAGCGAGATCTCGGGAGGGCATTGGTAACGCATTGGAATGACGACCGTGCCGATGCCGCGAGTGATGTAGAGCTGCGATCTGTAACGTTGGTGAAGGCCGGCTTTTCGCTTGCGGCGGGGGAGAAGGCGCTTTTCCTCGGGCCGGAGTTTTATCTGGCCGCCGTGAGTGTGCCCCGACAGCGTCAAATCGATCCCGTGTCGCCAGGCCTCGCGAAAGATGATCGGATTGTGCGCGAGGAGAATTTTTAATTCATCGGGATACGAGCCGACGAGCGACGCAGGCACGTCTGTCTTCGCGACCATGTGATCGTCGACGCCAGCAAGCCAAAATGAGCCGCGGCGGGTCTCGAGACGCACGCCTTCGTTGATCAAAACGTGAATTCCCTCGCCTCTGAGGAGATCAGTAACCAGGTCGGCGTCGGTCCAGTGATCGTGATTACCGAGGCAGGCGTAGATGCCGTGCTTTGCCTTGAGCCTGCCGAGCACGTCGGCGACGGGACCGATATATTCGGTCGCATGGGAAACGTAGTCGCCGGTGAGTACAAAGAGGTCGGGCTTTAGTCGATTTGCCGTTCTCACCGCACGCGCGATGTGCTTGAGCGAGGTGAATGGGCTGTGATGCGTGTCCGAAAGTTGGACGATGCGAAAGCCCTCCATCCTCCGCGGGAGCCGCCGCAGATAGATCGGCACGTGCTCGATCGTGAGGGTATTGGCCTCATCGAGCGCCGACTTGGCGACCTTCGAAACATTCGCCGCAAGTTGCCTGATCGGCGCGTCTGAATCGCGATATGCAGCGATGCGTTCGCGCAAAGGGAGTCTTTTTGTGGCTGTGTCAGGCATTAGGTCGAATTATATCGATTTGTCAGATGCTCACGAATCTATGCACTGGAACGAAAATTTAACCGCAGATGAACGCAGATCAACGCAGATGGCTAACTTAATTTTCGAATCTGCGTCTATCTGCGTTCATCTGCGGTTAATTAGATCTCACCTTCAAAAACTTCCGTTTGCCGACCTGGAGTAGGACGCCGTCGATTGTGATGTCGATGTCCACATTCGCCGCTGTGGCCTTTTCGCTATTGATCTTTACCCCGCCTTGTTCGATCAGTCGCCTGGCCTCGCCTTTTGAGGCGGTGAGGCCGGTGTCGGCGAGGAGTTGTGCGAGATTGTGTACGCCCAGGGCGACGGTTTTCTCCTCGATGTCGTCTGGTATTTCTTTTTGGACGAAACGCCGATTGAATTCATCTTCCGCGGCGTCGGCATCAGCTTGTGAGTGAAAATCCTTGATGATCGATTTCGCGAGTGCGACCTTGATGTTGCGAGGGTTCTCGCCGGCATCAATTTGAGATCTCAAATTTGAAATTTCAGATGGGCTGAGGTCCGTCAGCAGCTCGTACCAGCGCCACATCAGCTCGTCGGAGATCGACATCACCTTGCCGAACATCTCGCTCGCGGGCTCGTCGATGCCGATGTAGTTGCCGTACGATTTCGACATCTTTTGGACACCATCGAGTCCCTCGAGGAGTGGCGTTGTGATGACGACCTGCGGCTCCTGACCGTACTCGCGTTGGAGATTGCGGCCGGAGAGAAGGTTAAATTTCTGGTCCGTCCCGCCAAGCTCGACATCTGCTTTTAATGCGACCGAGTCGTAGCCCTGCACGAGCGGATAGAGCAGCTCATGAAGCGAGATCGGCTGATGGGCGTTCATCCGCTTTTCAAAATCGTCACGCTCGAGGATCTGCTTGACAGTCGTTTTTGCCGCGAGCTTGATGAAATCGGCCGCGTCGAATTTGCCCATCCACTCCGAGTTGTAGCGGACCTCGGTCTTGTCAGGATCAAGCAGTTTGAAGACCTGCTCGCGATAAGTTTTTGCGTTTGCCTCGATCTCCTCACGCGAGAGCGGCGGTCGTGTCACGTTCCGTCCAGACGGGTCGCCGATCATCGCAGTGAAATCGCCGATCAAGTAGATGATCGCGTGCCCGAGGTCCTGAAAGGCCTTTAGTTTGCGAATGACGACAGTGTGGCCGATATGAATATCAGGAGAGGTCGGGTCCACGCCGAGCTTCACGCGTAACGGTTTGCCGGTCTTCTCCGCACGTCCCAACTTCGCGCGCAGGTCGTCCTCGCGTATCAGGTCGACAACGCCTTTTTTGAGATATGAGAGTTGCTCGTCGATGGTCATCTTTAAACGCGCTGCAGAAAATTCTCGAGCACAAAGACCTTTCGTATGCGGAAGTGTATCGGACTTTCGGCGAGCGCTAGCGCTTTTAAGTTCTCAAGACCCGAGACAAAAAAGGGTTTTCGGCATGCTGGTACCTGCTGGACCCATTCAGGGATGCTTAATCTCGCTTCGTCACAAAGTGTCTCGATAACACTCGCAAGCAATGCATCTTTCTGGTCGTCGCCTGAGACGAAAGGTTCGGCGATGGCTAAAAGGTTAGGGTTACGACGAAAATCGTCAACGAAATCCATCAGAGCCACCTTCCACCATCGCGGAGACTCATTCATCTGTACTCGAGTTTCTTTTGCCGTGATCACGATCCGAAAAGCTCCTCAATAAAGTACTGGGTCGCCGGCTTGATCAAATTGCTAGGATAATAACTCCCGAGTATGTCGAAAACCTGCTCTGCTCGAGTGAGCCCGAGTTCTCTGATCAATAGCTTTACATCGTCCTGGTCCGCCGTATCGACTCTCGCGGCAATCGCCTTCATTGCGAGCAGATAATCCGGTTCAGGAACAAACACCCTGAGATTGCTCATGTTGAATAGGCTCCGCTCGCGGTGCTCGACGACATAGCCTTTTACGCCGTCATTTAACCAGTCGAAAGGCAAAGAATTGCGTTCGGCTATCGTATGAACTGCGTCCCTGATCTCGGCAGTCGGTTTAAATATCGCGTCAACATCCTTTGTCGCGGGGCGTGCGTCATAGACCAGGCACATCACCGCGCCGCCGAAAAGCGAGACTTCGCCCTTGATATCTCGCAGGCAAAGCTCGTCGTTTAGCTCGGTTAGATATTGTTTGATCTCCTCAGCGGTCATTCGGAATCATTTCCCGCTCGTGATCAGCTTGGCGATCGTCTGGAGCTGCATGTTGGAGGTGCCCTCGTAGATGGAGCCGATCTTGGAGTCGCGCCAGAATTTTTCTACGGGGTAGTCCTTGACGTAGCCGTAGCCGCCGTAGAGCTCGATCGCTTTTGAGGCGACGCGCTCGGCGCAGCGGGAGGAATAGAGTTTGGCGATCGCGGCTTCTTTTAAGAATGACTTGCCGGCGTCTTTGAGACGAGCGGCGTTGTAGACGAGCAGGCGTGTCGCCTCGATCTCGACGGCCATCTCGGCGAGTTGGAATTGTACGGCCTGGAAGCTGTTGAGCGAAGAACCGAATTGTTCCCGTTCGCCTGTGTACTTTAGCGCTGCTTCATATGCGCCTTGGGCAATGCCGAGCATTTGGGCGGCGATGCCGATGCGGCCCTCGTTGAGGGTTTCGATGGAGACCTTGTAACCCTTGCCGACCTCGCCCAGGACGTTCTCTTTCGGCACCTTGCAGTTGTCGAGGATCAGCTCGGTCGTTGACGAAGCGCGGATGCCGAGCTTGTCTTCTTTTTTGCCGACGGAGAATCCTTCAAATCCTTTCTCTACGATAAACGCCGTAATGCCTCTATATCCCGCCTCGGGATCGATCGTTGCGAAGATCAAAAAGATCTCGGCCTCATTACCGTTTGTGATCCAGAGTTTTTGACCGGTGATCGAGAAATGATCGCCGTTATCCACGGCCCGCGTTTTTAGTGCGAAGGCATCCGAGCCTGAGCCGGCCTCGCTCAGTGCATAAGCACCGACCTTGCTGCTCGACATCTGCGTTAGATACTTTTTCTTCTGCTCGTCGTTCGCCCAGCGCATGAAGGCGTTTGTGACGAGGGTATTGTGGACGTCAACAAAGACAGAAACGCTCGCGTCCACGCGGGCCAGTTCCTCGATGGCGAGGATCGCGTTGAAGATCGTGGAGCCTGCACCGCCGTATTCCTCGGGTGATTCGATGGCCATGAGGCCGAGCTCAAAGCACTGTTTGATCAGGTCGGCATCGAGCTTTGAGGCGTGCTCCATTGCCTCGACCTTTGGCCGCACCTCGCCCTCGGCAAATTCGCGGACAGAAGCGCGAAATAGCTCTTCTTCTTCAGATAGAGTCGTCAAACCGGCGTTTACCATAGCCGTTCCCGTCGCTGTACTCATAGTCTTTGTTATAGGCTAACGCGTAAAGTAGCATTTTATCAGCATCACAGTGTGACGCGCGAACATGGCGGGAGAGGTGCAGACAGCC
>Ga0207639_10002466_pt1 | contig 12407 bp, 1 predicted proteins | sample KBSCornC32_FD_184299 | JGI IMG/M metagenome (GOLD analysis project Ga0207639, IMG submission 184299) | Corn rhizosphere microbial communities from Kellogg Biological Station, Michigan, USA - KBS Corn C3-2 (SPAdes) (version 2) | ecosystem: Host-associated > Plants > Roots > Rhizosphere > Soil ...
AGAGCGAGTACTGGCGGAAGGCGCTGGCGGATGCGCCGATGCTGCTGGAGTTGCCGACGGACCGTCCACGGCCGGAGCAGCAGAGCTTTGTTGGGGGATATGTGCCGGTGGAGATCGAGCAGGAGTTGGCAGAGGGGTTGAAGGAGTTGAGCCGGCGGCAGGGAACGACATTGTTTACGACGATGCTGAGCGGATGGGCGGCGGTCTTGTCGCGGTTATCGGGGCAGGCAGAGGTGGTGATCGGAACAGCCATGGTGAACCGTAGGCGGGCGGAGACGGAAGGGCTGATCGGATTTTTTGTAAACACGGTGGCGCTGCGGGTGGATATGAGTGGAGAGCCGGGCGTGGCGGAGATGCTGAAGCGGGTGAGGGATGTGGTGCTGGGGGCGCAGGATCATCAGGAGATGCCGTTTGAGCAGGTGGTGGAGATGGTGCAGCCGCCGCGACGGCTGAGCCACACGCCGGTGTTCCAAGTGATTATCGAATGGCGGAACAATGAAGGAATTTTGCCGGAGTTCCGTGGGGTGCGGGTTGAAGGGTTGAAAATGCCGTATGAGGCAGCGAAGTTCGATTTGCACCTGGCATTGGCAGAGGAAGGTGGGAGGATCGTGGGGGGAGTGTACTATGCGGCGGCGCTGTTTGAGCAGGGGACGATCGAGCGGCAGCGGGGTTATCTATTGCGGATGCTGGAGGCAATGGTGGCCGACAGCCAGCAGAAGGTGGCAGGGATAGAGATCCTGAGCGCGGAGGAACGGCAGCAATTGCTGGTGGAGTGGAATGCGACGGCGGTGGATTTTGGTGCGGTCGCTTGTGTGCATGAGTTGTTCGAGCGACAAGTGAAGCAGACGCCGCACAATGTGGCGGTGGAGTATGGAAGTAAAGAGATAACCTACCGGGAATTGGACCATCGCGCCAACCAACTGGCGCACTATTTACGGAAGCAGGGAGTAGGGCCGGAGATGGTGGTTGGGATATGGGTGGAGAGATCGGTGGAGATGGTGGTAGGGATATTGGGGGTACTGAAGGCGGGCGGGGCATACCTGCCATTGGAGGGGAACTATCCGGAGGAGCGTTTGGAATACATGATAGAGGATGCGCAGGTAGCGCTAATGCTGGTGGGGAAGGATCAGGAGAAGAAGATGCCGCGCGTGTGGGTGCCGGTAGTGGTGATGGATGGAGAGGATCGGGAGTGGGAGAGAGAAGAGGAAGGGAGAGTGGAGGGTGGAGTATATGGGGGCAATCTGGCATATGTGATCTATACGTCGGGGTCGACGGGAAAGCCTAAAGGAGTAGGAGTGGAACATCGTCAGTTGGCCAATTATATCCAGGCCATCGGCGAGAAGCTGCAGATCGAAGCGGGCATGAGACTGGCGCTGGTATCAACGTATGCCGCAGATTTGGGATACACCATGCTCTTTCCCGCACTCTGCCATGGAGGCTGCCTGAACGTGGTGAATGCAGACTGGGTGCTAGATGTAGGCAAATTGACACAACACTTTTTACATCACCCAATTGATTATCTGAAGATCGTACCCTCACATTTGCAGGCACTCTTGGGGAGCAGTTCGGGGAGCGGAGTGCTGCCGCGGCGGTGCTTGGTGGTCGGTGGAGAGGCCTCGAGCTGGGAGTTGATCCGGCAAGTGAAGGAAAGAGGGGCAGGGTGTCGCGTATTGAATCATTATGGGCCGACCGAGACGACGGTGGGCATTCTTACGTACGATACAACGCAAAAGAGTGAAGCAGCGAGGGCTGAAGGCATGGTGCCGGTGGGAAGACCGTTGAGCAATGGAAAGGTCTACGTTCTGGATAAGGAGTTGAATCCCGCAGTGCTAGGAATACGCGGGGAGATTTACATTGGAGGAGCGGGGCTTGCGCGTGGCTATGTGAATCGAGCGGAGATGACGGCGGATAGGTTTGTGCCGAATCCGTTCAGCGCGAAAGCAGGAGAGCGGCTGTACCGGACAGGGGATGTGGGTCGGTATCGCGAGGATGGGAACATCGAGTTTTTGGGGCGGATAGATGAGCAGGTGAAGATTCGAGGATATCGGATCGAGTTAGGGGAGATTGAAGCGCGGCTAAAGGAGCATGGATTGGTGGAAGATGCAGTGGTGGTCGCGCGAGAGGACGGGGAGAATCGAGGAGGAGAAAAGCGGCTGGTGGCATATGTGGTTATGGCCAAGGCGAAGGTGGAGGGAGGAGCAGGGGCAGGGGAGAGCAAATCGCAAGGCGGAGAGCAGGAAGCAGGGGAACTGAACGCGATGCTGCGCACCTATCTGGCAGGATGGTTGCTGGAGTACATGGTGCCGACGGCAATAGTGCGTCTGGAGCGGATACCCTTGACGCCGAACGGGAAAATAGATCGGAAGGCCTTACCGTCGCCGGAGGGAGAGGCGTATGCCCAACGCACCTACGAACCGCCGCAGGGGGAGATGGAGGAAGCTCTGGCAGCCCTGTGGCAGGAGTTGCTGGGGGTCGAGCGGGTAGGGCGGCATGACAACTTCTTCGATCTAGGCGGCCATTCCCTGCTGGCTGTGCGCATGCTTAGCCATTTACTTAGCGATCTCAATGTGCAGATAGAACTCTCAACACTTTTTAACTGCCCTCAACTGTCGCTCTTTGCAAAGAGAGTCCTAATCGCATCCATCGAGCAAGAGTTCGATTCTGCAGAACTTCAAACCCTTGTTTCTGCAGTAGACAGCAAATCATAAGCCCGGGTCATCAACACTTCTTGCCAAGCCTCAACCTTACCAGGCTCTAATCAGAGTCCATTACGGAAGTTCCAATCGTGCCATCAGCACAGTCTTGATTCGATAAGTTTCAGCGAACCTTGTCATTGGGGAGGAGGAATCCATGCAGCCCATTCATTCACCGCTCGACCAGTTGGATATCTCAGATATAGAAAAACTTCGGTCTTTGGCTAAAGCGCGCGGAATCAAAAAGCGTGATCGTGATAGCTTGCCGATAACGAGAATCCCGCGAGATGCTGGATTGCCATTATCTTTCTCCCAGCAAGCACTTTGGTTTCTGTCCCAGTCAGAGGAAGTCAGCGCCAGCTACCACATTTTTACGGCGTTGCTTCTGCGCGGAAATTTGGATAGCTCCGCCTTGCGTCGCAGCCTCGATACGATCTTTGCCCGGCATGAGGCCCTGCGCAGCATCTTCATCGTGGCGAATGGCCAGCCCATTGTCGAGCTTCTTCCTTCTGAGATGGGCCTGCCCTTGATCGAGCATGATCTGCAAGGAGCGGCGGATGCCTCCGAGCGACTGATTCAGCTCAAAATGGAAGAAGCCAAGGTTCCCTTCGATCTAACCAAAGGACCAATGATTCGTGGGCGCCTGATTCAGCTCGATCAGCAGGAGCATGTTCTGCTGCTGACGCGGCACCATATTGTCTCCGACGGTTGGTCGATGGGAGTCTTTGCCCGCGAGTTGGGAGAACTCTATAGCGCCTTCAGCCAGGGCCAACCCAATCCTTTGGCGCAATTGACGATCCAATATCCCGACTATGCGGCGTGGCAGCGGGAGTGGCTGACCGGTGAGAGAGCCCAAAAATTGGCCGAGTTCTGGCGTCAAACCCTAACTGATGCACCACTCTTGCTGGAGCTGCCAACCGACCGGCCCCGGCCGCCACAACAGAGTTTCGTTAGCGGTTATGTGCCGATTTGCATTGACAGGGAACTGACCCTGGGGCTCAGAAATTTGAGCAAAAGTTATCGCGGCACCGTGTTCATGACGCTTCTGACGGCTTGGGCAGCAGTACTCTCCCGGCTTTCCGGACAACAGGATTTGGTCATTGGTACTCCGAGTGCCAACCGAGGACGGCCGGAGACGGAAGGACTGATCGGATTTTTCATAAACACCCTGGCTCTGCGCATCAACTTGGCTGGCCAGCCGAGCGTGACAGAAGTTCTGAACAAGGTGCGTGAAACAACCATTGCGGCCCAGGACCATAAGGACCTGCCTTTCGAACAGGTGGTGGAAATCGTGCAGCCGCCGAGGAGCCTGAATTACACACCGGTGTTTCAGGTCATGTTGGTGTGGGAGAGCGGGGAGCAAAAACTGCCCGAACTACCGGGCATGTCGGTAACACATGCATGGGCAGATGGCGAGATGGTGAAGTTTGACCTGCGGCTGGGATTATCCGAAACAAGTGACGGCATTGTCGGCGGTATGAAATATTCGACAGCCTTATTTGATGAGGCGAGCATCCAGCGGCAAATCGGCTATCTCATCACCATGCTTAAGGCCATAGTAACCGATAGTAGCCAGGCAGTAGCTGGGATTGATCTGGTTTCACCTGAAGAGAAGACTCTGCTGCTGGATGTCTGGAACGCCACAGATGCTGATTATGCCGGCCATCTATGCGTTCAGCAATTGTTCGAAGAACAGGCCCATAGGACACCTGAAGCGCGGGCGGTGGTTTGCGAAGATCAATTCATCAGCTACAAGGATCTGAATGTCGAGGCTAATCGCCTCGCTCATCACCTGATCGTTCTGGGAGTAAAACCTGATGACCGGGTGGCGATTTGCGTAGAGCGAAGTGTGGCCATGGTGATTGGCGTGCTAGCCATAGTCAAAGCCGGCGGTGCCTATGTACCTATTGATCCGGCTTACCCCTCTGAAAGGCTGGCCCAGATTCTTGCCGATGCGGATCCCCGCATCGTCCTTAGCGACGCCGTTGGGCGTGAGGTGCTGGGTAGAGAATCGCTCGAAGGCTTGATCGTACTTGATCTGGATACGCTGAAGCAGCCACAGGAATCCCGCCCGGCCTGGGCGGACATGCATTCCACGAACCCAGACCCGAAGAGCTTGGGACTCAGGTCCGATCATCTCGCTTACGTCATCTACACATCCGGCTCCACCGGCAAGCCTAAGGGCGTCATGGGCCTGCATCGACCGGTGATAAATCTGATCGAATGGCTGAGCAGAAAATTCCAGATAGGACCCTCCGATGTTGTGCTGCTCACCAGTTCGCTGTCCTTCGATTTGTCAGTCTACGATATTTTCGGCTTGCTCGCGGTTGGCGGTTGCATACGTGTGGCTTCCAGAGAGGAACTGGCCGATCCACAAAAGTTAGCGCGGATTTTATTTGAACGAGATGTTACATTCTGGGATTCGGCGCCTGCGGTATTTCAGCAATTGATTTTTTGCCTGGGGGATGCCGCTCACGGTGCGGAAACACCATTACTGCGATTGGCATTTTTCAGCGGCGACTGGATCCCATTGGAGTTCTTCGGTGTAATCCGTCGATTCTTTCCCAAATGTCAAATGATAAGCCTGGGGGGCGCAACCGAAGCCACCGTATGGTCTAACTTTTACCCGGTGCAGTCTATAGAGCCATGGTGGGTCAGTATTCCTTATGGCCGGCCGATCCAGAATGCACGTTATTACGTATTAGATGAATGCCTAAATCACACACCGTGGGGCGCACAAGGACACTTATATATAGGTGGACAGTGCCTTACGGATGGATATCTGAACCGTCCCCAATTGACGGCTGATCGCTTTCTTCCCGATCCCTACAATTCTATTCCTGGCGCCCGTATGTACAAGACGGGCGATCTGGCCCGCCATCTGCCGGATAACAATCTCCAATTCCTCGGGCGTAACGATCATCAAGTAAAAATTCGGGGCTTCCGCATTGAATTGGGAGAGATTGAGGCCAAGCTGGCGGAACATCCCCTGGTGCGTGAGGCGGTGGTCGTGGCTCGGGAAGATATCCCCGGGGATAAGCGCCTCGTTGCATACATCTATCCGGCGGGGCCGGAGGATGGACAAGCCGATTTTTCCGAGGAATCGGTTCAGTCCTCGGCGGGCCTGGCGGCGATGTTGCGCACGCATCTTACTTCGCGCTTGCCCGAGTACATGGTCCCGAAAGCTTTTGTGAAGCTGGATACCGTGCCCATGACACCGAACGGCAAGCTGGATCGCAAGGCTTTGCCAGCACCGGATTGGGACGCGTACGTCAGGCGCACCTATGAGGAGCCTCAGAGTGAGGTGGAAAAGGTCTTGGCGGATCTGTGGCAGGAAATCCTCGGTATCGAGCGCGTCGGCCGGCACGACCATTTCTTTGAATTGGGCGGGCATTCTGTGATGGCGGTGAAGTTCGTGGATCGTTTACGGCGACTAAACCTCCAGGTTGACATGCGGTCCATATTCGCCACACCTATCCTGAGTGAAATTGCTTTAAAGACAAAGCAAGTGGAGGAGATTCGCCTATGAGCACCGCCGAACTATTGGAAAGGTTAAAGGACGCGCGAATCTCGCTTGCAGTAGAAGGAGAGAGCCTTGTCGTGAAAGCGGACAAGGGCTTGATTACGGAAGAGCTTAAAAGCTCTTTGCAAAAGAACAAGCAAGAGCTGATCGCAATTCTAAAGACAGGGAGCTTGACCAGCCAGAATGCGATAGGTGAAATTTCGGTAGCACCCCCAGCGATCCAACCCGATAGTACGGTTATTACGCCCGAGATGTTGCCACTGATCGATTTGACGCAGGAGGAGATCGACGAAATTGTTGACCGTGTTCCGGGTGGAATTTCCAATATCCAGGATATTTACGCTTTATCGCCGTTGCAGGATGGAATCTTATTTCACCACCTGATGGCAAGCGAGGGTGACCCATATGTGATTCGCAATGAAATGGCCTTTACGGAAAGAGGGCTGCTCGACCGGTTCTTGTCAGCCGTGCAAAAAGTCGTAGACCGGCATGACATTCTGCGTACAGCTTTCATGTGGCAAGGGTTGTCCCAGCCGGTGCAGGTGGTCTGGCAGAAAGCCGTCTTGCCGGTGGAAGAGGTGAAATTGGACCCGGCGGCCGGGGATGTGGCCGGGCAGTTGTATGCACGCTTCAACCCCTACAGGATCGATATACGCCAGGCGCCATTGCTGCGGATCTATATCGCCGAGGATAAGGAGAAGGAGCGCTGGCTGATGGTGCTGTTGCTGCATCATCTGGCTGGGGACCACGTCACGCTGGCATTGATGCATGAAGAGATCGAGGCGCACCTGCTGGGACGGGCAGAGCAGTTGCCGGCGCCTCTGCCCTTCCGCAACCTGGTGGCGCAGGCGCGGCTGGGGGTGAGTCCGGAGGAGCACCAAGATTTCTTCCGTCAGCTATTGGGGGATGTGACGGAGCCGACGGCGCCGTTCGGGCTGTTGAATGTGCAGGGCGACGGCACCGGGATCGAAGAAGCGCGGACCACACTCGACCTCGATATGGCGCGGCGAGTTCGGGAGCGCGCGCGCAAGCTGCGTGTGAGTGCGGCAAGTCTGTGTCATCTGGCCTGGGCGCAGGTACTGGCACGGGTGTCGGGACGCGAGGACGTGGTGTTCGGCACGGTTCTGCTCGGACGCATGCAGGGTAGTGCGGGCGCTGACCGGGTGATGGGTCCATCCATCAACACGCTGCCGGTACGGATCCAGATAGGCGACGACGGGGTGGCGGCCAACGTACGGCGGGTATACACACACCTCAGCGATTTGTTGCGGCATGAACACGCATCGCTGGGGCTGGCGCAACGTTGCAGCGGGGTAGCGGCGCCGACCCCGTTATTTTCGGCGCTGTTGGATTACCGTCACAGCGGCGTCAGGGGAGGGAAGGCGGGACTGGCGAGTAGGAGGCATGCGTGGGACGGAATCGAGATGCTTTACAGTGCGGAACGGACGAACTATCCGGTGGGTCTTTGGGTGGACGATTTGGGAGAGGGGTTTGTGCTGACGGCACAGACGGTGGCAACGATCGATCCGAAGCGAGTGTGCGAGTACATGCACACGGCGCTGAAATCGTTAGTGGAATCGCTGGAGAGCGCACCCGGGCGAGCGATAAGTAGTCTGGAGATATTGCCGGAAAACGAGCGGAAGCAGCTGCTGTATGAGTGGAACGCGACGGAGGTGGAGTATCCACGAGAGAAGTGTATCCAGGAGATATTTGAGGAGCAGGTAAAGAGGACGCCGGAAGCGGTGGCGGTAGTGTATGACAACACAAAACTGACCTATGGGGAACTGAACCGGCGAGCGAATCAGTTGGCGCGTTGCTTCCAGGATGCATACGGGCTGTGTGCGGGTGATCTGGCAGCTATTCAGATGGAACGTTCGAGCCAAATGGTGGAATGTATCTTGGCAATCTGGAAATGCCGCGCTGCCTATGTTCCTGTGGAACCCGATTATCCACTTGATCGTATCCGAAGCATTCTTGCTGAAGCACGTCCAAAACTGGTGGTGACGCAGGAAGAGCTCAACAAGATTAATCGGAATCTGCATAACTATCAGGGGCTGAGTCTCGATCAACCCGCTCGGCCGGAAGATCTCGCCTACGTCATCTTTACCTCCGGCTCCACTGGGAAACCCAAAGGAGTCATGATTGAGCACGCAGGAATGCTCAATCACCTGCTGGCGAAGATCGACGATCTCGCAATCACGGCTGGTAGTGTGATAGCGCAGAACGCCTCGCATTGCTTTGATATTTCGGTGTGGCAAATGTTTGCTGCCTTTCTGGTGGGTGGACAAACAACTATTTATGGTAACGACCTTATCCTTGATCCCGGAAAGTTGTTGGATCGCGTGAACTCCGATGGCGTTACCATCCTCGAAGTTGTTCCTTCATATCTGGCAGCATTACTTCCGCGGTTGGAGGGGCGGCGAGGCGCCTGTTCCCGGCTGAAATATCTTGTTGTAACAGGCGAGATTTTGAAGCCGTATCTAGTCGATATGTGGTTCAGGATGTTTCCTGAAATCCCGGTTATCAATGCTTATGGACCTACTGAAGCTTCTGACGATATTACGCATTATTTCATGTATACATACCCGGCTTTGCCGAGCATTCCTGTAGGCAAACCTATTCGCAATACGCATATCTACGTTGTCGATCGTAAAGGGAATCTGTGCCCGATAGGAGTCACAGGTGAGATCTGGGTTTCGGGTATTGGCATCGGGCGCGGATACCTGAATGACGCGGAAAAGACGAGCTTGGCCTTCGGCCTCGACCCGTTTCGCTCTGAGTCCGGCGTGCGTCTGTATCGGACAGGCGATGTCGGCAGTTTTTCAGTGGAAGGGAATCTTCTTCTCTCTGGCCGAAAAGATGATCAGGTGAAGATCCGGGGATACCGCATTGAGTTGGGAGAGATCGAGGCGCGGCTCTCGGAGCATCCGCAGGTGCGGGAAGCGGTTGTGATGGCGCGCGAAGATGGAGGCGGCGGAAAGCGTCTGGTGGCTTATGTAGTTGTGGCTGAGTCGAAGGCCCAGGAAGAAAGGGTAAGCCATAGCTCACAGGAACACGGAGAGGTTGAAGCAGGGGACCTGAGCGCGATACTGCGCGCATATCTGGCAGGGCAGTTGCCAGAGTACATGGTGCCGGCCACCTATGTGCGGTTGGAGCGCATGCCGCTGACGCCCAACGGAAAGCTGGATCGGCGTGCGCTGCCGGAGCCAGAACGGGATGCATATGCGCATCGAGGATATGAAGAGCCGCAAGGAGAGATCGAGTCGAAGCTGGCGGCGATCTGGGCAGAGCTATTGAAATTGGAGCGTGTGGGACGGCACGATAGCTTTTTCGAACTGGGCGGCCATTCATTGCTGGTAATAACGCTGATTGAGCTTATGAGGCGAAAGGGGCTGCAGGCGGACATGAGGGCAGTGTTTGCCGCGCCGACGCTGGCTGAAATGGCGGCGAGTGTGAGCAGTGAAGCGACCGTGGTCGCGGTTCCCGCGAACCGCATTCCTGCGTTGTGTGATGCGATCACCCCGGAGATGTTGCCGCTGGTTGACCTGACGGTAGAAGAGATCGAGCGGATCGTGAGCCGGGTTCCCGGAGGAGCAGCAAACGTACAGGACATCTATCCCCTGGCTCCGTTGCAGGAGGGGATGTTATTTCATTATCTGATGGGAGAAGAAGGAGACGTTTACCTGAATTCCAGGCTCGATAGTTTTTCCACGCGGTCTCACCTCGATGCTTATCTTTCGGCTATCCAGGCGGTGATATCCCGGCACGATATTCTACGCACGGCGGTAATGTGGGAAGGATTACGTGAACCAGTGCAGGTTGTATGCAAGAGCGTGGTGCTTCCGCTGACGGAGGTTGAGCTGGATTCCGGCACAGAAAACGTTGCAGAACAGCTATGGAGTCGCTTTCACCCGCGTAGCAATCGGCTCGACATCTCCCAAGCACCAATGCTGCGATTGATTGTCACTCATGACAAAATCCGAGAGCGGTGGTTGCTGCAGTGGTGGTATTCACACCTCTTGGAAGATAACGTGACGATGGAACTGATCCAGGAGGAGATGCAGGCGCATCTGCTGGGCCGGGCGGACCAATTACCTGCTCCGCTACCCTTTCGCAACCTGGTAGCACAAGCGAGGCTGGGTGTAAGCCGGGAGGAGCACGAAGCTTTTTTCCGGAAGATGCTGGGCGATGTGGAGGAGTGCACCGCACCATTCGGATTGTTGGACGTGCAAGGCGATGGGAGTGGAATCGAGGAAGAGCAGGTGCTGCTGGACGGCGGCCTGGCGAACCGAATCAAAGAGCGGGCGAGGAAGCTGGGTGTAACTCCGGCGACGCTCTGTCATGTGGCATGGGCACAAGTTTTAGCCAGGATTTCGGGGCATGAAGATGTGGTTTTCGGGACCGTTGTGTTCGGCCGCATGCAAGGACAAGGAGCGGGGCGGGCGATGGGTCCGTTAATCAACACATTGCCGGTACGGATTCGTGTGCGGGGAGAGGAAGCAGAGGCGAGTGTACGGCGTGCGCACGAGCAATTGGCGGATTTGATGCAGCATGAACATGCGTCGTTGGCGCTGGCCCAGCGCTGCAGCAGAGTAGCGTCACCGTCGCCGTTATTCACTTCACTATTAAATTACCGGCACAATCAGGGAGTTGGAAAAGTTCCATCGGCGGAAAAGCTGCGGGCATGGGAAGGAATGAAGGTCCTTCATATTGAAGAACGAACGAACTATCCGCTGACTCTTTCAGTGGATGATTTTGGACAAGGTTTTATGTTGACCGCGCAGACGGAAGCTTGGGTTGGTCCGAAGCGGGTGTGCGAATACATGAGCCGGGCTCTGGAATCTCTGACAGAAGCGCTGGAGGCGGAGCCGAGGGCAGCGCTGAGCAGACTGGAGGTATTACCGGAAAGCGAGCGGCGACAAGTCCTCTATGAGTGGAACGATACCGCGGTGGAGTATGCGAGTGAGAAGTGTATACACGAGTTGTTTGAGGAGCAGGTGAGGCATGCGCCGGCGGCAACGGCGGTGGTATTTGAAGGGCAGGAGGTGAGTTACGGCGAGCTGAACCGGCGAGCCAATCAGCTCGCGCACTATCTGCGGAGACAGGGAGTGGCGCCGGACGCGCGGGTAGGAATCTGTGTGGAGCGTGGAGTGGAAATGGTGGTGGGGCTGCTGGGAGTGCTGAAGGCGGGTGGAGGCTATGTACCGCTGGACCCGGCATATCCTGCGGAGAGGTTGAAGTACGTGCTCCAGGATAGTGCACCGGTGGTGTTGCTGACGCAGAAACATCTCCGAGAGCAGATGGGCGGAGTGAGTGAATCGGTGCGGGTGATCGATCTAGAAGAGGATGAAGCAGAATGGAGCAAAGAGCGGGAGAGCAATCCGGAGCGCAGCAGCATCGGGCTGAGGCCGGAGCATCTGGCTTACGTGATCTACACCTCAGGCTCGACGGGAATGCCCAAGGGGGTGATGGTTGAACATGCCCAGGTGGGCCGTTTATTTGGGATCACCGAATCCAGCTATGGGTTTAACGACCAGGATGTATGGTGTCTGTTCCATTCCCTCGCCTTTGACTTCTCCGTATGGGAACTGTGGGGAGCGTTCGCATACGGGGGACGGTTGGTGATCGTTCCGCGCGATGTAGCCCGGTCCAGCAGTGACTTCTACCGTTTAGTGTGTGCTCAGGGAGTCACGGTGTTGAACCAGACGCCGAGTGCATTCAAAGGGTTTATCCAGGCGGAGGCAGAGGAAAAATTACAGCACCGTTTGCGGTATGTGATTTTTGGTGGAGAAGCCCTGGAGCCCTCGATTCTGAAGCCATGGTACAGCCGGCATACGGACCGAAATCCGCAACTGGTGAACATGTATGGGATCACGGAGACGACGGTGCACGTGACCTATCGGCTGTTGCAGGTGAGTGACAGCATGGAAAGGGGCAGTCCGATAGGCAAGCGGCTGGCCGACTTGCGAATCTATCTGCTCGACCGGGAAGGTGAGCCGGCGCCGTTAGGAGCAGTGGGTGAGATCTATGTGGGAGGGGCGGGAGTGGCGCGGGGATATCTGAACCGTCCTGACCTGACGAAGGAGCGCTTTCTAAAAGATCCGTTCTGCGCAGCGCCGGGTACGCGGATGTACAAAACGGGGGACCTGGGCCGGTATCTGCCGGACGGCAACATCGAATTTCTGGGGCGC
>Ga0207639_10002469_pt1 | contig 12395 bp, 10 predicted proteins | sample KBSCornC32_FD_184299 | JGI IMG/M metagenome (GOLD analysis project Ga0207639, IMG submission 184299) | Corn rhizosphere microbial communities from Kellogg Biological Station, Michigan, USA - KBS Corn C3-2 (SPAdes) (version 2) | ecosystem: Host-associated > Plants > Roots > Rhizosphere > Soil ...
GACGCTCGCCGCGGCGCCCATCAAGATCGGCGAGATGCATCCGACGCAGGCCGAGCGCATGCAGATGCGCGCAGTCAGCGCGATGCCGCTCGAGCCGCTGATGAAGAAGTCGCTCGCCGAGGCATCGAACAAGGCGTTTGCGTGGGCGGGCTGCACCGAGCTCTTCAATCTGAGCGGCCAGCCGGCCATGTCGATACCGCTTTACTGGAATGCGCGCGGACTTCCCGTTGGCGTGCAGTTCGCGGCCCGCGACGGCGGCGAAGCCACGCTGCTGCGCCTTGCCGCGCAACTCGAAGCGGCACGGCCGTGGTTCGACAAGCGTCCGCCGCTGATCAAGGCGCGCAGCTAGGCGGTGTGATGTGAGGTGAACGGTTTGCGTCGCGCGTGCGTCGGCATCGACGTGACGATGGCCCGGCATGCAAGCCACGGCGACGATCGACGCAGCCAGTCCGCGCATCAAGTAATAAGTCGGTGGGAGCGGCGAGCCGCTCGCCTCGGTAAGCGACGTGACGACGAACGGTCCAAAGCCGCCGAACATCGTCACGGCAATGCGGTAGACCAACGATAAACCCGTGCAGCGCAAATCCGCAGGGGAAGAGTTCGGCGCTCAGCGCGAGTAAAACGCGCCCAGACCGCGGACCAGCTGGCCCCGAGCAGCACCAGCCAGATGGCCTTGCTCGCGGTCAGCCCCCCCACGCCGCGGACCACGGCCCAGACGGTGTCGAACGCCCCGACACACGCCCCGGCGAGCAGCTCGGATCCGACGAGCACGCGCCACGCTGGGCGCTCCGTCGCGCGCGCGGGCGCCGCGCCGCCGCCTGTCACGACCTCCGGGGGGCCTCCGGGTGTGGTCACCCCGCCTCCTCGCCGAAGATGGGCGCCGCCGCCCAGCGGACCTCGACCGCGCGACGCAGCGGCAGGTGGTCCGGCCTGGCCAGCGCTGGATCCTCGGCCAGGATGCGGCCGGCCTCCGCGCGCGCCAGCTCCAGGATCTGACGGGTGCCCGCCAGATCCGCGAAACGGATCCGCGGCACGCCCGACTGGCGCACCCCGAACAGGTCGCCGCACCCGCGCTGCCGCAGGTCGGCCTCGGCGATGGCGAAGCCGTCGGAGGTGGAGGCCAGCAGCTCGAGCCGAGCCCTCGCGGCCGAGAGCTCGCGTGGATCGGTCTCCGCCGCGCGCGCGCTGCCCGCCTCGCCCGCCGCGTGGAGCAGCAGGCAGTCCGAGGCCTGTCCGCCGCGACCCACCCGACCGCGCAGCTGATGGAGCTGCGCCAGTCCGAAGCGGTCGGCCTCCTCGATGACCATCAGCGACGCCTCGGGCACGTCGATGCCGACCTCGATGACCGTGGTCGCGACCAGGACATCGCAGCGCCCCGCCGCGAACGCCCGCAGCGCCGCCTCCCGCGCGCGCGCGTCGAGCGCCCCGTGCACCAGGCCCACGCGCGCGGGCCGGAGCGCGTCTTCCAGCTCGCGGTGGCGATCCACCGCGGTCACCCCGCCTTCGCGCGCCGAGATCTCGCGCACCGGGCAAACGACGAAGGCGCGACGGCCCGCCGCCACGGCCGCAGCGATGGCGGCCTCTGCCTCGCGCTGAGCGCCGGGGCCGGACAGGACGCGCGTGCGCACCGGCAGGCGCCCCGGGGGCACCTCGTCGAGCAAGCTGAGGTCCAGATCGCCATACAGCGTGAAGGCGAGCGTGCGCGGGATCGGGGTCGCCGTCATGACCAGGAGGTGCGGCGCCGTGCCCGTCCCGGCGTCGTCCCGCTCCGCGAGGCGCGCCCGATCGGCCACCCCGAAGCGGTGCTGCTCGTCGACGATGGCCAGCCGCAGATCGCGCAGGGCCACCCGATCGGCCAGCAACGCCTGCGTGCCGACCAGGATCGCGACTTGACCGGCCCGGGCCAGCGCCAGCAACGTCTCGCGTTGCGGGCGCGGCGTCGACGCCGTCAGCAGCCCCACGCGCAACCCGGCGCGCTCCGCGAAGCGCGCCAGCGTGCGCGCGTGCTGTTCGGCCAGGATCTCGGTCGGGGCCATCAGCAACGTCTGCCCGCCCGCGGCCGCCACGTGCGCAGCGGCCGCGAACGCCACGGCCGTCTTGCCGCTGCCCACGTCGCCGACCAGCAGCCGCTGCATGGGCTGGGGTGCCGCCAGATCGCGGGCGATCTCGTCGATGGCGCGGACCTGGGCGCCCGTCAGCGTGAAGGGCAGAGCCTCGCGCACGCGGCGGGTGACGTCGTCGGGCGCGGCGGGGGCGCACGGACGGCCCGGGCGCTCGCGCGTGACCGCGCGCCGGCGCGCGAGCCCGACCTGGATGACGAGCAGGTCCTCGACGGCCAGGCGCCGGTGAGCGTCCGACTGGCCCGTCACCAGGGCATCGAGCAGCGCCGGCGTCGCGTCCGCCTCCGGACGGTGAATGGCCCGCAGGGCTTCGCCCAGAGCGGGGACGCCGAGCCGCTCGCGAACCACCGGCGGCAGAGGATCTGGCAGGCGGTCGGCGTAGGCGTCGAGGGCGGCCCTCACGATCCGCTCGAGCATGCGGCCGGCCACCCCCTGAACCAGGGGATAGCGCGCGCGGATGCCGAGCGGGCTGGTCCCCGCCGGGGCACCATCGGCGCCCGCCGTCCCGGCCAGGGTGGCCGTGACGTTGATGGGATGATGCAGCTCGGGCTGTCCGTTCTTGTCCAGCCGCAGCGGACCCGCCAGCGCGACGACCTTGCCCTTGTCGAACGCGCGCGCCATACCGCCCGGCACGCGAAACCACCGCGCCGTGATCCGCCCCGTTCCGTCCTCCAGCTGCACGGCGAGGAAGCGCCCGGGGAACGAGCTGACGCGCACGACGGTCCCCCGCACCAGCACGACCGTCCCTTGGACCGCGTCGTCCGCCGAGCCGTCTTCCCCTCCGCCCTCGGAATCTCGCGAGGCCTGCGGATCGGACGCCCTGGCCTGCCCGACGGGGGCCTTGGTCCGCGCGAGCGACGCGATCGGCGTGAACGTGCGCAGGTCGTCATAGGCCCGCGGCACGAACGCCAGCAGCTCGCCCACCGTGCGCAGCCCGGCCGCCGCCAGGCGCGCGCTGGTCGCCGGGCCGGCGCCGGGCAGGACCGATACCGGCAACCCCGCCACGTCGAGCTCCTCGGCGGGCGCAACCCCGAGCGCGGACGAACGGGTCACCGGCGGTACGTGAACTTCAGCTCGTACTCGCAGATGTGGAAGACGTCGCCTTCGTCGATGCGCTTGTTGTCGATGCGCATGCCCTTGAAGTCGATGCCGTTCGTCGAGCCGAGGTCCTTGATGTAGAACGCGCCGTTCCGGCGGATGACCGCCGCGTGCTTGCGCGAGACGTTGCCGTCCTTGATGGGCAGGTCGGACGACTTCGAGCCCCGACCGATGATGAACTGGTCCTTGTCGATCGGGTACTTCTGGTTCTCGAAGACGAGGTACAGCGTCGAGGCGGCGCCGACCTCGAGCGGCGGCGCCGGCGGAGCCACGGCGGCGGCTGCCGTCGGACGCCCGATGCCTCGCGGCGGACCCGGCGGGACGCGAGGTGGCGGCGGGATCGGCAGCCCCAGCGGCGAGCGCCCCGCCGCTCCGGCGGGCCGGCCCGGGGTCGAGACCGGCTGGGGCGCGGGCGTGGGCGCGGGCGTCTCGGAGTGCACCGCGGTCGAATAGCCGGCGAGCTGTGCGTACGACGACATCGCGTCGTTGATCAGCTCGTCCATCGACTTCTCCTGCTCCTCCGAGATCTGCTTGAACGTCTCCCAGAGTCGATCACGGCAGACGAATTCGCGCTGGCTGGTCTTCGTCCGCTCGGTGGTCTCGTCGTCGCTGGACATCAAGACTTGCTCCGCACGGCGGCCGCGACGCGCGTCGCTTCCTTGCCGATCGTCTGGCCGGCGGGGAATCCCTTGATCATGGTGGTGTCCTTGCCGAGGTTTTCGAGCGGCGCCGCGTCGGAAGCCTTGCCCAGATGCTCAAGAGACATGACGGCCACCATCCGCGCAAGGGGAATCTTCGAATCGAGGGCCTTCATCAATTCGGGGTGGGCCGCCGGGCCCAGCTTCTCGATCAGCTTGACCAACAGATCGTCGACGTCCACTTTCTTGTAGGTGGCGCCGCTCGGAAACGCTTCGAGGGCCGGGACCAGCGCGCCGGCCTTGCCGATGGCCAGGGCCGACTCGAAGGCGTGGTAGCGGATCATCTCCTGCTTGTCGGTGGCGATGATCCGGATCAGGCCCGCCTGGGCCTGCGGGCCGCCGATCGTCTCGACGACGCCGAAGATCTCGTCGCGCAGGGTCGCGTCGGCGCCGCCGTCGGCCGCCACCTTCAAGGCCAGCGGCAGCAGCTGCGGCTCGCGCCGTTGCTGGAGCGCGCGCGCCGCGGATCGCGCCTCGTCCTTTTCACCGTGCTCGATCTTCTCCTGGAAGAACTTGGCGGCCGCCGGACCGCCCAGCTGCCCCAGGGCCTTCCAGGTGGCGTCCGGGATCGGGTGCTGGCGCCCGGCGCGCGCCACCAGGTTGGCCGCTCCGGTGTCGCGCGCGCCTTCGTCGCCCACCCGCGCCAGGAGCTCGGCCACCGCCCCGGCGTTCGGGATGGGCTCGCCGAGGAGCTTGGCCAGCGTCGCGCCGGCCGAGGGGCCCATCGCCTGCAGGATCTTCTCGACCGAGTGACGGCCGTTGGGGACGCGCCCCGTCCTCAGCGCCTGCTCGATGCCAGGGAGCAAGGCCGCGTCGATGCGCGCTTGATCCTCGGGGGTGGCACCGGCCCGCAACGAGAACAGGGCGTCCCGGTAGGCGAGCCCCTTCTCGGGAGACGCGGCCTGGGCCACGGCCGCCGACAGGGACGGGACCAGCGTCTTCATCAGGTCCCACCGTTCGTTGGCGGGCAGGGCCGCCAGCGCCGCGTCCACCTCGTCGGCCTTGCCGATGTCGATGAGCGCGATGGCCGCCTCGGCGCGAAGCTTCGGATCGACCGCCCGCTCGCGCAGCGCGCCCGCGAGCTTGGCCGGCCCCTTCTCGGTCGTCTTCCACAGCGCGACGTTGTCGCTCGTCACCTGCTCGCACGCGAGAGAGCCGGCGCAGGTGACCAACCACACACAGGCGGCGAGCCTGACGTCGAGGAGCCGCCGCCGCGCGGGCCGCCTCCGCGAAGCCGAGGAGAACGACGACGCCGCCAGCGCCGGGCTTCTCCCGGCAAATTCCTCGCACACGATGACCCCCAGAGCCATGGGTGCGGGCATGTTACGCACGCGCGGATCCGAGCGTCAAGGCGCGCGCCACGGTCGACTCCGTCCGTCGCAGCGGCCGTTCACCAGCGACTGGCAGGGACCGACGCTCGCGTTGCCCGTCTGGGCGCCATCGGCTAACGTCGCCGCGATCTCATGCCAACGACGTGGGCCCGACGCGGCGGCGAATGCAGAGCTGCGCGACTCGCCCCGCCCGGCAACCCGACAGCGCCCAGGGAGCGCCTCCTGACCGCTGGCGGCAAGGCTTGCGCCGCCGCCGCCGCCCTGGCGCTGCTGGCGCCGGCGAGCGGCGCGCTGGCGGTGCCGCTCGACGATCCCCAGGTCGGCGGCATCGGCTTCTCGGGGCCCACCACCGGCGATCCAGCGGCGGTCTACTGGAACCCGGCCGCGCTCGGGCTCATGCACGGGCCGCAGCTCATGGTCTCGTCGACCCTGAGCGCGGGGACCGTGACCGTGCAGCGGGCCCCGATCGACGGGATGCCGTCCTTTCCGAGCGCGCGAGCCTCGGAGACCACGCACCCGTTCTCGTGGCCGCCCGGCCCCGGCGCCTTCCTGGGGATCGGGTCCGACGTGGGCGGCGATCGCTTCGCGCTGGCGGTCGCCGCGTTCGTCCCCTACGCGGAACGAACGACGTTCCAGGACGGCAGCAACCCGTCCCTGCCCACGCGCTACCACCGCATCTCGGCGGACCTGCGCAACCTCGCCCTGGTGCCGGCGCTGGCGGTGCGCTTCGTCGGGAACTTTCGCCTCGGGTTCGCGCCCGGGTTCCTCTTCTCGACGGGCCGGGTCTCCTTCGACGAGACGACCTGCGGGCTGGGCGGCCACCCCGCGTGCACCGAAGACCCGACCGCCGACGCGCGCTACGACATCGCGTCCAGCTCCGGGTTCAGCTCGGCCAAGTTCGCCATCACCCTGGGCGGAGGGCTGTTCTATCAGCGTCGCGGCTGGGAGGTGGGCGTCGCCTTCTCGAGCCGACCGTTCGGGGGCAGCGGCCTCAACCCCGCCGGCGTGGCCGGCAACGACACGCAGGTGACCTTGCCAGCGCGCGACGGAGGGCTGCCGGTGACCTGCATGAACGGGCGCGCGGACGGCCGCGGCTGCGTCTTCGCCGATCTCACCTACAAGCTGCCGTACACGGTCACGGCCGGCGTGGGCTGGCACCCGCGCCCCGGCGCCGAGGTGGGGCTGATCCTCCGCTATCTGAGCTTCCCCTCCGACGATCTGATCGACATCCGCATCGTGCGAGCGCCCGCGGCGACCGACGGTCTGCCCGATCACATCGTCCTGCACCGCGGGTACCGCAGCGCGCTCGATACACGACTGCGGTTCGCGCAGTGGCTGGGCGAGCGCATCCGCGTGGGAGCCGGCGTGCGCCTGGAGACGAGCGCCCTGCCCGCCGCCGAGGTCAGCCCCGCCGCCGTCGACGGCCTGAAGGTGCAGCCGACCGTGATGGTGATGGTCCGACCGATCAAGCACCTGAGCGTGACCGCCGGCTACGGCTTCACGTACATGTTCGACGTGAACGGCGGGACCGCCTTCCAGCCGGCCGCCGCGTCGGACTGCGAGCTCAAGGGGGGCGATCTCGACGCCTGCCGGCTCCGGCTCGCGGGCCTGGCCCGTCCGACCGCGGACGGCACCTACGGCAGCCATCGGCACGATGTCTCCTTGTCGGTGACGACGCAGTTTTGATAAACCGACCGTCGTGCGCGCCCACCCCCGCGCGACGCCGGCGCGAGCAGCCGCGTCGACGTCGTCGCGATCGTCCCTCCGAACCTTGACGTTCATGGCTGGCCTGGCCTGGGCCGCAACGGGCGGCGTCGGGTCGGGCTGCTCGAGCGCGTTTTGGCGGACGGGGAAGAGCCCGACGCCCGCCGCCCCTGGCGGCGCAGAGGCCCCCTCCGCTGCCGGGGCCGGCGCCGCCGCGGAGGCCGCCCCCGGGCAAATCGACGGCGTCCTGGCGGTCGCGGCGGCGGCGCTCGGTGCGCTGCCGGTGCGAAAGTGGAGGCTCGCAAACGGGCTCCACGTCATCACGGCTCCTGACGCGACCGCCCGCAGCGTCAGCTACGTCACCGCCTATCGCGTGGGATCGCGCGACGAAGACGCCGCGGCCGGACAGACCGGGCTGGCCCACTTCTGCGAGCACCTCATGTTCGCCGAGGCGCACGGGACGCGCGGGCCCGGCCGGTTCGATCGGCAACTGGAGGCGCTCGGCGGCAGCGGGAACGCGACGACCTCGTACGACTTCACCTCGTACACCGACGACGCGGCCCCGGCCGCGCTCGAGGCGATCGTTCGCCTCGAGGCCGAGCGGATGGCGAAGGTCCAGCTGACCCCCGACGAGATCGAGCGCGAGCGCGAGATCGTGATCGAGGAGCGCCTCCAGGCGGCCGAGGACGACATCGACGGCCAGCTCGACGAGCTGGTCTACGGCCAGGCCTTCCGGCAACACCCCTACCGCTGGCCCATCGTGGGCCGCATGGCCGACATCCGCGCGGCCACGCCGGAGGCCGTGTCCGCCTTCTTCACGCGCCACTACGGTCCCGAGCGCGCGACCGTCGTCGTGGCGGGCCGCTTCGACGAGGGCGCCCTCCTGCGCACCATCGCCGCCGCCTACGGGGGCCTGCCCGCGCGGCCGGGGGACGCGGCGGCGCCCGCCATCGCGCCCGAGCGCGCGCCCGACCGCGAGGTCCGCGCGGCGATCATCAGCGCCGTCCCGGCCGATCGGTTCATGGTGGGCCTGCCGGCGCCGGGCCTCGGCGATCCCGATCGCGCCGCGTACGACGTGCTCGACCAGCTGCTCACGGGCGGGCCGTCGGCGCGGCTGCAGCGCGCGCTGATGGTCGACCGCGAGCTGGCCTCGTCGATCGACGCCGACGTGGCGGCCACGCGCGATTCCGGCCTCTGGACCATCGTGGTCCAGATGCGGCGGGGCACGCGCGCGGAGAGCGGCGACGAGATCATCCGGCGCGAGCTCGCCCGCCTCGTCGAGACGCCGCCGCCGCTGCCCGAGATGGAGGCCGCTCGCAACCGCCTCGAGACGGACCTGTGGACCGAGCTCGGGTCGAGCCACGCGCGCGCCGAGCTGCTCGGCGCGTACGACGCGACGACCGGTGACTTCCGGACGCTCGTCGAGCTGAGCGCCGCCTACGCCCGCGTCTCGGCCGCCGACGTCAGCCGGGTCGCGCGCACGTGGCTCGGCTCCGGCGCGCGCTCGCTGGTGGTGGCGCACCCCATGCCAGCGAAGGCTGCCGGCACTGACCCCGCCCCCGCAGAGCGAGCCGGCGGCACCGGCGGAGGCGGCGAGTGATGGGCGCCGAGCGCCGTCGGGCCGTGGGCGGCCGCGCCTGGCGCGCTGCCGGCGCCGCGGCGCTGGTCGGCCTGGCCCTGTCCGTGGCACCGTCTCCGCCGGCCACCGCGGACGCGCCGGCGACGCCCCCCGCCGCGCCGCCCCCCTCGCGTCGAACCGGCCCGGCCGGCTCGCTCGTGCTGGTGGATCCGGCGCCCGCCCTGCCAGTCGTCCACGTCGTCGTCGCCGTCCGTTCGGGCTCCGGCTGGGACCCGCACAAGAAGGAGGGCCTCGCGAACCTGGCCGCGACCGCCGCCCGGCGAGGCGCGGCTGGCCAGCCGCGCCCCAAGCTGGACGCCCGCCTCGACGCGCTCGGCGCCGCGCTCGAGGTCAGCGTCGATCCGGATTCGATCCGCTTCGAAGGCGACGTCCTCGCCCGCCACCTGGACGAGTACCTGGGGATCGTGGCCGACATCGTGCTGCGCCCCGACTTCGACCCGGCGGAGGTGAACCGGACCCGACGTGACCTGCTGGCGCAGCTCGACGACGAGGGGACCGACGACGTGAACGTCGGGCAGCGCCACTTCGGTCGAAACCTGTATGGCGATCACCCTTATGGCTACCCGTCCGAGGGGACGCGGGCGAGCCTGCCGCGCGTGCGGCGCGAGGACCTGCGGGCCTTCTTCAAGACCCACGTCGTCGGCGGCAACGTGATCTTCGCCGCCGCCGGGCCGGTGGGCGCCGACGCCTTCACCGCCGCCGTCGCCCGCCGCTTCGGCCCGCTCCCGCCCGGCGCCGCGCCGGGGCCCAATCCGCTCGCCGTGCGCGAGCCGCAAGGTCCGCGCGGCTGGCGCATCCAGCTCGTCGACAAGCCGGAGCGCCGGCAGGCGCAGATCTTCTTCGGACAGCTCGCTGTCCGGGCCACCGACCCCGACTACGTCCCGCTGCTCGTCGCCACCACGAGCTTCGGTGGGCAAGGGATGACCGCGACGATGATGGACGAGATCCGGTCGAAGCGGAGCCTCGCCTACGGCGCCTACATGACCCTCACCGAGCGGCTCGGACGGGGCGCGCTCGGGGGTTGGGTGCAGTGCTCGACGGCGAAGGCCGTCCCCACCCTGAAGCTGGCCCTGAAGCTGTTCGTGGATCTGATGGAGAGAGGGATCGACGCCGGCCAGCTGGCCGCCGCCCAGACGGTGCTCGAAGGCACGACCGCCGTCGAGATGGACGACCCGGCGCGCCGCCTCGACGCGCGGCTCACCGCGGAGGTGGCCGGCTTGCCGCCGGCCTTCGTCGACGGATTGCCGGCGCGCGTCCGCGCCACCACGCTGGTCCAGGTCAACGAGGCCCTCCGCCGGCACCTCCGCGCGCACGATCTGGCCATCACGATCGTCTCGACGGCCGAGTCCCTCCGGCCGCGCCTGCTCGAGTCCGGCATCAAGTCGGGCGCGGTCGACGTCGTCCCCTACGACGCGTTCTGAGCCGTCTCGGTGGTGACGAGCCCGCGGGTCGAGCCGGCGCCCTTGCCAAGCGGGGCGCATCTTGTAGCTTTCGGGCCATGCACAGCGGGCCCGGAACCAAGACCGTCCTCGGACGCGGCAAGTTCGTCGAGCTCGTCGACGTCGACGGCTGGGAGTTCGTGCACCGGTTCGCCTCGGCCGGCGTGGTCGTCATCGTGGCGACCACCGAGGACGGCGCGCTGCTGCTGGTCGAGCAGCCGCGGGCCCCCATCGGCCGGCGCTCGATCGAGCTGCCGGCCGGTCTGGTCGGGGACATCTCGGGTCAGGAGCACGAGTCGTTCGAGCGAGCCGCCGCGCGCGAGCTGGAAGAGGAGACCGGCTATCGGGCGTCGCGCTGGAGCCACCTGCTCGAGGCGCCGAACGCGCCCGGCCTGTCCTCGGAGCTCATCTCGTTCTTCCGCGCGACCGGGCTGGAGCGCGTCGGCCCGGGGGGCGGGGACGAGACCGAGGACATCGTGGTGCACGTGATCCCGCTGCCCGAGGTGCCTGCTTTCCTTGCGCGCAAGATGTCGGAAGGGATCGCGATCGACCCGAAGATCTTCGCGGCCATGTACTTCGTCGACGGCGCCTGGTCGCCCCCTCGCAGCGTCGGATGAGCCCGCCCAAGGGTCCGCCGCCCCTTCCGTTCGCGACGGTCCTGGGGCAGGTTCAGGGCCCGCTGCCCTTCATTCCTCGCGCCGCCGACGACGGCGGCGTGGTCTGGGAGTACCAGGTCGATCCCCAGCACTTCAACCCCTACGGCGCGCTCCACGGCGGAGTCGTGCTGGCGCTGCTGGACACCGCGATGGGACACGCCGTGGCGGCCCAGGTGCACGCGGCCGGCCGTTTCAACGTCGCCGCGCAGATGAACACCAACTTTCTGGCGCCGGTTTACCTGGGCACGCTGCGCGCGCGCGCGACCGTCGTCAAGATCGGCAAGCGCCTGGCCGTCGTCGAGGCCAGCGTCGAGAACGAGAACGGAACCGCGGTGGCCATCGCGACCGCGACCCACAGCCTGCTGCCCTGAGCGGGGCGTGGGCTGACTAACCGAGCGCCAGCGCGCGCCGGGCGGCGGCCGGATCGTTCGTGATGATCCCGTCGACGCCCATCGCGCGGAGGCGCACGAGATCGCTCGGCGCGTCCACGGTCCACACGTTCACGCGATAGCCCCGCCCATGCCAGCGATCGACGGCTGGGCCCGAGCAGAGCACCGCCTCGGGATGAGCTGCCGCCGCCCCGAGCAGGGGCAGGGTCCAGGCGCGCCGCAGGTGCAGCGGCGAGTCGCGCTCGAACAGGAGCCCGACCGGCACCCGCGGCGCGCGCTGGTGCCAGGCCCAGACCGCGTACGGATGAAACGACGAGACCAGCACCCGGTCGCGCGCGGTCGGGACGTCGACCAGCGCCGCCACGGCGCGAACGAGGGCGCGGATTTCACTCCAGGGGACGCCCATCGCCTTCAGCTCGACGTTCAGGAGCAAGGTCGGCCCGCACGCCTCCAGCGTCTCGGCCAGGGTCGGGATCGTCGCGCCCGAGGCGAGGCGCACGCGCCGCACGGCCTCCAGCGAGAGCGCGGCGATGCGCTCGGGCCTCCCGCCCAGACGGCGCAGATCGTCGTCGTGGAACACGACGGGCTCGCCGCTCGCGCAGCGCAGGACGTCCAGCTCGACACCGTCCGCCCCGTCGGCCGCCGCGCGACCAAACGCCTCCAGCGAATTCTCGGGGCAGAGCGCGCTCGCCCCACGATGGCCGATGACGAGCGGTCTCGCGGCCGAGGCGGGCCCCGCCAGCCACCGGTTCGCGGGCGCCACGGTCACAGCGGAGCAGGTCCGCCAAATCTATCGGTGCACACGCCGGTCGTGGCGATCGGCGGCACGACGGCCGCGGCGGTCGCGTCGCCTGTCGAGCTCTGCGTGGTCGTGAGGATGGCGTCGCAGCTCCCGCTGGTCGGCGGACTCTTGCATTCGCAGATCTTGCTGATCATCCTGTCGCAGCCCGCGCCCTGCCAATCCGAGTAGATGGCCTTCAGCTTCGAGCTGGAGTTGGACGCGACGTAAGTGCCGCAGTCACCCGAGCAAGTCAGGTTCGAAGGCATCGAGACCGTGCACTCGTTCTGGAAAGCTTGCACGTTGCACTTCTTCGCGCTCGGGAGCTCGGCCTCGTAGTCCTTGGCGTACTGAGCGCAGGTCGTGGTGCTGCCGCCCGAGCCGGTCGCGCCGCCCGCGGCTCCAGCGCCCCCTCTTCCACCGGCGGCCGTCCCTCCCCCGCCAAGGCCGCCGCTGCCCATGATGCCGCCGCTGCCGGACACGCCCCCGCTGCTGACGCCGCCGCTGCCGGACACGCCGCCCGAGCCTCTCCCACCGGATCCC
>Ga0207639_10002471_pt1 | contig 12393 bp, 11 predicted proteins | sample KBSCornC32_FD_184299 | JGI IMG/M metagenome (GOLD analysis project Ga0207639, IMG submission 184299) | Corn rhizosphere microbial communities from Kellogg Biological Station, Michigan, USA - KBS Corn C3-2 (SPAdes) (version 2) | ecosystem: Host-associated > Plants > Roots > Rhizosphere > Soil ...
TGCCCGCCGCCATCGCGGCGCACGCGCGCAATCTCGGCATCGTCTGCCCGGCGCCTTCGGGGCCTGAGGCGGCATGGGCGGGCGACGATGTCGAGATCGTCGCGCCGGATTCCCTCCTCGCGCTGGTCAATCATCTGGGTGGCTATCAGCTCTGCCCGCGGCCCCTGCCCAAACGCCACGAGGCCAATTCGGGCTTGCCGGATCTGAGCGAAGTACGCGGCCAGGAGGTCGCCCGCCGCGCCCTCGAGATCGCGGCCGCCGGTGGACATAATCTCCTGATGGTCGGCCCTCCAGGCGCCGGAAAATCCATGTTGGCGCAGCGCCTGCCCTCGATCCTGCCGCCGCTCAATCCGCGCGAGCTTCTCGATGTGTCGATGATCGCCTCGATCGCCGGTGAACTCGCGGGTGGGGCGCTGAGCGACCGGCGGCCGTTCCGTGCGCCGCATCATTCCGCCTCGATGGCGGCGCTGGTGGGGGGCGGATTGAAAGTGCGCCCTGGCGAGGTCTCGATGGCCCATAACGGCGTTCTGTTTCTCGACGAGTTGCCCGAATTCTCACCGTCCGTGCTCGACAGCCTGCGCCAGCCGTTGGAGTCCGGCGAGACGGTGATCGCCCGCGCCAATGCGCGGGTCACCTTCCCCGCGCGCTTCCAGCTGATCGCCGCGATGAACCCCTGCAAATGCGGCCTGGCCGGCACGCCCGGCCACACCTGCAAGCGCGGCAACGCGTGCGCAGCAGATTATCAGGGGCGAGTGTCCGGCCCGTTCCTCGACCGCATCGACATCCGCGTCGACGTGCCGGCGGTAAGCGCCGCCGACATGATCGGCCCGGCCGTCTCGGAATCCTCGGCGAGCGTCGCGGCGCGCGTGCGTACTGCACGCGATATCCAGCGCGAGCGCTATCTCAAGGCGGGGCACCCGGAGGTGATGACCAATGCCGCGGCCCCGGCAACGCTCATCGAAGCCGTGGTCGATCCCGACAAGGAGAGTCAGGGCCTAATGCTGCAGGCGGCCGAGCGCTTCTCGCTCAGCGCCCGCGCCTATCATCGGGTGCTCAAGGTGGCGCGGACACTGGCTGACCTCGCCGGCAGCGACAAGGTCGCCCGCCCCCATATTGCCGAGGCGCTGAGCTATCGCCTCAATTTCGCCGGAGCTTAATGGCTGCGGACCGGAGAGACGGGCCTCCGGTCCTAGACTAGAACGCCGTATCAGCCGAGCGCCTTTGCTAGTGCCATGTACTGCGGGCAGGTTGTGTTCCCGCAGATCTTCTCGATCTTGCTCAAATTCGCCTGCGCTTCGCTCGTCTCGCCGAGCTTCACATAGAGCAGGCCCTGGTAGGACAGAGCATCGATATGGTTCGGATTGAGCTTGAGCGCCCGATCATAGGCGGTGTCGGCGAGCTTGAGATCGCCGTGCAGACGGTAGGAGTAGCCGAGCAAATTCCAGCCATCGGCGCTCTTCGGGTTCGCCTTGAGAAAGGCCTTGAGATCGGCAATGGCCCTGACCCAATCCGACTCTTTGATGTCGGCCTGGATCGTGGCCATGCTCGGAGTGGAGGCGACATGCGTCGTGCTGCCGGAGTTGCTAGGGGAGCTTCCATCGCTGCCATTGTTGCCGCTGCCGCCACCGCTACTCCCGCCACCGCCGCCACTGTTGAAGGCGAAGACGGGCGAAGCGAGTGCCAGCGTGAGGGTAAGCAAAGCCGCGCCGGCAAGCCGGCCGAAATTCGATTGGGTCATGGGTATCTCCTGTGCCGGCGGGTCCGGCATCGACAGGAGAACAATCAGTCCGCTGTCTTAATCCCGCGCCGTTCGCTCACTTGTTCAAGCGGCCGTTTTGCCTTGGCAGCGGCTCGCCCGGATGCTCACGCCACGAGCGCTGCACCGCGATCCAGCGCACCACGACATTGACGGGGATGATCAGGATCCAGAAATATTTCGCCAAATCTGCGTAGGGGATCGAGAGCGGGATCGATCGAGACGGCAAACACCACGACCATCACGATCACGACCATGTAGTGGCGCCGGCTCTCTTCGCCGCTCACCGATTTGTCGACCAGACCCGCCCGTAGCGCATGGTCCCAGAGCCATATCAATGAGAGTCCCGAAAACAACCATGCTCGCGGCATAGACCGCCGTCGACAGTGTGCCGCCGCTTTCCGCGATGAGATTTGTCGTGAAGGGGACCAGCCCGATGGTGAGCAGGAAAAGCATATTGATCGACACAGCCTCGCGTCCGAGCCCGTGATCTTTTCGAACTTGCTGCGGTGGCTATTCCACAGATTGCCGATGACGAAAAAGCTGAGGAGATACGCCAGGAGGCGCGGCCAGAGCGCGACCAGTGCCGACAAAAGCTCGGCGTCGCTCCAATGCGAGAAATCCTCCGGCAGGCGGATGTCGAGAACGAGCAGGGTGATCGCCACCGCAATCACCCCGTCACTGAAGGCCAAGAGCCTCGCGTTCGGATTTTCTTCTGCCATCGCTTTGGTTAGTGCCAGCTGGGCGAGGTGACAAGCCGCACTCAGCGAGCGCCGAAGAAGTCACGCAACTCGCCCGCAAACAGCTCAGGCGCATCGCTTGGTGCGAAGTGGCCGCCCTTTTCCATCTCGCGCCAGTAGACGATGTTGTTGGCGCGCTTTGCGAACTTCTGCACCGAACGGAAATCCCACGGGAAGACCGAGACCCCAGTTGGAGTGGCGTTCCCGACTTCGCGATAGCCGGCTCCCGTCTGTGCATCCTCGAAATAATGGTTCGCCGCCGACCCGCCCGTACCGGTGAACCAATAGATCGAGGCGTGCGTCAGGAGCTTGTCGCGATCGACATGATTGGCGCCCGAGCCGTCGAAGCCGACAAAGAGCTCGCTGTTCCAGGCGAGCTGCGCCACTGGCGAGTCGACGAGGCCATAGCCGAGCGTGCCCGGCCGCTTCTGCTGGATTACCTGGTAGCCATTATACTTCATGAAGCCGTCGAGGTTCTTGAAGCCTTCGAGCTCGAACGGCGTGAGGCCCGCCATGTCGTCCGGCTTGCCCTCAGGGAATGCAAAGATCTGCTGCAGGTGGATTGCCTGGAGCCCCTTGGGCTTGAGGATGCCCAGCTCCCGCACGATCAAGGCCCCCGCATCGCCGCCCTGCGCAAAATATTGCGCGTAGCCGAGGCCTGTCATCAGCGCATCGAAGGCCTTGGCAATCCGAGCGCTGTCCCAGCCGGGCGCCGCGAGGGGCGACGAGAAGCCGTAGCCGGGGATCGAGGGGAGGACCAGATCGAACGCCACTGCATCATCGAGCCCGCGCGCCGCCGGATCGGTGAGCGGCTCGATGACATCGATGAATTCATAGACGCTGGACGGCCAGCCATGGACCATCAGCAGCGGCAGGGTCCGCTTGGCCTTGCCCTTGATGTGGAGGAAATGGACGGTCTGCCCGTCGATTTCGGTCAGGAACTGCGGATAGGCGTTGAGCTTCGCCTCGTGCGCGCGCCAGTCGTAACTGCCGCGCCAGTAATCGGCGAGGCTGCGGATGAAGGGCACGGGCGTCCCGTGGCTGAAATCGGTGCTGGTCGGGTACGGCCAGCGGGCGCCCTCGAGGCGGATTTTGAGGTCGTCAATGGCCGCATCGGGGATGGCGATGGTGAACGGGGTGAACTGCATTTTCGGGCTCCGTGAGGTTGGCGGCATTTGCCGATGACCGAGCCTCGCCCACCCCTCCTGACAGCCCGTGTCAGGAACAGATAGTCACGTGAAATCAGCTGGATGACGCTCGCGCCGTTGCGTCTGCCAATTATCTTCCCACTCGCGCGCCAACTGCGCGCGGCGCTTGCCGAAGCGGCCCTCGACGATATCGGCGTGGTCGATCCGGTCGGTGCGGAAATTGCGGAAACTCTCGCGCAGCGTGCACCAGGCGGCGAGGATCTGTTTCTCCTCGTAATAGGCCACGGTGATCGGCCAGACGTCGCGCTCGGTGAGGCGCCCGCTCTCGTCGGAATAGCTGAGCCTCACCACCCGCTCGTCGCGGATCGCCGTGCGCAGCGTGCTCAGTAATGGGCTCTGGTCACTCTCGTCCCAATTGGAGCGCACCGGCCAAAGCCCGGTATTGCCGATGCGGTCGCGCAGATCCTCGGGTGATGCCGTCGCGATCTTGCCGAGCGCGTTCTTCGCCGCGCCCGCAAGAGCGGCATCGGGCCGCTGCTCTACCCAGCGTGCGCCCAGCACCAGCGCTTCGAGCTCTTCAGCCGTGAACATCAGCGGCGGCAGGAAGAAGCCGGGCTTGAGCATGTAGCCGACGCCCGCTTCGCCGTCGATGGGCGCGCCGAGCCCGATCAGCGTCTGCACGTCGCGATAGAGCGTGCGCACCGAAACGCCCTGCTCCTCGGCAAGCTGGGCCGCTGTTACTGGCCTGCGGTGCCTGCGCAGCGCATCCATCACGGAAAACAATCGCTCGGTTTTGTCCATGAACCGAGCCTAGCATTGGGCCATCAGCGGCGAAAGCATACCCTCACGCTGCGATGCCGAGCTGTGTCGCGAGACGTAGAACACTGCTCCAGTTGCGCTGGGTCATGCGCGCACCGGTGGTCTTTTCGATGGTCAGCCGGCTGCCGGTGATCTGCCCGCCATAGTCAACGATCAGGTGGTTCGAGAACATCATGAGATGCTCGGGTCCCGCATAGCGCCTATACGCCGCCGGCCACGCTGGCGCCTTGTGGAAGAAGCAGACGCCGAGCGCATTCGGCCATTTCGCCTGCGCCTCGGGGAAGGGCGACAGATTGATCAGCATTTGCATCTGCCGGCGCGAACGGATGAACACGTCGCTATCGAGCCCGAACCCGGCGACGACCTCGCTCACAAGGGCCTTGGCCTCGGCAGCGCTCGCTGCCGCGAGGATAATATTGCCGGTGTTGCCGATATTGACCGCGCCCTCGATCCGCTCCGCGAGTGCACGCAGCGGCATCTTTGCATGCGTCGCCGGCCCGATGGCGCGAAGCAGTGCCAAATAGCGCGTCATGCGATCTCGAATTCGCACCAATGGCTGTAGGGCTTGTCGGGCGTGACGATGACCGGCGCAAAGTGCGGGTGGTTGACCGCATCGGGCATGGCCTGGTCCTCGAGGCAGAAGCCGGAGTTCTTTTTGTAGCTCTTGCCGCCCAGCCCCAGCACTGGAATGTCGGTATAGACGGCATTGTAGAACTGCAGGCCTGGCTGGTCGCTCCAGAGCTTGAGCGTCAGGTCGCCCGCGGGTGCCGAGACGATCGCGATCGGGTCCTTGACGTCACGGCGCGCGTCGAGCACGGCATTGCCGTCATAATCGATCGCCTGTCCCACCGCGTCGCGCAGCGTCTTGGGCGCCGCCCAGTCCCATTTGCTGCCGGGTGCCGCCTCGAGGATGTTACCGGTCGGGATCAGCTCTTTGTCGACTTCGGTATAGGCGTGGGCCTTGAGCCAGTAACGGTGGTCCAGCACGTCGGCGCCGGTGCCGAGGTTGAAATATTGGTGCTGGACGAGACTGACCGGGCCGGGCCGATCGATCGTGGCTGCGAACTCGAGCCGTAGCCGGTTGCCCCGGAGCGTATAGGTGGCATTGGCCTTCACATTGCCTGGAAATCCCATCGCGCCGTCAGGCGAGGTGATCGAGAAGGTGACGGCATTGGCGCGATCATCGGGCGACGCGTCCCAGACCTGCTTGCCCCAGCTTCCCGCCCCGCCATGGAGCGCGTTGGCGCCCTCGTTCGGAGGGATATTGTAGGTCTTGCCATCGAGCGTGAACCGTGCCTTGCCGATACGGTTGGCGACGCGGCCGACCACGGCGCCGAAATAGGGCGAGTGGAGCGGGTAGGGCTCGAAGCTCTCAAAACCCAGCACCACCGAGCGCTTGCCGCCCGCGACCGGCACCCGCCAGTCGCGCACCACCACGCCCCAGTTGAGGATGTCGACCTCGACGCCGCTGTCCGAGATCAGCCGGAACTGGTCGACCCGCCGCCCCTCGAAGTTGCCGAAATTGCTGACCGCGACCATGCTGCACCTCCCGTTTGCGCGCAGAGGCTTAGCTTGGCTTCACGTGCCCACCAAGCCGAAATCGATTGACCCGCCTCTCGCCCGGCGCGAACCTTCATTCGGAGGCGAAAAAGCGTGGACGAACCGATCAGCAAGCGCGCGACCGTGCATGATGTGGCGCGCGCCGCCAGCGTGTCCCTCGCGACCGTCGACCGGGTGCTCAACGGCCGCCCGGGCGTGCGTCCGCAGACCGTGCTCAAGGTCGAAGAGGCGATCAAGGCGCTCGATTTCCGCCGCGACCTCTCCGCGTCACTGCTGGCCCGTGCCCGCGACCTCAAGCTCGCCTTTCTCATTCCCGATGGCGGCAATGCCTTCATGGAGTCGCTGGCAGGCGCCATCGGCCGCCGCATGCGCGTCTCGCGCAACGAACGGCTGACGCTTGGGGTCACGCCCTATCACGCGCTCGATCCATCCTCCCTCGTCAGTCGGCTCGACGAGCTCGATGCGCGCGAGGCGGATTGCGCGGTGATCGTCGCGCCCGACGATCCGGCCGTGGCGCGCGCCATCGATGCGGTGAGCCGCCGCGGTGTGCCGGTGCTGACGCTGGTGTCTGACCTTCCGGGCTCGGCTCGCCGCGCCTTTATTGGGATCGACAACCAAGCCGCCGGTCGTAGCGCCGCATCGCTATTGGGACGCTTCTGCGCCGTGGGAAAGGTCGGCGTAATCGCCGGTTCCATGGCGCTGCGCGACCACCGCGAGCGCTTCGAGGGCTTTGCAGGCGTGCTCGGCCGCGAGTTCCCCCGGCTCGAAATCGTCGGGCCCATCGAGGCCTTCGACGACGATGCCGCGACCGAAAAGGCCGCGCGCGAGCTCCTGGGCGATAAGGCCTTGGCGGGTATTTATAATCTTGGCGCGGGCAATGGCGGACTCGTCGCCGCGCTCGGGCGGACGCACCGCGCCGGCAATGTCCGCGTCATCGCTCACGAGCTCTCTGATACGACCCGGGGGGCGCTCCGAGCCGGCACGCTCGATGTCGTTCTCGACCAGAACCCCGACGGCGAAATCCGGGCCGCCATCGCCGCCGCCCGTCAGGTGGCGTTGTCGCCGCGCGCCGAGATTCATTCCGAGCCCATTGAAATCGGCATTTTCCTGCGCGACAATCTGCGCTAGCGTTTCATGACATTCCAAGACGGCTGCAAGCCGCGGGGCGGGGAGAACATCTGGATGCGACTGCGCCCATGTGAGGCACGTGCCTCATGAGCTATCTCGGACTCGACATCGGTACGTCCGGCGTCAAGGCAATCCTGATCGATCGCGCCGGCAAGGCATTGGGGGAGGAAACCGCCAAGGCCGTCGAGCCCGTGCGCCCGCACCCCGGTTGGTCCGAACAGAACCCCGCAGATTGGTGGGACGCGGTCCTCAAGGCTTGCGATGCACTGAGCAAGTCGCACCCCAGGGAAATGGCGGAGGTGCGCGGCATCGGACTTTCGGGCCACATGCACGGCGCGGTGCTGCTGGGCAGCAAGGATGAGGTCCTCCGCCCGTGCATTCTCTGGAATGACGGGCGCTCCGCCGCCGAATGCGCCGAGATGGAAAAGGCGCTGCCGAGCCTCCGCCAGATCGCGGGCAATATCGCGATGCCGGGCTTCACCGCCCCCAAGATCGCCTGGGTGCGCAAGCATGAGCCCGAGATCTATTCCAAGATCGCCAAGGTCCTGCTGCCCAAGGCCTATGTCCGGCTGCTGATGACCGGCGATCACGTCGAGGAAATGAGCGACGCCGCCGGCACGCTCTGGCTCGACGTCGGCAGGCGCGACTGGTCCGACGCTTTGCTGGGCGTCACCGGGCTCAACCGCTCGCACATGCCGCGGCTCGTCGAGGGCTCCGCGCCGTCGGGGACCTTGAAGCCCGAGCTCGCCAAGCGCTGGGGGATGAGCGGCAATGTCGTGATCGCCGGCGGCGCCGGCGACAATGCTGCCGCCGCCTGCGGCATCGGCGCGATCCGTCCGGGCGAGGGCTTCGTGTCGCTCGGCACCTCGGGCGTGATCTTCGTGTCCAACGAGAAATTCAGCCCGAACACCGCGGGCGCCGTACACGCCTTCTGCCACGCCGTGCCGAAAACCTGGCACCAGATGGGCGTGATCCTGTCGGCCACCGACAGTCTCAACTGGCTCTCGACCGTGACGGGCAAGAAACAGGCCGAACTCAGCGCCGCCGCCGAAGCCCAGTTCAAGGGACCGGGCGAAGAGATCTTCCTGCCCTACCTCTCGGGTGAGCGCACCCCGCACAACAATGCCGGTGCGCGGGGCAGCTTTGTTGGCCTCAGCCATCTGAGCGACCAGGCGCGGCTGGCGCAGGCGGTGATGGAGGGCGTGACCTTCGCCTTCCGCGACTGCAAGCGCGTCCTGAACGACGCTGGAACATCGTTCTCGCGCCTGCTCGCCGTGGGCGGCGGCAGCAAATCGGCGCTGTGGCTGAAGCTCATCGCGACCAATCTCGATATCGAAGTGGCGCTGCCCGAAGACGGCGATTTCGGTGGCGCGCTCGGTGCGGCACGGCTTGGCCTCTGTGCGGCCGAAGGTGCCGATCCCGGCGAGGTCATGACCATGCCCGACATCAAACAGATCATCGAGCCGGATGCGTCGTTGCGGGACGCATATACGGCGCAATATGGGCGCTATCGCGCGCTTTACCCCGCTATCGAGGAGGCTCGGAATTGACGGATTTCTTCAAGGGCATCAAGCCCGTAACCTATAAGGGCCCGCGCTCGAAAGACCCGCTGGTCTATCGTCACTACAACAAGGACGAGATGGTGATGGGCAAGCGGATGGAGGACATCATCCGTCCCGCCGTCGCCTATTGGCATACCTTCGCATGGGAGGGCGGCGACCCGTTCGGCGGGCGCACCTTTGATCGCCCCTGGTACGACAAGGGGCTCGAGGGCGCCAAGCTCAAGGCCGACATCGCCTTCGAGTTCTTCGACCTGCTCGATATCCCGTTCTTCTGCTTCCACGACGCCGACGTGGCGCCCGAAGGCTCGACCTTCAAGGAGAGCATGAAGAACCTGCGTACCATCACCGACATCTTCGCCAAGAAGATGCAGAAGAGCCGTACGCGTCTGCTCTGGGGCACATCCAACCTCTTCTCCAACCGCCGCTACATGGCGGGCGCCGCAACCAATCCCGATCCGGATGTGTTCGCGTACGCCGCCGCGACCGTGAAGAACCTGCTCGACATCACCCATGAGCTGGGCGGCTCGAACTATGTTCTATGGGGCGGCCGCGAAGGCTACGAGACCCTGCTCAACACCAACTACAAGCATGAGCAGGACCAAGCGGCGCGCTTCCTGTCGATGGTCGTCGACTACGCTAAGAAGATCGGCTTTAAGGGCACGCTACTGATCGAGCCCAAGCCGCAGGAGCCGACCAAGCACCAGTACGACTACGACGTCGCGACGGTGTACGGGTTCCTCAAGACCTACGGCCTCGAAAAGGAGGTCAAGGTCAACATCGAGGTGGGCCATGCCTTCCTCGCCGGCCACTCCTTCGAGCATGAGCTGGCGGTCGCCCGCTCGCTCGGCATCCTCGGCTCGGTCGATGCCAACCGCAACGACCTGCAGTCCGGCTGGGATACCGACCAGTTCCCCAACAATCCGGGCGAAATGACGCTGGCCTTCTACCAGATCCTCAAGAATGGCGGCCTCGGCAATGGCGGCTTCAACTTCGACGCCAAAGTGCGCCGTCAGTCGCTCGATCCGGCCGATCTGCTGCACGGCCATGTCGGCGGCCTCGACATCCTGGCCCGCGGCCTCAAGGGGGCGGCAGCGCTGATCGAAGACGGCACCTTCGATAAGAGCCTCGAGGCGCGCTACGCCGGGTGGCAGGACAAGGAAGCCAAAGCAATGCTGTCGGGCAAGCGCACCCTCGACCAGATCGCTGCGCGCGTCGAAAAGACCAACCTCAACCCGCAGCCGCGGTCCGGCCAGCAGGAATATCTCGAGAACCTGGTCAATCGGTTCGTATGATGGCGGCGCCGAAGCTCACCCTCCACCACGTGGCGATCATCGTCACCGAACTGGATCGGTCTTCGGCCTTCTATCAGCAGGTCTTCGGCCTCGCGCCGATCGACCGCCCGCCCTTTACCATCCCCGGCCTGTGGCTGGGGGTGGGTGATCTGCAAGTCCACCTGACCGTCTATGCCAAGGGCAGCTTCCGCACCCGCGGCGTCGACAATGATGACAGCCATTTTGCCTTCCGCACGGAGGATTTCGAGGGCTTTGTTTCGCATGCCGAGGCCATGGGCTTTCGCGCCGACGCGCCCGAGGGCGATTCGACGCGCATGATCCTCAAACGCCAGGGCCTCGCCGGATTTCCGCAGTGCTTCATCTGCGATCCCGACCGCAACATCATCGAAGTCAACGGCGCCTAGCCGCGCCCGAGGAACGCATGTCCATCATCCGCAACCCCATCCTTCCCGGCTTCAATCCGGATCCCTCGATCCTGCGCGTCGGCGAGGACTATTACATCGCGACCTCGACCTTCGAATGGTACCCGGGCGTGCAGATTCACCACTCGCGCGATCTCGCCAATTGGGACCTGCTCACGCGGCCGTTGACGCGCAAGAGCCAGCTCGACATGCGCGGCGATCCCGACAGCTGCGGCATCTGGGCGCCGTGCTTGAGCTACGATGGAAAGCTGTTCTATCTGGTATATACCGACGTCAAGCGCAAGGATGGCTCGTTCAAGGACGCGCACAACTACATCGTCACCGCGCCGTCGATCGAAGGACCGTGGTCCGACCCGGTCTATGTGAACTCGTCCGGCTTCGATCCCTCGCTCTTTCATGACGACGACGGCCGCAAGTGGTTCGTCAACATGCTCTGGGACCACCGCACGCGCCCGCTGCTCTTTGCCGGCATTGCGCTGCAGGAATACGACGCCAAGGCGGGCAAGCTCATCGGGCCGCGCAAGAACATCTTCCAGGGCACGGACCTGAAGCTCGTCGAGGGCCCGCATCTCTATAAGCGCAACGGCTGGTACTATCTGCTGACCGCCGAGGGCGGCACGGGCTACGAGCACGCCTGCACCTTCGCGCGATCGCGCAAGATCGATGGGCCCTACGAGCTTCATCCGCAGAAATACATCATCACCGCCAAGGACGCGCCGCTCAACGAAGTGCAGCGTTCGGGCCACGGCGACGTCGTCGACACGCCCGATGGCAAGACCTATCTCGTCCACCTCATGGGGCGGCCGACGACCCAGAAGCGCCGCTGCGTGCTCGGCCGCGAGACCGGCATTCAGGAAGCGGAGTGGCGCGACGATGGCTGGCTCTGGGTCAAGAATGGCCCGGTGCCCTCGATCGAGGTCAATGTCCCCGGCACGCGCGACGAGCGTCCCTACTGGGCCGAGCGGCGCTATGATTTCGGCACGGCACTGCACAAGGACTTCCAGTGGCTGCGCACGCCCGAGACCGATCGCATCTTCAGACTCGAGGGCGGCAAGCTCCGGCTCATCGGTCGTGAATCGATCGGCTCATGGTTCGAGCAGGCGCTGGTCGCCCGCCGCGTCACGCATTTCTCGTTCGATGCGGAAACCACGGTCGATTTTTCGCCCACCGATGAGCGGCAATTTGCCGGCCTCACGCATTATTATGGCCGCTACAATTTCCATTATCTGGTCGTGACCGCCCATTCCGACGGCAAGCGCGAGCTGATGCTGATGACCTCGCCCGCGAGCTTCCCCGACGGCAAGCTGGTCTATCCCGGCGAGCCCGTGCCGCTGCCACAGACGGGACCGGTGCGTCTCAAGATTGAAGTTCGCGGCGCCGCCCTCCAATATTTCTACGCCCCGGGCATCGCCGGTAACTGGCAGCCCATCGGCCCCGAGCTCGACGCCTCGCTGATCTCGGACGAGTGCGGCGGCCACGCCGAGCACGGCTCATTCACCGGCGGCTTCGTGGGCGTCGCGTGCTCCGACCTCAACGGCACCGCGCTCCACGCCGACTTCCACGACTTCGTCTACCGCCCGGTCCATCACGCGACGGACAGGTACTGACGCCCTCGTCGGGTTGCACAGTGTTGTCGTCCCGGCGGCTATGGTGAGTGAGTGAGCGACGCCGGCCGGCCATGAAGATCGTCTATATCAACGTCGCGTCGCGGACCGATCGCCGCGATTTCATGGAAGGCCAATTGCAGGCCCTGGGGCTTTCTGCCGAGCGCATAGAGGCCGTCACTCCCGCCGATCTGACAAGGGAGCAGATCGATCGCTATTGCGATGCCAGCCGCGGTGCGTTTCTGATGCCGCTGGAGCTCTGCTGCGGCCTCAGTCACCTGCGTGCTCTGCGATCGGTCCTCGTCTCGGGTGCGGATCGTGCAATCATCCTCGAAGACGATGCAGTGCTGTCTAGCCGGCTA
>Ga0207639_10002472_pt1 | contig 12391 bp, 12 predicted proteins | sample KBSCornC32_FD_184299 | JGI IMG/M metagenome (GOLD analysis project Ga0207639, IMG submission 184299) | Corn rhizosphere microbial communities from Kellogg Biological Station, Michigan, USA - KBS Corn C3-2 (SPAdes) (version 2) | ecosystem: Host-associated > Plants > Roots > Rhizosphere > Soil ...
CTCCACCATGCTCACGTAGTTCTTGTTGATGTCCTCGACCATCTTGAACATCAGCCGCGCGGTGCTCTTCTCCGGCTTTGAGTCATCGGCGTAGTTTAGCCGCGGCTTGCCGTTGGGGCCGATGTTTTTGGGGTCAGCGGCGTGGCAGGTGCTGCACTCTGCGCCGAGAGAGGCTTCCCACTTGTGCATGAGCTCATGGACCTGTTCGCCGGTCATGTCCTTAGGGAGGACCTTGAGGTTGGTGGGAGCGGGCTCATCATGGTGATGGTGGTGAGCTTCGCCCGCTGGCGGCTGCTGTGAGGCTGGAGTCTGGGCGGAGGCGGCGACGGCAAAAACCGCGTAAACCGTGGCGGTCAGAAGGGCAATGTGAGACGGGGAAGAGAGCTTCAAGTGCAAAGTTCCTCGCGCTTTTGGGATGAAGTCTATTGTACTGACGGAGACCGTCCGCCTTTAGTTGACTAACCCGCCAGCCTTCTTGGGCCGGAGACACAGGCGTTCGCGCGCAGGGCAAAGCGCAGGGGCAGGTCTACGGCATGGTTTATACCGATGCGCGGAGTGATGACGATGTTCGGTTCCGGAAACCCGTCGTCGCGAACCTGCAGTGGGGAGGCTCTGCTGGTCAGGTCGAGCCCGTTATGCCGTGGGCGCGTCAAGGCCAGCGCCTCGCACAGACGACCCGGCCCCGAAGCGATCATCCGCAGCGGCGCATTGTCATCCAGTCCGCGGTTTCTCGCCATCTGCGCAATACCCAAGACGGGCTCGAGAGCGCGCAGCAAGATGCCTGCTCCAAGCCCCTCGCGCTCGCAGCTGATATTGGCGCAGAAATACCTGCCGTAGATGAAATACAGATACGCGTGCCCCGCCGGCCCGAAGAGGACCAGATTGCGCGGTGTGGGTCCACGATGCGTATGCGCTGCAGGATCCGGCTGCTCGTTATGCGGGCCTAGATACGCTTCGACCTCAACGATGCGACCGGCCAGAGGCTCGCCCTTCGAGTTCCGCACGACGAGCAGCTTGCCTAGAAGCTTCGGGGAGACGATCTCGGGCGAATCCTCGAAGAATTTGCGCGGGACCAGCCTTCCGGGCAGTCTGATTGCGGTTTCGGAGGCTTTTAGTTGTGGGATTTTTTCCATTCCTTCACGAGCGCCAGCACTTCTTCCGCGTGTCCTTCGGGGGTCACTTTGGGGAAGATGCGGATGAGCTTCTGGTCCGGCCCGATAAGATACGTGGTCCTCTCGATTCCCCAGACTTTCTTCCCGTACATGTTCTTTTCCTTCAACACACCAAACTGATTGCAGACTTTCTCGTCTACATCTGCAAGGAGTGTGTACGGAAGGTCGTACTTGGCTTTGAATTTGGCTTGTGCTTTGGGCGTGTCGCGCGAGATGCCAAGAACCACCGCACCCGCTGCCTGAATCTTCTTGAAGGCATCGCGAAAGCCGCACGCCTCGATGGTGCAGCCGGGCGTATCGGCGCGGGGATAGAAGAACAGTACTACCGGCTTGCCGGCGTAATCTGAAAGGCTTACAGTTTTGTCCTCGTCCGTCTGCAGGGTAAAATCGGCGACCTTCTGGTTCACTTCCATGGGAGATTCCTCGTATCGTCAGTATGGTGGATAAAGATTTGGAACGATCCGTTCGTTCGCATTATTTCCGAGAGGTCCGTCCGGTGTCATTGCGCATGTCCAAGGCAAGTTTTATCAGACCAGCTTCGGTGGCTCTTGTTTTCCTGCTGGGGGCTGTGGGAGCCTGCGCGCAATATCCCGGCCAGGTGAGCAAAAAGTCGAAAGATGCGCCTGATCTGCGCGCCATCGCCGTGCTGGAATGGACGGGCGATGAGGGCAAGCCGAAGACTAGTCGTCTCGTGCCCATTACGGTGTATGACGGTCAGGTTCTGCAGGATGGCAACGTATATCTGGCACGACCCCAGCCCCTGGCTCTCGCCTCGGATGTCCGCTATGAACTCGAGAAAAACGGCCAGCCGATTGGGCTTTACGACATTCAGCGTGCAGGTCAAGAGCAGGGTATGTGGGTTGGTTACGGTGCGTGGAAGCCGATGCCGTCGGCGAAGCCCGCAGTACCTAAGCCGATTGTTGACGACGGATTCGATTCCAATGACGACAAGCCTGTGCTGCATCGCAAACATGGGGAAACTTCCGCAAAACCGGGATCAGACTCCGGTTCAGACGCGGGTTCGGCAGGCCCGGCGCCCGATCCAGACAGGCCGACGCTGCATAAGAAGGAAGGCTCTGACGAGGGGACCACTTCGAGCACGAGCCCTGCGCCTGACCCTGACCGACCTACGATCCACAAGAAAGATTCCAGTGACACGACCAGCGACACGCAAAGCGGCGATCCCAACCGGCCCGTGCTTCACAAGGGCAGCGAGTCATCCGTGAACTCGAGCGATGGGGAGCATTTGAGCAGCACCGATCCAGACCGTCCGCGTCTTCTTCGCGGCAAACCAACGGACACTGGCGCTAAGGTGTTGCCCAGCCTGATGGGCATTCCGGCAGACATGCAGCAGGCCGTGGCCGTATCTGATGCCAAGACCCGCCCCGAGCATCCGTTCAGTTATGTCTGGGCCAACCCGGAAGATCAAGAAAAGATGAAAAAGTCCATGGAGGAGATCGCACGGAATGCGCTGGGGCTGAAGACACCACCCTCTCCTCCTTCGCCAAAGCGTGCCTCGGCGAAGGCGCGTGTAAAAGCTGCGCCGGTCCCGGAGCCGCCTGCGCTCGTCGACGAGAAATTTCGCGTGTTTGAACTCGCTTACGGTTCCGGGGCCACCATGGTTCTTTCGGCCCGGACCGATGGACCTGCGGCCCAGCAGAAGTTTGTGACCATCATCGCCCAACCGGATCTTTACGGAAACGCGCTCGTTCTCCTGAAGAACGTGACCGATAACGCGCATCTAGACGAAACACCGCGCATGCGCCTTGTTGACGCGGTGGATGCCCTTGCTGACAACCGTGGTGAGTTGTTGTTTGAGCTACGCGGAGCGACGCAGAGGCAGTTTGCGCTTTATCGGGTGTTGCGCGGCACCGCTGAGAAGATCTTCGTCACCGGAGGCGGCCAGTACGGCGTGGCGCCTGGCGACTAGAACATCAGATCTCTAAGCAGCCTTCCGTGCGCTATGCACCGTTCTTGGTTCAGTGGGCCACAGATTAGGAATGAAAGCGCATCGCATCAACAAACTAATCCTCTCAATTTTCACCGGGTTGGAAGAGTTATGTAACTTTCGTGACAATGGTCAATTTGAGACAGGGCGAAAAGTCATGCCTCCTATACAATTCAAATAGACATTGGTTTATTTCAAACCCCGTCTAAAGGATTTAGCAACGAATGGCATCACTTGTATCTGGACCCTCCCCTGTAACCACACCCGACGATGCAACCAAGCAGGTTGCCACCCTTCAGGAACTTGCGTCGCCCGTCGGCAGGATTCCTGCCAAATTTCTCGTTCGGATGGGTAAAGCCGCGACCATAGATTACGGAATTAACTGGACAACCCTTGCGATTATCGGCTTCTTTCACGTAGGAGCGCTGGCTGCTTTCTTCTTTTTCAGCTGGCAGCGTCTGGCGGTAATGGCGATTCTCTACGTGCTTGCAATCAATGTGGGCATCGGGATGTGCTACCACCGTTTGTTGACGCATCGCGGCTATCAGACTCCCAAATGGGTCGAATACATTATGAGCATCTTCGCCACCATGTCGCTTGAGGGAGGGCCGATTTTCTGGGTTTCGACGCATCGCGTCCATCACCAGCTCAGCGATCAGGAAGGCGATCCTCACACTCCGCGGGAAGGCGGCTGGTGGGCACATACCGGCTGGATCCTGTTTGGCGAAGCTTTGCACGGGCAAGTTGACATTTTGAAGCGTTATTCGCCGGATCTGAGCCGCGACAAGTTTTACCTCTGGCTCAGCAAGTATCACTGGCTTCCCATCACCGTCAGCGGCTTGCTCCTGTTAGCGGGAGGCTGGATCTGGGGAGGATGGGTCAATGGCATCGCCATGGTTCTATGGGGCGTGGCGCTGCGTGTGACCCTCGGCCTGCATGCGACCTGGCTTGTGAACTCAGCCACGCACCTGTGGGGCAGCAGGCGTTTCGAGACTCGCGACGACTCACGCAATAGCTGGTGGGTTGCGCTGCTGACGGGCGGCGAAGGCTGGCACAACAACCACCACGCGCATCCGGTATCGGCGCGCCACGGTCTGAAGTGGTACGAGATCGACCCCAACTTCTGGGGTATCTGGCTGCTCTCCAAGATCGGCCTGGCCAAGAAGATCCATGTCGCCAAGTATGACCCGGAGAATCCCAAGCCTGCAGGACTCTAAGCCTCTCAGAAATCTGCTAGAAGCAAAACGGCCATTCCCATGCGGAATGGCCGTTTTGTTTTGCTCTTCACATCCTACTTGTGTACTTTGGCTCGGATCCACAGGCTCCCGAAGAGCGGCAGGGCGATCAGCAGGACGACAACCGCTGCAGGAAAGCCCACGTAGGTATAGCTGTCAGCGTAATTCACCGTGTGATGCCCGATGAGGTTCCACCCCAGCAAGGCAAAGATGGAGATTGTGGTCGTGAGAAAAAACGTGAAGAACGCCGCAGTGAGCGCCAGCAGCAGACTCTGTAAGAAGCTGAAGCCCTCCAGCGGAAATCCCAGAAATTTGGGACCAGTATGGCGCTGGGGTTGCGCAGATTGCATCGTCTTCATGACCTCTCTCGTCTAGAATACTGTTTTATGCCAAGCAGCGCGCAAATCGAACTATGGCCAGCCGAAAAGGTCGCTGCACAGGCGAACATCGGTCAAGCACCTAACGGAATCAGCTTTTCAGGGTGGGGAGAAACACGGGTCAGCGAAACCGACCTTGAGAGGTTGGTGGGTGCAGTGCCCGCCTTGCTGGCGCCGGCTCTTAAAGGCCGGGCATACTTTTTTGTTCCCCTGGCTATCGCGGATACAGGTGAAGTGATGATCGCACCTTCGTACTCCGTGGACTTGGGCGACCGCGCCGTATGCCATCGCAACGCGAGTTTTGGCACTACCGAGGCCGTTTTTGTCTCGACGCGCCTGGTCGAGGACCGGTTTGGGCTGGCGTTCGAGTTCTTCATCAACGTGGCTCATAACTTTACCGATGTCGCGGGCGTGCCGGATAGCTTTTCGCGGCTTGTGTGGTCGCAGGCCGAGGCGCAGGTGCGCGGAGAAACCAGTCAGGACGCATGGGAAGCTCGCCGTCGTGCTCAGGACTCACGCAGTGGGCAGAAGGTGATTGATGAGCGCGCAAGGACAGCCTTTTACGACGCCGCGTTCGCCGATGCACTCGCAATTTACATGCTTTCGATCGCCGTGGATTTCGATTATCACGACTTGCGTGAGCGTGAGTATCCGCTACTGGCCGCGCCTGCACTGGCGGAGCGTCTCCGTCACGTCGCTGGATTGTTCCCTGCCAACGCGGGATATGAATTTCAGATTCTTTACCGGCGCAAGGGCTGAACATTCTCTACGCAGAAGACATCTACATCAACTGATCGCGTGGTTTTCTGCAGCGATTCGTCGTCCGATTCTGATCAACGCGAAGCCGCAGCACGAGCAGAAATTTGCACCCGCAGACTCTTGTAGACTGATGCAAGCCCGATCGTCGATGTGGCGATTGGAAACGAGGTCAAGGTTTGTCGTCAGGGAAATTCGCCCTCACCTACACCGTGAAAGACGAGGCAAGGCTGCTTCCATCGGCGATCGAATATCACATCGCCGCTGGGTGCTCGCGGATTTACATCTTCTGGGATGGAACGACGGACAATTCCCGTGAGCTGGTTTCGAAATATTCCTGTGTTACGGCCCGCGAATCGATCAGTGTGGAAGAAACCGCGGATGCTCCTGACTGGATCAAGAGCATCCTGGTTTGCTGGGACACGGACATGGATGTGCGGAAACGCATCAACACCTACTACGCCGCGAAGAGTGCGGCCACGGAAGGGTTCGACTGGCTGGGTGGCATCGATCCAGATGAACTGGTGCTGATGTCGCGCGATGAAAAAATCGGCGAAGATCACATCGCAAAACATCTGGCAAGGGTTCCGGAGACGATCGACCAGGTATTGCTGCCGAATCTCGAATCAGTTCCGACTTCCGCTACATCCGAAAACCCCTTTGCAGATTGCGTTTATTTTCTTAACCGCTTTCCCAAAACCGAAGCGATCTGGCGGTACTCGCGCGCGCTGCTGCTGAGGATTGCGCGATCATCGGCGCTAGTGGCCTGGTACGACTACCTTTTCTACCAGGTCCGATTTCTTGGCGCGCTGCCCAGGCTCATGCGCGAACCACGCACCGGAAGCCGAATTCCAGCTGGGTATTTTCTTGGCTACAGCAACCACAAATCATTTATCCGCCTGAAAACTTTTGCGAACTTCGACTTCGTAACGCATCGCTGGCGGGCGTTTCTGCGAGCGCCGCGCAACCTGGACCTCGGCAATATTCTCCACTTCGACATGCTGGACGCGAGTTATTTTGCGGCAAAGTTTCGGCAGCGGCAGCAAGGCATCATTCTGAAGGTTTTCTACCTGCGCTATCGACTGGCGCACGTAGCGCGGAATTCGAGTGACGAAGAAGTCACGGAATTTTTTGAGAAATATATCGCGATCACTGATCCGGCGCGTATTGCCCGGCTGAAGCGAAGAGGAATTCTGCTGGAGATTCATGCCGCGTCGGATTTTATGCGGCGCAAGCGCGAAGATAAGAGCTACGCGAGGCGGTAATTATGAATTTGAAAGTGCCGATTCATGGAGCGTTTTATGAAGGTCTGTACAATTTGAAGGACTCACAAGAGAGAAGTGCCTCACCGCTCGCGTAGATTGCGAGCCATCTATTCGCTTATGTCATCGAACCTCATAAGATCGCTCAAGAACAGCAGCAAGATGCTGCTACGGTCGGTATTTGAAGCGGGCCAGCGCCTCGGCGTGGATATTCTTCCGCGGCATTTTTATTCGGAGATTCCGGACATTCACGCTTTAAAGACTTCTTCCGAGTGGAAGAAGCCGCGCAGCTTTTTCGGCATTCCCGGCGACGTCGAGAAACAGATGGCATGGGTGGATGAGACTACTGAGCGCTTTCGATCCAATCTAAAGAATTTTGAAATTCATGCAGACGCGGTGCGAACGAACGGGAGCAACGAAGGATACGGAGAGGTGGAAGCCGATTTCCTTTACTGCTTTGTGCGTGCCCATCGGCCCGCAAAGATCGTGCAGATTGGCTCTGGCGTTTCGACCGCGGTTTGCCTGCGCGCAGCGAAAGATGAAGGGTACAGTCCCCAAATCATCTGCATCGAGCCGTATCCGACGGAGTTTCTCAAGGGCGAGAGTGCGGCAGGCAGAATCGAGCTGGTGCCCAAAAAAGTGGAGGACGTGGGTGCGGAGTGTGCAAGCTGGGTGAGTTCCGGCGACCTTTTCTTTGTCGACTCAAGCCATACGCTTGCGCCTGCGGGTGAGGTGAATCTGATTGTCTTCGAGATGCTGCCACGGCTGGCGGCGGGAACGTACATTCATTTTCACGACATCTATTTTCCGTACGATTACAATCCCGACACGCTTTCGACGGCATTGTTCTTTCAGCATGAGACGGCTCTCTTCTATGCGTTCCTGCTGATGAATGAGCAATTCGAGATTCTGGGATCGCTTGCGCTGCTGCACCATCAGCGTTTGAGCGAAATGATGCGCTGCTTCCCTGATATGAAGCCCATGAAGTTCGACCAGGGACTGACCGCGGAAATGGGTCAGTTCCCCAGTTCGATTTTTCTTCGTCGCGTGCGTTGATGGTGCACACGAGTTTTCGCACTCGCGTTTAGCCGAGAAGATCGGAGACGGCATTGGGAGCGGCCTGTAGAGCCGCATCGATCTGCGACTGGTCTTTGCCGCCGGCTTCGGCAATGTCGGGCTTGCCGCCGCCGGAGCCACCTACGAATTTCGCAACCGCGCCAACTAGCTTACCTGCCTGGATGCGCTTGATCAGACCGGGCGTGACACCGGCGATGATCGCGACTTTGCCTTCGGGCTGCGCGGAGGCCAGCACCACCACGCCTTCGCCGAGTTTCTGCTTGAGGTTGTCAACGAGTGTGCGCAATTGTCCGCGTTCGAGGGAATCGGCGCGGTGGGTGAGGACCTTGATTCCCTTCACTTCTGTTGCGCGGCTGACTGCGTCGTCGAGGCCGCCGGCTGCCGACTTCATGCGGGCTTCTTCGAGTTCGCGGCGCAGGCGCTTCAATTCGTCTTCCTGAGAAGCGAACTTGGCGCGAAGACCTTCAGTGAGGTTGTCGACGGATGGAACATATTGACCCGCCAGCTTCGCCACTTCGAAGTCGCGGCGGAAGGTGTCGAGCGAACCTAATCCGCTGATAGCCTCAACGCGACGAACACCGGAGGAGACGGCGCTTTCACCGGTCAGCTTGAGCAGGCCGATTTCGCCGGTGGCCGCGGTGTGGGTGCCGCCGCAGAGTTCGGTGGAGAAGCCGTCAGACAACTTCACCACGCGAACCTTGTCGCCGTACTTTTCGCCGAAGAGCGCCATGGCGTGGTACTCGTTGACGGCAACGTCGATGGGCACATCAACGAGGGTCTCGACTTTGGCGTTGGCGAGAACTTCGCGGTTGACGATGTCTTCGATCTCCTGCAGCTCTTCGTCGGCGACCAGGGCGAAGTGGGAGAAGTCAAAGCGCAGCCGGTCAGGGTGCACGGCAGAACCAGCCTGCTTGACGTGGGTACCGAGCACCTGGCGCAGAGCGGCGTGGAGCAGGTGCGTGCCGGTGTGGTTGCGCTTGATGTTGTCGCGACGAGCGCCATCAACGACGGTGTTGACGTGGTCGCCGACTGCGATGTCTTGCTTGAGGATGGCCTTGTGGGCGCGAACTCCCTGCACGGGAAGAACGCAGCCAGTGATTTCTGCGATGGTGGTGTTGCCGTCTGCGGAGCTGAACCAGCCGGTGTCGCCAACCTGGCCCCCGGAGTCGCCGTAGAAGCTGGTGTGGTCGAGGACGACTTCAACTTGATCTCCGGCTTTCGCGGAGGGCACACCGGCGCCGTCTTTCACGATGGCTAGAACTTCGGCGTCGTTGGCGTTGAGCTGCTTGTAGCCGAGGAAGTCGGTCTTGGCGAGATCGCGGAAGACGGGGCTGGCGGATTTCTGGCTGCCGCCCTTCCAGCTTGCGCGGGCGCGGGATTGCTCGGCTTCTTTGGCGCGCTCGAAACCTTCGTCGTCAAACTTTACGCCGGCATCGCGAGCGGCGTCGACCATGAAGTCGAGGGGGAGGCCGAAGGTCTCGTAGAGGTGAAAGGCTTTATCGCCGGTGAAGTTTCCTTTGAGTTCTTCATCAAGGCGCGTGAGTCCAATCTTGAGGACGCGGTCGAATTGCTTTTCTTCGGCCTCCACGACTCGGGCGACACGCGAGGCTGAGTCAATGAGTTCGGGATAGGCGCCTTGCATGAGGTCGCGCACTGCGAAGACCATTTGATTGAGGAATGGTTTTTCCTGGCCGAGCAGACGGCCGTGACGAATGCCGCGACGAAGGATCTTGCGCAGGACGTAGCCTCGGCCTTCGTTCGAAGGCAGGACGCCATCGTTGATGAGGAACGTGGCGGCGCGTGCGTGATCCGCGATGATGCGTAAGCTGGCGGCGTTGTCATCCGCGTTTCGAGTCTGTTCCTCGATGGCCTTTTCGGTGACGTGTTTGCCGGTGAGCTCTTCAGCACGTTTGATCAGCGGCGTGAACAGATCCGTTTCAAAATTGGTGACCTTGCCCTGCAGCACAGCGGCAACGCGCTCGAGGCCCATGCCGGTATCGATGGAAGGCTTGGGGAGCGGGGTCAACTTGTAGGTTGTCGCGTTGGTTATGTGATCGACGGTGGCGGAGCGGTCGAACTGCATGAAGACGAGATTCCAGATTTCAACGTAGCGGGCTTCGTCTTTGCCGAAGGGCAGATCGACGCCGGGAGTCTCGGCGGCTTCGATGCCCATGTCGTAGAAGATCTCGGAGCAGGGGCCGCAGGGGCCGGTTTCACCCATCTGCCAGAAGTTGTCCTTGAGGCCGTACTGGAAGATGCGCTCCTTGGGGACGCCGGTTTCCATCCAGAACTTTTCGGCTTCATCGTCGCGCGGAACTCCATCGGCGCCTTCGAAGATGGTGACGTAGAGGCGGTCTTTGGGAATGCCCATCCACTGCTCGCTGGTGACGAGTTCCCAGGCATAGGCGATGGCATCGTGCTTGAAGTAGTCGCCGAAGCTGAAATTGCCAAGCATCTCAAAGAATGTGTGGTGGCGGCGAGTGAAACCGACGTTTTCGAGGTCGTTGTGCTTGCCGCCGGCGCGAACACACTTTTGCGATGTCGTGGCGCGCGAGTAATCCCGCTTCTCGGCTCCAAGGAAAAGGTCCTTGAACTGGTTCATTCCGGCATTCGTGAAAAGCAGCGTGGGATCGTTGGCAGGCACCAGCGACGAAGAGTGCACCCGGCGGTGGCCCTTGGTCTCAAAGAAGCGCAGAAACAGCTCGCGAATTTCATTTCCTGTGCGGAATTGCATGGCTCTTTCAGTGTAACCACCTGCGGTGGGCCGGCCTGCGCCTCGCGAGATCAGGATCCGGGCTTATCGCCGGAGCGGTTTATGCATCCTATTGCCGAGGAGAACTATCCATGGACAGATTCGCACTGCTTGCCCTTCTTGAGGCCAAGCCCGGTAAAGAACAGGAAGTGGAAGAGTTTCTGAAGTCTGCGCAACCGCTGGCGGCGCGCGAGCCAGGTACGACCACGTGGTATGCGTTGAAACTTGGGCCGAACAAATTTGGCATCTTTGACACATTCAAGCAGGAAGAAGGCCGGGACGCGCACCTGAACGGCGAGATTGCCAAGGCGCTGATGGCCAAGGCCGGCGAACTGCTGGCCAAGCCTCCGCAGATCGAGAAGCTGGATATCCTGGCGGCGAAGGCTGCCGGCGCTTAGTTTCTGCGATGTGCGGCTGGGCTGTTAAGTTTGGCGTCCAACTGAATATGAATGCTGACAGACGACGCTGGTTGTTGCGGTGGGTTGCGTTGAACGCTGGCGTCGCTGTCGCGTTGGGAGTGGGTGCCTTGGCGACCGCTCAGCCCGGGCACAATCTCACCATCGTTGCGTCGCGCGAGTTGAAGATCGGCGGCGGGACGGTGCAGGTGGATTTCGCGGAAGGCGCGATGGATCTTTCGCAGGATACGGTGTTCGCGCATGTGCGGGACGCGGCTTCGGCGATCGCTGCATACTATGGGCGCTTTCCGGTTGCGCGTGCGCGGGTGCTGATTGTGCCGGTGGCGGATCGGGGCGGGATTGTGCAGGGGACGACGTGGGGCGGCATGGCGGGGTGGCCGGGCATGACGCGGTTCCGCATTGGGCAGCATGCTACCCAGGATGATCTGAATGACGACTGGATGATGACGCATGAGCTCGATCACATGGCCTTCCCTTCCCTGCCCGACGATGAGCATTGGATGGAAGAGGGGCTGGCCACATACGTGGAGCCGATTGCGCGCGTCCAGGCCGGAGAACTGAAGCCCGATCAGATCTGGCACGACATGGTGCGCGACATGCACAAGGGCGAACCTGCTGAAGGCGATCAGGGGCTTGATCACACGCATAGCTGGGGACGAACTTATTGGGGCGGCGCGTTGTTCTGTCTAGTAGCCGATGTGGAGATTCGACGGCAGACCGAAAACAAGAAAGGTCTGCAAGACGCGTTGCGTGCGATTGTCGCGGCGGGTGGAACGATTGATCATGAGTGGCCACTGGACAAGGCTCTGGCGATTGGCGACAAGGCTACGGGAACGCATGTGCTGAGCGAGCAGTATGCGAAGTGGAAAGATAATCCCGTGACGGTGGATCTCGAGAAGTTGTGGGCGGAACTTGGGATCAGGCGCAATGGAGACGCGATTGAGTTTGTTGCAAGTGCACCGCTGGCGAAGGTCCGCGAGGCGATAGCACGGCCTGCGCGGTAATCATCCAGACTCACGCCGACAGGCGGAAAAGCAGATCCTTCGCGGCGCTTACCCCACAGACCTATCGTTCTGCGGGGCCCCAAGCGTGCGCCGCTCAGGATGACACACTGTTGTTGTTTGCGAATATCCAATTAATTCGCCGGCAGTTCTTCTTGCTATTCGATGGCAGTTCTTCTTATTCGCTGGCAGATTCTTCTTCGAGGTTGTCGAGGACGGAGAGGGATTCTTCTGGAACGTCCCATTGACGAAGGATTTTGTAGATGACGCTGGTAGAGAAGCCCGCGGCTACCAGACGGCGCATCACGCGGGCCGTTTCTTTTTCATTTGCGGGCTTGCGGATGCGCTTGCGTTCGAGGTGCTGGCGGGCGAGGGCTTCTTCGTCGGTGTCGGCG
>Ga0207639_10002473_pt1 | contig 12387 bp, 11 predicted proteins | sample KBSCornC32_FD_184299 | JGI IMG/M metagenome (GOLD analysis project Ga0207639, IMG submission 184299) | Corn rhizosphere microbial communities from Kellogg Biological Station, Michigan, USA - KBS Corn C3-2 (SPAdes) (version 2) | ecosystem: Host-associated > Plants > Roots > Rhizosphere > Soil ...
CCGGCCTGCGGCCGGGGTGTTTGGTCCGGCTCAGCGCCGGGGGACCGCAAAGATAAACTGTTTGTAAATGTTATACCGAAAATTCAAAGCCGATTATTTGTTCAACGGGCAGGAGATGGAGGCGGGAGACAGGGTATTGATAACCACGGATGAAGGGGTAGTGCAGGATGTTGTTCCGGCTGCGGAGGCGGGGGGGGATATTGAGGTTTTCGGGGGGGTGCTGAGCCCGGGTTTTGTCAATTGTCACTGTCATCTGGAATTGTCGCATATGAAGGGGGTGCTGCCGGAGAGGACGGGGCTGGTGGATTTTTTAATCTCTGTGATCAGGCAGCGGGGGGCTGCGGGGCCAGTGAGACAGGATGCCCCGGGGACGAGGGACACGAGTGACGGCGCCGGGACCAGGGGTCTATCCCCCGAAAAGGCGATGGCCGCGGCGGAGCAGGAGATGCTGGACAACGGTATCGTGGCGGTAGGAGATATCTGCAACACGGCCGACACACTCACACTGAAGACCGAGGGCCGGCTTTTCTACCACAATTTTATCGAGACGATGGGGTTCATCGAACAGACCGCGGGTCAGCGGTTCGGGCAGGGTCTGGAAGTCTTTGGGGCGTTTGCCGAAGGGTATGCCCTGCCGATAGAGGCCAATTCCATTGTGCCGCACGCGCCTTATTCCGTCTCGCCGGCGTTGTTCAGGCTGGTGGCGGGGTTCCCGGGGAACCATGTGCTCACGATCCACAATCAGGAGAGTGACGAGGAGAACGAATTCTATCTCTCGGGGAAGGGGGATTTTCTGCGGCTGTATCAGCAGTTGGGGCTGGATGTTTCTTTTTTCGGGGGGACGGGGCGGAGGAGTCTGGAGAGTTATCTTCCGGCGTTCTACCGGAATCAGCATTTGATCTTAGTGCATAATGTGGCGACTAATGAGGAGGATGTCCGCGCCGTGAAAACGGCGGAAGGCCCTACCCTTTTCTATTGTCTTTGTCCCAATGCCAACGAGTACATCAGCGGGAGTCTGCCGGACGTGGAGATGCTGATAAGGGAAGAGTGTACAATTGTGCTGGGGACGGATAGTCTTGCATCCAACCACCAGTTGTCCATACTGGAAGAAATAAAGACTTTGCGGCGGGCATTTCCCCGGATAGGCATATCCGAAATGCTCCGGTGGGCGACGTATAATGGGGCAAAGGCGCTGCAGCTGGATAGTGTGCTTGGGAGCTTTGAGAAAGGGAAGCAGCCGGGTGTTATTCTGATAGAGAAGGATGGGGAAACTGTGAGGAGGTTATTGTAGCGGCGGAGAAGTACTATCCCAGCACCGTCTGAAGCACAGAGAGCGTTTTCATCTCGCCGAAGTCCGGCACGTGCAGCGCATAGAATATCTGATAGGCCTGCAGCAGGTGGCGGCGGGTGTCCTGATTTAGGGCGATCTCCTGGAGCTCGCCGGGCTGCTGCACGCGTAGCAGCTGTGCCGTTACATAGGCGTAGTTGCCTTCGAGGAACTGCGGGTGTTCGGGGTGCTGCCCGACGAACTGCCCCTCCTGCAGGTCAAGCCAGGGTGTCCGCTCCGTGTAGATATCCTGTATCCTGAAGCCGAAGAAGCCGGCGAGGTGAAGCATGAAGAACAGCGGGAAATTGGCCTGGACGCGGCCATCGCTGGCGTCGAGGTGGAGGAAGGCGTCTTCGATGAAGTAGAAGAGTTCGGGGTTGGGCTCGGGTTGTTTGAGACATTTCTGCAGGAGCTCCACCATAAAAAGGGCGACGGCGTTCTTCAGAACATCGAAGAAGATGTGCTGGTAGAGGACGGCCCATTTCATTTCCTTTATACGCTGGAGATTCTTCAGCTCGTTGTGATAGACGACGAGGTCCAGGACCGCGGAGGGCTGGAAAAGGTTGGCTTTGCCGGGTCCCTTGCGGGTGGAGGTGCGGACGCCGCTGACCATATAGGACTGGATACCGAACAGTTCGGTGTACAGCGTCGCGATAAGGCTGGTCTCGCCATATTTGACCGTCCGCAATACTATCCCTTTGGTTTTATGAATCATTTTGTTTATTTGCAAAGTAAAAATTTCACCATGTGGGAATCCATTGCCCGTCTTGTGCTCAAATATAGGTTGTTCTGGCTCATCGCTCTCTTATCCGTCACCGGCTATATGGGATGGCGGGCGTCGAGGGTTCAGCTGAGCTATGATTTCACAAAGACGATTCCTACAGACAATCCCAAATATCGGGCTTATCAGGAGTTTCGCCAGCGTTTTGGAGAGGACGGAAATGTACTGGCCATCGGGGTTCAGACCGATAAGTTCTTCCAGCTGGACGTCTTCAACGACTATATCGCGCTGACCGATGAGCTGAGGAAGGTTCCGGGAGTAGACGATGTTCTGGGTATCAATTCCGCCATCAACCTCGTCAAGGATACCGTCACGCAAAAGCCGCAGGTGGTGCAGATATTCCCTGCTCATCCCACGACGCAGGCCCAGATAGACAGCGGAAAGGCGGTGCTTCTCGGTCTGCCCTTCTACCGGGGTCTGCTGTACAATGCCGAAACCGGCACCTGGCTGACGGCGGTGCACGTCAACAAGGACGTGATGAACTCCAAAGGCCGGATCACGACGGTGAATGCCATCTCGCGTGCGGTCGACAGTTACGGACTCCGGCACGGGTTCGATATGCATACCAGCGGGCTGCCGCTGATCAGGACGAAGATGGCGACAAAGGTTTCCAACGAGACGACCTGGTTCCTGCTGGGTTCGGTGGTGATCCTTTCCATTATCCTGTTCCTTTTCTTCCGGAGCCTGAGCACGGTGCTTCTGTCGCTGGCCGTGGTGGTCGTCGGGGTCATCTTCAGTCTTGGCACCATGGATCTGTTCGGCTATAAGATCACGCTGCTGAATGCGCTGACGCCGACGCTCGTGGTGGTCATCGGGATCCCGAACTGCATCTATTTCATGAACAAATATCATACGGCCTTCAGGGATACCGGCGACAAGCACGAGGCACTGGTCGTCATGATCGGCCGGATGGGCGTGGTGACCTTGTTCTGCAACCTGACGGCCGCTATTGGATTCGGCGTCTTCGCCCTGACCCGAAGCGCCATTCTCAATGAATTCGGTGTGGTAGCAGGTATAAATATCATGCTTCTCTTTTTTATCTCCTTCATCCTTATACCCGTCGTGCTGAGCTATCTGCCGGCGCCGAAGGACAAGCATATGCGCTACCTCGAGAACCGCTGGCTGGCTGTCATTCTGAAACGGCTGGAGGTGTGGACCCTGCACCATCAGCGGGCCATCTATGCGGTCACGGCGGTGGTCGTCGTGGTGGCGGTGGCGGGCATGTTCAGGCTGCAGTCGGAAGGCTTTATCCTGGATGATCTCCCCCAGAAGGACCCCCTGTTCATGGATATGAAATTCTTTGAGAAGAACTTCAAGGGGGTGATGCCGCTGGAGATCGTCATCGACACGAAAAGAAAAAAAGGACTGAGGGCGAATATGCTGAAGACGCTGGACAGCGTGGACCAGCTGTCAAAATATATTACGTCGCGTCCGGAAATGGCAAGGCCGTTGTCACTCGTGGAGGGCCTGAAGTTCATCCGGCAGTCGTATTACGGAGGAGACACAAGCAACTACGACATACCGAACAGCAATACGGACCTGGTATTCCTGTCCTCCTACCTCAATTTCGGAGGGGGCGGCGACAGCGCGAAGAGATCCGGAGGGGACAGTGCGAAGAAGTCCGGTACGGGCAACAATAGTCTTGCCAAACTACTCCACAGTTTCGTAGACAGCAACCAGCAGCGGCTGCGGGTCAGTATCAATATGAAGGATATCGGCAGCAAACAGCTGCCCCTCGTACTGGACGATCTGAAGAAGAAGACGGACGAGCTGTTCGATTCCTCCAAATACCGGGTGGAGTTCACGGGCACGAGCGTCACTTATCTCGAAGGCAGCGCCTTTGTGATACGGGGGCTGAAGGATAGTATCCAGTGGGCTTTTCTGCTGATCGCGGCCTGTATGCTGTTCCTGTTCAGGAGCTTCAGGATACTGGTATGTTCGCTGGTCCCGAACGTGATACCGCTGATCGTCACGGCCGGGATAATGGGATGGGCCGGGGTGAGGCTGAAGCCATCGACGGTCATTGTCTTCAGCATTGCGCTGGGGATCGCCATCGATATCACGATCCGATTCCTTGTCAACTACAAACAGGAGAAGAGCGGGAATGCGGAGCAGTCGGTGATCGATACCATTAATAAGACGGGGATCAGCATTCTTTATACGTCGCTCGTATTGGTGGCGGGGTTTGTCATTTTCTGTCTCAGCGATTTTGGGGGCATTTTTGCGCTGGGGTGGCTGACGTCGGTGACGCTGGTCATTGCGACGATCACCAATCTGGTGTTTTTGCCCGCGTTGCTGGTGACGATGACGAAGGGTCGGCGGCAACCCTAGATCTCTACCAATCCATTCTTGATCGCAAACATCACCAAACCCACGCGGGTCCGGACCTTCAACTTTTCGAAGAGAGTATTCCGGTAGTTGTCGACGGTCCGGGGACTGATGAACATCTTGTCGGCGATATCCTTATAGGAAAGCTCCGAACAGACGAGGCGCAGGAACTCCTTTTCCTTGTCGTTGAGGACGATGGGGTCTTCGGGGTTGCCGAGGTCCTTGTGGAGGCCGCTGATGATCTTGCCTGAGATGTATTCCGAGAGATAGAAGTCCTTTTTCATGACCGAGTCCAGGGCCAGCTTGAGCTCTTCGGGCTCGATATTCTTCAGGATATAGCCCTTGGCGCCGAGGCGGAGCATCCGGATGATCGTATTCTCGTCGCTGGACATGGAGAGGGCGAGAACCTTTATCTGGGGGTAGTTCTTGTGCAGCCAGCGGACGGTCTCGTAGCCGTCCATATCCGGCATGTTGACGTCGAGGATGATGATATCGGGGATGACGTGCTGGGTGATCTTGGTCTTGATGTCCTTGCCGTTGTCGCCCTCGAAAAGGATAGAATAGTTCTCAAAAGAGCCGATGAGCTTAGCCAGCGCCTTTCGCAAGAGATTGTGATCGTCTACGATCCCGACCTGTATTTTCTTAGTTGCAGCTCCCATAATATGTGTGATCTGTCCTTCGGACGAGGCCCCCAGGGGGCCTCATTGATTTATAATATATCCTTTTCCAGGGGCAGTTCAACCGTGATACTGGTTCCTTTGCCCGGTTGACTTTGAACAGAGATCTGAGCGCCGATAAGGGAGGCACGGTTTGTCATACTCTTCAGGCCTATACCGCTGGAAGAAGAAGTTTGAGATCGCTTTTTACCTACATCAAAGCCGACCCCATTGTCCTCTACTTTCAGAACAAATTTATTATCAATTGAGTAATTAACCGCAATATTTACGTGAGTTGCGCGGGAATGTTTCAAAATATTGTTCATCATTTCCTGGAACATCCGATAAAGGAATATAGAACGTTGGTCTTCAAGCATATACTCATCGCCGGTGACCGTCAGGCCCACTTTCAGGAGGCCGGTTCGTTCCATGCTGTCCAGGTCGAAACGCATGGCTTCCACCAGCCCGATCTGGGTGATCCGGTCGGTATGGAGGCTTTTTGTGAGGTTCCCCATGTCATAGATGACCTTATTCAGCATCTGGCGGCTGGTTTGCACGCTTTCATAGGCCTGGTGGTCCTTTTCGAGGGGGAGGATGGAAAGGGACAGCTTGATGACCGAAAGCACCTGACCTATATTATCATGGAGCTCCTGGGCAATGGTCTTGAAGGTCGTTTCCTGTATCTCCAGCTGCGATCTGAGCAGTTCCTGCTGATACTGGTCTTTTACGCGTGCGAGCTGCTGCTCCTGTCTGTGCTGTCGTCGCTGATACAGGAAAAGCATGGTAACTATGAAGCCTACCAACAGGAGGGCAAGCGCGATAGCTATCAGGATTATGACATAGATTTCCTGGTTTTGAGCCGACATAAAAAGGCAATAGTGAACGATAAATATAGAAAGATATTCAGTAAGATAAAGATGTTGAACAAATTCACCAGAATTACCTTCGGCAGGCTCTCCATCAATTTCGTCAGGCCATACAGCGGGAAAGTACAGGAATAGAAGAAAAGCAGACCCGAACAGACCCAGAAGGCAGGCTGATGGATAAGGTCAACCGAGCTCTTTTGCTGGAACAGCTCCCAGAAATAATAGATACATGCGCAGACGATGAGCAGGCAGCCGAGACAATAGCTCATTGTGTGAAAGGTGGCGACCTGGATAAAGAAAATATTGACCAGCGAAAAAAGGGGGTACGCGACCAAAACGAATAAAAAGACCTTTTTGGCGGCGGGCCGGTGAATGATGTCCCTGATCAGGAAGAGGTCGAAGCAGATGACCAGCATCGTCTCGAGGTTATTCAGAAAAAGCGTGTTGTGACCTTTCCACGCCATATAGTTGAGTACGGATTCGAGAAGAAAATTGAACAGGAGAAATCCCGAAAAATACTTCAGATAGCGCTCCGACGGGCGCTTGAGGAAGATGGTCAGGCTTATCAGGAAGGCGACGCCAGCAGCTATTGGGATCAGTGAAAATAGTAAGGAGTTCGACGTCATTCCGGAAAGATATTAATAATGATAAAAAATACTAAAAATTTATTGCGGCGACGGCGATCTTTCCAAAATAATTGTAGCCGCCTTTGTGGGGCGGCTACAAGCAACTGCTTATGTACTTCAGGGAGTATTCGACTAGATAATTTCCATATTGTTGTCGTTGCGAACGATGAGGGCTGCCTTGCCTTTGCCGCCGCCGCCGGTTCCGCAGAAGGGAGGGCAGAGAGGAGCGGGCATATAGATATCGCCGTCGGTATTGTTGAATATCTGTTTTGCGTTTTCGAGGGAGCCGTCTTTGCTGCGATTGCCAACCAGAACAACAGTCTGCATGCCTACCTGCTCAGGGATCTTGTATCCTTCGCCGATGACGCCGAAATGGATACGAACTCCGTTACCGCCGTGGGACTTAACCCTGTCCAGGAAGTTCTCCAGCTCGTCTACAGTGAGCCATACGCTCAGCGAATCAGCCCTGCCAAGACGGTCAGAGTATCAGCCCATCTGTCCTGCTTGTATGCTGTAGTGATCGTGTCCATTTCGCTCCTGGAGATGTAATTCCCGACATTTACGGATTTTTTTTCAATTGTGTTCATGGCTGAAAGTTTTAGAATGATGAAGAATAATTTGCTGGTGTAAAAGTATTCTCCAGAATTAAACCATGCCAGGCACAAGCGAATACAAATCAAATAATTACAAATTAATATTATTCGTAAAATAAAGGGGATCAGGTAATCATGAGGAAAACATGACAAAAAAAACGCTTTTTTGTCACTTAAAAAACAGTAAAACATCTAAGGGATAGTACGTGAATTCTGCAGCTGTTTCCTGCGTGTTTTACGCAAAAAAATAACGTCTTATTTTTTGCGACGCATTTGGGGCAGTTCAAAATATTTATAGGACATTTATTAAAGAGGTCGTCGCTATTAGTCCCGTTTTTAATTTTTGATATCCTTGAGCCTACAGTCAAAGGAATTGTGTTTATTCGCTGTGAGACTGCCTGACCGACGGTAAACTATTACTGTCCCCACTTTTACCAGATTGCAACAGCATACATAACCATTAACACCTTATCCTGTTTTTATTCTTCTTGCGTGTTGTGGGTATGTATGCTGGTGCTCAAATGACTATAACGAAATGCGCTACAATATTAGTACGCATGAGAAAACCTACTGTGGCTTACCTCCTGTTACCATTCAAAACGACCGGATTCATCTTGCCTTACGGGGTGAATCCGGACTCGCTTTTGATCCCGCGCCTTTCCGGTCCTGACTTCCCTCCTTTTTCTGCAATTATCATGCTCCTTTCGTAGATTTGCGGTTCTTACGCCCATTCAGTGCGTACAAATTCCAATTAATGAACAAGAAAATAAAATCGGCTCTGATCTCCGTTTTTTACAAGGATGGCCTGGACAGGATAGTAAAAAAACTACATGACTTAGGTGTGATTATTTACTCCACAGGGGGTACTCAGCAGTTCATCGAATCGCTGGGATTGCCCTGTGTACCGGTCGAAAACCTGACCTCCTACCCTTCAATTCTCGGGGGTCGGGTGAAGACTTTGCACCCCTCGGTCTTTGGCGGGATCCTGGGCAGAAGGGATCAGCCGACGGACATGGAAGAGATGGCGCGCTATCATATTCCGGAGATCGATCTTGTCATTGTGGACCTGTACCCCTTCGAAGAGACCGTCGCCAGCACCAAAGAGGACAAGGCGATCATCGAAAAAATAGACGTCGGAGGACCCTCGATGATCCGGGGGGCGGCCAAGAATCATAAAGACGTCGTCGTCATTGGATCGAAAGCGGAATACGGCTATCTGGAAAGCCTGCTCGACGAGCAAAAGGGTGAGACCAGTCTCGGGCAGCGCAGGCGGCTGGCGGCCCGGGCCTTCGAGGTCTGTGCGCACTATGACGTCGTAATAGCCAAATACTTTGACCAGGGTGTCGAGCCCGACTATTTCCTCGAGTCCATGCCTTCTCCCAAATCCATGCGCTATGGCGAGAACCCGCACCAGGCGGCCCGCTTCTACGGCAAACTGGAAGAGCTGTTCGAACAGGTCAACGGCAAGGAGCTCTCCTATAACAATCTCGTCGACGTCGACGCGGCTGTCCAGCTGATACAGGAATTCATGGGCGAGGCGGCGGGAACGGCGGGTCTGGCAGGCGGCGAGTCCGTCTTTGCTATCATCAAACATACAAATCCCTGCGGTATCGCAATACGTCCTTCGTTGAAAGAAGCCTGGGACGCGGCGCTTGCCGGCGATCCGGAGAGCGCGTTCGGCGGGGTCCTGGCCTGCAACAGCCCGGTCGACAAGGCGACGGCCGAGGCCATCAACGAGATATTCTTCGAGGTGCTGATCGCGCCTTCCTATAATGCCGACGCGCTCGAGATACTGCGTTCGAAGAAGAACCGGATCCTGCTGGTGCAGAAGCAGCGCATAACCACGGCTTTCCAGTACCGTTCGCTGCTCGGCGGCGTGCTGCAGCAGCAGCCCGACGAAGGCAACTATACCGAGTGGAAGGAAGTCGGCGGCCGCGAGACTACGACGGCAGAGAAGAAGGACCTGGCCTTTGCGAATATAGTTTGTAAACACCTGAAGTCAAACGCCATCGCACTGGTGAAGGACCGGCAGCTGGTGGGCAAGGGTTGCGGTCAGACCAGTCGTGTCGACAGTGTAAGACAGGCGATCACCAAGGCGGGACAGTTCAAATTCGATCTGAATGGAGCCGTGCTGGCGAGTGATGCTTTTTTTCCCTTCAATGACAGTGTCCAGATCGCGCACGAGGCGGGGGTTACGTCGTTTATCCAGCCGGGTGGTTCGGTGAGGGATAAAGATTCCATCGGGTATGCAGTGGAGAAGAATCTCGCGATGGTGATGACCGGCGTCAGGCATTTTAAGCACTAATTCGTTGAGGTCGCCGCGTAACGCGGCGGCCTAGTCCCAGTATATCTCCTCTTTTAAGAAAGTCTCATAAACCTCGCGCCAGCCCGCCTTTTGCGGGTTTGCGCCGAGAAAATCATTGTGCCAGACCGTGACCATGAGGCCGCCCACTTTTCGGATATGGTGGTAATAGTGGAGTAATTCTGACATGGCCTGCGCCGCCGTGTTGTGCTGCTCATAGTAAGAGTTGGCGTCCATGAAACAGAAGGGCATCAGCCTCAGCCGCGTCTCTTCGTCCTTCTGCAGGTCATACCAGTTGTACGACGAAGCGACCGAAGCGCGGAAACCGTTGATGCTTCCATAGCCCATCGAGAAATCCTGTTCGATATGGTGGGCCAGCAGGCTTCGATAGGTATGCGGCAGCGTGAACCGGATATAGTGCTGCCGGCTTCTCGTGATCTTTTTTCCACTGATCTCTTCCAGCCATTCTATCTCTTCCTTCAGCAGGTCTTCCCTGTCGCCGCTGCGCCATGAAGGGTGTATACCCAGCCGATAGCCTATGGCGTGATAGGCGATCAGCTCCTGAAGGCCCGTGCTGGACGGTGGGATATTCCTGTCCACGCCCGTGCACCGGGATGCCACGAGGAAAAAATAATAGGGCTTCAGCCGGCAGTAGAGGTGCAGACTGTCAAGCCATTCGTAGGCATCGAACGGATCCTTCCGGCGACCCAGCAGCACGGCTAACCGCTGTTGCAGCCCGCCCCATTTGCCGGTCAGGAGTTCTTTCAGCGCGGCGCCAAGGTTGCGCCGCCAGCCTTTGTGGAGATAGGACCAGGCCAGATCGATATCATAGGTGGGCGCGAACTTAAAATCCGGGTGACGGAAGACGAGGTTGGGATACACAGACTTTAGTGCCTCTTTAAGATCGAACAGCCAGTAGTTGACCAGCGGTATGTCGAGGAATCCTTCTTTCCAGGCCAGTGAGTTCGTGTGGGCATACCTGCCGTACGGGTCTTTCTCGTGGGGAAGATATTCTTCGTAGCGCGTGATAAGATAGAATGCGGCGGCGAATATATCGAAGGGTAAATTTCCCTGTGTGGCGAAGAAGGCTTTGCGGCCGTTGTGGTCGAAGCAGGAGATATCCTGCGGGCCGATGCCTGTTTCGAAGAGCAGCGGCGCCGGAGTTATTGCAAACGTATCGGGGATGTTCTCTGCGGAGTAGTTGATACGCGGGCCGTAGTGCGCGACGAAGGCTTCTTTGTCGGTAGTTATGCGGATGGGCAGGGCAAGCAGTTCTCTACTGATGAACCCGGCGACGTATCGCAGCCGGGGAGATGTATGTGCGCAGTATAAAAGCATAGCGCGTTTACCCCTTGCGTTCGTCCTTCCAGCGCTGGTTGAAGGTTTTTGCTGCGAAGTCGAGATTGTCACGATGGGCGGTCCAGGCCTTGAATGCCTTGTTGACGACCCAGTTCTTCATCTTTGCCGAGCCCATATTCATGAGATTGCGGTTGAGGCTCGCTTTTCTCCAGACCTTCCAGGCCATTCTTTCCGGGATCGAGGTGTATCCTTCTTCCACGGCCTCGTAGCGGTTCTCCAGCAGCAGCTCGTGCAGGTTGATCTTTACCGCGCATACCTCAGTGCAGTTGCCGCAAAGGGAGGAGGCGTAGCTGAGGTGTTTCCATTCCCCCATATCCCGCAGGTGTGGGGTAATGACCGATCCGATAGGACCGCTGTAGGTGGTGCCGTATGCGTGGCCGCCGATATTCTTATAGATGGGGCATGCGTTGAGACAGGCGCCGCAGCGGATGCAGTAGAGGCTTTCGCGGGACCTGGGACTCGCAAGGATATTGGTGCGGCCGTTGTCCAGCAGTATCAGTATCATTTCCTCCGGACCATCTGTTTCACCAGTTTGCCTGGGGCCCGTGATGATAGTATTGTAGACCGTGATGCGTTGCCCCGTGCCGTACGTTGCCAATAGCGGCCAGAAGAGGCCCAGGTCGGTCATCGACGGGATGATCTTTTCGATGCCTGCAATGACGATATGGGTTTTGGGGAAGGAAGCGCTGAGGCGTGCGTTGCCTTCGTTCTCCGTGACCGCGATGCCGCCGATGTCGGAGATGAGGAAGTTCGCGCCGGTGATACCGATCTCCGCCTGTACGTATTTCTTCCGGAGCTGTTCCCGCGCGACGAGGGTCAGCTGTTCGGGTGTCAAATTGGGTTTGGTGTGCAGCTTTTCGTAGAAGAGTTTGGCGACGTCTTCCTTGCTTTTGTGCATCGCGGGTGTGACGATATGATAGGGAGGTTCGCCGTCCAGCTGCTGGATATATTCCCCCAGGTCGGTCTCGACGCTTTCGATGCCGTTGTCTTCGAGGAAGTGGTTGAGCTTGAGCTCTTCTGTGACCATGCTCTTGCTCTTGACGATGGTGCGGCAGTTCTTTTCTTTACAGATGCTGAGTATCTCTGCGAGCGCCTGGTCGGAGTTCTCGGCCCAGATGACCCGGCCGCCGCGCCTGGTGAAGTTGGCTTCAAAGTCCTCCAGCTGCTGGTCGAGGGTCTCGATGGCCCGCCATTTTATGTTCTTGGCTCTTTCGCGGGCCAGGTTCAGTTCACCGAACTGCTGTTTGCCCTGCGGGACCACTGCGTTATAGCGACCAATGTTGAAATTGATCTTCTTACGGTGGTCCAGGTCTTCTGCCTTAACAGTGCTGCGGGCGATGAAATTGGCTGCCGTATCCGTCATGATTTTTTCTCTTTTTCTTTAAAGTATCCTGCGGCGACCTTTTCGAGGACCCGGTAGAACTCTTCTCCGTATTTACGGATCAGGGACTCTTTGAGGAAGACGTAGGCAGGCACTTTTAATTTTTTTCCATTGATACAGCCGGGGCGGCAGAGTGTGTCACGGGGCTCGTAGTTGACCACTTCACCG
>Ga0207639_10002475_pt1 | contig 12386 bp, 11 predicted proteins | sample KBSCornC32_FD_184299 | JGI IMG/M metagenome (GOLD analysis project Ga0207639, IMG submission 184299) | Corn rhizosphere microbial communities from Kellogg Biological Station, Michigan, USA - KBS Corn C3-2 (SPAdes) (version 2) | ecosystem: Host-associated > Plants > Roots > Rhizosphere > Soil ...
GAGCGGCGGCGGCGTCGCGGTCGCGACCTCGGAAGCGACCACCGGAGTCGCCCACACTCGCTGGGCCACCCACGGCCGCGTCACCGAGGAGAACGCCCACCCGCACGGCGACTGCACGGACCGCATCCACATCGTCCTCAACGGCATCGTCGAGAACCACGCCGAGCTGCGCCGCGAGTTGGGTGAGCAGGGCCATCGCTTCAGCTCCGAGACCGACGCCGAGATCGTCTCCCACCTGATCGAGCGCAACTACGACGGCGACCTCACCGCCGCGGTGCGGAAGTCCTTCGCCGAGTTGCGCGGCCATTACGCCTTCGTCGCCATGCACGCCGACGAGCCCGGCCGCTTGGTCGGCGCCCGCAAAGAGTGCCCGCTGGTCGCCGGCGTCGGCGAAGGCGAGGCCTTCCTGGCCTCGGCGATCCCGGCCTTCCTTGCCGAGACCCGCCAAGCCGTGGCGATCGAAAACGACGAGGTCGTCAGCATCGACGCCTCCGGGGTGACGATCACCGACGCCGCGGGGACCCCGGTCGAGCGCGGCCGCGAAGAGATCTCCTGGGACGAGGCGGCCGCCGAGAAGGAGGGCTATGAGACCTTCATGCTGAAGGAGATCCACGAACAGCCCGACGCCGTTGCCGAGACGATCGCCGACCGCCTGCCCGACGACGAGCGCGTCGATCTTTCCGAACTCGATCTGGACGACGAGTACCTGCGGGACGTCCAGCGGATCGTGATCGTCGCCTGCGGCACTTCCTACCACGCCGGTCTCGTCGGCCGTTACGCGATCGAGGAGTGGGCGCGGGTGCCGGTCGAGATGGACATCGCCTCGGAGTACCGCTATCGCAACCCGGTGATCGGCAAGCGGGACCTGGTGATCGGCATCACCCAGTCGGGCGAGACTGCCGACACCCTGGCGGCGATGCGCCTCGCCCGCGAGAACGGCGCCAAGGTGCTGGCTGTGACCAACGTGATGGGCAGCCAGGCGACCCGCGACGCGGACACGGTCCTCTACACCCGCGCCGGCCCCGAGGTCAGCGTCGCCGCGACCAAGACCTTCGTCGCCCAGGTCGCCTCGATGTACCTGCTCGGGCTGCGGCTGGCCGAGGTACGGGGAACGATGCGGCCGTCGCGCATCGCCGAGCTGGTTGCCGAGCTGAAGTCGATCCCCTCAAAAATCGGTGCCACGATCGCCGCCAGCGAAGGTCCGGCCCGCGCGATCGCCACGGCTCAGGCCGATCACGACTTCTTCCTCTACCTCGGCCGCCACATCGGCCTGCCGGTCTGCCTCGAGGGGGCGCTGAAGCTGAAGGAGATCTCCTACATCCCGACCGACGCCTACGCGGCGGGGGAGATGAAGCACGGGCCGATCGCCCTGCTCGACGAGTCGACGCCGGTGATCTGCGTCGCCACCGACAGCCCGGTGCTCGACAAGGTCCTCTCCAACGTCGAAGAGGTCCGCGCCCGTGGCGCGGAGACGATCGCGGTCGTCACAGAAGGCGACGAGCAGGCCGCGGCCGTGGCCGATCAGACGGTTGAGGTTGCGCGCACCGACTGGATCCTGCAGCCGATCCTCGCGATCCTGCCGCTGCAGCTGATCGCCTATGAAATCGCCCGCGCGCGGGGTCTCAACGTCGACCAGCCCCGCAATCTGGCCAAGACGGTGACTGTCGAGTAGGCGCGGCCCCGCTACTCTTTCTCGCCAACATGGTCAAAATCCGTTACGCCATTCCGCTTCTCATCGCGATTGCCGCGCTTCTCGCAGTCGTCGTCGGATGCGGCGGCGGCAACAGCAGCGACAGCTCTTCCGGCGGCTCGGAACTGGCCAACCTCGCCTCGCCCGGCTCCCTGGTCTTCGTCGAAGCCCAGCTGCAGCCGAAGGGCGAACTGCAGCAGAACACCGATTCCGTCGCGAAGTCCTTCACCGGCGGCGAAGGACTGGGCCAGTTCATCGTCTCCGAACTGGAAAGCTCGGCCCGCAGCGAAGGCGAATCCCTCGACTTCGCCAAGGAAGTCGAACCGTGGCTCGGCGAAAGGGGCGGCGTCGCGTTCGAGCATCTCGACGCGGGCGAACTCTCCGAACCGCTGATAGCCGTTCAGACCACGAACGCCACCTCCGCCCAGGCTTTCGTCGACAAACGCGCAAAACAGGGCAAGAGCCCCTCGAAAGAGGTCTCCTACGAAGGGGTCGAATTCCAGGTTGGCGGCTCGGAAGACAACGCGGTCGGCCTGATCGACGACGCCGTCGTCCTCGCCCAGAGCGAAAAGGAATTCAAAGCCGCCGTCGACGCTTCGCAGGGCGAATCGCTCGGTGGTGAAGACCGTTTCCAGAACACGATCGCCAACGCTTCGAACGGCAGCCTCGCCGACATCTACGTCGACGTGGGCGGGATCATCGGCCAATCCGAAAAAGGACAAACTGAGGAACAGGCCAAAGGAGTCCTGCGGGCCGCCGGCATCGACCCGAGCGAAGCGACCGCGGTGGCCAGCGTCATTCCCCAGTCGAACCAGATCGTGGTCGACCTGAGCAGTGAGCTGGACGGCCAGGAAGCTCCCACAGGCGACGCCTCGAAGCTGCTCGGCACCTTGCCCGCCAGCTCCTTCGCTGCCTTCTCCACCGCCGAATTCAGCAAGCAGCTGAAGGAAGCGATCGACAGCGTCGACGAAGAAGGCATCCCCCCGGACCTCAAACCCGGCGAACTGAAGAGCGCTCTCGAACAGGCGGGGGTCGACCTCGACAAAATCGCCGACTCGCTCGAAGAAGCCGCCGTCTTCGCCGAAGGCAACAGCCGCGGCAGTCTCAGCGGCGCCCTGGTCGTGACCAGCAAGTCGAGCGAAGCCGCCGATGCGATCGCCAGCTTTGGCACGCTGCTGCGCAGCGCCCGCGTCCCGGGCATCACGGCGGTCAGCGGCAAGGCGAGCGGTTTCTCGGTGAGCAGCAGTGAACTCGGCGACAAGCCGATCGTCGTCGTCGCCAAAGACGACCGAGTCGCGATCGGCTACGGCCTGGCACCCGCTTTGGCTGTTCTCAACGGCGGTTCGGGGGCGACCCTCTCGAGCACGCCTGGATACAAGTCGGCGGTCTCGGCACTGGGCGAGACGCCGATCAGCGCCTACGTCGACGGCCCGGCTGCGTTGCGCCTGGCCGAAGCACTCGTGCCGCGCTCGAAGACGGACTTCTGGCAAGCCGTCCCCTACCTGAAGAAGATCACTTACATCGGTGTCGGCAGGGGTGCGAGCGACGAAGTTGCGACCGCGAAGCTGATCGCGGGCATCGGCAAATAGAACGGCGATGCGCTCGGGCGTCGGGATCGACCTGCTCGAGATCGACCGCTTGGAGCGGGCGCTGGCGCGGCACCCGCGCCTCGCCGCCCGTGTCTTCAGCCGCGCCGAGCGCGACTACGCCGAGGCCCAAGCCCGGCCGGGCCGCCATTTGGCCGCTCGCTTTGCCGCCAAGGAGGCGGTCGTCAAGGCGCTCGGCCTCAGCGGCGGCTTCGGGCTGAGGCAGGTCGAGGTGGTTGCCGGCGAGCCGCCGGTCGTGAGGCTCTCGGGTCGCGCGGCGGCTGCCGCCGCGGGGCGGCGGGTCGACATCTCGCTCACCCACTCCCGCGACTTTGCGGCTGCGGTGGCGATCGTCGAGACTGCCTGAGATGGAGTCGTGGCTGAGCCCTCTCTTCGACGCTGACGGGATCCGGGCGATCGATCGTTGGGCGATCGAGCAGCGGGGCGTCGCCGAGGCCGACCTGATGGAGGCCGCAGGCACGGCGCTTGCCGAGGTCGTTGCCGGCCTGGCCCCGCAGGGGCCCGTGCGAGTCGTTTGCGGCAAGGGCAACAACGGCGGCGACGGCCTGCTCGCGGCGCGGCGCCTGCGGGCCATGGGTTTCGACGTCGCGACGCTGGAGTTGGATAAGGACGAGCCGGGCGACCTCGATGCATGGCTGCGGGGATCGGGAGCCGTCATCGACGCGATCTTCGGCACAGGGTTCAAGGGGGCGCCGCGCGAGCCGGCCGCCGGGGCGATCGCGGCGATCAACGGCTGCGAAGCCCCGGTGATCGCCTGCGACATCGCCTCCGGGGTGGACGCCTCGAGCGGTGAGATCGCGGGGGCGGCGATCGAGGCGGACCTAACTGTCAGCTTCCACGCCGCCAAGCTCGGCCACCGGATCGCGCCGGGCAAGTGGCACACGGGCGAGCTGCGAGTCGAGCCGATCGGCATCCCGGGGGGCGCCCCAAGCCCGCCGAAAGGGGGGACGATTGGCCCGGCCGTCCTCGATCTGCTCCCCGGGCGCGGGGTGCGGTCGACCAAGTTCAGCTCCGGGCAGGTCGTGATCGCCGGCGGGTCGAGGGGACTGACGGGCGCCGTGCGGATGTCCTCGTTGGCGGCGATCCGGGCCGGCGCGGGTTACGCGACGGTCGCGGTCCCCGCCGACCTCGAGGCGATTTTCGAGAGCTCCCAGCCGGAGGTGATGTCGGTTGGCTGTCCGGGCGGCGACGGCTGCCTGGCGCCGGCCGGCTTGAAGACGATCCGCAGGGCCTTCGAGCGCGCCGCGGCGGGCGTGATCGGGCCGGGGATGGGCCGCGATCCCGGCACGGTCGAGCTGGCGCGCGAAGCGGTTGCCGCGATCGAGGCCCCGCTGGTGATCGACGCGGATGGCCTCAACGCATTCGCCGGGGAGATCGCGTCGCTCGCCGAGCGGCGGGCACCGACCGTCCTCACGCCTCACGCCGGCGAGCTGGCGCGGTTGCTCGGCCGCTCCTCCGAGGAGATGGCCGCCAGGCGGCTGGCGGCAGCGCGCGAGGCAGCCGCTGCGACGGGAGCGATCGTCGTGCTCAAGGGCGACGACACGATCGTCACCGACGGCGATCGGATCGCGGTCAACTCGCTCGCTGCCCCCGGCCTGGCGACGGCCGGCACCGGCGACGTCCTCTCCGGCATCGCCGCGGCGATGCTCGCCCGCGGGCTCGAGCCGTTCGCCGCCGCCTGCGCCGCCGTATTCGCCCACGCCCGCGCCGGTCGCGACGCCGCTCGCAGGATCGGCTTGGCCGAGTCGGTGATCGCCGGCGACGTGATCGAGTCGATCGCGGCGGGAATGCGGCCCGCCGCTCCGGTCGAATAACCTCGCGCCATGAAAACCGCCGCGGAGATCATGGACGCCGACGTACCTGCCGTCTCGCCCGATGCCGATGCCCGGGCGGCGATCGAGTTGCTGGCAAAGACCGAGATCGGCGCCCTTCCGGTCGTCGACCGGGACCGCAAGGTGGTTGGCATCGTCAGCGAGTCGGACCTGGTCCTCAGCGACGAGGAAGCGGATCTGCACCTGCCGCACTACCTCAACATCATGGGCGGGATCGTCTTCGTCGGCTCGATGAAGGGCTTCGAGAAGCGCCTCGACAAGGCCTTCGCGACCAAAGTGTCCGAATTGATGACCGCCGATCCGATCGTCGCCCGCAGCGACGACGACGCCGAGACAGTCGCTCGCACGATCGCCGAGAAGCACCACAACCACCTGCCGGTCGTCGACGGCGAAGGCCGCCTCGCCGGGCTCGTCACCCGGGCCGACGCGTTGGCCGCGCTCGTCGCCAGCGATTAGCCCGATGGAGCGGGCAGTAGCCCGGATCGACCTTGGCGCCGTCGAGCGCAATTGCGCGCGCCTGAAAGCCGAGCTTGGCGCCGGCAGCGAGCTCTGCGCGGTGGTCAAGGCAGACGGCTACGGCCATGGGGCCGATGCCTGCGCGGCGGCGGCCCTCGCCGGCGGGGCGACTCGGCTCGCCGTTGCCACTGGCTCCGAGGCGGCCCTGATCGGCCGCCGTTTCCCCCAGGTGCCGCTGCTGGCGATGGGGGCGCTCACCCCCAGCGATCTCGAGGACGCGCTTGCGGCAGGCGCCGAGATCGCCGTCTGGCGGGAGGGCTTTCGGGCCTTCGCAAGCGCTCGCGGCCGAGCCCAGGGTCGGCGGGTACGGGTGCACGTCAAGCTCGACAGCGGCATGGGCAGGCTCGGCAACCCCGACCAAGAGGAGGTGCTGGCGCTGGCGCGGGCCTGCGCCGAGGACCCTCACCTGGACCTGGCGGGGATCTGGACCCACTTCGCCACGGCCGACGAACCCGGTTCCGACTTCTTCGACCAGCAGCTCGAGCGCTTTGCGGCAACGGCGGCCGCGGTCAAGGCCGAGTTCCCCGAGGTGAGGGCACATGCCGCCAACAGCGCCGCGGTCTTTCGCGATCGCCGCTCCCATTTCGACATGGCTCGCTGCGGGGTCGCCGTCTACGGGCTCGACCCCTTCCAGGGCGATCCGGCTGAGCGCGGACTCGAGCCGGCGCTCTCCCTGCGCTCCTACGTCGCCGACGTCAAGCGCTTCCCTGTCGGAGCAAGTGCCGGCTACGGGCAGACGTGGCGCGCTCCGGTGGAGACCTGGGTCGGCGTTCTGCCCCTCGGCTACGGCGACGGGGTGCGGCGCGGACTCTCCAACAACGGCGAGGTGCTGATCCGCGGCCGCCGCCATCCCCTTGTCGGCACCGTCTCGATGGACAACATCACTGTCGACCTCGGCGCGGAGACCGAGGTCCAGCCTGGCGACGAAGCGGTGCTGATCGGAAGGCAGGGCGAGGAGTCGATTCGCAGTGAGGAGGTGGCCGGCCGGCTGGACACGATCAACTACGAGATCACCTGTGGGATCTCGGCAAGGGTGCCGCGGGAACCGGCATGAGCACCGCCGCAAAGCGCCTCGCCGCGGCCGCCCCGGTCATCCTCGCTCGGCAGGCGCTGGACGGGCGGGAGGGAGTCTGGATTGCCGGCGGTGCTGTCCGCGATGCCGCGCTGGGGCGCGATGTGGTCGACCTCGACCTCGCCGTCGCCGGCGACCCGGCGCTGCTCGCCAAGGCGATCGCCCGGGCGGGGGCGGGACACTCCTTTGAGCTCTCGGCCGAGTTCGCGACATGGCGCGTCGTCGCCGCCGACCACGGCTGGCAGATCGACGTCACCGCCCTGCGCGGCGCCACCATCGATGCCGACCTGGGAGAGCGTGACTTCACGATCGGTGCGGTGGCGGTGCCCCTCGCCGGCGGCGAGCCGCTCGACCCGTTCGGCGGTCTCGCCGACCTCGAGCGTGGCCTCTTGCGGACCGTGAGCGAGCGGAGCTTTGCCGCCGATCCACTGCGCCTGCTGCGCGCCGCCCGCTTTGCCGCCGACCTGGAGCTGGAGATCGATCCGGCGACGGTTTCCCTGGCGCGGGCGGAAGCGTCCCGCGCCGGAGAGCCCGCGGGGGAGCGCCAGCTGGTCGAGCTTCGCAAGCTGGTTGGGGGTCGCGACCCGCTGCGCGGCATGCAGCTGCTCGACGAGCTCGGCCTCACCGCCGTCGTCCTGCCGGAGCTGGAGGCGTTGCGAGGGGTCGAACAAGGGCCCAACCACCATCTCGACGTCCACGGCCACACGATGGCCGTGCTTGCTCATGCGCTCGAGGTCGAGCGCGATCTGGATCGCTTCGGCGGCGAGCGCGGCGCCGAGCTGCGGACGCTGCTCGCGGAGCCCTTGGCCGACGAGATGAGTCGCGGCACGGCGTTGCGCTTCGGCGCTCTCCTGCACGACATCGGCAAGCCGGCGACGCGCTCGGAACGAGATGGCTTCGTCACCTTCATCGGCCATGACCGCGACGGTGTGGACCTCGTCGGTGCGCTCTGCGGCAGGCTGCGGGCTAGCCAGGCTCTCACCCGGCACCTGCAGGACTTGACCCGGCACCACCTTCGCCTTGGCTTCATGGTCCACGAGGCCCCCTTGCCCCCGCGGCGCGTCCACGAGTACCTGCGCGCGACCGAACCGGTCGGCGCCGACGTGACCCTGCTGACGATCGCCGATCGCCTCTCGGCCCGTGGCTCCGGCCCGTTTGCCACCGAGGAGGCGATCGAGGCGCACCTGAGCTTGGCCCGGCAGATGCTTGCCGACGCGCTCGACTGGCGCCGCGACGGCCCTCCGCAGCCGCTCCTGCGCGGCGACGAGCTGGCCGCCGAGCTCGGCCTCAGCGAGGGCCCGGAGCTCGGTGAGCTGCTGGCCGAGCTGGAGGCCGCGCAGTACGCGGGCGAGGTGACCGATCGGCAGGGCGCGATCGAATACCTCCGGCGCAGCAGGTGAATCTGGGGCCGTGGCTGTTATGTTCCCCGCCGCATGGCGAAAGAGGAGAAGATCGAGATGGAGGGTGAGATCACCGAGGCCCTCCCCAACACCATGTTCAGGGTCAAACTCGACAACGGCCACGACGTGCTCGGGCACATCTCGGGCAAGATGCGACGCCACTACATTCGAATCCTCCCCGGCGACCGGGTGAAGATCGAGCTTTCGCCGTACGACCTCGACCGGGGCCGCATCACCTACCGCTACAAATAGGCGGCGGCCGTGAGCGAGTCGCGTTTTCGCATCGCCCCCGGGATCGTCCACGAGACGGTCGACGGAGAGGTAATCGCGATCGACCTCGACGACGGCAGCTATTACAGCCTTGCCGGCAGCGGCCCTGCGATTTGGGAGTTGCTCGAAGGAGGAGCCAGCGAAGCCGAGATCGGTGCCGCCCTCGCCGCGAGCTTCGAGGCCGAGGAGGCGGAGATCGGCGCGGCCGTGTCGGCCCTGCTCGGTCAAATGCAGGAGAACGGCTTGATCGTGGCCAGCGAGGGTGGCGGCTCAGGCGCACCACCGGCCCGCTCGAGCGAGAAGTCTCCCTTCGAGGTCCCCCGCCTGGAGCGCTACGACGACATGAAGGATTACTTCCTGCTCGACCCGATCCACGAGGTCGACACCGCCGGCTGGCCGCGGCCGGCGGCCTAGCGTGCCGGGGCGGTCGCCTGTGGCGGCGGAGGCCGACCTCGCCGGCGAGTACTTCGAGCAGCTCTTCGCTCGCTATGAGCAGGCCGTGACGGCGCTCGGAGGCGCCGGCACGCTGGATTTGGGGATGGCCGGTCTGCGGCTGCGGCTGCGCTTCGCCGGCGCGGGACTTCGCGAGGGTCTGCTGGCCCCCTTCGAGCACCTCGCCTGTGGCGATGGGGGCGCTCCTGAGCTGACGATCTCGCTCTTCGACACGGCTTCGAGCGGCATCGAGCCGCCGGCACCGCTTTGGCAGCCGATTGGCGCCGCGCCGGGCACCAACCCGATCGCCCGCCTCCGATCCGAGCGCGCCTGCGTGCTCGCCGCGGCCGGCAGCCGGGGGCTCACCGCCGCGCTGCCGGCAGAGGGGATCGCGGTGTTCCACCTGCCGGACGCAACGGCGGTCGCCGCGAGCGAGCGGGCCGCGCCGATCCGCGAGGCGCTGCAGCTGCTGATGGCCGCGCGGGGCCCCCTGATGACCCACGCGGGCGCGGTCGGCCGCGATGGCAACGGGGTGCTCCTCGTCGGCCGCGGCGGCTCCGGCAAGTCGACCTTGGCCCTCTCCTGCGCGCTGGCCGGCATGGATATCGTCGCCGACGACTACGTCCTGCTCGAGCCCGACTCGCTCATCGCGCACGCGATGCAGTCGACCGCGAAGCTGACCGAGGACAGCGCTGCGCGACTCGGCATTCCCCCGGAGGTGATCGACCCGGCCGGTTTCGAGCCGACCCTCGAGGGCCCGGCCAAGGCCCTGGTCGACATCCGCGACCTTGCCCCCGGGAGGATGAAGCGCGGTCTAGCCATAACCGCGGTGGTGGCTCCCGTCATCCCTGCCTTGACGTCCCGTGTTGCCGCGCATACCGCGCAGGAAATCGGCCGTGAATCCCTGCGTCGGATCTCAAGTGGCGAGGGGTTGCGGACGGTGGCGCCGAGCACGATCGTGCAGGCAGGCTCTGGCGGTGGTAGCGGCTCACTCGCCACGCTCGCCGACCTCGTTCGCCGCGTTCCCAGCTACGCGCTCGAGCTCAGCCCGGATCCGGCCGCGAACGCCGCAGCCGTCGATCGTCTGGTGGCCGAGCTTGGCTGAGCCGCTCGTCACGGCTGCGATCCCGGTCCGCGACGGCGAGGCCTATCTCGCCGAGGCGATCGAAAGCGTGCTCGCTCAGAGTCGCCCCTGCGACCAGCTGGTCGTCGTCGACAACGGCTCCCGCGATCGCAGTGCGGAGATCGCTGCTGGGTTCGGCGCCGCCGTCGAGCTCTTATCCGAGCCACGGGCCGGCATCGGCGTCGCCCGCAACGCGGCATTGCGCGCGGCGCGTGGCGACTACCTCGCCTTCCTCGACGCCGACGACCTCTGGGAACCGGAGAAGACCGCGCTCCAGCTCGCCGCCTTCGAGGCGGAGCCGCGATTGCAGCTGGTCTTCGGACACGTGCGCCAGTTCCTCGGTCCCGACCCCGCTGGAGGGGAGGCCGAGGGCCTTCGGGTCCCGGCTGACCCCCAGCCGGGCCAGTACGTCGGAGCGATGATGGCTCGCCGGGCGGCGATCGAGGCGATCGGCCCCTGGCCGGAGGACGTGCGAGTCAGCGACGGCCTTACCTTCCTCCTGCGCGCCGGCGAGCTCGGCCTCGAGCAGACGATGCTGGCCGAGACGGTGACCCTGCGTCGCGTGCACGGCGCCAATCATTCGATCCACAACCGCGATGAGCGGACCGAGTTCGCCCGGCATCTGAAGCGCTCGCTCGATCGCCGCCGGGGGACGGTCTCTTGAGCGAGGCGCTTGGCAACCGCCCCACCGCCGAGCAGCTGCTCGTCCTGCATGCGGCTCTGGACGCGCCCGCGGACGCCGCGACGGCTTGGCGGCGCTGGCGCGCCGCGGTCGAGTTCGACGACGTCGACCACGGATCGATCCGCCTGTTGCCGCTGGTCTACCGCAACCTCGGCGCAGGTGCCTTCGACGCCGAGGTCGCCGGCCGTCTCAGAGGCCTCTACAGGCGGTCCTGGAGTCACAATCAGCTGACCTTCAAGCGCGCCGCCGAGGCGATCGCCGTGCTCGCCGATGCCGGCATCGAGACCCTGGTCACGAAGGGCGCCTCGCTGGCGCTGCTCTCCTACGCCGACGTCGGCGTGCGGCCGATGGACGACGTCGACGTGCTGGTGCCGCTCGATCGCACTACGGAGGCGATCGGGGCCCTGAGCGCAGCGGGCTGGAAGCCCGATCGTGCGGACCCGGGCGCCTGGACGCGGGTGCATCACTCGCTCGGCTTTGCCGGGCCCGATGGCGGCGAGGTCGACCTGCACTGGTTCTCGCTCTGGCAGCCGGCCAGCGACGAGCCGCTCTGGGCGGCCTCGGTGCCGCTCGAGCTGGCTGGCGTCGCCACCCGGGCTCCCTCTCCGGCCGATCAGCTCCTGCTCGCCTGCGTACACGGCACGCCGTGGAGCCCGCTGCCTCCCTTCCGCTGGATCGCCGACGCGGTAACCGTGATCCGCTCGGCCGGCGAGCAGCTCGACTGGAAGCGGTTCGCCGCCGAGGCGGAGCGTCGTCGCGTCACCGTCGCCGCCGCCGCGGCGCTCGACTATCTGAGCGAGGAGTTCGGCGCGGCTGTCCCGCATGGCGCTCGCGCCGCCCTGCGCACCGCCCCAGCCACGCGGCACGAGCGAGCCGCATTTCGGGCCGCCTGTCGACCCGATTCCCCCCTGCGCACCCTGCGCATGGCCTGGGACCGCTACCGCCGCCTGTGCGATCTCGACACCGGCGCCCCGCCGCCGGGCAGCTTCGTCGGCTTCGCGCGCCGCTTCTGGGGCCTCGAGAGCGCCTGGCAGCTACCGCTGCACGGCGCCCGAGCGCTCAGCCGGCGGCGCGAGCGCGGTGTCGCTCGATCCGCGCCTTGAAGGCGCGGAAAAGCCCGCTCCGCGAGGCCGCTGCGTTCTGGGTGAGGCTGTCAGGGTGGACCCGGCGGCGCAGCAGCACCTCGGAGAGGCGGGCGATCTCGATCTCCTCCTCGGCGGCGCGCAGCATCCAGTCGAAGTCCTCGGCGGCGCGCATCGACTCGTCGAAGTCCCCCACCTGCTCGAAGGTCTCGCGCCGCACGACCATCGACATCGGATGGACCATGGGCTCGTCCTCCAGCTCCGGCGGGCGCGGCGGCATCACCGTCTCGACCCTGGATCCCTCGACCCAGAAGGGCAGCTCGGCGCCCTCTTCCACGATCAGCTCCTGCTCGGCGAGCACGCAGCCGACGCCGGGGTGCTCGAGCATGTGACCCAACTGCACGGCCAGCTTGTCGGGCGTCATCACGTCGTCGGCGTCGTGGAAGGCGACGAACTCGCCGCGGCTGGCATGAAAGCCCCGGTTGCGGGCGGCCGATGGTCCCCTGTTCTCCTGCTCGATCAGGGTGACGCCGGGCTGGGCGCGCGCGACCTCGGCCGTGGCGTCGCTGGACCCGTCGTCGACGACGATCGTCTCCACCGGCGCGTAAGTCTGGGCGCGCACGCTCGCCAGCGCCTCGCCGAGAAAGCGCTCGGAATTGAAGGCGGGGATGATGACGCTG
>Ga0207639_10002476_pt1 | contig 12385 bp, 10 predicted proteins | sample KBSCornC32_FD_184299 | JGI IMG/M metagenome (GOLD analysis project Ga0207639, IMG submission 184299) | Corn rhizosphere microbial communities from Kellogg Biological Station, Michigan, USA - KBS Corn C3-2 (SPAdes) (version 2) | ecosystem: Host-associated > Plants > Roots > Rhizosphere > Soil ...
AGCTTGGCGCCGTACAGCAGGTCCATCGCGTCGATGATGAGTGCCGAATCGGTCGCGTTCTTGCCGGTGGTGTAGCGGAACTGCTGGATCGGCTGGATCGCATGCGTGAGCAGTACTTCCTTCCAGCCCTTCAGCTGCGGCCCGGTCCAGTCGCCGTAGATGCGCTTGACGGTCGCCGTGCCGTACTTGGCGATCTCGGCGAGAAGGCCTTCGACGACCGCCGGTTGCGCGTTGTCGGCGTCGATCAGCACCGCGAGCTTGGTCGATTGCGTCGCCATCGGGCGTTGCTCCGGAGACCTGCCCGACAGCCTACTCCGCAAGATCCGCCGCGCGCCACCGCGCCGCCCCGAAACCGCCGCAAACGCCCGTTCCAATGACCGCTCCGTTTCCGCCTGCGGCTGCCGCAATGCCTGCCGAGCACCCGTGCACCTCCGACGCGCGCGCGACCTGGCCGCTTGTCGCGCGTTTTGCCGACGCGGAGGCGCGCTTTGCACGCGGTTTCGCGCGCACGCGTGCCACGACGTTCGCCTACGAGTTCCTGCGCTTCGGCTGCAAGCAGGCCTGGGCCTGCGTGTTCGGTGGCGCGATGGTCGCGCTCATCGTCGCGACCCACCTGTGGTATCCGCAACACGCACGGCTCGCGCGCTACGACTTCCTGTTCCTCGCCGCGCTGGCGCTCCAGGGCGTGCTGCTGTGGCGACGCCTCGAGACGATCGACGAGGCCAAGGTCATCCTCGTCTACCACGTGATCGGCACCGCGATGGAAGTGTTCAAGACCGACGTCGGTTCCTGGAGCTATCCCGAGCTGGCGCTGTTCCGCATCGGTGGCGTGCCGCTGTTCTCCGGCTTCATGTACGCGTCGATCGGCAGCTACATCGCGCGCTGCTGGCGCCTGTTCGATTTCCGGTTCGAGCAGCACCCGCCGATGTGGATGCTCGGCGCACTCGCCGCGGCGATCTACGCGAACTTCTACACGCATCACGCGTTCGTCGACGTGCGCGCCGGATTGTTCGCCATCACCGCGCTGCTGTTCCGGCGCACCTGGGTGCACTACCGCATCTGGCGCGTGCACCGGCGCATGCCGCTGTTGCTCGGGCTGCTGCTGGTCGCACTGTTCATCTGGATCGCCGAGAACCTCGGCACGCTCACCCACACCTGGCTTTATCCGCACCAGGCGCACGGCTGGTCCGCGGTCAAGCCGGCCAAGCTCGGTTCGTGGTTCCTGTTGCTGATCGTCAGCTATGCGCTGGTCGCCGCGGTCAACCGGCCGCAAGCGATCGCGGCCGGCCGCACGCGCGATCCGCTCAATGCAGGTGGGTGAACAACAGCGAGATATAGGCCGAGATGCCGATCGCGCCGAACACGGTCGCCACTTCGTGGTAACGCGTGTTGCGGATGATCGCTCCGCCGGCGGCGAACGCGGCGAACACGAGCTGGAAACCGAGGTTCACCGCATCGGTCATGTGGCCATCGAGGACGACGTCCTTGGCGAGGCTGATCACGATCAGCAGCACGAGCAGGCTGAAGAACCAGCGCTGGTGGCCGTAGTAGTGCTCGCGCAGGTCGACCGCCGCGTCGCCGAAGAAATCCGGCAGCACCAGCGCGGCGAGCAGGTAGACGACGATCGTCTGCGCGAGCACGACCGAGAACGCGAAGAACGTCCAGTCCTCGTGATGGCGCAGGCCGAACATCGCCCACCACGACTGCACCGCCATCACCAGCACGAGGATCGACCACGCGACCGTCGGCCAGTACGTGCGCAGGCGCGCACGCGCCTGCATCAGGCCGCGAAAACCCTTCAGCACCTGGGTGATCGCGAGGCCGAGGATGATCGACAGCAGGACCGACAGGTAACTGAAGGCGTCCATCATGTCTCCCGACTCAGGGTGTGCAGTGCGAACTGGCCGTGCTCTATTCCGTCACGCCACGTTCCGGGGCGTGGCCGCCAGTCGCCGGCGCCGAGGATCGACTGGACGATGTCGTCGAGGCCGATGCCGAAACAGGCGTGGGCGGCCGCAGCACCAGCGTCCGCGCCGCGTGCCGCATTCGCGAATCTGGCGAACGGCTCGAACTCGCGCGACATCAGCGCGACGAGATCCTCGCCGAGTTCGTAGGACAAGGCACTGCCGTCACCGGCGGCAAGGTAGGATTTTCCGCTCCAGAAAGACTGGATCGTCGTCGCGTTCCAGAATGCCGCGCGCTTTGCGACGCGTTCGCGGCGATCGATCGAAGCGTGCCGCGGATCGACGTATGCCGGCGCGAGCTTCTTCTCCACGTTGACCGCGATGCCTTCGTTGAGCCACGCCGGCAGCGGCAGATGCGTGAGCAGGCAGTGTGTCAGTTCGTGCGCGATGATCGGCTCCATGCTCGCGACGTGGTCGGCGCGGAAGACGAAGTGCCCGTAGCCGTACGACAGGAACATGCCGCTCGATTGCGCGTACTCGCCGCCGTCCGCGTAGTAGTGGTCGATGTAGCGGTAATAGGCGTCGTCGTCGTCGAACACGACGACCACGTGCGGACCATGTCCGCTCGTGCGCGCGATGCCATCCAGCAGGCGCAGGATGCGATGGCGCATGCGCTCGCAGACGCCGAGCGTGACGCCCGCCGTTCGCGCCGGCAATGCCGACAGCATCAGGAAATGATCCGATGCCTCGATCGTGTATGCGGAACCGAGCTGCGCGCCGAGCTCGCGCAGCCATTCGCGCGCGGCGCATGCCCAGAACGCATGCCGCGTGCGGTCGTCGGCATCGGCCGGGAGCGCAGCGCCGACACCCTCCCAGTCCGGAATGGGCAAGGTCGCATCGGCGCGCCAGACCATCGCCGGCGGCGGCAACGGAACCACCACCTGCGCGACCGCAGGCGGTGTCTTGCTCAACCACCGCGTCAGGATTCCCATGCGCGACGCTCAGTCCGCCGGCACGACCGGCAGATCGATCCGGCTCGCCTGCTCACCCGCCGTGTACACGCGCTGCGTCGCCTTGCGGTAGTCGCCCGGCTTGGCGAAGAAGATGTTGTCGACGAAGGTCTGCGGGTTGCGGTCGTACAACGGGAACCAGCTCGACTGCACCTGCACCATGATGCGGTGGCCGGGCAGGAACACATGGTTCGCGTTCGGCAATTCGAACCGGTACTTCTGCACCGCGTTCGCCGGAATCGCGCTCGGATGTTCGAGGCTGTCGCGATAGCGGCCACGGAAGATGTCCATCGCGACGCCGAGCTGGAAGCCGCCGAGATCGGCCTGCGCCGGCACTTCGTCCGGATACACGTCGACGAGCTTGACCACCCAGTCGCTGTCGCTGCCGCTGGTCGACGCGAACAGGTTCACCACCGGCGCACCGGCGATCTTCATCGGCGTGGTCAGCGCTTCCGAGGTGTACGTCAATACGTCAGGGCGGCCGTCGACGAAGCGCTGGTCGACCACGAGCCAGCGCCGCCACGCATCGCCATCGCTGAAATGCACGGGGCGCGGCTGGTACGGCACCGGCTTGGCCGGATCGGACACGTACTCGTCGAACGCGGCTGCATCGGCCGCGGGTGCCGTGAAGTCGACGCGCCCGCCCGCGTGCAGGTAGAGCGGCCTGGACGTCGCGGCGCAACCCTGCGCGCAGGCGAGCGGCCAGTGCGTCTCGCGCAGCCAGCGGTTCGTGCCGGTCTCGTAGACGAATACCGGTGGCGTGTCCGCCTTCGGCGCGCCGTCCTTGAGATAGGTGTCGAGGAACGGTTTCATCACGTCGCGGCGGAACTGCAGGGCCGTGTCGCCGCTGAACTTCAGCGCACCGAGCATGCTGCCGTCGTAGTTGACGCCGCTGTGCCGCCACGGGCCGAGCACGAGGAAGTTGCGATCGTTCGCGGTGTCCTTTGGCTCGGTCGCCTCGTAGGTCGCGATCGCGCCGTACATGTCCTCCTGGTCCCACAGGCTCGCGACGATCATGCGCGGCACCGTCAGCGGCTGCGCGGCGATGACCGGATCGAGCGCCTGGCCCTGCCAGTACGCATCGTAGGCCGGGTGCTCGGAAATCTTGTTCCAGAAGCCGAGCTGGTCGAAACCGAAATGGTTCGCGTAGTCCCCGGCCGAACCGTATTTGAGGAAATTCGCGTAGTCATCGAACGCACCGCGCGGTACTTCCTTGCTATCGTCCTTCGCCGCGGTCTGGCCGTAGATGTAGTCGAAGTTCGTCTGGCGGAACGCGCCGTTGTGGAACCAGTCGTCGCCCTTCCAGCCGTCGACCATCGGGCTCATCGGCACGGCCGCCTTCAGCGCCGGATGCGGATTGACCAGCGCCATCAGCACGGTGAAACCTTCATACGACGAACCGATCATGCCGACCTTGCCATTGCTCTCCTTGACGTGCTTCACGAGCCAGTCGATGGTGTCGTATGCATCGGTCGAATGGTCGACCTTGCTGTCGTTGAGCGGCCCGCGCAGCGGCCGCGTCATCACGTAGTCGCCTTCGGACTTGTGCTTGCCGCGCACGTCCTGGAACACGCGGATGTAGCCGCCATCGCCGACGAACACCTCGTCGCCGACCGGCAGGGTCGCCGGCATGCGCGGGCTGACGCTGCGCTCGGCGCGCTTGGCCGCGTTGTACGGCGTGCGCGTCAGGACGATCGGCAGATGCTGCGCGCCTTTCGGCACGAGGATCACCGTGTACAGCTTGACGCCGTCGCGCATCGGGATCATCTCCTCGCGCCGCACATAGTCCGCGTCTGCCTGCGGCACCACGAACTTCTTCGGGATGTCCGGCGCCAGCGGGGGCGTGACGGCGCAAGCACTACCCGTGGCGAGAGCGAGGGTGGCGAAGATCGGAAGCAGCGACGGGCGCGACGGCATCGGGCGTTTCCTCGGTGGTGCGAAACGCCGACATTAAACGCAATCGGGGGTGCTGCGAAGGGACCGCCTCGTGCGGGCCACGCAGGGCCATGCGGATCGCACACCCACCGAAGAGCGACGAGGCACCGGTTGGCCGCGCGCGGCGGCGGACCTCAGCTGCCGGAAGCGATCGCCAGCAGTGCCTCGCGCAGCACGACCGCCTGGTTCTCGGTGTCGCTGCGCGCGCCGTACACGAGCGTGATGCGTCGCTTGCCGGCAGCGGCAAGCACGGCTTGCAGCCGTTCCTGCTGCTCCGGCGCGGCGAGTTCCGCATGGTAGCGCGTGCGGAAGTCGTCCCAACGCGCGTGCTCGTGGTGGAATCGGCCGATCAGGCCCGCGCTCGGCGCGAGATCGCGCGCCCATTCGTCCAGCGCCAGCACCGCCTTGCTGCGCCCGCGCGGCCAGTAGCGGTCGACCAGCACGCGATAGCCATCGTGCGGCGTCGGATCGTCGTAGGCGCGCTGGATCGCGATCGCGGGACGCGCAGGCGTTCTCTTCGCTGTCATGCCGGCGCTCCGACGCCTGCGAGCAATGCCTGCACGCGCTCGCGCAGCATCGGCACCACCTCGCGCGCGAACCACGGATGCCGCTGGAACCACGCGGTATTGCGCGGCGACGGATGCGGCAGCGGAATGCCGCGCGGTGCATAGTCGGCGTACGCGGCGACCGTCTCGGTCAGGCTCGCCTTCGCCGCGGCGCCGAGAAAATGGCGCTGCGCATGCGTGCCGATCAACAGCGTGAGCTCGATCCGCGGCATGCGCGCGAGCAGGCGATCCAGCCACAACGACGCGCATTCGCGCCGCGGCGGCAGGTCGCCGCCGGCGCCGCGACCCGGATAGCAGTAGCCCATCGGCACGATCGCGATCCGCTTCGCATCGTGGAACTGCGCCGGCCCGATACCGAGCCAGTCGCGCAGGCGCGCGCCGCTCGCGTCGTCCCACGGCACGCCGCTCGCGTGCACTTTCGCGCCAGGTGCCTGGCCGACGATGAGCAGACGCGCATCCGGCCCGGCCTGCACGATCGGCCGCGGACCGAGCGGAAGCTGCGCCGCGCAGACGCGGCAGGCGCGGATCGCCGCGAGCAGCGCGTCGAAATCACCGCATGCTTCGCGACTGCGCGCGTGAGCGACGGCGCCGATCGGCGCCGCCGGGTCGAACGGAGTCATCACACGATTGTACGCCCGCGGAGCGTCTCAGTCGTCGTCGCGCGGCACGTCGACCTTGCCGCGCACACCGTGCTCGTGGGCGTCGCCGGAGCCCTTGCGGCGCAAGGTGAAATCACCGCCCACGTCGGCCACGTCGAGGTCACCCGAACCGAGCGAGTCGACGCCGACGCTGCGCTCCACGTGACTGATCGTGACGTCGCCGGAACCGACGCTGCCGATCGTCACGCCACCACCGACGTTGTCGAGGCGCAGGTCGCCCGAGCCGACGCGGTCGACCTGCACGTCGCCGCGCACGTCGCGCAGGGTGAGGTCGCCGGACGAGACGCTGCGCACGTCGGCGCTGCCGACGTCGCGCGCCTGCACGTCGCCGGAGCTGAGCTCGAGCGAGAGCAGGCCCGCGATCTTGTCGACGATGAGGTCGCCGGAGCTGCCGTCGTAGGCGAGCGAGGCGACATTGCGAACCTTGGAATCGCCCGACGACGCCTTGATGTCGATCGCCATCGCTGCCGGTACGCGCACTTCGATGTCGATTGATGCATAACTCGATCCGAACCACTGCCAGTTCGAACGTCCCTGTTGCGGGGTCACGGTCAGGCGGTCGCCGCTGACGTGCTGGTCGACCTTGAGATCGGCCAGCCAGGCCTCCTCGGACGCGCAGGCGCGGCCACGCACCTCGACCTTGGTCAGGCCCGGCACGCCTTCGACCACGAGGTCGCTCGATCCGAGCGAGAACGCGACGGTCTTCAGGCCGGCGGCATCGACGTCGAAGTCGCGATGCGCGATGAACTTGCAGTCGTTGGCGCTGGCGAGGGCCGGCGCGACGGCGAACAGGAGGATGGCGAAACGGCGCATGGGGTGGCTCCGTGGTGGGTCTACGGCCTAGATGCGCGATCGGGCCGGCGGGTTTAAACGCGGTGCCGCGACCGGGGTACGGCGCTATCCTGCGCGTTCCGACCCGGGCGGATCCACCGTGCGCGACCTGCTGGGCACCGAATTGCCGCTGATCCAGGCACCGATGGCGGGCGTGCAGGCCAGCGCGCTCGCGCGCGCGGTCGGCGCTGGCGGCGGGCTCGGTTCGCTGCCCTGCGCGATGCTCGCGGCGGATGCGTTGCGGCGCGAACTCGACGCCCTGCGCGCGGACGGCCGCCCCTTCAACCTCAACTTCTTCTGCCACGCGCCGCCGACGCCGGAGGCGGCACGCGAACGCGCCTGGCGCGATGCGCTGCAACCGTACTACGCGGAATTCGGGCTCGACCCGATGGAAGTGCCGAGCGCCGCCGCGCGCGTGCCGTTCGATGCGGTCACCGCGAACCTCGTCGAAGCGTACCGGCCCGCGGTGGTCAGTTTCCATTTCGGCCTGCCCGCACCCGAGCTCGTCGCACGCGTGCGCGCCTGGGGCAGCAAGGTGATCGCCTCGGCGACGACACTCGCCGAAGCGCACTGGCTCGAAGCGCGCGGCGTCGATGCGGTGATCGCCCAGGGGCTCGAAGCGGGCGGCCATCGCGGCCATTTCCTGTCGAACGACCTGAGCCTGCAGTCCGGCACGTTCACCCTGCTGCCGCAGCTCGCACGCGCGTTGCGCGTACCGGTGATCGCGGCCGGCGGCATCGCCGATGCGCGCGGGGTTGCTGCGGCGTTCGCGCTCGGTGCGAGCGCGGTGCAGGTCGGCACCGCCTACCTGTTGTGCACGGAGGCGACCACGCATGCGGTGCATCGCGCGGCGCTGGCGAGCGATGCGGCATGCCACACCGCGCTGACCAACCTGTTCAGCGGCGGTGCCGCGCGCGGGATCGTCAACCGGCTCATGCGCGAACTCGGTCCACTCAACACGCTCGCGCCGGCCTTCCCGCTCGCGGCAGCCGCGGTCGCGCCACTGCGCGCGCACGCGGAGCGTCGTGGCAGCGGCGATTTCTCGCCGCTGTGGGCCGGGCAGAACACGCACGGCTGCCGCGCGATCGGTGCCGCGACACTCACGCGAGCGCTGGCCGGCGTGCACTGACCGCGCGATCCCGCCGCGGCGCCTTTCGCCGCGACCGCCGCGCCGCTACCCTGCCTCGATGAACCGATTGCTGCTCCGCTTCGGCGACTGCACCCTCGACATCGCCGCGCGCGAGCTGCGGCGTGCCGGCGAGCGCGTCGACCTTCCGCCCGTCGTGTTCGATTGCATCGCCTACCTCGTCGCACACCGCGACCGCGCGGTCGGCCGCGACGAACTCGTCGCGGCGGTATGGGCCAAGGCGACGATCAGCGACACCATGCTCGGCAAGGCGATCCTCGCCGCCCGGCGCGCCGTCGGCGATACCGCGGAAGCCCAGGCCTTCCTGCGCACGGTTCCGCGCTTCGGCTACCACTGGGTGGCGAGCACGATCGAAACAGGTGCCGATGAAGCGACTCCGGCGCAGGCCCCTCGCGCAACGCCTCCGGTGCCCGCGCCGACGATCCGTCGACGCTGGTACCTGCCCGTCATCGTGCTGCTCGTCGCCGCGGCGATCGTCGGCGCTGGTGCAAGGTGGTGGCGGCATGTTGCGCCGGTGCCGAGTGCAGCGGTCGAGGCGGGAGCGGCACGCGCCCCGGAAACCGTCGCCGTGCTTCCCGCCGACGTGGTTTCCGAAGCGGCGGACGACTGGCTGCGGCTCGGCGTCATGGATCTGCTCGCCACGCGCCTGCGCAGCGGCGGCATCACCGCGATGCCGAGCGACAGTGTCGTGCGCATCGCCTCGAGCATGCGCTCGAGCGACGAAGCGATCGCGGCGCTCGCGGCAGCCGGTGCCACGCGCGGACTGGTCGTTCCTGCCGTACGGCTCAGCGGAACGTCATGGATCGTGCGCGCGGAGCTGGTCGAGCCGACCGGCCAGCGCCGCGCGGTGCAGGCGGAGGCCGACAACCCGATTCGCGCGACCGAGCAGGTCGCGCAGCGCCTGCTCGCCCTGCTCGGTCGCGCCCCCGCCGAGATGGTCGTGCCGCGCGACCTCACGTTGACCGAACTCCTGCAGCGGACCGACGCCGCGCGCCTGTCCGAGAACCTCGACCTTGCGCGATCGCTGATCGCGAACGCGCCCGCGTCGATGCGCGCGCTGCCGGAAGTGCGCGAACGCGCGATCCGCATCGACCTGCGCAGCGGGCGTTTCGACCAGGCACGCAGCGCGATCGAGACGCTGCTGGCCGAGGTCAGCAAGGAAACGGACCCGGTCATGCATGCGCGCCTGCTGGAGAACCTCTGCGTCGTGCATTTGCGTTCGGGGCGACTGCCGGATGCCCGCAGCGCCTGCGACGAGGCGATCCGCCTGCTCGAAGGGGCCGCCGAACCGATCGCGCTCGGACGCGCCTACAACGACCGCGGCATCCTCAACGCGCGCGAAGGAAACGCCGCCGCCGCGCTCGCCGACTTCTCGCATTCGCGCGTCGCGCTGACGCTCGGCGTCGATCCGTTGCTGATGGCCCAGCTCGACGGCAACGAGAGCACGGTGCAGATGGCGCAGGGCCGGCCGGCCGAAGCGCTGCCTGCGCTCGATCGCGCCGGCGAGATGTTCCGTCGCTTCGGCATGATCAACGAGTTCGTCGTATCGGTCGTCAACCAGATCGGTGCGCACCTGCAGCTGCTGCAACCGGTCGAGGCATTGAAGGCCGGCGACGCCGCATGGACGGAACGCGGGCGCATCACCGATCCGCAGGTACGCGACGCGTTCGAGGTCGCGCGGGCGGACTCGCTCGCCGCGACCGGTCGCATCGCCGAGGCGCGCACCCTCCTCGACGCGACGATCCATCGCACCGATCCACCCGCGGATGCGGGCCAGGCGGCGCATGCGCGTGCGATCGAGGCGCGCCTCGATCTTGCTGCGGGCGAGGCCGGCACCGCCACGGTGCTGGCGAAGCAGGCCGTCGATGGCCTTGCCGGACCTGGCGACGAGGCCGATCGCGCCGACGCCTGGTTGACCCTGCTGCGCGCGGGGCGCGTCGACGATGCGACCGGCGCCACGCAGGAAGCCGCCGCGTTCGCCGCCTGGGCAGCCTCCAGCAAGGATCCGCGCGTGCGTGTGCGCGCCGACGTTGCGCGCGCCGAGGAGGCCGCCGCGAAGCGCGATGCGGCGGCGACAACGGCAGCGTTCGACGCCGCGCTCGCCGGCACCGACGGCCGTGCCGAACTCGTCGCCGAGGTCGCGGCCGCGTACGGCAATTTCCTGATCGGCGAAGGCCGCCTCGACGCCGCCGCGGTGATCGCGGGACGCGTCGCGCGCGCGGCCGAACAGGACTTCGGTTGCGCGCTGCTGCAGGTCCGCCTGTATCGCGCGCTCGGCCGCGAGGGCCCGTGGCGCGCCGCGCTCGAGCGCGCTCGAGCGCTCGCCGGCGAACGCGCGATTCCCGATGCGCTGCAGGCACTTGTGCCATCGGGCGGCTGACGCCGAACGGAATCCGAACGGGAATGGAACAAACCGGGCATGGACGTCGCGGCCGCAGCTGCGATGCTGCGCGCGGACTGTTTCGCCGCGGCGCCCGCCGCCCTTTTCCAGATCGAACTTGGAGTTGTGCATGACCCCGACCCGCACCCTGCGACCGCATCACCTCGCCGCTTGCCTTGCGCTCGCGCTGGCGGCGCCGCTCGCGCCTGCCGCGACCGTGACGAACTGCGACGACGGCGGCACGGGCAGCCTGCGCGACGCGATCGCGAACGCCGGGAGCGGCGACACCATCGACTTCGCGGGCCTCGGCTGCAGCGCGATCGTGCTGAGTGGCGGTGCGCTGTCGGTGACGGTTGCGAACCTGACGGTGCAGGGCCCGGGCAGTGCCTCGTTGTCGCTCAGCGGCAATGATGCGAGCCGCGTGTTCGACCACAGCGGCGGCGGCACGCTCGACCTGCGCGGCCTGACCCTGACCCACGGTCGCGCCAGCGGCGACGGCGGCTGCGTGCGCGCCGCGACCAACCTTTCGCTCGACGACGTCATCGCGAGCGCCTGCGTCGCGGGCGACGCGACGGTCGCCGGCATCAATGGCGGCGCGATCGCGGTGGTCGGCAACGCAACGATCAACGGCGGCTCGTTCGACGGCAACCGCGTCGACGGCACCGCGCGCGTGCGCGGCGGCGCGATCGCGGTCGGCAACCTGCTCAGCGTGACCGGCACCTCGTTCACGAACAACATCGCGTGGAGCCACCAGGACGGCAATCCGAACGACGACGTCGCCGAAGGCGGCGCGATCTTCGCGCTCGGCGACACCCACCTGACCGACAGCACCATCACCGGCAATACGGTGAAATCGGATTCGTACGAAGTGTTCGGTGGCGGCGTCGCGGTCGGCTCGCATCCGGACCACGCGATCGCCTCGCTCGACGTGCTGCGCGGTCATGTGCACGACAACACGACGACGACCCAATGCGGCGTGTGCGCGCCGCAGGGCGGCGGCATCGCCGCAGTCGGCGAGACGCGCCTGCGCGATTCGACGATCCTCTCCAACACGGTCTACTCGCCCGGTCACTACGGTGGCGGCGGCGGCGTGCGCGTATTCCAGGCGGCCAGTTTCGAGGTCATCGGTTCGACCATCGCGGGCAACCACGCGCCGTCGGCCGGCGGCGGCCTGTTCGGGCCGGAGAGCGGCGTGCTCAGCGTCGACACCACCCTCGTGACCGGCAACAGCTCCGGCAACGAAGCGGGCCTCGACGAAGGTGGCGGCGGCATCCTCTGCCTCGGCTGCGCGGTGGTCCTGCAGAGCAGCACGGTCAGCGGCAACACCGCAGGTGCCGACGGCGGCGGCATCTTCATCCACTACGGCGAATACGCGCCGCAGGCGACGCAGATCATCAACAGCACGATCAGCGGCAACACGAGCGCGAAGGAAGGCGGTGGCATCATGCTCGACGGCGGCGACGCGAGCTTCAGCAACAGCACGATCGCATTCAACACGGCGAGCACGCGCGGCGCGGGCATCAGCGCCGGCGAATACACCTACCAGGTCGAACTGCAGAGCACAATCGTCTCGAACAACCTGACCGGTGCGGACGCGAACAACGTGTGGGCCTTCCCCGATTCGGTCAGCGGCGCGAACAACCTCGTGCCAAGTGCGGGCGGCCCCGCACAGATGCCGGCCGACACGATCACCGCGGATCCGATCCTGCTTGCCTTGACGAACAACGGCGGCACCACGCCGACCCATGCCCTCGGCGTCGGCAGCGCCGCGCTCGATGCGGGCAACAACGCCATCGGCCTCGTGTTCGACCAGCGCGGCGACGGTTACGCGCGCGAAGTGGGAATCCCCGATATCGGCGCGTACGAGAAGCAGGCGGATACCGGCGACGTCATCCTCGCGGATGGGTTCGAACTGCCGTAGAGGTTCGGCCGGCGAGGCCGCTACTTGCGACG
>Ga0207639_10002485_pt1 | contig 12354 bp, 14 predicted proteins | sample KBSCornC32_FD_184299 | JGI IMG/M metagenome (GOLD analysis project Ga0207639, IMG submission 184299) | Corn rhizosphere microbial communities from Kellogg Biological Station, Michigan, USA - KBS Corn C3-2 (SPAdes) (version 2) | ecosystem: Host-associated > Plants > Roots > Rhizosphere > Soil ...
CTTCTGGCGGTCTACCGCCACGGGACGAAAGTCCCGCCCCCGCCGCTTCTTCGGAGGCGGCGAAACAGATGGAAAACTCCGGGGCCGATGGCCGCCGGACGCTTCCGCGCGTTCGTTGAAGCGCAGCATCTCAAATGCCATATCTAACGGTGAAGACTGCGGAGTTCCCCATGCCCATGAACGCTAGCGAAATCGAAAAGCGGATCAAGGCCGCGCTTCCCGACGCCAAGGTCGAACTGCGCGACCTCGCGGGTGACGACAATCACTGGGCCGCGACGATCACGTCCGCGGCCTTCAAGGGAAAGACCCGCGTCCAGCAGCACCAGATGGTCAATGCCGCCTTCGGCGCCGACATGGGCACGACGCTCCATTCCCTCGCTATCCAGACGGCAGTTCCCGACTAATCCCCAGTCGTTCGCATTTAAACGGTCGCCGGATGAGGGGATTTACTTATTGCTGACCGCGGCGGCCTAGTATTCCTGCTCGATTTGTCCGTGTCCGGAGGGCGGCGTGCTCAGGGGACTTGGCGTCATGTGTATCGTCGCAGGCCTGTGCGCGCTGGCGGTCCCCGGCTTCATTCCGTTTGTGCCCCATTCCGTCACCTACACTGCGATCCGCGCGGGCGGCGCGGGCGTTATCCTCATCGGAGTCTTCCTCTGGTGGCCCGCACGCGATTGACTCCATCGTCACTTCCCGATGAAGGCCTCGACAGGTCCGGCGTGTCGTCCTATTTAGGAGAAAATTGCGCCGGACTCGGATCCGGCCTGAAAGGCAAGTTCATGAGCGACATCAATTCGCGGATCGACGCCGACGTGAAGGGAAACGACGTGTTCCTCTACATGAAGGGGACGCCCGACTTCCCGATGTGCGGCTTCTCCGGCCGCGTCGTGCAGATCCTCGATTACCTCGGGGTCGACTATAAATCGGCCAACGTTCTCGAAGACCAGGAGCTGCGTGAGGCCATCAAGGCCTACACCAACTGGCCGACGATCCCGCAGCTCTACGTCAAGGGTGAGTTCGTCGGCGGCGCCGACATCGTCACCGAGATGTTCCAGGCGGGCGAGCTCCAGTCGCACCTCGCCGAAAAAGGCGTCGCGACCAAACAGACGGCCTGAGGCATTCGCCCTCGTCGAGCGATGTCGGGCCGCCTCCGGGCGGCCTCTCCATTTGTGCCGCGTGATAGCCGCCATCACAAACTCTCGTTTCCGCCCGTCACCGCGCAGGCGTAGGAACCGCAAATGACCCTCGCCGCCACTCCTGCCTCCTCGCGCTCTGTCGCGGTCCCGCTGCTCGTCCTTGTGATCGCCGGGTGCCTCGTGGCCGCGGTCACCAATGGCGTGCGCAACAGTTTCGGGCTCTTCACGCTTCCCGTGACCTCGGGGCTGGGAATTTCGCGCGAGACCTGGGCGCTCGCCATTGCGATCCAGAACCTGGCATGGGGAATCGCCCAGCCCTTCGCTGGCGGCTTCGCGGATCGCTTCGGCAGCGCGCGCGTGATCGCCACGGGCCTGGTGGTCTACGCCATCGGCCTCGTCCTCTGCTCCGTCTCGCCGACCGGAACAGTGCTCTATTTCACAGCGGGCATTATTTCGGGCGCCGGGTTCGCAACCTGCAGCTTTTCGATCGTGATGGCCGCGTTCGGTCGTGCCGTTCCGCACGAAAAGCGCAGCCTGATCTTCGGCGTCGCGACTGCGGCGTCCTCGTTCGGCCAGTTCATCTTCGCCCCGATCAGCCAGGAGTTCATCGCGCTCTATGGCTGGCAGTCGGCCTTCGTCTGGCTCGCGGCGATCGTCTTTGCCGTCATCCCCCTCACCTTCGCGTTGCGCGGCAAGTCACAAAGCCAGGCGGGCCAGGCCGACCTGCCCTTCATGGAGGCGATCGCCCGCGCCTGGGGCTACGGCTCCTATCGCCTGCTGGTGATCGGCTTCTTCGTGTGCGGCTTCCACCTCGCGTTCATCTCCGTCCACCTGCCGGCCTATCTGGTGCAATGCGGCCTGCCGCCCGAGACCGCGAGCTGGTCTCTCGCTGTCATTGGCCTCTTCAACATCGCTGGGTCACTGCTCTCGGGCTACCTGGGCGGCCGCGTGCCAAAGCAGCTGTTGCTCGCCTCGATCTATCTCGGCCGCGCCATCGCGTTCGCCCTCTTCATGCTGCTGCCGGTGACCTCAGCGAGTGCCTATATCTTTTCTGCCGCGATCGGACTCCTGTGGCTGTCGACAGTGCCGCTCACCGCCGGGCTCGTGACCCTGTTCTTCGGCGCGCGCTATATGGGCATGCTCTACGGCATCGCGTTCCTTAGCCACCAGATCGGCTCGTTCATGGGCGCGTGGCTCGGCGGCGTCGTCTACGACGCGACGGGCTCCTACAGCATCATGTGGTATCTCGGAATCATGCTCGGACTCGGCGCGGCCGCGCTGCATTTGCCGATCAAGGAGCTTGCCTCGGCCGGCTTCCACCGACAGCCGGCCTGAACCATCGGTCTTTGCCGATTGACGGCTTGCAACCCGCCCAGCGCGGGTTCATTAGGATGCCAGCGGGTCACTCTCCTCAGGCCCGATGGATTTCAGATGCCAAATCAGCCCCTTGGGACGCGCAACTTGTCGCGGCCCGAATTCATTGGCCTCGCCGCCGCGATCATGGCGCTCAATGCCATCGCGATCGACGTCATGCTCCCGGCTTTGCCCTATATGGGAAAGGACCTCGGGGTCACCGACGAGAACGAGCGGCAGTTCGTCGTCTCGGCCTATATGATCGGGTTTGGTGCGGCGCAGATCGTCTTCGGGCCGATCACCGACCGGTTCGGGCGCCGTGCGCCGCTCTTCTTCGGCATCGCCATCTATCTCATCTGCGCCATTGCTGCGATTTTCGTGCCGAGCTTCTGGGTGCTGCTGGGTTTCCGCCTGCTCCAGGGCATCGGCGCCGCCGCCACACGCGTCGTTGCGATGTCGGTCATCCGCGATCGTTTCTCGGGCCGCGAGATGGCGTCGATCATGGCCCTCGTCTTCATGACCTTCATGGTCATTCCAGTCATCGCGCCGGGCGTAGGCCAACTGATCCTCTTCGCCTTCAGCTGGCACTACATCTTCTTGTTCATGACCGTGCTGGCCGGCAGCATCGGCGTGTGGGCATGGTTCCGTCTGCCCGAAACGCTGCATCCCGAATACCGCCGGCCTCTCTCCGTTCGGACAGTCCTCGAGGGCTTCCGAATGGTCTTCACCAATCGGTCGGCATTCTTCTACGGGCTCAACGGCATGCTGCTGTTTTCCGGCATGTTCGGCTTTCTCATTGCGACCCCGCAGATCTTTCAGGGGATCTTCGGGCTGGGCCCACTCTTCCCGGTCGCGTTCGCCGGCGTCGCGCTGTTCATGGCGGGCGCGCAGTTCGTTAATTCACAGATCGTCCGACGGATCGGGACACGCCGCGTCACGCATTTTTCAATCTTCGGCTATATCGCCTGCGGGGCAGTGCTCCTGTTGCTCAGTCTTGGCTCGCCCTCGTTCTGGGCCTTCTACGTCGCGCTCATGGTGATGCAGGTCTTCTTCGCCTGGGCGAGCTCAAACATGAATTCTCTGGCCATGGAGCCGCTCGGCCAGGTGGCGGGCACTGCCGCGGCAGTGTTCGGATTCATGCAGACGGTCGGCGGTGCGGTGATCGGCACCCTCATCGGGCAGCAATTCAACGGCACGCTCACGCCTAACGCAGCGGCATGGATGACAATGGGCATCCTGGTCTTGCTGTCGACCCTGGTCGCCGAACGTGGTCGGCTGTTTGGCGTCGGCAAGGAGTATCAGGCCGCGCCCGCCGTAGCGGAATGATGTTCTAGCCGTTCTTGCGGGCGACGAAGATCGTCCAGCCGAGCATGGGACGGATACGCCTCAGATAATCGGTCCAGTCCGCCCGGCTCTTGTCGAGCACGTCGTCATGATCGGGATGATCAGGATGCTCGCGCGCCCAGCGCAGCGTCGCGTGGCGGTGATGACTGGCGTAGCGCTCATAGTCCGCGTCGGACGCCGAGATGATCGCCGAGACTTCCGCGCCATGCCGCTCGATGACCTGCAATTGCTCGACCGCATCGAGCGGCAGATGCTGGTGCGTATAGACCTGCGGCCGATGTTTGAGCGTCGTCTCGCCGATGACCACAGCGCCGCCCGGACGCGCCGCACCGACCATCCACTCCACCGCCTCGACAAAGCCGCCGAGCGTGAAACTGCCGCCGAGGCAGAGCACCACGTCGTAAGTCCCGGGCCTGATCTCGAAGCGATCCGCCGGTCCTTCGACGAAATTGAGCCTGCCGCGTGCGGGTGACTTCCGCCGGGCGGCCGTCAGGAAGTCAGGGTTGGTCTCGAGCCCTGTCCCTTCGATTGCGAACTTGTCGGCCCATTGGCGCATGACCCACGCCTTGCCGCAGCCCACGTCGAGCACCTTCAGCCCGTCGCGGATATCGCAGTAATCGTCGAGCAGTCGCAGCTTGCGGTCGGTGACGGGGTTCTGGATTTCGATGTCGGCGTCGGCGATCGCCCAATAGCTGGCTTTGTCCACCATATCCTCCCTCGGGAGGGACTATATCGTGAAGACCTCGCGGCGCAGAAGAGACCAGCTGTCGGGGTCGGTGGCGATCAAGAGTCCGCCTTCGAGGTGCTTGGGCAGGTAGGCCGAACCGTCGAAGCGCGCCACATGCGCCCCCGCTTCCGCGCAGATCAGCGTGCCCGGCAGGTGATCCCAGGGCATCAGTTTGTTGAACAGCACCGCGTGGCAGTGTCCGCTGGCCATCGTTCGATAATCGTGGCCGGCCACCCGATAATTTGCCGAGATGCTGAGCTTGATGAGGTTCGCGAGCACGCGCGGCTTGCTTTCCTTGGGCAGGAAGCCGATCGAAACGTGGGCCACGGTTTCCGCCAGCGGCACCGGATCGGCGACCTTCATTTTCTGTCGCTGTCCGTCGGGCGCAACGAGCCAGGCGCCACTGCCGCGCTCGGCCAGCATCCAGTCGTCGCCCATCGGGTCGTAGATGATGCCGGCGACGGTTTCGCCCTTCACCACCACCGAGGCCATGACCGCAAAGAGCGGCAACCCCGCTGCAAAGTTCGCGGTGCCGTCGACGGGATCCACCGTCACCGCGACATCGGCACCGGCGAGCTTATGGAGCAGCGCGGGATTCGCCGCGACCGACTCTTCGCCGACCACCAGCGTGCCCTGCCAGCGCTTTTCGATCTCGGCCTTGATGCGCCTCTCGGCACTCGTATCGGCCTCGGTGACGAGATCAGTTGGTCCGGTCTTGGTGCGGATCGTCTTGGGATCGAGCCGCCGGAAGCGCGGACGGATTTCGATCTGCGACGCTTCGCGCAGGATGGCGGCAAGCGCCTCGATGTCGATGGTCAATTGCTGAGGCTCGCGAAGTCGAAGAGTTTGGGGTCGAGCAGATGGCTCGCGTTCACATTGCCAAGCGCGCGGATCATCACATCCTTCCGCCCAGGCATCTTGCGCTCCATCTCGTCGAGCATGGCCTTCATCACATTGCGCTGCAGGCCCTCCTGCGAGCCGCAGAGGTCGCAGGGGATGATCGGGAATGCCATCGCTTCGGCGAATTTCTCGAGGTCCGGCTCGGCGCAATAGATCAGCGGGCGCAGCACCTCCACGTCGCCCTCATCGTTGAGCAGCTTCGGCGGCATCGCCGCGAGCTTGCCGCCGTGGAACAGGTTCATGAAGAAGGTCTCGAGGCTGTCTTCGCGATGGTGTCCCAGCACCAGCGCCGAGCAGCCCTCCTCGCGCGCGATACGATAGAGGTGCCCGCGCCTGAGCCGCGAGCAGAGCGAGCAATAGGTCGAGCCCTCCGGCAACTTATCCGTCACGATCGAGTATGTGTCCTGGTACTCGATCCGGTGCGGCACGCCATTGCGGTTCAGGAACTCCGGCAGGATGTGCTTGGGAAATCCGGGCTGGCCCTGGTCGAGATTGCAGGCCAGCAACTCGACGGGCAGCAGACCGCGCCATTTGAGGTCGAGCAGCAGCGCCAGCAGCCCGTAGCTGTCCTTGCCGCCCGAGAGCGCCACGAGCCAGCGCTCGCCGGGTCGCACCATGGCGAATTTGTCCAACGCCTCGCGGGTCAGCCTGATCAGACGCTTCCTGAGCTTGTTGAACTCGACCGTCCGGGGCGCGCCGGCAAAGATCGGGTGCGCGCCCGCGACCTCCTCATCGGCCTCCGGCAGCGGTGGATCGCGAAACATCTCGTTCATGCCCGCGGGTCTAGACCCTAAGCGCGGCGGCGGGAAGCCCCGCAAATCCTAGGTTACAACCTCGTAAACCGGCCGACGCTTCCTTGCCCCTGCCCGGGAGGCCCGGTTAGATGGCGGCAGCTAGGCGCGAGGAGATCTCCGTGTTCCGCTCATTCTTCCCCAATCCCCGAATCTTCTTTCCCTCGGCCATCGTCTGGCTGCTGTTCCTGGTCGGCGTGTGGTTCGTGGTCGGCGAGCCCCTGCGCTCCGTGATCAGCATCGACCGCTTCTTTGCGCCTCCGGTCTGTGCGGCCAGCGCGACCCCAGCGGATCAGTCCGCGGCCGCTCCAGCCAACGCCGCATCCGAAGCCTCGTCGGAAGTCGCCGCGGACACTGCCTCCGCCTCGTCGGCTGCCGCCCCCGGAACCGTCGCGACAGCCCAGAACTGCGTCCCCGCCGACGACCAGCCGTTCCTCAGCGGTGAAAAGATCTGGCAGTACGAATTCGTCCTGCTCGGCGCGATCCTGTTCTGCGTCTTCTGGTGGTTCTTCCGGAACGATTGGTACTGGTGGTCAGTGGCGATGACCACCTTCATCCTGCTCGCCGTCTACTTCAACGTGCAGATCAGCGCCTGGATCAACCAGTGGTACAACGAGTTCTATAACATCATTCAGCTCGCGACCACCGGTCCTAACAAGATCACGGCGGAGCAGTTCTACTCCAAGCTGTTCTCCGCCATTTACGTCGTCGTCGTTTACATCATCGTCCAGGCCTTCGTTGCCTTCGCAACTTCGCACTATGTCTTCCGGTGGCGAAAGGCGATGAACTTCTACTACATGACTTATTGGCAGCAGATCCGCACATATGAAGGGGCGGCGCAGCGCGTCCAGGAGGACACGCAGCAGTTCGCCGGCATCATCGAAGGTCTGGGCACCACCTTCGTCGGCTCGTTCATGTCGCTGCTCGTGTTTGCGCCGCTGTTGTGGAACCTCTCGGCTCAGGTGCCAGGCGTCCCCGTCTTCGGCTCCGTTCCGGGCAGCCTGATGTGGCTCGCGCTATCGTGGTCGGCGTTCGGAACGGTACTCTTCGCGGTCACCGGAATCCGATTGCCGTTCCTCAACTTCCAGAACCAGCGGGTCGAAGCAGCGTACCGCAAGGAGCTCGTCTACGGTGAGGACGACCCCAGTCGCGCCGATCCGCCTACCATTCGGCAGCTCTTCGCGAACCTGCAAAAGAACTATTTCCGCCTCTACTTCAACTATCTCTATTTCAACCTGGTCCGGTACACCTACCTGCAGATCGACAATTTCTTCCTACTGCCGTTCCTCGGACCCGGCTTCATTGCCGGCGCCATCACCTTCGGTCTCTTCAACCAGGTGGGCGATGCCTTCAACCGCGTGACGGGCGCGTTCCAGTTCCTCGCGAACTCGTGGACGACAATCGTCGAGCTGCAGTCGGTCCGCCGCCGCCTCAAGGACTTCGAGAGCCACATCCCGCGCGCCAATGAGGCCAACATCGACACCGAGCCACCGCTTCCGGCGCCGGAACCGGGGTTCTGATCCGGCCCACGTCGAAACTCGCGAAAACAAAAAGGGCCCGTGAGGGCCCTTTCCTTTTCCTGCGATGCTCGCCGGATCAGCGCGAGTAGAACTCGACGACCAGGTTCGGCTCCATCTGCACCGGATACGGCACATCAGCCAGGGCCGGAACGCGCGCGTAAGTAGCGACCTGGCGGCTGTGGTCGACCTCGACATAGTCGGGCACGTCACGCTCGGCGAGCTGGTTGGCTTCGAGCACGATGCCGAGCTGCTTGGATTTCTCCTTGACCTCGACCTTGTCGCCGACCTTCACCTGATAGGAGGGAATGTTGACCTTCTTGCCGTTCACCAGCACGTGGCCGTGGCTGACGAACTGGCGCGCGGCGAACACGGTCGGCACGAATTTGGCGCGATAGACGATCGCGTCGAGACGGCTCTCCAGCAGGCCGATCAGGCGCTCGCCGGTGTCGCCCTTGATGCGCGCGGCTTCGGTGTAGAGTTTCTTGAAGGCCTTCTCGGTGATCGAGCCGTAATAGCCCTTGAGCTTCTGCTTGGCGCGCAGCTGCAGACCATAGTCGGAGGTCTTGCCCTTGCGGCGCTGGCCGTGCTGGCCCGGGCCATAGGCGCGGGCGTTGAGCGGGGAGCCCGGACGGCCCCACAAATTCTCGCCCAGACGGCGGTCGATCTTGTGCTTGGCTTCAATGCGCTTCGACATCGTAATCCTTTCATGGAAGTCGAAAGTGATTGCGCCCTCCTCTGCCCTCCCTTGCGGGGTGGCCGACAGACTCTCACGATTTCGGAGAATCCCGGGTGCGCTTCGCGGGCCAAAGGCCCGAAAGTTGGCGCTGTTTAGGGGGCGCCGCCCCCCAAGTCAAGCGCGGCTCAGCCCTGCCGGGCAAAGCTTACATGCGACTTGGACGCATCGCGCATCGAGGACGCGTCGATCATGGTGTCGATGCTGATCTTGGTGGCGCTGACCGTCATCGTCGACGTACCCGTCCCCGCGAGGCTGTCGGTTTCGGTGACGAAAACGACGCTTTTGCCCTTCTTCGCCCCGATCACGGGCGTCTCGCCCGGCGAGCCCGCCTCATAGCGGTGCTTGGCCTCGTTATAGGCCAGATCGCCCGAAAAGCTCTGGCCACCCATCCCCTTCACATTGCAGCTGCCGGAAAAATGCGTCCCCGCGCTTGTCTGCCGGAAGGTCAGCGAGCACGTCATCGGGCCGTTGATCCCGCCAGCGATGCTGCCGGTACCGATCCAGGATCCGGCGAGTCCGGCCAGAAACGCGTCCTCGGCCTTGCCGGCGCTCGATTGCGACGTCGACAGCGCGATGAAGGTGAAAAGGCAGACGGCGGACAGGACGGCTCGATGCATGGACTGCTCCCTGGGTGCGGCCCCGACGCATGGGCGATGAGCGCCAGATTGGACACGCCCGCCGCATCGTGGAAGCCCCCTCCGACAGCTTTCCCGCCGTTTCGGTGCCCGTCCTCACGCCTCGCGACGGTCCAGCCGCCTCGCCTCGCGCAGCTTGGGGAACCCGAGGCTCCAGAGTCCCGCGACCGCCATTGTCGCAATGCCGCCGGTCGCAACGGCGACAATCGCGCCGAGCGGCGATGAGCCGACGAGCGTTCCGATGATCTTGCCCATCGTTCCGGCACGGAACTCGCCGAGCTCATTCGACGCGCCGATGAAAACGGAGTTCACCGCGTTCACCCGCCCGCGGACTTCATCGGGCGTCCAAAGCTGCATTAGGGTTTCGCGGATCGACACCGAGACCATGTCGCACGCGCCCATCAGCATCAACAGCGGAAAGCTCAGCCAAATGGTCGGGCTGAGGGCGAAGAGGAAGGTGAAGAAGCCGAACAGCGCCACAAAGGTGAAAAGGATATGGCCTGCGTGGTCGCGCACCGGCGAGCGGGCGAGGACAAGCGCTGTCGGGATGGCTCCGAGCCCTGCCGCCGCGCGCATAAAGCCGAGACCCGCCGGACCCACATCAAGGATGTCGAGCGCGAACACCGGAAGCAGCGCCGTCGCGCCGCCGAGCAGCACGGCGAAGAGATCGAGCGAGATCGCGCCCAGCACGACCTTTTCGTGCCAGATATAGCGGAAGCCTGCGAGCAGCGTTCCGATCGAGGTCGCCTGGTCGGAGATCTTCTGCTTGGGCGCGCGGATCATCAGAACGCAGCCAACAGCCGCGGCCGAGAACAGCCCGGCAGTCCCGAAGGCGAGCTGCAGCGAAATGCTGGCGAGAACGCCACCGACAACCGGCCCCATGATGTTTGCCATCTGCCAGGCGGACGCATTGAGCGAGATGGCGCTCGCAAGAGCCTCCGGCGGCACCACGTTTGGGGCGAGCGACGACCCGGCAGGGCTAGTGAACGCCCGGGCCGTGCCGATGATCGCGAGGATCACGAACACCGGCCAGACTTCTGTCGATCCGCTCGCCGTGTAGATCATCAGCGCAATCGCGCTGCAGAGTTCGGCGGTGCCGGCGATTGCCATGATCAACCGCCGGTTGAAGCGGTCCGCAACGTACCCTGTGACGAGAACCAGCAGCAGCGCGGGGGTAAACGTCGCAAGTCCCACCAGCCCCAGCATGAACTGATCGTGGGTCAGCAGGTAAACCTGCAGGGCAACCGCGATCCCCATGATCTGGGCGGCAAAACTGGTCAGCCCGACCGCGGTCCAGAAGAAGCGATAATCGCGATAAGCGAAGGCTCGGGGGGATACGCCGGGCGCGGCGGAGTCGACTGACATGTCAGTGGCTCTGACATGTCAGTTGCCGTCCGTCAAACGGGCTCGCCGCTTTGTCCCTTGTTTGGCCGGTTTTTCTTGGGCCGCTCGTGCTTGCGCTCGATCGAAGAGATCACGCCGTGCAGCGTTCGTACCTCCTGACCCGACAGCGTGCCGCGGCTCAGCATCGCGCGCAGATTGAGAACGACTGTCGGGCGTTTATCGGGAGCGGTGAAGAATCCTGCCTCGTCGAGTGCAGTCTCGAGATGCTCGAAGAGCTTCAACAGCTCCCCCTTGGTGGCCGGCTCGCTGAGCGTCTCGTCGAAAGGTAGCACACCGAAATCCGACTGCCGCCGCCACTCATAAGCGAGAATGAGAACTGCCTGCGCGATATTGAGCGAGGCGAATGCGGCTTCGACCGGCAGGGTGATGATTGCGTCGGCGAGCGCGACCTCCTCGTTATAGAGCCCCCACCGCTCGCGCCCGAACAGAATGCCCGCCCGCTTGTCGCCGGCGCCGATGTGCGAGATGACCCGCTGCGCACCTTCCTCAGGGCCGAGCACAGGCTTGTTGAGATCGCGCCGTCTCGCCGTCGTCGCGTAGACGAGGGACAGATCCTCGATCGCTGCTTCGGTCGTCGGAAACACCCGCACCTTGTCGAGCACATGCTCGGCTCGCGACGCAGCGGCGATCGCGCGCTCATTTGGCCAGCCGTCGCGCGGGTTGACGAGACGCAAGTCCCACAGCCCGAAATTGGCCATGGCCCGCGCGGTCGTGCCGATATTTTCGCCCAGCTGCGGCTCACACAGGATGATCGCCGGGCTGGGGCGATATTCGAATTGCTGGGACTTGTCGGTGCCGGCCATGGCCGGCACTTACGGGCTAAGCTGCCCTCAGATCAAGCGACCTTGTGCCGGCTGATCTCGTGAACCTTGGCGCCGCGCTGCCATTCGCGGTCGAGGATCGCAAAATGCAGCTCTTCGTCCCATTCGCCCTGGAACAGCGCGTGCTCGCGATAATGAGCCTCGAGCCGCATGCCGATCTTCTTGAGCAGTCGCGCCGAAGCTTCATTGTGGCCAGCGGTCCGCGCAAACACGCGGTGCAGCCTGTGCTTGTCGAATCCATATTTCATCACGGCCTGGATGGCTTCGCTCGCATAGCCCTGCCGCCGGAAAGCCGGCGCCATCGCAAAGCGCAGCTCGGCCTGCGCGGCTGTTGCGTCCGTCCACTTGAGCGCCACGTGGCCCATCACGACCCCGTCGGACTTGCGAACAACCGCAAGCGTCAGGATATCGCCCGGGCGCATGAGCCGAACCTCCTTGCGCATCGCATCGAATGCGGACGTCGCTTCCGAATTGTCGCGCGCCTTCCAATCGAGGTAGCGCTGCATATCCGGGAGCGAAAGGTACGCGAGAACGTCCTTGAGGTCCGATTTCTCAAACGGTCGAAGTATCAGTCGGTCGGTCTTAATGGTCAGGTTTGAAGACATCTGGGCGCCCTCCGCTGCGCTCAGCCCCTGGCCGTTAACTCAGGCTAGCGCTCCCGGTTCCGCCCACCGCTCGACACATTTTTCTACACGCGTCACAAATCCGTCGCATCAGCGCGCACCGTGCCAGTCCTCGGCAAGAATCGCCCAGACCAGCTCCTGTTCCCACCGGCCTTTGTTGAACCGGTGCTCCATGAAATGTGCCTCTTGGTGCATGCCCAATCGCTTCATCACCAGGGTCGAGGCCTCGTTTCGCGCGTCACACCGCGCATAGACACGGTGCAGCTCCGCCTGCTCGAACCCGAAGGCGAGCAGCGCGTCTGCGGCCTCGGTGGCAAAGCCCTGCCTCTGGGCCGTGGGCGCAACAATGTAGCCGATCTCCGCC
>Ga0207639_10002489_pt1 | contig 12343 bp, 9 predicted proteins | sample KBSCornC32_FD_184299 | JGI IMG/M metagenome (GOLD analysis project Ga0207639, IMG submission 184299) | Corn rhizosphere microbial communities from Kellogg Biological Station, Michigan, USA - KBS Corn C3-2 (SPAdes) (version 2) | ecosystem: Host-associated > Plants > Roots > Rhizosphere > Soil ...
CTGCGGTGATAGGGATTCAATGCCACAAAAGTGCCCGCCTTTCCCTCCATCAGCAAAAAAATAAATCCTACGAGGAAAACGAAGACAAAACAGCTAAAAAAAAGACGATTGCCGGCAAAAATGTCCCTCAGCTTCTTCATCCGGTAAAAATACACAATCCCACGCAAACCGGCCCATGCCGGCCACCCCCGCAACCCCTCCATCAATTCCTCCGCCAACCCTACAACCCTGCAATCACTCCACCAACCCCTCTACCACCCCTACAACCCCTCCACCAATTCCTCCGCCAGCCCAAAGGAAAGCGTCATACCGGCGCCGCCTACCCCATTGATAACATAAACATAAGGCTCCGGAGAAAAGAAAAGATCCGCCTCCCCATCCGTAAGCTTCGCATATACCCCATTCCAGGTCTCGGCAACGGACCAGTCCCTGAAACAGGCAAAGCGCCTGAGATAATCAAGTATCTTCCGGTTGATAAGATCTTTATCGAAAGGGTCATGTGTCAGCCCGTACTCGTGGGAATCGCCCACCGTCAGCTCGCCCCGGCCGTTCTGCGCGACCATCACATGGATGCCCCACTGCAGATAGTCGGCCATCTCCTCCTCATACCGGTGCCGCAGCTTCGACAGAGACGGCGCAGCCTTAAAACTATTGTAGTGTATCAGCGACAGCCCGCCGCACAAAGCTGGACCGATACGCCAGTCTTCCGGCTGCGCCGTCAGCCGCATCATCTGCAATTTGCATTTGGTGACGGGCTGCTCCGCAAAATGCTCCGGGTACAGAGTCTCGAAATCCGCCCCGTTGCAGATAAACACAAGGTCGGCCTCGTACTCCTCATCGTTTCCGATATATATGATCTGGTCGGAAATATAGGAAACACACTTGCCCCAGTAGAACTCGACTCCGTACTGCTCGGAAAGCCAGCCCGGCAACGCCGCGATCGCCTCGCGAGGGTCCACGATGACCTCGTCTGCGCTGTACAGTCCGCCCAGCAACCCGTCGGTGACAACAGCCCCCGACATGGTCCTGACAGCCCGGGCATCCAGCAGCTTCACAGGCCGCCCCTCCTTCTCAAAACAGGAGCAAAGCTCCTGCAGCACCTGCCACTCGTCGGGCTGATAGGCCAGATGAAAACTACCCGCAGTTTCCAGCCAGAAATCCGCCCTCGGAGCAATATCCTTCCATACATTTCTGGTGCGGACAGCCCGGTCATACATCTTCCCCGCCGGCTGACCGATCGGCCAGACCATCCCGAAATTACGGATGGAAGCACCCACCGCCCTGTCCGTTCGCTCAAAAACTTTTACCGAGAATCCCCGGAGAGAAAGAGCCCTTGCAGTAGCCAGTCCTACAATACCGGCGCCAATAACGATTGCAGATCGCGACGACATAAATTCCTCAATTAGATTTCCTGTAAATTTTTGCAAAAAGCACGGAACCCCACAACACCAGCAGTATACCCCCTACGGCAGAGACATAGAACATGCCCGTAAAAAAGTCGACCCAGGTATAGTGGATATGCACAAATTCCTTCACCAGCAGAACGACTACCGTCCCCATATACCCGAAAGCGTCTGCTATATATATAAGAAAGCCGACATTCCCCGCGATCTTATACGCGGCGAGCATCCGCTCGAAATAAAAACAATTGTAGGGCACATACCCCAGATAGAGTCCCGCCGAAGCCGTGACGATCCAGGCCACCGGCGAAAGCAGACGCAAATGGAAAAGGACCGTAGCGCCCGCAGCCAGAATAAACCCGCCCACGATAATGGCGTTATTCAGCTGGAAGGCGCGATAGTTGTTCCGGACAAGAAAGAACCCGCCGACAACCCCCAGGACGATCAGCGAAACGATCGTACTCGTATTGGCAAACACCCCGGCGCTGTCACCATATCCGGTCTCCGTCCACAGCTCTTTCGCAAAATCCTCCGTGAAATCGCGGAGAATGGTCAGCATCACATAGGCAATGACTATCGGGATCAGCGCATATCCGAACCGGCTCAGGAAATCACGGCGCTGCTGCGCCCCCATCGGCCGCCTCACAGTCCGCTGCTCAATGTCCTCCTTCGTGGGAGACGGCGTCTGATTCAATAGCCAGGTCGACACCAGAAGCGGCCCTATAAATACCGCACCCGCGACAAAAGGCATCCAGGTCTCACTAACCCCATGTTTGGTCATCTCACTCCCTACCGTCTTCGCAAGACCGCTGGCAAAGATAAAGCTCGTGGCAAGCACCGCCCCCATCAGCTCGGTCACCCTCCGGCCTTCAAGGAACCCGAACACAAGCCCCCAGACCATCCCCAGCGGAAGGCCGTTGACAGACATAAAGACAAAATTATAGGGAGCCGGTACTACCGCAAACAATAACAATGAAGCCCAGGCTACCAGGACCAGTCTCACAATAAAGCCCGCCCGCCGCGACGGTTCCATCCCTGCGATGAACCGGATACCGTAGAATTTACTCAGCATATACCCGATTACCTGCGAGATCACCAGCACGACCTTATAGGAAATGCCAAAAAAGGAGATCCCCGAATAAGAAGCCGCCGTAAAAGGCTTCCTGAAGCCATACATACACGTATATACCACGAACGAAGCCAGCGACACATAGACGACAAAGACCCACACCGGAGACCTCTCCAGCCGGGCCTTCAGACTCATTCCGCCCCGCGTCGGTGACACCAGCTGACCCACACCCTCACCGCCCGGCTGAATCGCGTCCATAGTAAAATGATTTATTCCTTATTCTATAATAGTGAGCAGCTCTTCCAGATCGTCGATAATATGATCCGGCTGGTAGGCCTCCAGTTGCTGACGGGTATAAGCACCCGTAGTAACGCTGACCACCTTTCCGCAGGCGGCATTGCGCCCTTCCTCCACGTCTACCTCGGTATCACCCACCTTCAAAACCTGGGCAGGAGAGGATATCCCAAGCTCCTCGATCAGCACCTCGATCATATCAGGGTGGGGTCGGCCATTGGTAACCTCGTCGCTGCAGATGACCTTATCGATCAGCGAATTCCGGCTGTCCCAGCGCAGCCGGTGCAGAATAGTATCCGTAATGCTGCGGGTAAACCCGGTGTTCAGGGCTATCTTTATCCCCTTCCGCTTGATCTCGGAAAACACACGCTCCGTATGAGGGAAAGGCGCCAGCGCCTTGTCATTGCGATAAAAGGCGATCATCCGGTCGATAAAACGGACGTGGATACGGTCGATGAGCACATCGTCGTCCTGGTGTTCGGGATAGAATTTCTTCAGAAGCATGCCTACCGCCTCTATTTTGCGAAAACCCATGACCTTTTTAACGTCCTCTACCGGTACCTCCAGATCAAAATCCCGGAAAGCAGCCATAAAAGCCTCCGCCACGCTTCCGTTGTCACGGACAGTGGTGCCAGCTATATCAAAAACGACAAGTTGTATCGAGCTCATATTATTGGGGGATTTTGTGAGTAGACAGGGTTTTTATCTGGGCGTGGCGGGACTATTGGAAAGATGATGCAGTATCATGGCGCGGTAACGCTGCAGGTCGGGGAGGGGTTTGTTTTCGATCTTCGCCAACTCATCCCACTTCCTCATCTGGATGATAAGATCGAAAAGAGGATACTGCTCGAAGGCCGCCGCCTCATCCTCCGTCATAGGCCCGCCCTGGAATTCCAATGTCTTCCTGCTGGCCTCGGACAACTGGCCATAATATTCCGGGTCCCTCGCAGTCAGGTACCGCTTGGCCTCCACATGCGACTCCACAAGACGCACAACCTTCTTCGAAAAACCCTTTCCACGCAGGAAATCGGCTCCCAACTCCTCATGGTCCATGATACCGAAGCCATCCATTTCCCCCCGGGAAGCCGACGCTGGATCCCCGCCTTTCGCAGCCTCCGAAATATGCCCGATATCATGGAGAAACGCAGCCAGCACCACTTCCTCGTCATACCCCTGCTCCGCGGCCAGTTCCGCGGCCTGCGCCATATGCTCCAGCTGGGATACTTTCTCCCCCGCATACCCTGCACCGCCATAGCCCTCATAAAGGCCCATTATTTCGTCTGTGATTCGTTGCGCTTGCTCTGTAGTCATAAGTGATAAATTTAAATAAAAAGTGCGGCCCCAAAGGAGCCGCACCAAATTGATAACATTTAATTTATTTAACAAGCCACACGTCCTTGTTGATATTGTCCGCGCCGCCGAACTGGTTCTGCAACGCCGACTTGAGATTGGTCAGATTTGCAGTGGCCTCATTGGTAGGATACTGCCACCGCCGGGGGATAACCCCGCCATTCCCCGTACCGGGACCAGCATCGAATGCCGGTACGCCCGTCCTCCTCCACTGATAATAGGCCTGATATCCGGAGTTCCTCGCAAACGCCAGATATTTCTGCAGTAAGATCTGCGACAAACCCGTCGCGTTATTACCCGCATATTTAACCGCCTGCTGACCAAAATAGTCGTCGAAACCAAAATTGATCGGCCATGGAACCTCTTCACCCGTTACCGCCTGCAGCGTGACCGTGTTCGGTCCATCTACGATCCCCAGAAAACTGAAATCGGCGATGACCCCCTTCTTATACCACTGCTCCGCATCACCCGTCACCCAGCCGCGGTTGATGGCCTCCGCTATGCAAAAACACATTTCCGGATAGCTGAGGATAAACGTTGACTGGGCGGCATAACCCGAATAAAAGTGATTCCGGTTGTAAAGAGACAGCTTCGAATCCTTCAGACCAGACCCGATCAATGCGTTCATGGTGCTGAGGTCCATACCCGACGGCGCCCCGACAAAAGAAGCATAAGAGGTGTCGCTATGTCCCAGCCCGCGCGCCGGCTCGCCATAGACCATCGCACGCAGGTCGTTCAGCTGTCCGAGAGTGGTCTCCAGGGTAGCGGCGAGGTTCACCCGCAGCTGATTGTTGCCGAGGTTATTGGGATTGTCCGGATAGTAGTTGTAGGTGCTGTTGTAGACGTACTGCAGGTTGTCGGAATTGCCCGCGAACACCGGATATTTGGCAGCATTGCCCAGGACGGCGGCAAACTGCTGCGCCACGTTCAGATCGGGATTGTCCGTCGCCCGCTTGCTCAGCTCGATCAGCAGCCGCAGCTTGTAGGTGTTGACCACCTTCTGCCAGGCCACCAGGGCAGGCTTGATCCCAAGCCGGTCGCCATAATAAAAGTCGCCCGAGAACTCGGCAACGCTGTTGTTGGCGATGAGCGCCGCGAACAAGGTATTGGCAGAGTCCAGCCACAGCAACGACTGCTTGAAGATATCCTTCTGCGAATCGTACTTCGGCGAAGTATTAGCAAGCCCCTGCAGCGCCTGGGTCATGGGCAGATCCCCGACCTTCTCACTCATATCTACAAAGAACCAGGCCCGAAGCAACAGACCCATCGCATGATAAACGTTATTATCCGTGCCAAGCAGACGCTTAGCCTCGGACTCCATAGCCACCACATTGTTGAGATGACCGTAGTCCAGCCTGGCGCTGCCCGTCCAGTACTCGTTGGTGCCGTAATAGACGTAGTTCGAGCAGATGTTCTGACACTGCTTGTCCGCATCCCCGCCGGGCTGTACGATAACACTGTCCAGCAATGCCCTCAGGACGATGCCCGGAGGCACCTTCCCCGGCGTCGGCTGATTCGCGTTCTGTGAATACTCCTCGAATTTCTTGGAGCAGCCGGTAATAACCATGGCCGCTATCATAAGAAGTGCCGGGAATTTTAAATATCTCATAAATAGCTTGATTTTTCCTTTTTTATAAATTTATCCTTCAGCCTGGAACAACACATTTAAACTAGAACACCACATTTACATTGATACCATAACTCCTGGTCGTAGGCATCTGCAGCGTGTTCCCGCCACCCGTCAGGTTGTTGAACTGATCGCGGCCGGGAAACTGGTCCACGTCGATATCATGATACTGACTGGGGAAGAAGTACAGCAGGTTGCGGCCAACCAGCGACACGTCTATTTTGCTGATAGGGCTGTTGGTGAACAAACGCGCCGGCAGGGTATAGGAGATAACCACTTCCCGCAGCTTAGCATAGGTCTTGCTGATGCTGGTATGCTCGGCGTCATTGTAAAAGCTGCTCACATAGTCCTGTATCCAGGCCGTGGCAACCGTGTTGGCCGTATAGGTCAGGTCTTTTCCGTTCATGATGACACCGGTCGAAGGATCATAGGCGATCTTGCCCGGTCCGCCAACCACCTGCGCCTGGTCGCCGCTCATGATCGGCTTTCCGTTGACGATAGCACCCTTGTAACCGGGATCACCCCAGTGCTGGGACTCATAAAGACGCGCCTCGCCGATCTTGCCCTCCACGGTGTTCCTGCCACGTCCACCCTCCGTCAGCTTCTGGAGCACATAGTCGTGGATCTTCCCACCCACCATTCCGTCGAACTGGAACGACAGGGTCCAGTTCTTATAGCTGAACCGGTTGTTGATGCCCCAGGACCAGTCAGGATCGCTATGCCCGAACTTCTGCTTCTTCGGCAGGTAGAGCACCTTACCCGTCTGGTCTACGAGAACCCGGCCATCCGGCGTCCTGGCCTCGATATTGGTGTACAACTGGTCGACACGGTCCCCGATCTTTGTCGGATAACCGGTGCCATTGTCTATTTCCGAAACCCCGCCGGCAAAGCTGACATACTTCTCCGCATACCTTGCCCAGTTGGCCGTAACGCTCCAGCTGAAGTCCTTCTTCTGGATCGCAGTACCCATCACCGATACTTCTTCGCCGGTCCGTTTGGTCGTAGCCCCATTGGTTGTGACATAGCTCAGACCGGAAGCCTCCGATATATAATTTCTCGATATCTGCGGACCATCCTTGTACTCGAAATAGGTAGCGCTTACAGCGAGACGATTCCGCAGGAACCGCACGTCCACCCCTCCTTCATAGTTGGTACGCGAACTCGGCTTGATATTCCTGTCTACCGTATAGACAGGAGAAGTTACCCCCGTCTGGTTGTTGTAGGAGATATAGTTGGAATAGAATGGCGTTGCCAGATTATAGGCCGGCCCGTCATAAGGCACATAATAGGAGTTGCCGTATCCCACCGGACTCGCCGCACCCAGCGCCTGGAAGGACGCCCCGATATAAGGCGTCGTGCCACCATCCTTCACATTCGCAAAGCTCGCCCGCACCTTCAGGAAAGAGATCGCAGAAGGCAGCTGCACGTAGTCCGAGATAGCAGAGCTCAACGCCACCGACGGGTAGAAATACGTGTTATGCCCGACAGGCAGCGCGGAAGTCTTGTCCACACGCCCCGTAGCAGACAGGGTCACATAGTTCTTATAGCTGAAGTCCGCAGAGTAAAATCCGCTCAGCATTAGCAGGTTCGATCCGTAGGAGAATGACCGGGGAGGCAGCGCCGAGTTTGCAAAAGTATATACGCCCGGCACGATCAACTGATTGGTACTGTTATAGCTGGAGCCGTATTTCATATTCCGGCTGGTTCCCCCGACATTGGCATTGACCGAGAAACCCGAGTTGCCGATATTTTCCTTGTTATAGCTGAAAATAAGATCGGTATTGTTCTCGAACAGATCACGACGGTCTTCCCGGTAGTTCCCGTGGTTGTGCTCGTCCCCGTAAGGATGCGCCGACCAGGGCTCCTTTTCCGTCCGCAGCACATTGTAGGTCGTCACATTCGAACGCAGCATCACGCCGAAATTCCGGTCGAACTTATAATTGAACGAGACCCAGCCGTAAAGGTCGTTCTTGTAATGACCACGCAGCCACTCGTAGCTCATGAACCAGGGATTCTGATACCGCTTGTATTCGACGAAATTCGACTGAATGCCGACCTTGCCGGGCTGCCAGTAATTCCGGATATCCGGTGCAAGTACGTCCCAGTCGGCGCCGGTCCAGATATCCACGTCGTATATCAGACTGTTCGGACCATAAGTAACGTCAGGGATATTGTTGGTATACTGACGGTCATAGTTGATATTAGTCTCTATCTTGAACTTGTCGGAAACCTGATAGCTCTCGATAAGGTTGAGGTTGACCGTGTTCAGCTGCGTATTCGGCGTGTTGCCCTTCTGATAGGAATTCGACACCGACATACGGATATTGTTGCGATCCGTGGCAGCAGAAAAAGATATATTGTTCTTGGTCAGAAAACCCGTCTGAAGAAAATGATTCAGGTTGTCCTTTCCGCGCGACACCCATGGCGTCGGCCTGATATGACTCTGGTGCGTCTGACCATCCTGAGACTTATAGGTATAGTACTGATTAGGATCATACGCGCCGTCGAACTGCGGCAACAACAGCCCGATATCCAGCCGGGGTCCCCATACGTCATAGTCCTCATCGTTCGTCCCGTCGACAGAGTTGCCATTGCTGTTGTAGTCGCCGAACGCATACTGCTGCTTCTCGCCGCCTCCATAGTCGTTCTGAACCCTGGGATTGGCAATGAACCCCCTGTTGATCTGATTGCTGGTATTGAACTCGACCTGAAAACCCTTCTTTGCGTTCTTCGCCGCACGCCTGGTCGTGATCAGGATCGCACCGTTGATACCACGACTGCCATATAGCGCCGCAGCGGTCGGACCCTTCAGCACAGTATAAGACTCGATATCGTCCGGGCTGATATTCCAGGTGTCGGAGTTGATAGGGATACCGTCCACGACAAAAAAGTTGAGGGGCGACCCACGCAGCAGCACGACGGGCGTAGCCAGCAGCTCCTGACTGATGCCCACGTTCAGACCCGCGACCTTACCAGCCAGCCCGTTCACCGGATTGGCCTCCCTCGCTTTCAGCAACTCAGAACCCTTCACTTCCTGGACGGAATAACCGACACGTTTGACTTCTTTTTTGATGCCAAGGGCAGTAACGACTACCTCATTGAGATTCTTCGGATCGGCCGCAACATAGACGCTGATATCGCCTGCGTTGACGGCAAATTCCTGGCGTACGATACCTACGCCGCTGACTACAAGCACATCCCCCTGGCTAGCCTTGATGGTAAAGCTGCCGTCAACAAGCGTCGACGTACCCGTCTTTGAACCTTTGATGGAAATAGTGGCTCCCGGAATAGCAGCAGAATCGGCCCTCGACAGGACACGACCTGTAACTGGTTTTTGCGCAAGGATGACCAGCGGGAATAGGAATAGCGCCAGCCACACGCCCACCGGGCGAATTGGTCTCTTACTCATAATACAGTGATGTTTTTAATTGGAAATTGAGCCTGAAATAATTTTGTCGAAATTATCCGGACAATATGACTGGAAGGTTAGGGGGGATTTAAGAAAATGTTAACTGTTTAGAAATACTAAACGAATGTTAAGTATTTGTAAATAGGGGTTAACCCCCTGAGCACGCTTGTCAGAACAGGTATATCACGAGTATAAGCGCCTCGCTTTCGCCGATATTCTTCAGCCTGTGGGGCGCCCGTCCGTCAAAGAACAGGGTGTCGCCCTCGTGGAGCGTAAAGACCTCTTTATCGATCTGGTACTCGATGTCTCCTTTTAAAATATACTTGCACTCGAATGCGTCGGTGCGGATCATCTGCTTGCGCACGGACTTCTTTTTGAGCTCGAGCAGTACGACGTCGGTCGCCTGTGAGGTTACCGTCCGCGTGAGAATACGCTTGTAGCTAAATCCTTTTACGGGCTCCTTACTGAACATCTTCTCCTGCCCCTTCCGGATGATCAGGATATGATTGTTGTTAAAGCTGTCCTGCATATCTTCGAAAAAACTGCGGAGATCCTCTTCGAGAGAATGGATAATATTGAACAATACTGGGAGAGAAGGAACAGTACGGTTATTCTCGATCTGAGAGATCAGGCCCTTGCTGACGCCCGCCAGGGTCGCCAGCTGTTCGAGAGTGATATTCTTTTGGGTTCGTTTGGCCTTTATCTTATCTCCGATGAGCAGGAGAAGTTCTTCGTTCATGGTGGTTAAACTATATCATAAAGATACACGCTCATTCAGATAAGCAGCCAATTCTCTGATATGATCCGTATTGATATAGTCGGCGTGCAATTCCATCAGCACCTTCCACGCCGCCGGCGTATCCGGCGCATCCCAAAACCGCACCGGCAGGTGCCGTTCGTGCGCGCCCCTGATGACCGCTTCGATCACCCGTTTATCCGCCTCGGGCAACTCCGTCTGACCACTCCAGCGCGTAAGACTGCGCAGGTCGTCGCTCATCATCACGATGCGGGACAACGCTTCCGGCGTATAGGTGCGGCCGGGAATGCCGTCGAACGCGATAAAGGAAGGATAAGAGGAGTACAGCTCAGGCGCAGGGCGGTTGCCGCTGATCACCCATTTTATATTAGGACACTGCTCGAGCGCAGGGTATTTGTCCAGCAGCGCTACCAGGGCGGCAAGCGCGGCGACAGAGTCGGCCTTTACGTCGATGAGCATCTGCAGCCTTCTGGTACTGTCGGCATAAGGATGCCCGTTGTTCTTCTCCAGACAGGACAGCAACGGCTTGATATAGTATTCCTCCAGAGTACGGCCGGCCCTGATCTCTTCCCTGTTATGCCCCACAAGGACCCGGCCCTCCTGCAGCCAGATATCGGCCTCGATCGACCCAAACCCGGCCTGCCAGGCCAGCCAGAACGGAATGGCCTGCTCATAGTCGTTATGAGAATGCGTATTTGCGACAGTATACCTCGCCTTCCCGGTCATCAGCCAGCCCGGAAAACTACCCCCGACGGCTACCCTCTCCGCTGCAGGCGCGGCAGAAGGCTGCGCCCTGAGCGAACTTACGGTCAGGCACAAACAGACTGCAATAAAGAGAGGTCCAGGCCGATTTTTCATGGGCGCAAAGGTAAAATATCCCTTCCGGCTAAAGCCAGAAACCCGTAAAGTTACAATTTCTTAACGTCTAGGTAAAATAACAGTAATATCTGATATAGAACTTTGGAAAACCACAGAAATGGAAAAGCGACCCGTAGATGTAGTAGTTTTATCAGACGTTCACCTGGGGACATATGGATGCCGGGCCAGGGAATTAGTCAACTACCTCAAAAGCATCACGCCTAACATACTCATTCTCAATGGAGACATCATCGACGGCTGGCAGTTTACCAAACGGTACTTCCCCGTTGCCCACATGATGGTCATAAAAGAGATAATCCAGTTCATCACCAACGGAACCCGGGTCTTCTATATCACCGGCAACCACGACGAGATGATGCGCCGCTACACGGACATCCAGATGGGGAATTTTACCCTGACCGACAAGCTGGTGCTCGAGATCGACAACAAGATGACCTGGATCTTCCACGGAGACGTTTTCGACAATACCACCAAAGGTAGCGCCAGGATCCTGGCGAAGCTGGGCAGCAGCGGATACAATCTCCTGATCCGTTTCAACAGATTTATTAACTTTATTCTAAAGTCCCTGGGCCGCGAAAGAGTATCTATCTCCAAAAAGGTCATGGCCGGCGTCAACGCCCTCAGCAAGGTCAACGAATTCGAGCTGATCGCCGCCGAACTCGCCATCGAAAAGAAATACGACTACGTCATTTGCGGACATATTCACCAACCCCAGAAGAAGATCGTAGAGACAAAGAATGGGAAGGTCACGTACCTGAACTCCGGAGACTGGGTGGAGCACCTTACCGCACTGGAATACCAGCAGAACGAATGGACCATCTTCGAATACGATGAAAAGGACTTCCCGGTAACCCAGACGATCGAGATGAAACCCAACGTGAACGTTATCACAGACGAGATAAATTTCTATATCAATTCACTCGCAGCTATCTAAGGATTATGAAGATTTTTTACGCAGTTCAGGCAACAGGCAACGGCCATATCAGCAGGGCAATGGAACTGATCCCTTACCTTGAACGGTATGGCAAAGTGGACATTTTCCTGAGCGGCGCGAACAACAGTCTTCAGCTGGATGCCTCCGTCAAATACCGGAGCAAGGGCCTGAGCCTCTTCTACACCAATAGCGGCGGACTCAACTACTGGGAAATAGGCCGCCAGATCGCCCCCCTCCGCATCTGGAGAGAGGTCCGCGACCTGCCGGTCGAAAAATACGACCTGGTGATCAACGACTTCGAAAGCATCACCGCCCTGGCCTGCGCCATCAAAAAAGTGCCTTCCGTCAACTTCGGTCATCAGGCCAGCTTTATTTCCCCCAAAGTGCCCCGCCCGGAGAAAAAAGACCAGATGGGCGAATGGATCCTCCGCCACTACGCCCGCGCCAGCCAATATATCGGCCTGCACTTCAAACAATACGACGACTTCATCCTCCCGCCCGTCATAAAAAAGGACATCCTCCAGGCCGAGCCGCAGGACAAAGGACACGTCACCGTTTACCTCTCCTCCTACAACGACTCGACCGTACGCCAACACCTCCAGCCACTGAAGGAATTTCGTTTTC
>Ga0207639_10002491_pt1 | contig 12339 bp, 6 predicted proteins | sample KBSCornC32_FD_184299 | JGI IMG/M metagenome (GOLD analysis project Ga0207639, IMG submission 184299) | Corn rhizosphere microbial communities from Kellogg Biological Station, Michigan, USA - KBS Corn C3-2 (SPAdes) (version 2) | ecosystem: Host-associated > Plants > Roots > Rhizosphere > Soil ...
ACACCAGAGTTTGGTGACGCCGGATCCAGACGCTCAGCCTTTGCAGCGCGCCCACCGGCCGCGCGCGAATCGGCTCTCCGTTCAACCACGCCGCCAGATCGCTCGCCAGTTCCGCTGCCGACGTGTAACGGCGCCTGACCGGCTTGCTCAGGCATTTCAACGCGACCGTCTCGAGGTCCACGGGAACGTTCGAATTCAATCGCTGCGGCGGAACCGGTTCCTGTTCGAGAACCTGCCGCAACGTCTCGACATGACTGGCGGCCTGAAACGGGGGCCGGCCGGTGAGCAGGCAATACAGTACGGCCCCCAGAGCATAGATATCGGTGGCTGGTCCGATCTCTCCCAGGGCTGGACACGCCTGCTCGGGAGACATGTACGGGGGCGTTCCCAGGATCTGGTCGCTGGCTGTGAGCTCGAGCGAACCGGCGACCAGCTTGGCCAGGCCGAAGTCAGTGACTTTGGGCCTTAATTCGCGATCCATCAGAATGTTGCCCGGCTTCAGATCGCGGTGAATGACACCCAGAGTGTGGGCGAATTGAACCGCCTCGGCGACCGTGCGAACGATGTCGGCGGCCTCGCGCGGTGGAAGCGGTCCTTCGGCCACGCGTTTCGCCAGGCTGCGCCCTTCGACGAAACCCATCGAAAAATAATGCTGTCCCTCGTGCTCGCCAATCTCGAAAATCGGGACGATTCCCGGATGATCCAGTTTCGCCGCGGCCTCGGCTTCGATATGAAATCGCTGCACGTCTTCCGGGCGGGCCAATGATCCGGCCAAAATCATTTTCACAGCCACGACCCGGTTGAGCTTCGACTGGCGTGCTTTGAAGACGACTCCCATTCCGCCGCGATCGATTTCTTCGAGCAGCTCGTAATCGCCGAAATAGCGGATTACTTGTCCTTGAGCGGGAACGTTTCCTTCCCGATACGTGACAGTCGGCTCTGAGGAGCTCTCCATCCGTTCGCCCGCCGCCTGCTGAAACTCGGCCTGATTGGCAAAGAACGATTTCAGCTCCTGCGCAATCGCGGCATGTTCTGCCAAGAATTTCTCGCGGTCCGGATTCTCCCCGCGCTCGACCGCCTGCAAATAGGCAGCGATCGCCTCGTTCACCCGATTCTCGCGGGAAGACGGCTCGTGCGGAGTCGAAGACATGCATCAGGCCTAAAAATGAGACGTGTGCCCCATCAGGATGGGCGCCAATTCAGTATACTGAAGTCCCGCGCCGAATCCCCATTCTGAATCAGCGTAATCGCCAATGGAATTGGGCGCGCATTCGAACGAGATTTTCAATGTGCCTCCTTGCCGCATCGGCCCGCCTTACCAGACCGCTTGAGAAGCCAGAAAACAAAGATAAGAATCGTCAGGAACCACCACGCAGTTCTACGTGCAGGACCACAATTATGAGCGGAAACCTGCCGCATTGTTCCATCGACCGGGCGTGACCGCCGAGATGACACGTCGGTTCTGCGACGACTTGGCCCACCTGCTTCCGCACGACACGGACGCGCAGGATCTCCTGCGAACTTCATGTGGGTGCTGACAGAGAGGTAGCTGAACTCGCCAGAGTTCAGACGGATGTCGGGAGTCTGAATTCTGGTGGTTATGAACCAGATTGAACCTTTCGATAAGAAATCAGTTTGCCGAATTGCTCAACTCGTCGCGCAACTGGCGCAAGCCCCGTTTGAGCAGTCCGGCAACGGCGGCCGGCGTGCGCTGCATGTGCGAGGCGATTTCGGCCAGCGTTTTTCCCTCCCAGTGCTGCAAGACGAGCGCTTCGCGCTGCGCCTCGGGTAGCCGCTCGAGGGCGGCGGCAAGTTGCAGCGCCCGCTCGGCCTTGTTCATCTTCAGGCTGGGCGACGAAACGTCCGCGGCAACCCAGTTCATGAGCCGAAGCGATGATTTCTCGAACGCCTGCTCGAGCGATTGTTCACGGTGCACGTCCCGCTTGCCCGCCTTGAGTTTGCGGACCTCGTCCTGAATATTGTGTGCCAGGATCCGCCGCAGAAAGGCCATCTGCTCGTCGGAGGGGAGCGCTCTCCAGCGTCCCTGCTCCTGATGAGCTTCGAGCAGCGTCTGCTGCACGATGCCGGACAAATCGACCTTGGCGTTCAGTCGTGGATCGACATTCATCCGGGCCAGGAACGCCAGATAGCGCCGATATTTTTCGAGAGATTCTCCGCTGACCGACGCCTTTTCGGGCATGCTCGGCCTCCTGTCAATTATCAACGATGCTGGCCGGAACCAGTCACAGATCGTCGAGCACTACGCGAAAACCGACAAGCACGTAGCGCGTTTCGGGCGAATTGTAGTTGCGGAACGACGACCGCATGTACAGCGGCCAACTGTGCCAGGAGCCGCCGCGGCGGACTCGCTCTTCCCCCCATTCGGGACCTTGCGGATCATCGACGGGCGATTTTGTGTAGTAATCTTCGCCGTACCAGTCGGAGCACCATTCCCAGACGTTGCCGTGCATGTCGAAGAGCCCCCAGCCGTTCGGTCGAAAGCTGCCGACCGGCGCCGTGAATTCGAAACCGTCGCTGCCCGCGACGGCGTATTTGCCCCATTGCGGAAACAGCTTGACGGTCACTGCGTCGTAGAGGGCGGCGACTTTTACGAGGGCCTCAGGGTCGTCGCCATTCGAAAAGCGCGTCGTCGTTCCGGCGCGACAGGCGTATTCCCATTCGGCTTCAGTGGGCAGGCGGTAGCTGCGTCCTTCGCGGCGACTTAGCCACTTGCAGAAGGCGACGGCGTCTCCCCAGGTGACATTGACGACCGGATGACTGTCGTCCTGTTTGAAGCCCGGATTTTGCCACGAGTACTCCGATTTGCGTCCCTCGAAGTAGGCGATCTTCGGGGAATAGCCCCAGCCGCCGGTGCCGTCGCGCTCGGACTCGACTTTGTAATCCGCATCGACGACGAACTGGCGGAAATGGCCAATCGTCACCTCGTGTGCTCCCATGTAGAACGGCCTCGTGATGTGCACCTTGTGCAACATCTCGTCGTTCAGCTTGCCGATTCGTTTGGGTTCATACGCGGGGAAAGCCGCCAAAAGGCTCTCTGCCGACTCGTGATTTCCCATCTGGAACTCGCCTGCAGGGATTTTCTCGAGCGTCATGCCGATCGAGTTTTTGATGAGATGGCGTCCCGGCCTGTCATGCGGCCATTCGTATTCAACTCTCAGACACTCGATGAGCTCCATCACGACTTTCGCCCGATTATCGGAGTTGGTCATGATCACGGCCCCCTGGCCGGTTTCCGGGAAGCCGATCATGAAGCACTTGTAGCCGGGGTTTGAACCGGCATGGCTGAACGACAACGTCCGGCCCTCGCCCTCCAGCTTGAAACCCAGCCCCCGGTCGTCGATCTGCCGCGTGAGCATGGCTTTGATCAATTCGGGCGCGAGGATTGCCCCATCGGCTTTCTGATACGCGCGCGACAAAGCCACGATGAATCGGGCCAGGTCGCTCGGGGTAGACCACAAGCCGGCGGCTGCCAGGACCGGCATGTTGTCCTCCCAGCGGATGGCGAAGGGCGTTCCATCGGTTGAGTGCGCGACGGCCGCGTCGGGTTCAAACTCCTTGGGTAACGGGTCGACAAATGTGCTGAGCGTCATGCCGGCCGGGCCCAGAACCAGTTCCTGCATGAGCTGGGGGAACAGCTCATCGGTGACGTCGATCAGCAACTGTTGAAGGACGCAGTATCCGCCTCCCGAATACTGGAATTTCGTGCCGGGCACAAACTCGACGCGGATGGGTGCCGTATTCGTCGGCGGCTTCCCGTCGAGAAACTCCAATAGCGTCGGTGGCCTTTCGGCCTTGAAGCCGACACCTCTGAGATTGAAGCCCGCACTGTGGCAGAGCACTTCGCGCAGTGTGGGTTGTTTCTTCCGCGTGAATTCATTCTCCGGGACTTTCCAGGAGATGAGTTTCGCATTCAACGGTTCATCGAGGACGAGCTTTCCGCGTTCGACGAGTCGCAGCGCGGCCAGGGCCGCGACCGGCTTACTGAGTGACGCCGCCTGGAACATGGTGCGCTCGGTCACCGGCTTGTCTTGTCCCGCGCATTGCACGCCGTAGCCGCGCGCCCACTCCAGTTTGCCTTTGTTCACCAGCGCGATTCCCAGTCCCGCGACTTTATCGCGGGCCATTCGGCGCAGGACTTCGTCCCTGGTCGCCTGGTCGTCTTTCGAAAGACGCAGAGGCTCTGGTTCAACGTCGGCCGATGATTTGATGTCATCAGCCTTGCCCGCCGGCTGAGCAGCGGCGAGCCAGGGATGCGCATAAACTGAGACCACCACCGCAACGAAGAAGAGAAATGGCGATCGACGACAATAGCGGCGAAGCATTCGGCCCTTTCGACGGTGAAATCAAATTCGATTGCATCATATCCTGAACTGCCGCACGGTGATAGATTCTGGTTGCGGATGGCGATAACTCGAAACCTGTCCAGAACAGCTCACGGGGAACGACGCGGGAAACAACGATGATTGCACGGTACGCTCTCTGGTCGCTGATCGTGTTGCAATTGCAGACTGTCGCCGCGGCCCAGCCCAACGCAGCGGAGCCGGCCGATACCGTGTTCCGCGGTGGAGGCGTCTTCACCGTCGACGCGACCCGGCGGTGGGCCGAAGCAGTCGCTGTCCGTGCCGGGCGGATTGTCTATGTCGGCACAGATGCCGGCCTCGTCCGCTGGATCGGACCGAAAACGCGATCGGTCGATCTCAAAGGCAAAATGCTGTTGCCCGGTTTTCACGATTCGCACGTCCATCTGGTGGGGGGCGGCATCGAGCTGGCCGAGTGCGACCTTAATGATTTGACGACGATTGAGCAGGTCCTCACAGCCGTGCGCGAGTACGCCAGGCGAGAACCGAACCAGAAATGGATTCGTGGCGGCGGGTGGCCTCTGACAATCAAAGGGGGCGAACCACACAAGTCGTTGCTGGACAAGATCGTGCCCGACAGGCCCGTGATTCTCGACGCGGCCGACGGACATTCGGCGTGGGTCAATTCACGGGCGCTGGAGATTGTGGGCATCAAGAAAGACACGCCCGATCCGCCCCGCGGCCGAATTGAGCGCGACTCGGCGACCGGAGAGCCGACGGGCATTCTCCGCGAAGCAGCGGTCCGTCTGGTGATCAGCAAGACTCCCCCCTATAGCGATGCCGAATTCGCCGATGGTCTCCGCCGCGGAATCAAGCTGGCCAATCGATTCGGCATCACGTCGGTGCAGGAGGCCCAGGTCGTCGAACAACATCTCAAGGCCTTCGCCGAGCTCGACAAGTCGGGCGAGCTGACGGTTCGCGCGGTCACGGCCATGCGATTCGACCCGACGAAAGATATGTCTCAGGTGCCGCAATTCGTCGAGTGGCGAAAAAGGTTTGCCGGCAGGCGGCTGCGCGCGACGGCGGTCAAGATTTTCGAGGACGGCGTCATTGAATCGCGCACCGCCGCCCTGCTGGCGCCCTATCTGGGCCCGGGCCGCGAAGAGCGGGGCTGGCTGAACGTCGAACCTGACGTGCTCAATCCGCTCGCCACCGAGCTCGACCGCCTGGGCTTTCAGATTCACATTCACGCGATCGGCGACCGCGCGATCCAGGCGTCGTTCGACGCGCTGGAGTTCGCCCGGACCCGAAACGGGAGTCGCGATTCGCGGCATCACATAGCCCACCTGGAGCTCTTCGACCCGGCCGACATCCCCCGATTTCGGCGGCTGGGTGTCGTGGCCAACTTTCAACCCTTGTGGGCCTGGGCAGATCCCTACATCGTTGACATGACAATTCCCATCCTCGGCCCTGAGCGATCGCGCTATTTGTACCCGCTGCACAGCGTCGCCAACACGGGGGCAGTGATCGCCTGTGGCAGCGATTGGTCGGTCTCGTCAATGAATCCTCTCGACGCGATCCAGATCGCCGTGACGCGCCGCGGCCTGACGGAAGGCCCTGGTCCCGCGTGGCTGCCCGAAGAGACCGTCGACCTGGCGCTGATGCTGGCCGGTTATACGATCAATGGGGCCTACGTGAACTTCGAGGAACACGAAACCGGTTCGATCGAAGTCGGCAAAGCGGCCGACCTGGTCGTCCTCGACCGGAACCTGTTCGATGTTCCGGCACACGAAATTCATTTAGCCAAGGTGCTGCTGACGCTGCTGGAAGGGAAAGAAGTGTATCGCGCGGAAGGATTTGTCGACGGCGCTCGCTCGCCGTAGGCGCCACGTAGGGTGGGCTTTAGCCCACGCGAAATCGCTCATGGAGAATCAACTCCTGCGAACATTGGAGGACTGGCGCATTTTGATCGAGGGAGCGAAGTTATACGCGTGGGCTAAAGCCCACCCTACTTGTTTTGGTCCTCGGCATCGACATTCGAAGGTTTCGGCCAAATTTCTTTCGCCGCTTCCGCTGCTTCTTCCAGTTTCTTGTAACCTGCCGCGGACTTGGTTTGGTCCCCTTCCCGCAGCGATTGCGCCAGCAACAGCAAACCCGCGCTCTTCAGGTCGATGTACTTCCGGGTCCGTTCCACGATCGGCAGGTCCTGCACGGGACACTCCTTGGCGGCTGCCAGAAACCGTTTCGTGCCTTTCTGCCAGACGGCCAGCACGTCACGATTAAACATGGCCTTCAGATCTGCCGCGTTCACGTCGCCGCGAGAATCTTGTCCATAAAGTATTGCGAGCGCCTGCATCGCCTCCGCATCGGCAACCATGAGTACTGCGAATTCCTTGTGAAAACTGGTTGCCACACGAGTCTGTTTGTCATGACCACGTAAACTTTGCGAGGCGACGAGACGTTGCGCGGCCTCGTTGCGCAAATGGGCGAGACCTTCAGCGACAAGATTGTTGTTCGCAATTGATTCACGCATCAGCTCCCAGGCCTCGCGCTTCAGTTCGACGTACTCGGCCAATGTCGTTCGCAGGCGATCTTGTTCAATTCCCTTTTGTCTGGGGACGCGTTTCAACTGGTCAGCCAGGTCGTCGTACATCGGCAGTATCGCCGTTCTGATTTCGGCACTTGTGGCCACCGCAGTTTGACTGCCCGATTCCTGCCGTTGCATGGATGCCGCGAAAGAAGCATCTGCTGCGGTATCCACCTTGCCGGCCTGAATCGAGAGCGCCACGATGTCCGCAGAGCGCGTCGACAGGAAATAAATCGCAACAACTCCGGCGACGGAGGCCGCAGCCGCCAACCCCAGATTGCGCGATATTCTTCGACCGGCGCCGAACAGCTGGTTCCCTCGTTGCACCAGGCCACACAAAAAACCTGCGACGAATCCTCCCAGATGGGCGGCGATGTCGATTCCGGGAATCGCCGACGCCAGCGCCGTACTGAGTACGACGAACATGATGGCATTTGTGCGATGCTCCCTGATGATCGCGGCAGGAATTGAGTGTTGGTGCACCGTGACCAGTCCCAACAACATGCCGAACACTCCACAGATCGCGCCAGTAGCTCCGGCACTGACAATGGCACCGTGCCACCAGACGCTGGCGACGCTGCCGAAGAACCCCGAAACGAGATACCCGATCGCGAAACCCACCGGTCCCAGCATGCGCTCGACGACCGGGCCGATGTCCCGCAGGATGTACATGTTCATCAGCAGGTGCAGCATGCCGAAATGCAGGAACAAGCTCGAAAACAGCCGCCACCATTGACCGTGGCACGTCAACGGGCCGAAATTCGCTCCCCATTGAACCATTAATTGGGGATCAGGCATGAAGAAACCGGCCCCCAACGCAGCCATCACTACAAACATGGCTACATTCGCCGCGATCAGAGCCGGCGTGACGATGACGCGCGGTGTCATCTGGTGCAGCGTGGCCTCGTAATCCGCGTACAGGTCGGCCGATTGAACCGGCATTCCCAGCGCGAGTCGCAACTGGTTGACCTGCTCCAGGGAAAACGTACCGCGGGCTGCCATTGCGTGGCAGCCATGTTTCCTGAAATTCCCGTGGAGCCAGGTTCGCAACTTGGCCGGCTCGACGGCGTGCAGCGAGGCAAAGGTTACAGTCATGCGGTTCGCGCGCAGGTCGATGTTGGCGACGTTGGCAGCCGGCGTCTTCAAAGTCAGATTGGAGAATAAGCGCAGTGAAAATCCTCCCCGCTCCAAAATCACGCGCGGGGGCCGCCTGAAGGCCCTGATGCGTGCCGCAAAGTTCAAGATCAGCAGAAAAATCAAGGCGAGCGGCAAATACTTCGAATCGAAGGCGATTACCCAAGGCGCGATGACATAGTAGATGATCACGGCAAATAGAACCGGCCCCAGTAACTCCATGACGTTCGGCCGGCGTCCCGTGACGACGACGTCGGCAAACCGCCGTTCCATCGAAGATTCGCCGGTGCAATCGTGGTCGCCGTGATCTGGTGAAGTGCCTCGCATGGTTCCATTCTATCCGGTCGCTCACTCCCGGCTACTCGTGACTTTACCACCTGTACCGGTCATGACGTGCGCAGGCGTCGCGCCAAACAATGTGATTATTTTGTGAAGGCCCCCTGCGCCGGCTGCTCCGATCGTGCGCTGAAAATGCGCAACTGATTGCCACATCGAATGTTAATGGGGCTCGGAGAGGGCTTTCAATGCGCGACCGGCACAGTTGGACTTGACGGAACTCCTATGGCGCCACGGTTGTTCGTGCCAAAGAGCCTAAAGTCCGCACCATCGGCGGTTCGAAAAAATACATTAGACGGTTGAAGCTGGAATAAAAAAAAGAATGCATCCACGCCATGCGAACGGTGCATTCGAGATTGGCAGCTTCAATTGTCGGAAGGGGGGATAGAAGCCATTTCAAAGGACATTCCACACATTGAGTGCGGGGTAGTCGTTGCTCGGGCAATTCGTCCCTCCCTCCGGCGCCGTTTCGACGCCGCTTACCCGGTCTCGCTCACGCGGGCCGCGGCAGGAGGCGTAGTCCACGGCGTTCTGAAGGAATTCCGAACGTAGTCCGTCTACCCGCACGATCCCCGCCAATGTATGGCGACAGACCGCTGAGGCGACAAAACCAACAGCCGTCTTTCGAAACCCGAGAATCGCTTCGACCCAAAACCACGGTGGTTCGCCAAGAGGACCACTAGGCATGGAATGCCGACCAACGTGGTAGAAGCGTTTCTCCAGAGGGCCCGCATCCCTCTGCCCTGTTTGACAGAATAGTCTGGAGAGCCCGCCATGAAAACGATCTTTACTACTGGACAGGTAGCTAAGATCTGTAAAGTAGCCCCCCGCACAGTCAGCAAATGGTTTGACTCAGGCCGTCTGCGCGGATATCGCATTCCCGGTTCTCAGGACCGCCGCATTCCCCGCGAACATCTCATCCGGTTCCTCAAAGAACACGGCATGCCGCTGGGCGAACTCGAAGACGAAGCGGTTGGAAAAATCCTGATCGTCGGGGCCGAGACCAGCATCCGCAATGGTCTCAAAGATCAGATGGGCAACGACACGTTCAAGCTCGATTTCGCGAACAGCGGATTCGAAGCCGGCATTCAAGCCGAGTCGCTGCATCCCGATTGTGTCGTCATCGACTTCATGATGGGCCGTAACGAAGCCGTCATGATCGCCCAGAACCTCCGCCGCAACGCGGAATACGTCGAGACCGTTCTGGTCGGCCTGTTGAGCGATGAAGACAACTCGAGCGGATTTGACCGCTCGGTATTCAACGAGACGTTCCGCAAGCCCTTCGATGTGGCGCTTCTCGGTGAACGGATTCGTACCCTCGTCGGACGTCGCAAGCAACTTGCCTAGCGCCTTCCCGGCCGGTGAATTTCGCCGGCCGCATCGTTCGGATTTCTTCGCTGCCACGGACACGGCTCTGGAAAAACCCGGCAGGCGCATGACGCGCCTCGCCATAACCCGGTCATGATGATCGCAAGGCCCGTTTTCTATTGAAAACGGGCCTTTTTCATTGTCATTCAACCAGCGTCGAAATGTGCGGCTCGCGATCGACCAGGGGCAACACCTGCGGAGCGTAGATCTCGGTAAAGGCCTTCGCCTGGCGGTGGGTTTCCCAGTCGGATTTCTGGTTCCAGCACTCAACCAGCAGATACCGCCGCGCGTCGGCCTGTGAGTGGTACACCTCGAAGCGCACGCAGCCGGGCTCGGCGCGGGTCAACGGTACCTGGCTGGCTAGCAGTTTGCCGACCTTCTCGACATTGGCGGGGTCTTTCACCGTAATCCAGACATTGAGGTAAAACATGATTGTTCCTGTTTTGCGGTAATCGTCGCTGAATCAGTGGGCTACACCGGGACTGCGACAAGCTGGCAGCTTGTCGCGACGCTAATCGAATCCGTACTTCTTCAAACGGCTGAAAAAAGTGCTGCGGGGTATGCCCAACAGCCGCGCGGCCTCGGCCTTGTTTCCTCCGGTCTTGGCCAGGGCCTCGGCCAGCGCCAGGCGTTCCGGCGGAAACTCGGACGAAGACTTCTTGCCGGGCAAGCTGACCGTGGAACTACCCGCGGAGCTGCCAGTTGTACCAGCGGCCGTGCTGCCGGTAGCGGTCTTGACCGGCATGTGCTCCGCCGATCGGGATTTGCCTGACCCATCCGAACTGGATCCAGCCGCAGTTGCCGGCGCTGGAGTATACCGTGACGAAGCTAGGGGCCCCGGGCCTGCTGGTCCGACGGACAAGGGCCCAACGCCCAAAGGGCCACCGGCCAAAGTCTTGGTCTCAACGACCCGAATGGGACGCCCGGCGGAATCCACGATTTCTGCCGGCAGGTCATGGAGCGTGATTTCCTGGCCCTCTGACATGACGACCGACCGCTCGATGGCATTCTCGAGCTCGCGGATGTTGCCCGGCCACGAATAGCGCTTGAGCGCATCGATGGCCGACTCTGCCAGGTGCGTAATGCGCTTGCCCGCGCGCTCTGCGGCCCGGTTGAGAAAGTACAGCGCCAGCTCGATGATGTCGTCGGCCCGATCGCGTAGCGGGGGCAACAGGATGCTGATGACGTTCAAACGATAGAACAGATCTTCACGGAACTTGCCCTCCAGAATCAGCTTCTCGAGGTTCTGATGCGTGGCCGCAATCAGCCGCACGTCGACCTGAACGGTGCGCGTCCCTCCCACCGGTTCGAATTCACGTTCCTGCAGGACCCGCAAGAGCTTGATTTGCGTGTCGAGAGAAATGTCGCCGATTTCATCGAGAAACAGCGTCCCGCCACTGGCCATCTCGAAACGGCCGACCTTGTCGCGATGCGCGCCGGTAAACGAGCCTTTGACGTGGCCGAACAGCTCGCTTTCCAGAAGCCCCGCCGACAATGCGCCGCAATGCACTCCCACCATCGGTCCATTGCGACGGGCGCTGTTGTCGTGCAGCGCCGCCGCTAGAAGCTCCTTGCCTGTTCCGCTTTCTCCACGGATCAGCACCGACGATTGGCTGCTCGAAACTTTGCGCACCGTATCGAGAACGCGGACGATGGCCGGGCTGCTCCCCTTGATGAGCTCGCGACGGAAGGCCGTGGCCTCCGCCGGCGGCTCGACCTGCTGGCGCGACGTGATTTCGGCTTGCAGCATGGAAATCAGCCGCTGCTGATCGGTGATCTTCTCGACCTTGAGCTGCAATTCTTCGTTAAGCCGCGCCGCTGCCTCGTGGACGCGGGCCGACTGCAGCGCCACGCTCGTAATCTGCCCCAGAGAGGTGAGCAGCGCCAGGTCTTCGGCCGTATAGCTGCCGCCGCTGCGCTTGGCGCCCAGAAACAGCGCCCCCGCCAGTTGGCCTTCCACTTCGAGGGCATGCACCAGCTCGACGTCGAGGCTTTGCAACAATAGTTGTGACGGCGATTGTTCTGTCTCCGAATCCAGTCGCTGCACGTTGGCGTCTTCCTGCAGCACTCCCAGCAGCTCGGCGTCTGTCGAGAAGGCGAACGGCAGCCGCTCAATTCCGTCAGAGGCAATCAACTGAAACATGCCCGTGCTCGGCTCGCGCAGGAACAATGCCGCTCGATCGACTCCCAACAGGTCGCGGCACGAAGCCAGCATCCGCTGGGCCAGGGCGTTCGCGTCGCCCATGCTTCCCGCGGCGTTGTTCATCCGCTGCAGCGCCTTGTCGAGCTGAAATTTTTCCCGGAAGAATTTGCGGTCAATCAATCGTTGCAGGTGATCGCGGCACCAGTTCAGCAGCAACACGGCCAGCACGACCAGGGCCATCATCACCGGAACATGCCGCGCAGCCTGGGCGGGTTGATACATCGACGCCAGGCTGCCTGCCGCAATCGCCAGACTGAATCCGAACGTGACGGCCAGGTTGAGAATGTAATAGACCATGCCGCGCGACAGGATTTCATCAACCAGCATCAGCTTGTGCCGCAGGATTCCGACGGCATAGGCCAGCATGAACAGCGCGCTGGCCACAAACATGG
>Ga0207639_10002493_pt1 | contig 12337 bp, 9 predicted proteins | sample KBSCornC32_FD_184299 | JGI IMG/M metagenome (GOLD analysis project Ga0207639, IMG submission 184299) | Corn rhizosphere microbial communities from Kellogg Biological Station, Michigan, USA - KBS Corn C3-2 (SPAdes) (version 2) | ecosystem: Host-associated > Plants > Roots > Rhizosphere > Soil ...
GAGGGTGATGATGAGGAACAGCGCTTGCATCAGCGGGTAGTCGAGCGCCGTCACCGCCTGCATGAGCAGGAACCCCAGGCCCGGATAGGTGAAGACGATCTCGGTCAGGATCTGACCCGAGAAGACTCCGCCCAGCGCCGCACCCAGCGCCGTGACATTGGGAAGGAGAGCGTTTCGCACTGCCTGGAGCAGCACCCGCCGCGGCGGCAACCCCTTGGCTTCGGCGAGCGTCAGGTGGTCCTCGCCCAACACCGCGATCATCGCGTTGCGCATGTTGAGCGTCCACTGCCCGAGCGAAACGAGGACGATGGTGCCGGCCGGGAGAATGAGATGCCAGGCAATGTCGGCAAGGCCGCCGAGCGAAAAGTCGGGTGTGCCCACCGCCGCATAGGCGCGCCCGAGCGGAAACCATTTCAGCTGGAAGGCGAGGAGGTAGAACAGCAGCAAGGCAAGAAAGAAGTAGGGGAATGAGCTCAGGAACACGAGCGTCGGCGGTACGATGCGGTCGATGAGGCCGCCGCGCCGCCAGGCCGCCACTGCACCGAGCCCGCACCCGATGAGAAAGCTCAGCGTCACCGCCGTGAGCCCGAGCAGGATCGACCAGCCGATCGACTGGCTCACGAGCTCGGTAACCGGCGCCGGGAACTGCGACAGCGAGATGCCAAAATCTCCGTGCGCCAGGTTGCCGAGATACTCGAAATACTGGGTGACCAGCGGCTCGTCCGACAGTCCATAGGCGACGCGGAGGCTATGCAGCGCGTTGGCATCGAGCGTCCCGCCATAGGTCGCAAAGATCGCCTGGGCGGGGTCGCCCGGCGTCAGGCGTGGCAGGAAGAAGTTCACCGTGATGGCGACGAGCGCCGCCAGCACGTAGAACCCCAGTCGCTTGAGGATGTAGCGCATGAATAGCCTCCGCGCCGGCCGTTACTTGGCGACGGGCTTGAGGTGCGGGAACACCAGAAGCGGCGTGTTCGCCATCTGGAGGCTCAGCGGCGCGTACGGGTCCTTCTCGCTCGGGAAGCCGGTGAAGCGCATCGTGTTGTAGAGGCCCCAATCCGGCTGCTCGTAGAGGGGGATGACCGGGGCATCGGCCGAGAACATCGTCTCGAGCTGGGAGGCGATCGTCTTCTGCTCGGCCTGGTCGGTGCTCGCCGCGAACTTGTCGAGCAGCGGGTCGGCCGCCTTGTCGGCAAAGCGCTGGACGTTGTTGGCCGAGGACTGGCCCACCGGCACGACCGTCGCCGAGCTCATATTGTTGCGGTAGAACTCGAAGGGGGTTGCCGTCGGCTGCGCCGAACCGAGCGCCATCTGGAACGAGCCGTTGAAGGTCGAATTGGTCCAGTTCTCGACCGTGGTGACCTTCACCTCGACGTTGATGCCGATGTCCTTGAGGTTTTCCGAGATCGTCTGGCAGTCCGAGATCCAATCGTTCCAGCCGTTCGGCACGATGATCGAATAGCTGAGCGGCTTGCCGTCCTTGCCGACGCGGATGCCATCGGACCCGGCCTTGTAGCCGGCGTCATCCAGCATCTTCTTGGCGGTATCGGGATCGTCGCCGATCCAGGAGCTGCCGGCATCGACGACCTTCTGGTCGATCCAGTCCTTGAACGGCGTAACCGCGAGGCCGGTGGCATTGGCGGGCACGCTCTTGCCCCAGACGGCGGTGTTGATCATCCGCTGGCGGTCGAGGGCGAGGCTCATCGCCTTGCGGACTTTGACGTCGCCGAGGGTGGGGTCGGTGGTGTTGACGACGAACTGCACGACCGACGAGCGCGGCCACCAGTAGCCGAAGTGGGCCGGGTCGCGCGCGACGAAGGTGGTGTCGGGGTCAGGCACTAGCCCACCCCAGTCGATCTGCCCGGAAAGTACCGCAGCGCTGATCTGGTCGTTGCCCGAGAATGCCTGGACGTTGATGCCTTTGATGGCGATCGGCTGCCAGTAATTTGGGTTGTTGGTGACCTGATATTGCTGCGGCCCGAAATTGGCGATGGTGGTGAAGGGACCGGTCGCGACCGGTGCGTCATTGGCAAACGTCACCGGGTCCTTGACGTCCTTCCAGACGTGCTCGGGCACGATGAACTGGCTGACGATCGAAAAAAGCCCGGGCGTATAGACCTTCGAGAAGGTGAACTTGACGGTCTTGTCACCATCGGCCGCGACCGACTTGAGATAGTCCTTGAAGGCGCCGCTCGCCGGGCCGATCAGCCCGTCATGGTCCTTCATCAGGTTGAAGGTGAAGGCGACGTCGGCGGCGGTCAGCGGCTGCCCATCCGACCACTTCACGCCATCGCGCAACGTCACGTCGAGCTCGGTCGCATCGGCGGACCATTTGTAGTCGGTCGCGAGCCACGGCTCGAGTTTGCCCGTGGCAAAGTTCTGGATCATCAGCGGTTCGTACATCGTCCGGTTGGTGACCCAGCGCGACGTCGGCGAGAACGGGTTGAAGGTTTTGGTGAAGGTGCGGCTGTTTTCCGCAACGACGCTCACAAGTTGATCGGCGGGGATGGCATCGGCGAAGGCCGGCAACGTCGCCACGGCGCCGATCGCCAACAAACTCACGGCGAGCGCAGGGCCGGCCGCTCGGTGTGCGGCCCATTTCGCGAAACTGGTCAGGAGTCCCCCTGCGGGACTCCTCTCTGCCGATAAGCTCTGCATAATGACCTCCGGGGAAGGGGTTGATTCAGCGTTCAGTCCAGTCTCCATTCACGGGAGGCCGCGTGCGGCGCTGCCTCCCGTGAACACTCGCTCGCGCGTGTGCTCGAGCGCGAGTTCGATGGCCCCGGCGCGCACGGCGTAGTCGCCGACCGCGCTGGGTACGATTTGTGGAATGGCGATGGGCAACGCCGAGAGCGTTGCGATGACGCGCTGGGCGAGCGCGCGCCCGCCGGCGACGCCGATGTCGCCAGCCAGCACAACCATTTCGGGATCGAGGATGCCGATGGCGCCGGCCAGGGCCGCGGACACCCGATAGGCAAGGTCGTCGATGACCTTACCCTGGCGGCGCAGATCGTGCGCGGCCACCTGGATTTCGGCAGCAACATCCTCACCGGGCAGGCCATTGGCGCGAAGCAACTCGGCGATCGCGTCCGGTGACAGCAGCTCTTCGACCGTCGCGGGGCGAACGAGGTCGACCGGCCGATCCGGGACCAGGGCACCACCAAGTTCACCGGCGCTTCCCGTCGAGCCGCGCACCAGCCGGCCATCGAGCATCAGGCCGCCGCCAACACCTTCGCCGATCCAGAACAGGATGACGGAATTGACGCCCTTGGCGGCGCCGCGCGCGCCTTCTTCGATCGTCACGAGGTTCACGTCGTTCTCGATGAGAACGTGGCGATGCCCAAGCGCGTCCCGCAGCGCCGCCGAAATATCAAAACCTTCCCAGTCCGGCACTTGCCGGCCTTTGCGCAGGTGACCCGTCTCGGTATCGACAATGCCGGGGAGGCCGACGACGACCTGATCGAGGCGGGTGATCGGAAGCCCGACATTGCCCGAGGCGTGGCGCAGCAATTCGAGCAGAACCGGTCCGACCGGATCGCGGCTCGAGGCACTCCGTTGTTCGGCCAGCGTGGTGACGATCCGCCCGCTGATGTCGGCGATGGCAATGTCGAGGGCATGCGAGGTCACGCTCACCCCGGCGACATAGCTGGACGACGGCTCCAATGCCCAAAGGCCGGCCTTCGGCCCGTACGTTCCCGCCTTCTGCCCGTCGCGGCGGATGAGTTGGGATGTCTCGAGCCGCCGCAGCAGCTCCGACATCGCCGGCTTGGACAGCCCGGTGAACGCTTCGAGCTCCATCCGGGTCAGCGGGCCTTCACCAAGCAGGCGCTCGAGTACCGCTTTCTCGTTGAGATTGCGGAGGAGGCGAGGGCTGCCGGCAAGGACGCGAACGTTCATCTGAAACAGACTGGTAAGTTTCCTTACAGTCTAACGTGCAACTGTCCGCCGATGCTGTCAAGGCCGTTTGCTGTCGGGGTCTCAGACCGTCAGCCGGGCCATCATTTGGGAATAATCGCGGGCGTAGTCGCCGGCGGCCAGCGACTGCTCAAGCACCCCGATTGCCGCACGCCGGAGGTGCGGGACCAGCTCCTGAAGCGCTTCGTCTTCGGCCCAGAAGGAAGGTGCAGCAACGGTGCCTTCTGCCGAGGTCCACCCGTCCCAGCCGTTCAGCTTTCGCAGTATGGCGTCGATACCGTCGTGGGTCGCGCCTGGTTGCGAAGGCCGCAGCAGCGCGATGACGCAGTTGATGAGCGCGTCGGGCTCGGCTGGTGAATCGAATGCATGGAGCGCGGCGCCGAGCCACCCCAGCGAGGCCTTCAATCGCTTCCCCGTCTCAGCGTCCGCGTGAACGCGAAACAACTCGTCCTCGACCGCAAAAAACCCGGTCGCCCTGAGCTGCGGTTCAATGGCGATCAGATCGATCGGTGGAAGGTCGGCGACGGGAGCCAGCCGTTCGCCCCACATCGAATAGCTGTCGGCTCCGATCGAGGGCACCAAGCTGCAGGACACGGCGAGGAAGCCATAAGCTTCGAGGAGAATCCGACGAGCCGCGTACGTCGACGCATGGCCGTCCGGAAAATGGACCACCGCGCGAGCCGCTGCGGCCGTCGTTCCTGACAGGGCCGGCGAACTCTCGCGGGGAGCGTCCGAATCGGGCGGAAATTCGCATGTGCCAACATGCAGACGCCGCATGTGCTGAGGCAATGTGGTTACCACGAGACCGGGGGCAGCGAGACTGACTGTTGAATTCACCGCGGGCGCTCTTCATCGTCGACCAAAACAGAACCATCTAAGCCGAGCCGGCTTCGGGCCGAAAGCTGGCAGAGGGCTGACAAGATGATGCCGGTTGCTCGCCACGCCGGCCCGCCAACCGGAAACGCCCCGGATCACGCCTCTCGGCACCCGCCCCAATGGCATTCTGATACCGAACGCCAGTTCGCTATGGACGCGAGACCTCGTGCGCCTCGGCTGGCGCGCTGGATTTTGCGCCCTATATCGCCTAGAGACGATGCGTAAGAGGCGAACCATCACATGCCCAGAACCGATCTTGCACGGCGCGTCTACAACCATACCTGGAAGCTCGATCCGATCATTCGTAGCCTCCTCGATACGGATTTCTATAAGCTGTTGATGTTGCAGATGATCTGGGGGCTTTACCCCGAGGTCAAGGCAACCTTCTCGCTGATCAACCGGCACCATTCGGTGCGCCTCGCCGACGACATCGACGAGGGCGAGCTCCGGGCGCAGCTCGACCACGCGCGCACCATCCGGATGACCAAGAAGGAGATGATCTGGCTCGCCGGCAACAGCTTTGCCGGGCGCCTCCAGATCTTCGAGCCGGAGTTTCTGGCCTGGCTCGGCAAGTTCCAGCTGCCCGAATACGAGCTGCGCAAGGTGGATGGGCAGTTCGACCTCCATTTCCACGGGCCCTGGATGGAAACCACGATGTGGGAGATTCCGGCGCTCGCCATCATCAACGAGCTCCGTTCCCGCGCCGCAATGAAGGGGCTCGGCCCGTTCGCGCTCGACGTGCTCTATGCCCGCGCCAAGGCCAAGATGTGGAGCAAGGTGGAGCAGCTGAAGCGCCTGCCGGACCTCCGCATTTCCGATTTTGGCACCCGCCGCCGCCACAGCTTCCTCTGGCAGCGCTGGTGCGTCGAGGCGCTCAAGGAAGGTATCGGCGACAACTTTACCGGTACCTCTAACGTGCTGCTTGCGATGGACAACGACCTCGAGGCGGTGGGCACCAACGCCCACGAGCTGCCGATGGTGCTGGCGGCGCTGGCCCGCAACGAGAAGGAGCTGCGCGCCGCGCCCTATCGGGTGCTCGAGGATTGGAAATCCTACTATGGCGGCAACCTGCTGATCGTGCTGCCGGATGCCTTCGGCACGGCGGCGTTCCTCCGCGACGCGCCCGACTGGGTTGCCGACTGGACGGGCTTTCGCCCCGACAGCGCCCCGGCCATCGAAGGCGGCGAGGCCATCGTCAGTTGGTGGAAGGAGAGGGGCCGCGATCCGCGCCAAAAACTCCTCATCTTCTCCGATGGGCTCGACGTCGATTCGATCGAGGAGGCCTACCACCACTTCCACGGCCGCGTGCGCATGGCGTTCGGTTGGGGCACCAACCTCACCAACGATTTCGAGGGCTGTGCGCCGGTCGAGATCCCGGAACTGTCGCCGATCTCGCTCGTCGTGAAAGTCACCGAGGCCAATGGCCGGCCGGCCGTAAAACTTTCCGACAATCCCGAGAAGGCGACCGGCGATCCCAAGGAGATCGCCCGCTACCTTAAGATTTTCGGCAGCGAAGGCATGGTCGAGCATCCGGTGCTCGTCTAGCCAGCCGGCAGTGGCCGAGCCGCCACGAACTTGCTACTGATCGGCGGCCTCCTGGCCGCCGGTATCCTCGCTGCCGCCCCTCCCGAGAAAAGCAATGTCCTTGCCGCCCGTTTCTGCCGCCGCGCCATTTCGCCTGGCCCTGGCCGGCCTCACGCATGATCATGTGCAGGGGTTTCACCGCTCCCCGCGCCGGCACATCGACCTCGTCGGCATCGCCGAGCCCAACGCGGCCCTCCGCGCAAAATTCGGGGCCGAGCACGCCATTCCGCTCGAGACGATGTTCGACAATCTGCCCGCCATGCTGGATGCGGCAAACCCCGAAGCGGTCTGCGCGTTCGGCTCGATCTTCGAGCATCTCGCGGTGGTCGAAGCCTGCGCTCCGCGCGGCATTCACGTGATGGTGGAAAAGCCGCTGGCCGTCAGCCCCGCCCACGCCGCGCGCATGGCGGAACTGGCCCGGCAACATGGCATCCACCTCATCACCAACTACGAGACCACCTGGTATGCCTCGAACCACGACGTCATAGCGCGCGCCGGGGCAGGGGACATTGGCGCCGTGCTCAAGGTTGTCATCCACGATGGCCACCGCGGCCCCCGCGAAATCGGCTGCAGCGAGGAGTTTCTCGCCTGGCTGACCGATCCGGTGGCGAACGGGGCAGGCGCGCTCGTCGATTTCGGCTGCTATGGTGCCAACCTGATGACCCGCCTCATGCAGGGCGCCCGGCCGCTCTCGGTGATAGCGGTGGCCCAGCAGTTCAAGCCCGCGATCTACCCCAAGGTCGATGACGAGGCGACGATCGTGCTCCGCTACGAGCGCGCCGTGGCCATCATCCAGGCCTCCTGGAACTGGGCGGTCAGCCGCAAGGACATGGAGGTCTACGGCGAGACCGGCTACCTCGTCGCCGCGGAGGCAACCACCGTCCGCGAGCGTCATAGCGACGATGCGCCGGAAACCGTGACGCAATTGGCGCCGCTCGCCGCGCCAAACGACGATCCGTTCGAGCAGCTGGCGGCGCTGGTGCGCGGCGAGATCACGCTCTCGCGCGACGACCTGGGCGAGCTCGAAAACAACCTGCTCGTGGTCGATATCCTCGATGCCGCGCGGCGCTCGGCCGCCTCGGGTACGGCAGTCAGCCTATAGGAGAAGCATATGGCAACGGCTCTGGTGACCGGCGCGTCGCGCGGTTTTGGCGCGGTGATTTCTAAAAAGCTCGCGGCTGACGGCTACGCGGTTGCGGTCAACTACGCCCACGATGACGCGGGCGCCGCGAAAACCGTCGACGCTATCAAGGCGGCCGGCGGGAAGGCCAAGGCGTTCCAGTTCGACGTGACGGATGAGGCCGCGGTGAAAGCCGGCATGGCGCGGATCGTTGCCGAGCTCGGGCCGATCGACGTCGTCGTCAACAACGCCATCGGCAGCCATGCCCCGCGTCCTATCGAGGAGCAGGGCTGGGACTATCACCTGCGGCAGCTCGAGTTCTGCGTGAAGGCGCCGCTCCAGGTACTGCAGGCCGTGCTCGCCGATTGGAAGGCGCGCCGCACCGGCGTCGTCATCAACATCGGCAGCGAGGTGACCAATATCGGCAACCCGGAATTCTCGCACTATGTCGGCGCCAAGTCCGCGATGGCCGGATTGACGCGGTCGTGGGCCCGGGAGCTTGGCCCGTTCGGCATTCGCGTCAACCTGATCGAACCGGGTTTTATCCTCGTCGAGCGGCACGCCAACGACTCGCCCGAGGGCATCGAGAAATACCGCAAGGATGTGCCGCTCGGTCACATGGGCGCCCCCGACGATATCGCCGAAATGGTGTCGTTCCTCGCTTCGGCGCGCTCGAAATTCATCACCGGCCAGACTTACGCGGTGAACGGCGGCCGCACGCTCGCCTGAGGCGGCTGGTAGGACGCGAGACACGCCCCTCCACGCATCAGACCTAAGGCTAACCCCATAAAATTGCTGCAACGCTCCCCGCTCGTGCGCGTTCGAGGGACACATGCCGAGGCGCTGAGGGAGGCGCCATCGGCGTTGCCTGGAACGCACCAATATCGGGAGTTGCAACTATGATTGCCAAGCTACTGGCCACGACCGCCGTGGTCCTCGCCCTCGGCACCGGCGCCTATGCGGCCAATACCAACACCGACGCCAATGCGCCGGCTGCGAGCGCTACAACGGCTGCGCCGGGTGTCGCCTACACGGTGGCCTCGACGGACGCGATCGCGAGCAAGATCATCGGCGCCAAGGTCTATGACAATACCGGGCAGAATGCCCAGGAGATCGGCACCATCAAGGACCTGGTGCTCGATCAGGCGGGCAAGATCACCGCGGCGGTGATCGGCGTCGGCGGCTTCCTCGGCGTCGGCGAAAAGAATGTTGCCATCGACTATGCGCAGATCAAATGGCAGCCGGCCGCAAACGGCGGCGGCACCGTGCCGGTGCTGAGCACCACGAAGGAAGCGCTGAACGCCGCGCCGGCCTTCCAGTATCCGGACACCGCCAACAACCAGGCCGCCAACAACGCGACCGTCCAGAACAACAACAGCGCGGCCACCACTACGACGGCCATGGCTCCGGCCAATAACGCCGCCAAGGACAACTCGAGCCTGACCTCGAACTCGGGTGCGGCGACAGCCACGAATGCGAACGCCGAGGTCGACCCATCGACCCTCAAGGCGGTCGACGTTGCCTCGATGAAGTCGGACGACCTCAAGGGCATCGATGTGATCAACTCGACGGGCGAAAAGCTCGGCTCGATCAATGACTTCGTGCTGACCAAGGATGGCAAGACGGTCGACGCCGTGATCGTCGATTTCGGCGGGTTCCTCGGCATCGGCACCAAGCAGGTGGCGCTCGGCTACGACCACCTCAAGTTCATGACCGACCAGAACAACAAGCGCTATCTCGAGGTCGACCTGACCAAGGACCAGCTCGACAAGCAGCAGGCCTACAACAAGGACACCTACGCCACCGATCGCGACCAGCAGCGCATGACGGTCAACTCGTAAGCACTGCTTCTCTTCGCATCTGCAGGGGTTGCCGGCTCGCGGCCGGCAGCCCCTTTTTTTAGAGCTCACCCGCAATGTAGCGCGGGAACCAGCCTTCATGCGCGGCCCGAAGCTCGGCGACCGGGATGGCCCGCGCCTCACCCAGCCGCAGCGTTTCGCCCCCGCTGTTGCCGATCGTCGGCGCGACGATGCCGAGGCGTTCTGCTTCGACGAGAATGACGTCCGCGTGCTCGGCGCGCAGCGTGACCAGATAGCGACCCTGGTCTTCGCCAAAAAACGCCGGAACCGGATCGGCATCGCTCGGCGGACTGACGCTGGCGCCGATGCCGGAGGCCATGGCCATCTCGGCGAGCCCGACCGCGAGGCCGCCATCCGACAGGTCGTGTACCGCCGTCGCGAGGCCGGTGCGGATCAGCTTCCGGACGAAATCGCCGACCTTGCGCTCGTGCTCGAGATCGACGGGCGGCGGCGGGCCATCGCGGCGCTGGTGGAGGTCGCGGAGATAGATCGACTGGCCGAGATGCGTGCCCCAATTGCGGGGCGCGCCGACGAGAAGAATTGGCTCGCCCGCGGCAGCAAATCCGGCGCGCGCCATTTTCGACCAGTCCGGGATCAGCCCCACGCCGCCAATGGTCGGCGTCGGCAGGATGCCCTGTCCGTTGGTTTCGTTGTAGAGCGAGACGTTCCCTGAAACGATCGGGAAGCCGAGCGCCCGGCAGGCATCGCCGATGCCGCGCACCGCCTCGACCAGCTGCCCCATGATTTCCGGCTTTTCCGGATTGCCGAAATTGAGGTTGTCGGTCGCCGCGAGCGGATCGGCGCCGGTCGCGGTGAGGTTGCGCCACGCTTCGGCAACCGCCTGCTTGCCGCCCTCGTAGGGGTCGGCCTCGCAGTAGCGCGGCGTCACGTCCGAGGTGAAAGCCAGCGCCTTGTGCGGGTGTCCGTCGACGCGGATCACGCCGGCATCGCCACCGGGCCGCTGCAGCGTGTTGCCGCCGATCAGTGTGTCATACTGCTCGAACACCCAGCGGCGGGATGAGCCATGATGCCCGCCGATCAGCGCCAGCAGCGCGTCGGCGACATCCATCTGCGGCACATCGTTTGTCGCGATCGGGGCAGGGCGCGGCGGCTTGACCCATGGCCGGTCGTATTCGGGCGCCTGGTCGCCGAGGTCCTTGATTGGCAGGTTGGCGACTTCCTGGCCTTGCCAGTTCACCCGGAAACGAAGGTCGTCTGTGGTGGTGCCGACCGTCGCGAAATCGAGCTCCCACTTCTCAAACACCGCCCGCGCCGCGGCTTCCTTTTCGGGATGCAGCACCATGAGCATGCGCTCCTGGCTTTCCGAGAGCATCATCTCGTAGGGCGTCATGTGCGTTTCGCGCACCGGCACCTTGTCGAGGTCGAGCGCGATGCCGAGGTCGCCCTTGGCGCCCATCTCGACCGCGGAGCAGGTGAGCCCGGCCGCGCCCATGTCCTGGATGGCGATCACCGCACCCGTCGCCATCAGCTCGAGGCAAGCCTCGAGCAGGCGCTTTTCGGTAAACGGATCGCCCACCTGCACGGTCGGGCGCTTTTCTTCGATCGAGTCGTCGAACTCGGCCGAAGCCATCGTCGCCCCGCCCACGCCGTCGCGGCCGGTCTTGGCGCCGAGATAGACCACCGGCAGCCCAACGCCTTCGGCCTTCGAGTAGAAGATCTTGTCGGTATCGACGAGCCCGGCCGCGAAGGCGTTGACGAGGATGTTGCCGTTATAGCGCTCGTCGAACTCGACCTCGCCCCCCACCGTCGGCACGCCAAAGGCGTTGCCATAGCCGCCCACGCCCGCCACCACGCCCGAAACGAGATGCCGCGTCTTCTCATGCTCCGGCGCGCCAAAGCGCAGCGCGTTCATTGCTGCGACCGGCCGTGCGCCCATCGTGAAAACGTCGCGCAAAATGCCGCCAACGCCCGTCGCCGCCCCCTGGTAGGGCTCGATGAACGACGGGTGGTTGTGCGACTCCATCTTGAAGACGATCGCCTGCCCGTCGCCGATATCGACGACGCCAGCATTCTCGCCCGGCCCCTGGATCACCAGCTGCCCGGTGGTCGGCAGCGTCCGCAGCCACTTCTTGGACGACTTGTACGAGCAGTGCTCGTTCCACATCGCCGAAAAGATGCCGAGCTCCGTAAACGTCGGCTGCCGCCCGATCAGCGCAACGATCTTGTCGAACTCGTCCGGCTTGAGGCCATGGCTGGCAACGAGCTCGGGAGTGATGGCGATATCGTTCTGGAAGGTCATCGGGGCGGGCGACTCCGGTGGCGTCGCGCGCTGCCTATCAGCTTTTGCGCCGGCCCAAAAGCTCGTCGATCCCGATGACGATCAGCATCAGGGCGCCGAGCCCGATGGTGAGGTAGACGGCGTTGAGGAAGACGTGCGGATAGCCGAGCTTGGCGACGTTGAGCACGGGGTAGGGGTATTCCTGCACCCAGGCGCCGCGGGCCATCACGTAGAGGAAATAGATGAAGGTCGGCAGCAGCATCCAGCCGAGTTTGCGGATGAGCAGCGGACCGTGGCGCACGGCGACGATCCACCAGAGGAAGTAGATCACCGGCGTCACATAATGCAGGGCGATGTCGCAGACCTTGAACAGCCCGGTCATCGGGACGAGGCCACGCAGGAAGAAGTGGACGAAGGTGAGGACCAGCACCATCACCGCCACCATCATGCCGCGCGTATCGAGGCTGCGGAAGATCGAGAGCCAGCCCCAGCTGGTGAGCTCGGACAGATAGACCAGCACCAGCACGATGTTGGTGAGGATCGTGTAGTAGGTGAAGAACGTCCCGAGCGCGCCGGGCACATCGCGACCGGCAGCCGCATAGGCCTGCATCGAGATGACGAACTGCGTGATCAGCGCCACGACGCCGACGACCAGCCCCAGCCACGTCAGGATGCGGGCAGGGGCGCTCACGCCGCGGCCTCCAGCAGGCCCGTGAAGAGCGCTGCCCCGTCGATGCCGCCATGCGC
>Ga0207639_10002495_pt1 | contig 12331 bp, 15 predicted proteins | sample KBSCornC32_FD_184299 | JGI IMG/M metagenome (GOLD analysis project Ga0207639, IMG submission 184299) | Corn rhizosphere microbial communities from Kellogg Biological Station, Michigan, USA - KBS Corn C3-2 (SPAdes) (version 2) | ecosystem: Host-associated > Plants > Roots > Rhizosphere > Soil ...
ATGGCTTCCTTGAGCGCATCGTAGAACACCTCTTGCATAAGCGGGTCCAGCCCACTGGTTGGTTCATCCAGAATAAGCACGTCTGGTCGGTGCATCAAGGCCTGGATCACCCCGATCTTCTGACGGTTACCCTTGCTCAGCGTGCCAATCGGTTTGTCGAGTTCGGCTTCGAAGCGTTTTGCCAGTTCGTCACGGTACTTTTTGTCTTGCCCGCCTTGTAGCGCTAGCAGATAGTCCAGTAATTCACGTGCCGTCGTCTTTGGGTAGAGTGCAACATCGCCAGCCAGATACCCGACGTGTTGTTTGACGACCACAGAATCATTCACGATGTCGAGCCCATCGATGGTTGCCGACCCCTTAGTAGGTTGTATGAAGTTCAGCAAAAGCCGGATAGTCGTGCTCTTACCAGCCCCATTAGCACCAAGATACCCATATATTTCGCCACCATTAATAGTGAAAGATAATGAATCAAGCGCCAGCGTCTTGCTGTCGCCATACGCCTTGGACAGATTCCGGGTAACGATACTGGCAGCCATTACTTATAAGTATACGCTCTAATGCACGCTGCGTTGAGTACAGAATGGGTGCAGAGTTTTGTTGGTCGACGGAATTATTCTTCTAGGTTATTGGAATAAATGGGCAAGATGAACACGCCACTAGCGATGAGCTTCTGTAGGCCGTACGCAGCTGTGCTCAGGCTGTTCAGGGCGGAAACAACACGTTGATCGTACTCTTCATTATTACGTCCAGCTTGTGCTGGGTCTTTCGTTGCCATTTGACGCGTATGTACGGCCGTATGAAATCCGGTACTGGTGATAATAACAGCCGCAGCCGCGAAGTAGATATTTTCGCGTAGTTGCAGGTTCTCATCTTCGTTATCCGACCACAGTATACCGCTATGCCAGAGTCTGTCTTGTGCGGCAAAGTCCCTGTGCCGGATTGCGCCGTGCTTCAACCAGCCCGCTGCATCCAGTTGCTGAGTGCGGTGTGATGGCGGGTACAATCTGTCGATATGATCCTCGAAGGAAAGTTTATGTCCACGCGGTATTAACATAGTAAGCTATTGTGCAAGTTACATTAGAATAAATCAATATCCCTGAAGCCTGAAGCTAAACCACCGTCAGTTTTATAGCGTCGCTGCTGGCGGAAATGGGGGAGTGGAGTCGTCGTTTTGTGGCGGGTCTGGTGGTTGGGGTGCCTGCTGTTCTAAGGGTGGCTGCGGTGTAATTTGAGAGGGCGCGCCATGGGTCAATGCCACTACGCTCCTCTCTTGGAACGTCTGCGAGTCACCATTTTCCCAAGCATTACGGACAGTATTGATCATTCCGGCTATGCTACTCATATCTGCTGATTCGAGCGGGACACCAAGGAACTGGCTGAGTTGATTCGCTTCGTTGGTCAGTGGCGGCTTGCCGATGAGGCTGCTGAGGCTAAGGCCATTAACCTTAAAGCCGTTTCCTGCCTTGGTCGCAACATCAACTATCGTATTGTCGACAAGCACCAACGAAATATTGCTCTGGCGTCCGCCATTAGTAGGACCAGTATTAGTGCCGCTTATGTACGAATTCAGCCGCACCGTTTTTATTGATGCGGTCGGGAAGCTCTGTGACACAGTTGCCCCACCGAGCAGGCGTCGCGTGGTAACCGTCGTATTGCCGCCTTTGACGATGAGGGTACGCTCGCTCTTCGCATTGAGTGCCGTCAATACCCCCACTATAAAGAACACCAGCCCGAAGCCTATCAGGATCGGACCGGCGTGAGCACTCGTGGTGGTGGTCGATCCATTTGCTGCAGTCGCTGTCTGACCGTGAGAATTATTGGGCAGGTGCAAACCACCGATGCTAATAGCGGCCCCTACGATAATAAAAATAATCGATACAATGAGCTGGGTGCTGGCACCCATTCGAATTTCTGTCTGAGTATCTGTTTGTATAAATTTCATATCGTCATAGTAGCGGTAGGAGTCTCACCTATGCAAGTCATTAATTATAGTAAATCGAGCCCATTCAGTTCCGGGGGCAGGAAGCCACCGTCGGCTTTGAAGCCGGCCTGCCATTTGTAATCTTTATTATAGCCGAGGTCTTTCATCAGCTTTGTCGGGGCATTTCTTAGAGTGAGGGGCACCGGGAGGTCAGGGTACTGTTTGGCGGCGGCCAGTGCGCCAGCCATAGCATCGGCCACCACTCGTGATTTTTCGGCTTTCGCCAGCACGGCTGCACAGTGAAAGAGGCTATACTGGCACTCCGGCATGCCGATTCGCTCCACGGCTTGGAATGTGGAAACGGCCAGATTCAGTGCTGCCGGCGCTGCTAGACCGATATCTTCGCTGGCAAATATCACCATCCGTCGGGCCACGAATTTCGGGTCCTCCCCAGCCTGTAGCATGCGGGCCAGATAGTAGAATGTAGCGTTTGGGTCGCTACCACGCATGCTTTTTATGAAAGCGCTGATGATGTTGTAATGGTTCTCGCCCTTTTTATCATAGCCTGGTAATTTGGTCTGAGCGGCTGTCTCGACGATATGTTGGGTGATGGGTTCGCCCCCAGCCAGTTGCATAGCGAGTTCAAGATTGCCCAGCGCAATCCTCGCATCGCCCCCAGCCAGTTCGGCTAGCAAATCAATGCTTTTGGTGGGCAGTTGTTTGGAGCTCAATTTGAGCTCTTTAGCGGCGCTCTTTACGATGGCGATAACAGACGGCTTGTCAAGCGGCTCTAACACCAGTACTCGTGAGCGGCTTAACAAAGGATTGATGACTTCAAAACTCGGATTTTCTGTGGTGGCGCCGATGAGCACGATAGTACCATTCTCCACATGAGGCAAAAATGCGTCCTGCTGGGCCTTGTTAAAGCGGTGAATCTCATCCACAAACAAGATGGTCGTCATACCAAGCCGCCGGTTTTGTTCAGCTCGCTCAATAACTTTTACGACATCGGCTTTTCCTGCCGTGACCGCACTCAGTTCCACAAACTCGGCCCCGGTTTGACGCGCAATAATCCGTGCCAAGGTAGTTTTGCCGCTGCCCGGCGGCCCCCACAAAATCAGCGAAGTAGGCTGCTTTTTATCAATGATCTCATGGATAATTTGCCCAGCGGCCGTCAGCTGTTCCTGGCCAATTACCTGATCTAATGTTTCCGGCCGCATTCGCTCAGCCAACGGTCTCGCATCCATACGTACTAGTATATGCCTACGCGCGCGGTCTTTCGACAATGACGCTACTGTCACAGCGCACCCACCCATGATGAGCTGTTTCTAGGGCCAGTTTGGCCTCGGTAAACTGGTACCTGATGGTGCCGTCAACGTCAGCTGGTTTGGCGTAGGCTTCTAAGAGGCTAGCGGCCATCCTTAGATTCTTTACCTGACCTTTATTGGCTTCACCGGGAAAAGCGACTTGTAATGCATGACCAGACACAATTGATTCACCTGACTGAGCATCAAAGATACGGTCGGGTGTGTCGGGCTCAGCAAAGATGAGCAGGGGCTGATTTGGGTAGTCGATGACGCGATTTGGTTTCATGGGTCAGTATTCTACAGCTTTTGAGCAATAATACAAATGCTGCGAAGACTGATAATTAAGATTTACCACCAGCCATTAGCTTGCCAGAAGCTAGCGGCGGCTTCCCAGCTGCCGTAGCGGCTGATAGCGTAATTAGTGAAGTAGGCGTCCTGACAGGCGTAATCAACGCCGCACAGGGCGCGGACAGTGCCATTACAGTTCTGTCCCAGTCCGAAACAACCATTGGGGCTTGTCGCGGCGGGGTTGTTACCACTCTCGTGGGCATAAATGAAGGCCTTGGCGTCATTTCCGACTGCTGGTACCGAAACAGCTGTTGTTACAACGGGCCTGGTTGCAGCGGGCTGGCTGGCAGTTGTCACAACTGGAGCTGTAGTAGCGGGTAGCCCACGGTCAGTCAGTTGCTCACTTAGGTCAGGAATGCGGATCTGATCCCCGACGTTGATGATATTCGGATCAGTGATGAAACTGTTCGCATCGAACAGTCGAGTATAGGTTGTATTGTGGGCTTCGGCGATCGCTTCAAGCGTATCACCCGCTTGAACCGTCACGACAACTGGAGCTGGTGCCGCCGGCTGTGTCTTCTTGACCGAAGCCGTTACGACCTTAGCGGGTTGCTTGACCCCCGTAGTTGATAACGAATTAAGGTTGATATGATTGGTACTGACGGTTGCTCCGAGCAACGCCAAACTAACCGCAGCGAATGCGATTTTAGACATAGATACTCCTCCCTTAGCTCATCTCATTGATGTTAGGTCAGGCGGCTTAAGTCTCAAAAAAGCTACCTGGAATAAATGAGCTAAATGTGTCTTACGTGCGTGCCAAAGTTTGACACACAATGACGAGCTTAGCATGCTCACATATGGTGTCAATGAAATATCAATAAGCGCTACATGTAGAAACAGGGGTAAAAAGCGACTTGTAGTTTATACAACGCATAAGCGGAAACGGCAAAATGGTGTCAATTATAGCAACACAAATGTAGGCAAAAATTTGAGCTAGCGTAAAGCTGTTGCATGCGCGTGGTCGGTTTCGTCTTCGATTTCGTGGCCGACAATTTCTTCAATAATATCTTCGATAGTTACAATGCCGATAATGGCATCACCTTGTTCAACTGGTATGAGATGCGTATGGGCGCCAATGAATTTTCGGAACATGGTATCCAGGGCTGTCATGCTACCAACAGCCTGTGTTGGATGGAGAACGAGCTCGTCAACCCGGGGCTGTTCTTCGTCGAAATCAATGTCCACCAGTTCCTTTACGAGCAGCACACCGAAACAAATGGTCTTTGCCGCGTTGAATACCGGTATTCGACTACGGCCGCTGGCTTTGATCTCCTCGATTTTCTTGCCATCGATTATCTCATGTGGCTTCAGCCAATAGACTTTTGCGATAGGGGTAGTGATGTCTCTCACTCGTTTTTCGCTCAGTTGCAGGGCGCCACGGATTATCTCGACCTCGTCGTCATCCAATTCACTTTCATCGGCACCGATGTGTTCAGAAATCATCACACCCAGTTCTTGGCGGCTTTCCAGCGGTGTCTTCTGTGCTTTGAACAAGCGATCCAACAATATCTGCAGCGGTTTTGAAACAGGATAAGTTACAAAAATCATCAGTCGTAGAAGTGGACTTAGGCGGGCGGTGAACATAAGTGCCCGGCGACTAAATAATGCTTGCGGAAAAATCTCACCGAAGATAACGATTAGTAGCGTGCTCATAAGACCGGCGATAATACCGTAAAATTCGCTCTCGAGCACTAGTGAGGTCGCAGAGACAGCCGCAACATTGGTCAAGAGTATTGCCGCTAGGGACAGATGGGTATGTGTCCGGAAGCGGCGAACTTTGCGGGCATTAGCATCACCTAGTTTTGCTTTACGACGCAGATCAGCGGGGTCCAACGCCATCAGTGATACGTTTAAGCCTGAACAGACTGCGGATAACAGTACCAGCAGCAGAACAGTTAAGCAAAGAAGAAAGACATGCATAGATTAGGCGCTGATAGGTTGCTTAGCTCGGTTATGTCCCATATGTCCCATACATTTTATAACTGTTAGGCTCTGGACGCAATCTTGCTTATTGCCAACCTCACGGCGTACAGTAAGAGTATAACGAGGAGGTGTCATGGACCAGGATATACCAGTGGTAACGACCAACGATCTACCAGGCTACGAAGTAGTGGAAGTGTATGGTGAGGTGTTCGGGCTTATCGTGCGCAGCCGCAACGTTTTCAGTAACTTCGGTGCCAGTCTGCGTACCATCGTAGGTGGCGAGGTAAAAGGCTACACTACATTACTATCAGATAGTCGGGAGCACGCTTTGTAGCGGATGCGTGCGGCCGCCGTAGAAAAGGGTGGTAATGCTGTGCTGGCGATGCGCTTCGACAGTGGTGACATCGGCGGTGTCATGAACGAGGTCGCAGCCTACGGTACGGCAGTCAAGGTGCAAAAGAAGGCATAGGCTTGGCAGTAGTAAGTGACTTTCTCTTTTTAAATGAACCGGCCGAGCAGGTGGCGCCCCGTTTGTTAGGATGTGAACTGGTGCGCGAGCTTAATGGTGAGCGTTTAAGGGGCAGGATCGTCGAAGTGGAGGCGTATGACCAAACAGATCCTGCCAGTCACAGCTATCGGGGTCAGACAAAACGGACCGATGTCATGTTTGGGCCGGCTGGTTTCTTATATGTCTATTTCACGTATGGCATGCATTTCTGCATGAATATCGTCACCGGTTCGGTTGGTCACGGTTCAGCTGTGTTAATACGGGCGATCGAACCGTTGGCCGGTGAAACACTCATGCGTCAAAATCGCGGCGACCGTACCGACCCAAGCATCACTAACGGTCCAGCCAAGGTCTGCCAGGCCTTAGCCATTGATGCTACCCTGAACGGTCACGACCTGCATCAAGCCCCGTTGCAACTGGTTGTACATGAGGCGCTCGACGATTCGTGCGTGGTCCAGGCTACTCGTATCGGTATCAGCCAGGCGCAAGACGTGCGCTGGCGATTCTACATTAAGGGTAATCCGCACGTTTCGCATCTCTAGTAGGTCTGGAAAACTGTGCAAAACCAGTTGAAATCCATCTTATATAGGCATAAGCTACATGGTAGGAAGTGTGAGGCTTCCTAGTTGACCTGGGTCTTGTACCCGGGTCTTTTTAATCCAGATCGCTAAATAGCACGACTTTTTGAAAACCGGAACCAATTTCTTTGACCGCACCATCCGTATTAGGCCCTAGCCATTTCTTGTACATTCCGGCGGTAGTCACCGCGTCTTCATAGAGGGGGAGAAAATATTCAACGGGCATCGGTGCATCGGTGTATTCATCAAGACACACGGCCACTCCTAGATCAAGACCTTCTGCCACCATCAAGCTAGATGCTGACCGCATAGACGGTGCTAATCGAAGCTTACCATCGGTTGGAGGTGTATGCGGCCCACGGGCTAGGAGCTGCACCGATGCAGCATTTCCGATTTCTCCACTTGAGCCAACTTCCAAGGGAACATTTATCAGCCCTGTCGCGTAGCGACCTAATTCCATTGAGGCAGTGTCAGATTCCTCGTATGTAATTCGTTTAGATAAGTTGGTTTCTGTTGCCGCTAGCCTCTCTAATAAGGTTCCCCCGGCAAAATTAATGGTGGCTAAATGGAGTGCCATGCGTCGCCGCTCCACGCGGCCCATGTTTACGAAGTCATAGCGTAGCTGCCCTTGTTGGTCATGCACGAGGGTGCGGGCCTCACTGAAAAGTAGGGCGTTATGACGCCAGCGATTGGCTACGTCGTTCGCATGCTCCAGCGTATAAGTATTTCCTTGGGTGTCTTCTTTGGGTTGCCAGAGGACCTGCATCGGCAAGCCTACAGAGCTCAGACCGACGCCAAGACCACTTGGGAGTTTTCCTTGGAGTTCATGCATATTTGTTTCGGCTTGTTGAGAAAGGGGGCGGAGCATAAAAATACAGTAACATAATTATTTACACTACGCAAATGTCGCAGTTTAAACTGAATAGTTATGGCAAGCCGAACGCCAGGGGTGTATGCTTATATTCATGACAACATTTCAGTCATATGAGCCACAAGTAGTTCTGGCAGTCGGTGCACATGCCGATGACATTGATTTTGGGGCTTCGGGGAGCATTGCCGCGTGGACAAGTAAAGGGGCTGAGGTGCATTATCTAGTGATCACCGATGGAAGCAAAGGCTCAGCCGATCCCAATATGACCTCCGAGCAGCTTGTCGCTTTACGACAGCAAGAACAGCGTGATGCGGCAGCAGTGTTGGGGGTAAAAGAAGTTCACTTTTTAGCGTATGAGGACGGCATGCTCGAAGTGACCATGGGCCTCAAGAAAGATATTGTTCGTATCATTCGCCAGGTTCGCCCAGACACGGTAGTCTTTATCGATCCTACCTTGGTTTATTTCTCGGATTTCAACGTCATCAATCATCCCGATCACCGAGCTGCCGGCCAAGCTACCCTTGACGCCATCTTTCCGCTGGCTCGCGATCATCTCAGTTTCCCCGACCTATATAATGAAGAGAAACTCGAACCACACAAAGTCGCACATGTGTTGCTGATAAATTTCGAAAAACAGAATTACTTCATGGATATCACCGCGACCTTCGAAACCAAGATGCAGGCTCTGCTGAAGCACACCAGTCAGGTGCCAGCCGTGCAAGCTCTTACCGAATTACTCCAAAACCAGGCCGCCCAGATGGGCCGCAAAACCGGCTCCCAATATGCCGAGGGTTTCATCCGCATCGACTGCCAGCCGTAGCGGCTACCACATATAATTGCTATAATGCCAACATGTCCGAAACGCTTGAAGACGCGCTAAATCTGCTCTATTCACCTTTGACTGCAAGCATGCTGGAACGCGAGGCCGCTATGCTTAATGGACCGTTACAATTGGTCCGATCACTCCGAGAAGCGTACCGTGGTCAAGAAGTTAACGAAGAACTTATCGTGAGTTCTGCGGCATTCATTGAGCCATACGACTCAGTGCTGGGTATTGACCCAGATACTCCTTCGGCTGCTGCTTTTCATGATGGGGCATTGTTGGGCTTGAGGGCGAGTGAGTATATACTGGGCCAATCTTTTTTTGATAATCTGAACCATGCGCCGTTGCCATTTCCTGGTGCGCGATCCGTAAAGGATGCCGAAGCACTACACCATCTTGTGGCAGTCAGCCTAATGCACTTTGCCGAGCAGGGGAGAGCGGCTACGCCAGCTTATGACCCTATTTTGGAGGCTTGGGAAGATGAGTTGGTTTCAAATGTACGGTATCAACTATTTCTCAAGCACGGGCTTGGGTTTATGATGTTCGTCGCTAAACGAGCGGTAATAGCTGCTGATCACAAGGCTATGGAAGCCGAGTTTACCGAGACAGGTGATATCGACTGGTCCGAATTACTTACGTAACGATTTGCTCTGACAGATAACGCACTAACTATGTAAAGCCAGGAATTATCATTAATTTGCTTTTTACAGATGTCCTCACTCATACTGGTGATTAATTAAACGAAATAATGTATGTATCCTATTCTGCTTTCTGCCGCTGCGTTCCTGTCTACCTTAGCTGGTGGGGTAGTTGGACTTCGCAACAAAGACCATTTGCACCGCTTTTTGGGCTATACCGCAGGTGTGCTACTCGGCGTGGTCGCGTTCGACCTGCTGCCGGAAATTTTTGACCAGCTAAGTAGGCACCACTATTCGCCAACCGGGGTTATGATCGCGTTGGTAGCTGGATTCCTGGCGTTTCACATCGTCGAAAAGTCAATTCTCATCCACCATACCCAGGAAGATGAGTATGAAACGCACCACCATCCGCATGTTGGCGTCGCAAGTGCTTTGGCGCTGTGTGGGCATAGCTTCCTCGACGGCGTTGGAATTGGCCTAGGCTTTCAGGTCGGCAATACCGTCGGTATCGCTGTGGCTATCGCCGTCATAGCCCACGACTTCACCGATGGCCTCAACACCGTCAACCTTATGCTACTCAATCGAAATAAGTCACGAAAAGCTATGGCTTTTCTCTTACTCGACGCCCTAGCTCCAATCGTCGGCGCACTCAGCACACTCCTGTTTACAATCTCTGACAACCTGCTCGTGCTCTACCTGGGTTTCTTTGCCGGCTTCCTCCTCTATATAGGTGCCAGCGAAATCTTGCCCGAAGCTCACAGTAAACATTCATCGTATTGGACGATTGCAACGACCATTTTAGGTGCCGTGTTCATCTTCGTCGTCACTCGGTTTGCCTAAGCACCAGCTTCTCTGACGGCTTGCTATGTATCTGTAACTCCCTCTGCTAAGCCCTCAAAACTCACCCCTAACCCCAGACAATGCTAGAATAGAGGCATGATTATCGCGGTGATTGTTCTGGGGGTATTAGTGCTGGTGCTGCTTGCCCTGGTATTACGTGGTCAAAAGGCGCCCGTAGCAGACACGACTGGTGCCGCGCTGCTTATCAAAGAAGACCTGAAGAGCTTGAGCGAAGATATTACTAAGCTTAAGGACGGTCTGCAGTCACAACTTAGTGAGCAATTAGGGACGAGTAACAAGCAGATGGCTGCTCAACACATCCAGAGCATTAAGACCATTCAGGAAATCACCAAACAGCTGACAGAGATTGAGCGGACAAACAAAAGTGTTGGCGATGTTGCGACCGAACTGAAGACATTGCAGAATGTGCTGCAGAATCCTAAGCAGCGTGGCGTTCTCGGTGAGTATTATCTAGAGCAAATCCTCAAGAACGTGCTGCCGCCAGGCAGTTTTGAGCTGCAGTACAAACTTGGGGAGGGGCTTATTGTTGATGCCATTATCCGGCTTGATGACAAAGTTTTGCCTCTCGACAGCAAGTTCTCGCTGGAAAATTATAACCGCCTGTTGGATGCCGATGGCCCGGAGCGCACAGCGCTGGACCAGCTGTTCAAAGAAGACCTCAAGCGACGAATTGATGAGACGAGTAAGTATATTAAGCCAGGTAAGGGTACGCTCGATCAGGCCCTTATGTTCATTCCGAGCGAAGCGATTTACTATGACCTGCTCGCGAACAAGGTTGGCGTGGGCAATGTTTCTGGCCGCAACCTCATGCAATATGCTAGCGAAAAGAAGGTGACCATCGTCGGCCCGAGTACATTAAGCGCCATGCTCCAAACTATAGTGCAAGGTTTGCGCTCGCTCGAAATCCACAAAGATACTGAAAAAATCCGTCAGAACATCGAGACGCTAGGTAAACACCTTATAGCTCACAACGCCTACATGCAAAAACTCGGCAATTCTCTCGGTACGACCGTTGGCCACTTCAACACCACCTACAAAGAACTCGGCAAAATCGACAAAGACATAGTCAAAATCACCAGTAGCACCCCCAACGTCGAACCCCTCACCCTCGAACGCCCCGCTCTCGACGATTAAGTAGTTGCTGGTAAGACATTGTTAGTGTATAACAAGCGGCAATGACGATGTACGAGATGCCGAATGTTGATCCATTTAACACGCTACGAGTGACGCCTGAAATGTGCGGCGGACTTTTGTACTTCACTCCTAGTGAAGCAGAAACGTTTCAAGCTGTGTTGCATGAACGGGCTAAACAGCTGACCGGACTGGATATTGAGCAATGGTCAACGACCCGCGAAGAGTATTTATACTGGCAGCACCGCGTCCAATACAATCAAAACCAAAGAGACTATACGGAATTTTACGGTACTGCTGGCTGGAGAGTTAGGGGATACATCGAGAAATTAAAAAACGAAAAGGCTCGATCACATGATTCTATGATCGCAAAGGGTAAGTCCGTGTTATTTCGATACATTACCGGACAAGATAGAGCTTTACTGGACGAAATATTGACAGAGTATCAGGAGCGGCAAGCCAAGGTGGAAGCTGCGGCCGTCGCACAGGCAGAACAGGCGATTCTGGATGAGGCGAGACTGCGAGCACCCCATGCCCAGGCGCTAGGTGTTGTAACGCTCCGTCGGCCTGATTTATTTTGAGTTTTTGAGGAGGTCAATGGTGAGGGCGGCGGTCCAGGAGAAGTTGTCGCCGCCAGCGGCTTCGCCGGTGAGAGGGTCAAAGTATTCAGCAAATCCGCTATGGCTGACCATTTCTAAGGTGCTTTCAGTGAGGGCGGAGGCATGGTCGTGAAACCCGTAGCGCTTGAGGCCATCAATTATCAGCCAGTTGGTGTTAACCCAAGTTGGACCCTGCCAATAGCGTTTAGCATGGAAGTTTGGTGAGCTGAGTGGCACACTTGGCACTGGGAAGGCTGGGCCGAACATGTGCTCGTTTTCGAGCATTTTCACAAGCACTTCTGCGCGCTCCTTGCTGATGCTGCCAGCATAGAGTGGCATGAGTGTGGCGATGGAAGGTTCTTTGAGAAGCTTGTGGGTGATAAAATCACGCGAATAGTATTGGGCAGTGTAAGGGTCCCACAGTTCCTCGAATGAATGCCGGGCTTTCTTGATTCGTTCCGCTAACTCGGGTGGAATCTCCTCGCGAATACTGGTAGCGATATGCTCCAGGTGCTCGTTGGCGCGGATCAGGATGCTGTTATATGTTAAATCCTCGATAGTAAACAGTGAGTGATCTAGGATTTTGTTGCTGTCGTAGCCCTTGCGGCGTAGTCGGCGCTGAATGTCGAACATCGCCAAGACCTCAAGTGTACTAAAGCGCTCATCGACTGGGATCGAGCGGGTATCGCGGCGGAAGAGACCAACCAATCCAAGCAAGTGCACCTTCTGGATTACGCGAATCCAGCCCGGCAGCAGGTGCTGTTGCAATTCAGTGGTCCAGGGAGGAGTATTATCCAGACCAACTTCCCACGGGTGCACAAGT
>Ga0207639_10002497_pt1 | contig 12328 bp, 14 predicted proteins | sample KBSCornC32_FD_184299 | JGI IMG/M metagenome (GOLD analysis project Ga0207639, IMG submission 184299) | Corn rhizosphere microbial communities from Kellogg Biological Station, Michigan, USA - KBS Corn C3-2 (SPAdes) (version 2) | ecosystem: Host-associated > Plants > Roots > Rhizosphere > Soil ...
CATTCTCGAGCTGTATCTGGAAACCGACAGCCAGAATGCGCGGCTGAAGGAGTTGTCCGAGCGCGCGCGCGACGCGGGCGTGAAGCCGCACGCACGCGACAAGGCGGCGCTCGACAAGATGACCGGAGGCGCGCGTCATCAAGGTGCTGTCGCGCGCTATCGCACGCCGCCACCGCGCAGCGAGAGCGATCTGGCGCAGCTCGTGGAGAAAGCCGGCGCGCAGGCCTTGTTGCTCGTTCTCGACGGCATTACTGATCCGCACAATCTCGGCGCCTGCTTGCGCAGTGCGGAAGCGGCCGGCATCACCGCGGTGATCGTGCCGAAGGACAAGGCTGCCGGCATTACGCCGACGGTGCGCAAGGCATCGTCCGGCGCGGCCGATCGTGTCGCGTTCTTCGCCGTGACGAATCTCGCCCGCACGCTCAAGGCGCTCAAGCAGCAAGGCGTCTGGCTGGCGGGTCTGGCCGGCGACGCCAGCGAAGATTTTTATCGACTCGATCTGAAGGGCCCACTCGCGATCGTCCTGGGCAGCGAAGGCGAGGGCATGCGCCGGTTGACGCGTGAGTCCTGCGATTATCTGGCGCATATCCCGATGCGCGGCAGCGTGGAAAGCCTCAACGTGTCGGTCGCAACCGGCGTGGCACTGTTCGAAGCGCTACGCCAGCGCGGAGCAAAGCCTTGATTCACATGCAGTGGCCCGACGCGGTAGGTTTGTTGGGCGTCGTGTTGATCCTGCTCGCGTATTTCCTGCTGCAAGCCGGGCACATGCGTGGCCATTCGCTCGCGTATCAATTGATGAACGCGTTCGGCGCGCTGCTCGTTCTCGTGTCGCTGCTTTACGCGTTCAACCTTTCGGCGTTCCTGATGGAGCTGGCCTGGTTGGCGGTCAGCATCTATGGAATCTTCAGAGGCCGCCGGCGCGGCCTCTGAAGCGAATCAAAGATCCGCAAGCTCCACGTCGGTGCCTTCGTTGATGCCCTCGAACAGGAACGTCGACAGATAGCGCTCGCCGGTGTCGGGCAGCATCGCCAGGATCACATCGCCGGACTTCGCCGCCTTGGCGACTTCCAACGCAGCGGCGAAAGTGCCGCCCGACGATATACCGCAGAAGATGCCTTCCTTCGTTGCCAGGTCACGCGCAGTGTCGCGCGCCTGGACGTCGGTCACGGTGACGATCTGATCGGCGACCTTCTTGTTGAGCACGGCCGGCAGGATATTCGGCGTCCAGCCCTGGATCTTGTGCGGCTGCCATTCCTTGCCCGACAGCAGCGCGGCGCCCGCCGGTTCCGTCGCGACAATGCTCACATCGGGACGCGCCAGCTTGATCATCTCGCCCGCGCCAGTCAGCGTGCCGCCAGTACCCCAGCCGGTGACGAAGAAGTTCAGGCGTTTGCCGGCGAAGTCCTGCAGTATTTCGGGACCGGTAGTGCTGCGGTGGTAGGCGGGGTTCGCCTCGTTCTCGAACTGGCGGGCGAGGAACGCGCCGTGTTTTTGTGCGTAATCTTCGGCGCGTTTCAGCATGCCGGTGGCACGTTCCGCCGCAGGAATCAGTACCACTTTTGCTCCGAGCGCGCGCATGAGCTTGCGCCGCTCGACGGAAAACGAATCGCTCATAAAAGCCACGAAGGGGTAACCTTTTGCGGCGCACACCATCGCCAGCGCGATGCCGGTGTTGCCGGACGTCGCTTCGACCACGGTCTGGCCCGGCTTGAGCGTGCCCTTCGTTTCGGCGTCCAGGATGATGCCGACCGCGAGGCGATCCTTCACCGACGACATTGGATTGAACGCTTCGACCTTCACGTACATGTCGACGCCTTTCGGCGCCAGGCGATTGATGCGCACCACCGGCGTGCGGCCGATGGTTTCGAGGATGTTGTTGTAGATTGTCATGGCGCCCCTCGCAGTCGGACAAAGTCCGCGGAGCTTAGCGCCGGGCCGGGCGGTGGGCAAATAACCGAGGGCGGGGATCGATCCGCACTTTCGGAATAAGCAATTACTTGTCCGAAATGAATTTTGGGCCCTTGCCTATGGTTTTTTCGTAAATGCCCTTGCCGGCGCGGCGATATTGCGTGAAGCCGTGCTTCTCCGCGTGGCTTTCCTTGAGCAGGTGCGCGCCGCCGACGGCGACACTCGGCGCCGAGATCACGCGCACCACGGCCGCGCCGCATTCGGGACATTGTGTCAGCGGCTCGTCGCGCAGCTTCTGCAGCAGCTCGAAGCGCGACTCGCAACAAGCGCAACCTTTGTCGACGGCGGCGTATTCGTAAATCGGCATGGCTCGATAGTGGTACTGTCCGATGCGATTTCAAGCGGCGGCGTTGGTTTGCGCGTGCCACAAGTCGCTCATCTGCTTCCAGCGATTGACGACGTCGCAGAACACCAACGCGGTGCGTTCGGCATCGTAGACGGCCGAATGCGCTTCGCTCGCATTCCATTCGAAACCGGCGGCCAGCACCGCTTTGTTCAAGACGGTCTGGCCGTAAGCCAGTCCGGCCAATGTCGCCGTATCGAAACAGCTGAAAAGATGGAATGGGCTTTTTTTGTGTCCGGTGCGGCGGATCGCGGCGTTGAGAAAGCCGATGTCGAACGCCGCATTATGACCGACCAAAATCGCGCGCTGGCATTCGTTTTCCCTGAGGGCCTTGCGGATCGGTCGGAAAATCACGTCGAGCGCCTCGCGCTCCTCGACCGCCGCGCGGAACGGGTGCGTCGGATCGATGCCGGTGATCTCGAGCGAACGCGGGTCGATATTCGCGCCGGGAAACGGTACGACGTGCGTGGAGACGACCGGATCCGGATGCAGCAAGCCCTGGTCGTCCATGCGCACGATCACCGCGGCGATTTCCAGCAGGGCGTCCTTTTCGCTGTCGAAGCCCCCGGTTTCGATATCGACGACGACGGGCAGGAAACCGCGGAAGCGCTCGGCGTATTTGGTTGCTGATGCAGACATTGGCGTGAGCATACGCGACCGTGCCGGAGGCAACAATGTCATAATTGCACGTTGCCCCGACGGAGAAACCCCATGATTTCAGCCGACGCTGCGCTCGACCGTCTGCGCGAGGGTAACCGCCGTTTTGTCTCCGAATCGCGCAACGGTGGAGCGCACGCCGGCGAATCGCGCCGCCGTGAGTTGGCGGCCGGACAAAACCCGTTCGCCATCATTCTCGGCTGCTCCGATTCGCGCGTACCCGCGGAGCTGGTTTTCGATCAGGGACTCGGCGATCTGTTCGTGATCCGCGTCGCCGGCAATATCATCGCGCCCTCGCTCGTTGGCAGCGTGGAATTCGCCGCCGCGCGCTTCGGCACGCCGCTCGTCGTGGTGCTGGGGCACACCCAATGCGGCGCGATTGCCGCCACGGTCGAGGAACTCACTCAGCAGGGCGGCCCGCAATCGCCGAACCTGCTTTCGATCGTCAATCGCGTGCGGCCCGCAGTCGAACCCTTGATGGCAACGAACCTGCGCCAGGATCTGGCCGCGTTGCAGCGCGAAGCGGTGCGCGCAAACATCCGCATTTCCGCCAGCCACTTGCGCCATGGCTCCGCATTGCTGGAGGACTTGATCGAGAAGAACGGCTTCCGCGTCGTCGGCGCGGAATATTCCCTCGAAACCGGCATCGTCGATTTTTTCGACGGAATCTAGGCGCGCGCAAACCGTCCGAACAGGAACAATGCGAGCGCACCGAGAATCAGGGCGCCGCCGAACAGCGGAGTCAGGAACAGGAACGGAATCCCCAGTGCGAGCAGCGCGAGCGCCCACGCGTAGGCGTCGGCAAGCGGTTCGGGCATCGGATCGGCTTTCAGCGCGCGGCACAGGAAATAGTCCAGGCTGATCTTGCCCGGGCCCTGGAAGATGATCGGCAGCAGCATGACGACGAACAGCAGCGGCAGCTTGAAATTGCCGTAACCCATGTCGGTGATCGCGTAACCCTTGGCCAAGTCGCCCCACATCGCAATCATGTCCGGCCAGTGCGCCGCGGTGGTCGCCACGAATGTCAGGACGAGCAGGCTGTATGCGGCAAAGCGTGTGAACAAGCCGAAGATCAGCAGCACCGAGCCGCCGATTTCGAAATACGTCGCCATGCCCCAGCTGATCTCGGGAGGAATCCTGCTGAACGGAAAAGGGAACTTGTCGATGATATCGGTGAACCAGTTTTCGCCGTGATACTTCTCCCAGCCCGATTCCCAGAATTCCCAGCCCATGATCAGGCGCAGGATCAGCGGCGGCAGCAACTGGCCGATGCCGCGCAGGCGCGCGGTGAGCGATTCCCAAATCGAGATGGCGCTGAACGACATGTGTAATCCCCGCAAAGTCTGGTCGCAAGTATAGACGCGCGATCGGGGATTTCCTTACCGCGTACCGAGAATCGCCTCGTGCGTCTGCAGCTCGGCCAGCATGGCAAGACCCGCATCGCGCAGATGCTCCGCGCCCTGCTCGGCGAGCAGCGCATCCACGCATTGCTCGCCGCTGCGGTCGCTATTGGCGCGCAGGTGTTCGATCAGCAACGCACTGAGTGCGTTGATTTCATGGAAACGCACGTTGTCGTCGCGCCCGCGCACGAGCAGCAGAATGGCGGGCTCGGCGGGCGGCTCGTGCGGGCGGAAATCAGCGTCGATGCGATGCACCGGAAAACGGTACGCAAGCACGCACGCGAGCGGCGACACGACCGGTATGCCGGTGAGCGGATCGCCTTGGGCATCGTGTGCGACCGCGCCGATTTCGTTCTCGTCGATCGCGAGCGCGAGTTCGGCAAATTCGTAATGCGCCAGTTCCAGCAGGAATGGCGGATCATCACGCCCTTGCTGCTGGCGCCATTCCAGGTAGCGCAGGAATTCGCGGCCGAATTCCGGAAACAACGGCGTGTGGCAGCGATGTTCGCGCAGGAATTCGTGCGCGAAGGCATCCCAAGCGTTCTCGTCATACAGACTGCGGATCACCGGAAAGTTCGATGAAATGAAACTTTCCATGTTGCTGTAGATGAGGTCGCGATAGATCGCCAGGCGACGCTCCTCCACGTCCGGCGCCGGCTGGTCCGGATCGCGGATATTGGCGGTGAACCGGTGTTGCAGCGCATGCGTGCGCGCCAGATCAGGCGACGCGGACATGGGCGTGTTCGCTCGCGTCGATGTAGCGCTGCTGGATCGAGCGGATGCGCTCGAGTTCGCCGAAAAGTTCCGCCAGCGGCGGGAAATTGAAATCGCGTTCGAGCAGCGTCGGCTTGACGCCGAAGCGCGCGTAGGCGAGGTCGAGCAGCGCATAGACCGGATCGATGATCGGCGCGGCGTGGCTGTCGACGATCAAGTCCGGCGCTTCGTTGTAATGCCCGGCGATGTGCACGTAGGCGACGCGATCGACCGGTATCGCGGCGATGAATTGCGCGGCATCGAAGCGGTGATTGACGCTGTTGACATAGACGTTGTTGACGTCGAGCAGCAGGTTGCAATCGGCGCTCGCCAGCACCGCGTTGGTGAATTCGGCTTCGCTCATTTGCGCGCCGGGCGTCGCGTAGCAGGATACGTTTTCGATCGCGATGCGGCGGCCGAGGATATCTTGCGCGCGACGAATGCGTGCCGCGACCCAGTCCACCGCAGCTTCGGTGTACGGGATCGGCATCAGATCGTACAGATGGCCGTCATCGGAACAGAACGACAGATGTTCGCTGTAGGTGCGGATGCCATGCTCGTCGAGCAGGCGGCGGATCTTGTGCAGCAAGGCTTCGTCGAGCGGTGCCGGGCTGCCGAGCGACAGGGACAGGCCGTGGCAGACGAACGGGTACCGTTCGGTGAAAGCGCGGAATGTCTTGCCGAGCTTGCCGCCGACGTTGATCCAGTTCTCCGGTGCGACTTCGAAAAAATCAACCGGTGCGTCGGGCGTTTCCCGCAGCGGGCCCAGCAGGGCCCGCCGCAGGCCGAGTCCCGCGCCGATGGGTTGGCGTGGACGAGGGTGCATCTTAATGGCTGCTGCAGGAGCCTTCCTTGCCCTTCTTGTCGGCTGAACAAGAACCTTCCTTGCCTTTCTTGTCGGCCGAACACGAGCCTTCCTTGCCCTTCTTGTCCGCCGAACAAGAACCTTCCTTGCCCTTCGGATGCGCGTCGGCCATGCATTTGTCCTGCGCGGCCTTGTCGCTCATTTCCATGCACTTCTTGCCCTTGGTGGCACCGCACTTGCCTTCGCCACACTTGCCTTCCGGCGCCTTGTCACCGAGCTGGTAGCCGGAATTCATCGGATTCATGTGGAAGCCGGTGTCGGCACGCGCGACCTGGGCCAGCGACAGCGAGCCGATGAACGCGGCGCCAATGGCGAGAGTCAGCGGTTTGACGATCTTGGACATTTGCGTTTACTCCGTGGTTGAGTGGCGGGTACGAGCCGCCGGGAAAGACTGCCGCAAAGAATGCGGCGATCGAATCGGATGGTTTGACGAGGTAGTGCGCGAAAGCCTTACAAGTTTCCCCGCCGCCTACACTATGCCTGCGTGATTACCGGTACAAGGCAATTCGGTGCTGCACTGCAGCCAAGCCAATGACCGGCCGCGCAGCCACTTCATTGCAGCAGTTTTCGCGGCGGGCGGAAATCCGTTTGCGCCGGATTGCCTTCGCTGCGCGTTGATCCGCCGCCGCGGCCGCGAAAAAGAGCACGGTCAGTGTCTTCAGCCCGGTCGGCCGGCGCGCGGTTCCCGTCAGAAATACAATTGCGCTCGCAGTTCGAAAATTTCAGGGTCGACGTCGAGATACCGCTTTGGCCCGCTGTAGTACTTGGTGCTGTACGCGCGCACATAGTTGGCCTGAAATTTCAGGTGGGTGCCGAGATACCAGTTCGCACCGATCGTCCAGTCGTGGCCCTTGCCGCCGTATACCGCGGCATCGTTGAGATCGAGCGCGCTGTAGCGCGCCGCGATTTCGAACGCACCGTACTCGCCTGCCGGCTTGACGGTCCCGACGTAGCCATTCTGGTAGGCGCGGCTTTCGCCGGTCAGCACCCAGGAGCCGGAAACATAATAGCCGCCGCCGCTGTAAGTCGCCTTGCCGTCGCTGAAGTTCGCGCGGAAACGCAGGTATTCGCCCTGCAGCAGCAATGGTCCGTGAATCCATGCGCCTTCGAGGCCTGCGCGGTCGATACTGTCGGCATTCTTGAGATTGCCGGTGTCGAGTATGCGTGTGCTGGTGAGATTTGCTTCCGCGCGCGCCCGGAAGCGGGCAATCGGCGTGGTTGTGATGCCGCGGCCGTCGGTCGTCGCGGAGCGATTTTCGCGCGACGCCGCGATGCCGAGATGAACGATCTCGTCGTTCTCTTTGATCGGGTTGAATACGAGGTGCGCGGCGGGACCATTGCCGTCGTTGTCGCCGTTGAGATCGCCGCCACTGTAATAGGCCAGCGCAAGCAGCCACTGTGGCATGCCTTGATACGTCCAGTCGACGCCCAAGCGACGGCCCATGTTCGTCGCCTGCACCGGCAGCGATCGTTCCACGAACGTGGTCGCGGTCGAAGCCTCGGCCTCCTCCCAACCGACCGGCGTTTTGAACTGGCCAAGGCGAAAGTCGCCGATTTGCTTGTTGCTGTAGCGCAGGAAATCGTCGAGCCATGCTTTGCCCGCGAAGTCGTAGCCTATCGCGGCTTCGACGCCGAACGGAGCCTTGGCGTAGACATAGAATTCCTTGCGTCGCCAAGTCGTGGAATCGACGAGAATTTCCTTGCCGGTGACCGGGTCGGCCCTGTCGCCGGAATAGTTGTTCACGTCGGCCTGATAATTGCCTTTGATGCCGATTTCGTAGCCGTCGTCGGTCCTGAATTGGGTCGGCCAAGTGCTGAGCCAATCGCACGCGCTTGCGGAAACGCCATATGCGCCGAGCGTCGCGCCCGCAGTGGTCATGCCGAGCTTGCGCATGAGAGCCCGCGTAACACGACCGGAGGAATTATTCATGCAGGCGTCCGCTGGATGGGCAGCCAGGCTCGCATCCGGCACTCGCTCCAGTCAACGGCGAAAGGATGACGGCTCGGCCTAACGATATGCCTTGTTTCTTCGGCGCAAAAAGCAAGGGCGGAGAATCGCGTTCTCCGCCCTGCCATGATGCGAGCCGGAACTTTTAGAACTTGAAGCGCGCGCCGACCATCGGATCGACCGTCGATGTGTGCAGGAAGCCCGACGCCAGACCGTCGTTCACCTTCGACCACATCGCGCCGGCGTAAACGTCGAAGCGCTTGCTCAGGCGATAGTCGGTCATCAGCGAATAAGCATTGAGCGTGCCGCTGCACGAGCTCGCGCTCGTATCGCTGCACCCGTTGCCCTTGAAGCTGTTCTGGTTGTAGTGATACCACGCGCCGGTGATGTCCCAGTCCTTCGAGATCGAATATTTCGCGCCGACCCATGAAACCTGCAATACCTTGTCATGCGCAAAGGCATTGTTGTTGATGACGCTCATGTAGTAGCCGCCCAGACCGGAGAACGGGTTCGTGATCGGCAGCGACGGATTTTCATATTTGATGTGTTCGTAGCCGCCGGAGAACTTCCAGGCGTCCCAGGTGTAGCTTGCGGCGAGTGTGTAGGCGGTGTTGTCCGAAATCGTCGCGGCCAGCGAATCGTGCGGCGCACCGGCGGCGAGCTGGGCGGCACTCAGCGACGACGCGGCGATCGCATCCTTCTTGTGCGAGAACAGGCCATCGACTGCGAAACCGTTGTAGTCGAAGCCGAGGTCGCCCTGCCAGGCTTCGCCGGGGCTGCTGTCGGTCTTGCCGAACTGGTAGAGCAGGCCGACGTGGAACATGTCGTACTTGTAGGTGTACTTCAGCGAGTCGTCGAGGCGTGTGTTTTCCGTGTTGCCGCCGCCGGCGGTCGCGCCGGAAAAGCCGATCACCGAGAACGCATACGAACCGCCCATCGGGTCGTACTTGCCGATCGCGTCGGTCAGCAGCGTATTGTTGCGGCCGGCGGTGAGCTGGCCCCATTGCTTGGACTGCAGGCCGATATTGGCCGGGCCATTGAAAAACTGGCCGCAGCGGGCGCCGTCGTTGCCGGTCGTCTGATTGTGGATGTCCACCCCGTTGTTGTGCACGAGCGAGGCGCAGGCATCAGCGAGTTTTCCCGATTGCGGGTTGAAGCCCATTTCAAAATTGAAAATGCCGTTCAAGTCGTCGGTCAGTGCTTCCTTGCCGGTGATCACGAGCTTGGATTGGCTGAGGCCGTTTGGCGCAAACGATGTGATCGACTTGTTGCTGTTCTTGGAGATGAGATAACCCAGGCCGGTGTAAAAATCCTGGCTCAGCGGTGTGCCGTGGGTCTGGTAAGCGATGCCGGCATCGACAATGCCGGACAGGGTGATGCCATTCCAGGTCAAGGAATCATCGGCGCGCGCGGTGCTCATTGCGCCACTGGCCAGCACGGCCGCGGCAAGCACGGTACGGCGCGGCAAACTCGAAAACGAAGAATGCGTATTCATAGGTTTTTCCCTTGGTGGTGAATCGGGTGCCGCAGTTTTGTTTTCGGCGCGGCCAACGAGGCCGCAGCATCTTAGGAATACCTTATTGCAGTTCTGTTACAGAGGCGGCGCAATTCGACCTTAGTAGCATCGAGCCGCATTCGCATTGGGTTTTGTGCCTTGGTGCATAGCACAACGGCGGCGCCGCCCTGCTCAAGTTTCGCGATCCAAGCGATCCGCGAACGATGCGGCGGACGGCGATCAACCCTGTAGCACTTCGGTAACGAAGCAATTTACGTGGTCTTGTGCCGGTACTCGCAGAGATCGCGGATGATGCACTGCGGGCAATCCGGTTTGCGCGCCGTGCATACGTAACGACCGTGCAGGATCAGCCAGTGGTGCGCATTGCGTTTGAATTCGGCCGGCACGTTTTTTTCGAGTTTGTCCTCGACGGCGCGCACGGTTTTGCCGGGTGCCAGGCCCGTGCGATTGGCGACGCGGAAAATGTGCGTGTCGACTGCGATCGTCGACTCGCCGAATGCGGTATTGAGGACGACGTTCGCGGTCTTGCGCCCGACGCCGGGCAATTCCTCGAGCGCCTCGCGCGTGCGTGGAACTGCGCCGCCATGACGCTCGATCAGCATCCTGCACGCGGCGATGACGTTCTTGGCCTTGGCGTTGTAGAGTCCAATTGTGGAAATGTAGCTTTTGAGCTTTTCTTCGCCGAGATCGAGGATCGCTTGCGGCGTGCCGGCGATCGGGAACAGCCGACGTGTGGCCTTGTTCACGCCGACGTCGGTGGCCTGCGCCGAGAGAATCACCGCGATCAGCAACTGGAATGGAGTCGAGTATTGCAGTTCGGTGATCGGATTCGGGTTGACCTCGCGCAAGCGGCGAAAGATTTCTGCGCGTTGCTGCGCGTTCATGCGTGATTGCCCGCTTTGCGCGCCTTGGCCCTTGCGACCGCTGCCGCCACGGAATTCGCGCTGGCGGTCTCCAGGTCGCGCTTGCGCTCGTTCAGTGCAGCGGCGCGTTCGGATTCTTCGCGCGCAATACGCGCATTGTGTGCGGCGTAACGCGCGCGGTAATGCGGCGCAAGGTCGCTCGGAGCAAGCATCGCTGGCGCGTCTTTCGGCCGGTTTTCCCGCCTCGCGCTCGGCCGGCTGGCGCCGGCTTCGAGCATCGCGATGCAATCCACCGGACATGGCGCAATGCAGAGCTCGCAGCCGCTGCATTCGTCGGTAATGACCGTATGCATCAGCTTCGCCGCGCCGACGATCGCGTCGACCGGACACGCCGCGATGCACTTCGTGCAGCCGATGCACGCATCCTCATCGATCACGGCGACTTCGCGCGGCTTCTCGATGCCGTTGACCGGATTCAACGGTTTTGCAGTGCGGCCGAGTAGGTGCGCGAGCGCATCGATGCCGGCCTGCCCGCCGGGCGGACATTGGTTGATGTCGGCCGCGCCGTCCGCGATAGCCCGCGCATAATCCAGGCATGCGGGATAGCCGCAACGCGTGCATTGCGTCTGCGGCAACAGCGCGTCGATGCGCGTGCTCAGGATTTGCGCTTGTCCAGCCACACTTCCAGTCCCTGCGCGTTGAGCTCGATGTCCATTGCCAGCAGTTCGCGCATGCGTGCGGGCGTCAGGGCGCAGCCATGCGCCTGCGCACGCGAAACGTAAAGGTCGGACAGGGCCTGCATGATGCGCGTGTGGCGATTCGCGTCGGCAGCATGCGCGAGCGCGATGGCGACCATGGCATCGATCTGCTCGAAAAGATCGCGGGCGAGCCGTTCCGGATACTCGACACGGCTGTAATGCGTGAGGAACATCTGCTGCGGCGCATGGGCCAGCATGCGGGTGATCGATGCCTTGAGCGCATCCGGCTCGAATTGCACCGGCGTCGTCGTCGGCAGGATGAACGCGCCCTTGCTCGTGTCGAATTCGCGGTAGGAGAGGCCGAACGTGTCGCCCGGGAAAAACGCGCGGCTGCGTTCATCCCAGACGCTCAGGTGATGGCGCGCATGTCCGGGCGTGTCGATGCAGACGAGCTCGCGTCCGGCCAGGTCCACGACATGGCCGTCTGTGGCGGTGTCGATGCGCTCGGCGGGAATCGGCACGAGCGTGCCGTAGCTGCGTTCGAGTTCTTCCGCGCCGTACACGGCCGTGGCGCCGGCGATGAGCTGGCTCGGATCGATCATGTGGCGCACCCCGCGCGGGTGGATCACGGCACGCGCGTTCGGCAAGTGGCGCAGCAGCGCGCCGGCGCCGCCGGCGTGATCCAGATGCACGTGGGTGAGGATCACCCAGTCCACGGCATCGACGCCGAGATTCTTCTGCCTCAGTGCGTCGAGCAGGCGCGGCACCGAATGATTCGTGCCGACATCGACGAACGCGGCGCGGCCGGTTTCGACGATGAGGTGGCTGGCATCGAACCGCGGGCGGAAAAAACCCGTATCGATCGCGCTGATGCCGTCCGCGTAATCGATCATTGCTTGCTCAATGCGAACTCGAGGTTCTTTTGCACGCGCGCGCGTTCGGCCTCGGGCAGTCGTGCATCGGCGAGCAGTTCGCGGCACAGCCGCGCCGAATCGGCGTAATCGCCGCACCAATAGGCGGCCACGGCCCATTCGTCGCGCGCGCGCCAATCGTGCACGCTGGCGTCCACGAACAACAGGTCGTCCGGAAACGGCAGCGCGGCCGCGGTACGCGCAAAATCGCGGGCGGCAACGAAACGCTGCTGCAGGCGCAGATAGCGCGCCAGCTCGCAAGGCGCTTCGCCGCGCGTCGGCCGGAAATCGTATGCATCCAGATAGGCGGCAACGGTCTGCGCATAAGGCGCACCGGTGCGTTCTTTCAATACGGCAACCTGCAATTTGGAAATATATACTTCCTCGGCCCAGCCGCCCATCGCCA
>Ga0207639_10002502_pt1 | contig 12321 bp, 10 predicted proteins | sample KBSCornC32_FD_184299 | JGI IMG/M metagenome (GOLD analysis project Ga0207639, IMG submission 184299) | Corn rhizosphere microbial communities from Kellogg Biological Station, Michigan, USA - KBS Corn C3-2 (SPAdes) (version 2) | ecosystem: Host-associated > Plants > Roots > Rhizosphere > Soil ...
CAGGATGTCCAGCCGTTCGTGCCGGCCAAAAAAAGTGCCGACTGCGCTTCGAATCGAGCCCTGCGAGGAGAGGTCACAAACGAGCGGCTCGAGCACCGCACGGGGCACGGCGGTGGTGACTTCTCGTCTTGCGTCCTCGATGCGTGTGGCCGACCGGCCAATGACGGCCACCGTCGCGCCCTGCCGGGCCAGCGCCGTGACCACGGCCTTGCCGATCCCGCCCGTCGCACCGGATACGACCGCGATCTTTCCAGAGAGATCTGCCATCGCGTTCCTCCGTGGTCGGCCTCAGAGATCTGTGGCACCGATCGCCCCGAGCGGCAATCTGCGGGCCGGCCCGGTTGACCCCCCGGGCCGGCGCCACTAGGGTCCCGCGCGATTTTCGCCGGACCCGTTCCATGCCCGCTCTGCCTCGCAATCTGGACCCGAAACACTCGTTCCAGGGCCTTATCCTCACGCTGCAGCGTTTCTGGGCAGCTCAGGGCTGCACGATCCTGCAGCCCTATGACATGCAGATGGGCGCCGGCACTTTCCATACCGCGACCACGCTCCGCGCGCTGGGTCCAAAGCCTTGGAATGCGGCCTATGTGCAGCCCTCGCGCCGGCCCAAGGATGGCCGCTATGGCGAGAACCCCAACCGCCTGCAGCACTATTACCAGTTCCAGGTGATCCTGAAGCCCTCGCCCGACAACATTCAGGAGCTCTACCTGCAATCGCTGGCCGAGATCGGCCTTGATGCAAAGCTCCACGACATCCGCTTCGTCGAGGACGATTGGGAGAGCCCGACACTCGGCGCGTGGGGGCTGGGCTGGGAGTGCTGGTGCGACGGCATGGAGGTCAGCCAGTTCACCTATTTCCAGCAGGTCGCCGGATTCGAGTGTAAGCCCGTTCCAGGCGAGATCACCTACGGCCTCGAACGGCTCGCCATGTATGTGCAGGGCGTCGAGAACGTCTACGATCTCAACTTCAACGGCGGCGACAACGACAAGGTCACCTATGGCGATGTGTTCCTGCAGAACGAGCAGGAGCAGTCGCGCTACAATTTCGAGGCGGCCGATACTGAGATGCTATTCCGGCATTTCAAGGACGCCGAGACCGAGTGCAAATCGCTGCTCGACAAGGGGCAGGGCGCCGGCCCGAACGGCCGCCACAGCCTCGCGCTTCCCGCCTATGAGCAGGTCATAAAGGCGAGCCACAATTTCAACTTGCTCGATGCCCGCGGCGCCATCTCGGTCACCGAGCGCCAGAGCTACATCCTGCGCATCCGCGAGCTGGCGAAAGCCTGCGGCGCTGCGTGGCTGCAAACCGCCGGCGGCGGCGCCTGACCCCGCCACCCGATAAGCTCAGCTCAGGCTTGTTCCCGTCGGCCGGAATGAACCAAAATCTAGTTAAGTATGGGCAAAAATCAGCTTAAATCAAATTAATCTACAAAGTTAACCCAAATATGGATTATCAAGCAATTGCCGGTGTGACTGCCAGCTGTGTGATTGTGTCCAGCTGCATTGCGGCACCCCGCTGCCAGTGCCAATCTCCCGCTCGCGCAAAGCGGCGCGCTTGGAGGCTTTCATGCTCGGCTGGATCATTCTCGCCATCGTCGTGGTCGTCGTTGGCTATTTGGTGGTCGCCTACAACAACCTCGTCCGGCAAAGGCAGCTCACGCAGGAGGGTTGGTCTGGCATCGATGTGCAACTCAAGCGCCGCGCCGACCTCATCCCCAATTTGATGGAAGCCGTCAAAGGCTACATGGCCCACGAGCGCGACACGCTCGAGGCCGTCACCAAGGCTCGGACGGATGCGATGGCGGTGCAGAACGGCACACCGGAGCAGAGGGCTCAGGCCGAGGGTGCGCTCTCGCAGGCGCTCGGCCGGCTGTTTGCCGTTGCCGAGGCCTACCCCGACCTCAAGGCGTCGGCCAATTTCTTGCAATTCCAGGGCGCGCTGCAGCAGACGGAAGACGAAATCCAGCTCTCGCGCCGCTACTACAACGGCACCGCCCGTGACCTGAATACCGCGGTCCAGAGCTTCCCGTCCAACATCATCGCCAACAGCTTCGGCTTCAAGTCGGTCCAGTATTTCGAGATCGACAACCCAGCCGATCGCGCAGTGCCGCAGGTCAAGTTCTCCTGACGCGAGCCACCGGCGTCATTCCGGCGGGATTCGGAATCCAGTTCCAGAAGGCAACGGAGCGCGGAGATGGGGACGACGATCCGTACGTTGGGTAGGCAGCATCTCTTTGAACGGCGGTTCGCTGCCGCCCTTTGGTTCGCAGTCGCCGCGATCCTGACGTTCGCCACACCCGCGCTCGCCCGTGAGGAAATCCGCTCCTTCACCTCGAGCACGGTGCTGAGCGCCAACGGCACCGTCGATGTCACCGAAACCATCGTCGTCAACGCCGAGGGCGACGAAATCCGCCATGGCATCTACCGCGACATCCCGACGGCGCTGATCAATTCGGACAATTCGCGCCTTCGCTCCGATCTGAAAGTCATCGCGGTCAGCCGCGACACCCATTCCGAGCCTTACACCGTCGAGGGGCTGGGCACCGGATTCAAGCGCATCAAGATCGGCTCGGCCGACACCTTCGTCGACTACGGCGTCCATACCTACGTGATCCACTACACGATGACGCGCATGGCGCGCAGCTTCGCCGATCACGACGAGTTCTATTGGAGCGCCACCGGCAATTATTGGGTCTTCCCCATCCTGGAAGCCGTGGCAAATGTCACCCTACCTACAGGCGCGGACGTTACCGCCACCGTCGGCTACACCGGCCGTCCGGGCTCGCAGGAACAGGCCGTCACGATCACGAAGAACGCTAACGGCAGCACCACCTTCCGCTCGACGCGCGCTCTCGCGGCGGGCGAGGGGATGAGCGTCGATGTCGCCTTCCAGAAGGGCATTCTGGTCACGCCCACCGGCCTCGATGCGGCCGGCTACTGGCTTTCCGATCACCGCGAGCTGGTCTTCCCCTCGATCGCGGTCCTGATCCTGCTGCTCTACAATTTCCTCGCCTGGTCGGCCGTCGGCCGCGATCCCCGCAAGGGCACCATCATCCCGCTCTTTCATCCGCCCAAGGATCTGTCGCCGGCGATGGTCCACTACGTTGCTGACATGGGCTTCAAAAAGAGCGGCTGGACGGCGTTCACCGCCACGGTCTTCGATCTCGGCGTCAAAGGCCTGGTCAAGATCGACAAGACCGGCGGCGAAACCAACATCACCGCCACCGGTGCGCGCCCCGCCGATGGCCTTCCGCGCGAAGAGCAGTCGGTCTTCGACTACCTCCATGCCAAGGGCCAGGTCACCATCGACAAGACCGACGGTCCGCGCCTCAACGAAAAGCGCGGCGAGCTGGTCAAGGAAATCTCCGACCAGAATCGCGAAGTCTATTTCCGGAACAATGTCCGCTACACGCTCGGCGGCGTCGCTCTCGCGGCGATCCTGCTCGGCGCCCTCGTGTGGCTTGATGTCATCGAGCCGGTCGTGCTGATCATCGCCCTCGTCGCGGCTATCGTCATCGGCGTCTTCGTGGGCGTGGCCTCACAGGGCGGCACGCGTGGCGCCTTCGGGAGCATTTTCGGCCTCATCTGGGTCGCGGTCGCCGCCGTCAACATCTTCGGCTCCAGTATCAGCCTCAGTTCGAACCTTCGCATAGACATGGGTCTCGTCGGCGCCATCTCGATCATCCTCATCGAGATCGTCTTCGCGGTGCTCATGCGCGCGCCCACAATCCGCGGCCGCTCTTTGATGGATGAGATCGCGGGCTTCAAGATGTACCTCGAGACCGCCGAGAAGAACCGGCTCAACTATGTCGACAAGGGCGAGCCGCCAATGACGGTCCCGCGCTTCGAAGCGATCCTCCCCTTCGCCATCGCGCTCGGCGTGGAGCGCCTCTGGTCCCAGCGTTTCGAGGGCGATCTCGCGCGCAATGCGGTGCAAGGCGTCCAGAACGGCACTTACTCGCCGCTCTGGTACACCGGCGGCGACTGGTCGAGCTCATCGACGAGCATGGCGAGCGCCGTCTCGTCGCTGTCATCGGCCATGACCTCATCGATGATCGCCGCCCAGCCCTCATCCTCCGGCAGCTCCGGCTTTGGCGGTGGTGGCGGCTCCGGTGGAGGGGGCGGCGGCGGCGGTGGTGGCGGCTGGTAGGCGCTAACCGCTATGGGGCAGCGCGCTTGCCCCCTCCGGCCCCGCTTGCTAACCCTCCGGCCGCCAACGGCCCGGTGACCCATGCCCGATCTTCTGCTCGAACTGTTCTCCGAGGAAATCCCCGCGCGCTTCCAGCGGCGCGCGGCCGAAGACCTCAAGCGCCTCGTCACCGACGCCATCGTCGAGGCCGGCCTGCTCTACGAGGGCGCCCGCGCCTTCGTCACGCCGCGCCGCCTGGCGCTCACCATCGCCGGCATTCCGGTGCGCTCGCCCGACCTCAAGGAAGAAAAGAAGGGCCCGCGCGTCGGCGCCCCGCAGGCCGCGATCGACGGCTTCCTCAAATCAGCGGGCCTGACCTCGATCGATCAGGCCAAGGTCGTTTCCGACCCCAAGAAGGGCGACTCCTACGTCGCCATCGTCGAGAAGAAAGGCGCGCCGGCGGCCACCTTGCTCGCGATCATCCTTACCGCCGTGATCGAAAGCTTCCCCTGGCCCAAATCGATGCAATGGGGGCAGGGGGGCCTGACCTGGGTCCGCCCCATCCGTGCCATCACCGCCACCTTCGGCACCGACACCGACGAGCCGGAGGTCATCCCGTTCCGCGTCGGCGACGTGATCGCCAGCCAGACCACTTACGGCCACCGCTTCCTCGCGCCCACGGCGATAAAGGTCCGCCGCTTCGACGATTATGCGACCGCCCTCGAGCGCGCCAAGGTCGTGCTCGATATCGACCGTCGTAAGGACATTGTACGTGCCGACGCCGACCATCTCGCCTTCGCGCAGGGCCTGAGCGTCATCCACGACGAGGGCCTACTGGAAGAGGTCGCGGGCCTCGTCGAATGGCCGACGGTGATGATGGGCTCGTTTGATCCAAGCTTCCTCGCGGTGCCCGAGGAAGTCATCATCGCGACCATCCGCGCCAACCAGAAATGCTTCTGCCTGCGCGATGCCCAGGGTAAGCTCGCCAACAAATTCCTGCTCGTCGCCAACAATCTCGCGACCGATGGCGGTACGGCAATTGTCGCCGGCAACGAGCGCGTCATCCGCGCGCGCTTGTCGGATGCGAAATTCTTCTACGAGCAGGATCTGAAGCTGCCGCTCGAGCACGGCCTGCCCAAGCTTGAGGAAGCAATCTTCCACGCCAAGCTTGGAACGCAGTTCCAGCGCGTCGAGCGCCTGGTCAAGCTCGCCGCCGAGATCGCCCCGAGGGTCGGCGCCAATGTCGAGGACGCCAAGCGCGCTGCCATGCTCGCCAAGGCCGATCTCGTAACTTCCATGGTCGGCGAGTTTCCCGAGCTGCAGGGTGTCATGGGCCGCTACTATGCGCAGGCTCAGGGTGAAAAGGGGCCGGTCGCCAACGCCATCCAGGATCACTACAAGCCCGTCGGACCCTCGGACCTTGTTCCTGCCGAGCCCGTCTCGATCGCCGTCGCGCTCGCGGACAAGCTAGACCTCCTCACCGGCTTCTGGGCCATCGACGAAAAGCCCACCGGCTCCCGCGATCCCTTCGCCCTGCGCCGCGCCGCGCTGGGCGTCATCCGCATCGTGACCGACAACAAGCTGAATTTCCCGCTCAGTGTCGACGCCGACCTTTTGAGCTTCTTCCACGACCGCCTGAAGGTCTCGCTGCGCGACGCGGGAGCCCGTCACGATCTCGTCGACGCCGTCATCACTAAGGACAGCGACGACATCCTCGAAATCACCCGTCGCGTCGAAGCGCTCTCGGCCCTCCTCAGCACGGCCGATGGCAAGAATCTCCTCGCCGGCTACAAGCGCGCCGCCAACATCGTGAGCGCCGAAGAAAAGAAGGATGGCCGCACCTACGAGCCCAAGACGGCCGAGCGATCGGTCTTCACGCTCGATGCCGAGGACGATCTCGTCAACGCCATCGAATCCGTCGATGCGGCCGCCGCCGCGCACGTGAAGGCGAACGACTACAAGGCGGCCATCGCGGATCTTGCAAAGCTGCGCGCCCCGGTTGATGCCTTCTTCGAAAAAGTGCTGGTGAACGACCCCGACCCAGCCCTTCGCGCCAATCGTCTTCACCTGCTGGCGGCGCTACGCAACACCATGCATCTCGTCGCCGACTTCTCGAAGATCGCTGGCTAGCCGCTACAGACAGCTGACCGCGCCGGCATCCGTCTTGAATGCAAAGCTCGTCTTGCCGGCCTGCGCGAACTGGCCGCTCCAGTGCTGGTCGGCCAGCGGCCCGCTGAGCGCCGTCACGCTGCTTGACGCCGAGCTCACCTGACCCGTCGCCGACTTTCCGTCCGGCGTGTCCCACTGATAATCGCCCGCCGCCAGAAGGCTGAGCACCCCAAGCTTGGCGCCGTTCGCATCAACGCAGGTGTAAATCCCCGGCGGCGGAAACTGCGCGAGAGCAGGGGTGGCGAGCAGGGCAAGGATGGCGGCGAGGATGAAGCGCATGGGGTCACCATCTGCCCACAAATCGCATCGGGCAAATCAACTCGGCGCGCTCACTCCGGCCGCACAAATCCTTTCCGCTTCATCTTAAACGGCGCCATCCCCTCATTGGCGAGCTCGTCCGCCCGTTCGTTCATTTCATCGCCATTGTGGCCCTTGACCCAGTGCCAGTCGATCTTGTGCTGGCCCACCGCAGCATCCAGCGCCTGCCACAGCTCGACATTCTTGACCGGCTTCTTGTCGCTCGTCCGCCAGCCGTTCTTCTTCCAGCCGTGGATCCACTTGGTGAGCCCGTCCTTGAGGTAGTTGCTGTCCGTATGAAGCTCCACCTCCACCGGCCGCTTCAGCGCCTTCAGCGCTTCGATGGCCGCCGTCAGCTCCATTTGGTTATTCGTGGTGAGCGGTGCGCCGCCCTTGAGCTCCTTGATCGTGCCGTTCCACTGCAGCACCGCGCCCCAGCCGCCGGGTCCGGGATTGCCCGAGCACGCGCCGTCGGTGTGGACGACCACCTTGCCCGTCACGCCGCCTTCTCCAGCACATGAAACAGGCAAGGCATGCCCTTGAAATCCTCGACGCCCGTTTCGGTCATGCCGATCCGCTTCAGCACCGCGATCGAGGGCGCATTGTCGACATGCGCAAAGCCGATGAAATGGTCCCAATCGGTCTCGCGGAAAATCCAGTCGCGCAACGCTGTCGCGGCCTCGGTCGCGTACCCTTCGCCACGAAACTCGCGGAACAGTGTGTAGCCGATTTCCGGCTCGCCGGTCGGTTCGTGAATGCCAAACCCTGCACGTCCGACGAACGCCCCATCCGACTTGCGCCGCACCCGCAGCTTGCCCAGCCTCTGGCTGTCGAATAGCTCGATCCAGATATCGAGGCTCTCGGCGCATTTCTCGCGCGACCACGCGGCGCCGCTGGCGGTGAAATAGCGCGCGATCTCGGGGTCGCCATGCATGCGCACGAGATCGTCGAGCTGCTCGCGCCGCCAGCCGCTCAGGACCAGCCGCTCGGTTTCGATCAGGTCCAGGTCCCTCATGCCGCCGGAACCGGCGTAGAACGCAGTTCTCGCGGCAGATTGAACACGATCGTCTCGCGCCCCGCCCCATGCGCTGCGACCGAAATATCGAAGCGCTGAGCAAAGGCCTCGATCACCTCATCGACCAGCGCCTCCGGCGCCGAGGCTCCTGCCGTGATCCCCAGCCGCGAGATTCCCTCGAACTGCGCCCAGTCGATCGACGCGGCCCGCTCGACCAGCGTTGCCCTGGCGCATCCGGCGCGTTGCGCCACCTCCACCAGCCGCACCGAATTGGAGCTCTCCGGCGCTCCGACCACAATCATCGCGTCCACCTGCGGCGCGACCTTCTTGACCGCTTCCTGGCGGTTGGTCGTCGCGTAGCAGATGTCCTCCTTGTGCGGCAGCGCGATGGACGGAAACCGACGCCGCAGGACATCGACGATCGCCGACGTGTCATCGACGCTCAGTGTCGTCTGCGTCACATAAGCAAGCTTGTCCGGATGCCGCGGCACGAATGCCTCCGCGTCCTCGACGGTCTGCACGAGGCTGATGGCCCCTGCCGGCAACTGCCCCATCGTACCGATGACCTCGACATGCCCGGCATGGCCGATCAGCACGATCTCGCGGCCCTCCTCGAAATGCCGGTTGGCCTCGATATGCACCTTGCTCACGAGTGGACAGGTCGCATCGAGGAAGAACATGTCCCGCTCGCGCGCTTCATGCGGCACCGATTTAGGTACGCCATGCGCGGAAAACACTACGGGCGTATCGCCGGGCGGGATCTCGTCGAGTTCCTCGACGAACACCGCGCCTTTGCGCTTCAGCCCCTCGACGACATATTTGTTATGGACGATGGCGTGGCGCACATAGACCGGCGCGCCATATTTCTCGAGCGCCAGCTCGACGATCTGAATGGCCCGGTCCACCCCGGCGCAGAACCCGCGCGGGGCGCACAGCGTGATTTCGAGCTTTGGCCTGTCCATCGCCATGCAAATGCTTTCGTCACCAGCCCAAGTCAAGGCCGGTTGCCCGACGCCTGTCGCCCGGGCACAATAGAACGCAAGCACGTTCAAGGAATTGTCCCGTGAGCCTCGCTCTCGAAATGTTTGCGGTCGCCCCCGCCAGCGGCAGCGCAAACCTGTCGGGCGCGCAGCGCGGCCTGCTGCTGGGCAAGGCCCGCTGGATCCGGTCGGTCTTCGAGGCCGGCCTGCCCGTCGTCCCGACCATCCTCATCAGCCGCCCCGCTTGGCAGGCTCTTGCCGCCGAACGGCGCGAGCGGGAAGGGCGCCTCCGTGCCCATTGGGTCGCGACCCTCTTTCGGCTCGTCGGCAAGGACGGCACGCCTCCGCCACTCACCGTGCGCGTCTCGACCGACGCCGTCATCGCCCGCGTCATGCCGGCCCACACCGGCATCCCGGCGCCCGAGACCGAGTCCGAAGCGGTCGATCCGCGCCACGCCCTCGGCCGCGCCATCGCGGCGGCGTTCGAGTCTCTTGGCGAGGCTGAGGGTGTGGTCATCGTTCAGACAACCGCGCCCGGCGAGATCGTCCAATTCCTCTCGCGCGACTCCCTGACCGGCGCGATGGGCCCCGCGCCTCTGGCCAATGGCGAGCTGCCCATCGGCCCCGACGCCACAAATCTCTGCGAGCTGCTCGACCGCACCGCCGCCCGTCACATGTGCATCACCGCCGCGGCCGCGCGTGGCGGCCTCATCTTCCTGTCCGCCCGCCCCTATCAGGCAAGCGCCGCCGCCGAACTCGAAGCCGCGACCGATCGCGTCGAGCGCGGTTACTGGAGCGAGAAGCAGGCCGTAGCCTCCGTCAGCCCCGACCGGCTCCAGGCGCTTCTGCATCCGAGCCTGCGCACCTCCCACGGCGCGACGGCGGTCGCGACGGGGCTGGGTGTTTCGCCCGGAGCGGCCACCGGCTACATTGTCTTCAGCGCCGACGACGCGGCACGCTATCGCGCCCGCGGCCGCCACTGCATTTTGGTCGTCAACGAAACCGGCCCCGCCGACATCGACGGCATGCGCGCGGCCACCGGCATCCTCACCGCGCGCGGCGGCATGACCAGCCACGCCGCCGTCATCGCCCGTATCACCGGCCGGCCCTGCGTCGCCGGTGTCCGCTCGCTCGCGGTCGATGCCGCCGACATGTCCTGCCGTATCGGCGAGCACCTGCTCCGCGCCGGCGATCGCATCTCGATCGATGGCAATGACGGCAGCGTCTATCTCGGCGTGCTGCCGCTGAGCCGCCCGAGGATCGGCGGCGCGCTTGGCGAGCTGCTCGGCTGGTCCGACACGACCCGCAGCATCGAAGTCCGCGCCAATGCCGAAACGGTCGAGGCCGCCACCACGGCGCTTAGTTTCGGTGCCGAGGGCATCGGCCTCGCGCGCTCCGAGCATATGTTCTTCTCGCGCGAACGCATGGTCGCCCTCCGCCGGCTGATCCTCAGCGAGGACGAGGACGATCGCCGCGCCGCGCTCACCGGCCTCGTCGATTTCCAGACCGGCGACTACTCCGCGATCTTCACGGCAATGGCCGGCCGCCCCGTCACGGTCCGCTTGTTCGATCCGCCCCTGCACGAATTCCTGCCGCGCTCGGAGGAGGACATCGACGAGACGGCCAGATCGCTCGGTCTCGAGCTGCGTGCCCTCAAGCTGCGCCTCGACCGCATCTCCGAGATCAACCCGATGCTCGGCCATCGCGGCGTGCGCCTCGCCGTCACTTACCCCGAAATCCTCGAAATGCAGGTCCAGGCCCTGCTCGCCGGCGTGCGCGCGGCGATGGACAAGGGCGGCGAGCCCGTGGCCCTCGAGATCATGGTGCCGTTCGTCTCCACGGCGCACGAAGTGACCTGGGTGCGCGAGCGGGTGATGGAGCTGGTCGATGCCGCCGGCCTGCCGCCGGTCGCCCGCCAGAAATTCGCGTTCGGGACGATGATCGAGCTGCCCCGCGCCGCGCTGCGCGCCGCCGACATCGCCCGTCACGTCGACTTCTTCTCGTTCGGCACCAACGATCTGACGCAGACCACCTACGGCATTTCCCGCGACGATGCGCCTGCGTTCCTCGCCGCCTACCAGCGCAAGGGCCTCTACGAGCTCGATCCCTTCGTCAGCCTCGATCAGAAAGGCGTCGGTGAGTTGATCTCCATGGCGATCACCCGCGGCCGCACCGCTAACCCCGCTCTCAAGATCGGCATCTGCGGCGAGCACGCCGGCGACCCCGCCTCGCTGGCATTCTTTGCCAGGCTCGGCATCGACTACGTCAGCTGCTCCCCCTACCGCGTCCCCGTCGCCCGCCTGGCGCTGGCGCAGGCGGGCTAGCCGAAGTCAGGACTCCCTCCCCCAGAAAGGGGGAGGGTCGGGGTGGGGGTTGACCCGCTGGCCTACGTCAGTGGTTCAACCCCCTGCTGTCCTCCCCCTCTCTGGGGGAGGAACCTGACTGAGGCGCCGACTGCCATCTGACAGCCGGCCCAAATTAACCACCGCGGCACCCGCCGCCCCCGCGCCGTCCGGCGCTTTACCTCACGATAACCCTAATCCCGCATGATCCGGGCCGTCGGCATTTTAGCAACATGCCGGCGCGTGCTGTTTGTGGCGTTGCGTGAGTGCGTTGACCCTGATGGGCCGTTTCGGACCGACCAGATCCCTGGCCCAGGAAGGCCCCGGTCCGCGCCACAGCGCCGGCGGTATCGCCGCCGCCCTCGCGCTCGGCCTCTTGCTCTGGCCGCTCCTCACTACGCAGTCCCTGAGCCCCGGCCGTGCGGGCGTCGTCCGCCACATGGCCGAAGGTCCCGCTGCTACCCTGAGCTTCAAGGGCACCGATCCCATCATCACCGGCTCCGTGGCCGAGCTCTTCAAATCGGGCAGCTTCGAGGGGCCCAACGAAGCCGAAAAAACCAACCGCGCCCGCCTGACGCCGGACGGCACCACCGTGTCCGCCAGCTTCGAAGGCATCCGCGTGAAGCTGGCGCAGATCCGCGATCCCATGGGCAAGCTGCCGGCGGTCATTGCGCCCGTTGAAGTCGCGAGCCTCACCGGTGTGCCGACCAGTGCCGCCCTTGGAGCCATCGATCAGGTCGTGCCGATGTCGATCGCGCCCATCCCCATGAGTCCCACCGGCGCGCTGGCCTATGCCCGCGAGACCACGCCTGCCACGGCCTTCGACCTCAACGTCGACAAATACGGGCAGGCCGTCACCAAGAAAGACATCTGGTGCATGGCGCAGGCCATCTATTTCGAGGCCCGCGGCGAATCCTATCGCGGCCAGATCGCGGTGGGGCAGGTGGTCATGAACCGCCTCGCGCACCCCATTTATCCCAAGGATATCTGCGCCGTCGTGTTCCAGAACCAGCAGATGCACAATGCCTGCCAGTTCTCCTTCGCCTGCGACGGCCAGCCCGAGACCATCGACGACCAGGCCTCATGGAAGCAGGCCAACACCATCGCCGAGGGCGTGATCAACGGCAGCCTCTATCTGCCGGAAGTGGGCCGCGCCACGCACTACCACGCGACCTATGTCTATCCGGACTGGGCGCCGCGGCTCAAACGCGTGGCCAAGATCGGCCACCACATCTTCTATCAGTTCAAGAGCGTCGCCTAAGCGACTCCAGCGGCTCAGGTCTGCGTCGCGTTCGCCGGCACGAAAGTGAACGTCGTGATCGACCCCGAGGTCGAGCTCGTCCATTTGCCGCCGAAACGGAACGGGTTGAGCCAGCTGCCCTCGGCATGC
>Ga0207639_10002511_pt1 | contig 12308 bp, 7 predicted proteins | sample KBSCornC32_FD_184299 | JGI IMG/M metagenome (GOLD analysis project Ga0207639, IMG submission 184299) | Corn rhizosphere microbial communities from Kellogg Biological Station, Michigan, USA - KBS Corn C3-2 (SPAdes) (version 2) | ecosystem: Host-associated > Plants > Roots > Rhizosphere > Soil ...
GTACAGCACGCCCACGCCGATCCAGGCACAGGCGATCCCTTCCGTCCTGATGATGCGCGACATCATCGGCATCGCGCAGACGGGGACGGGCAAGACCGCGTCCTTCGTGCTCCCGATGATCGACGTCCTCGCCCATGGCCGCAGCCGCGCCCGCATGCCGCGCTCGCTGATCCTGGAGCCGACGCGCGAACTCGCCGCGCAGGTGGCGGAGAATTTCGAGAAATACGGCAAGAACCACAAGCTCTCCATGGCGCTCCTGATCGGCGGGGTGTCGATGGGTGACCAGATGGCGGCGCTCGAAAAGGGCGTGGACGTGCTGATCGCGACGCCGGGGCGGCTGATGGACCTGTTCGGTCGCGGCAAGATCATGCTCAACGGCTGCTCGCTGCTGGTGATCGACGAGGCGGACCGGATGCTCGACATGGGGTTCATCCCCGACATCGAAGAAATCTGCACCAAGCTGCCCGCCAATCGCCAGACGCTGCTGTTCTCCGCGACGATGCCGCCGGTCATCAAGAAGCTGGCCGACAAGTTCCTGACCAACCCCAAGTCGATCGAGGTCGCGCGGCCCGCCACCGCGTCCGTCAATATCGCCCAGTTCAAGGTGCAGGTAGACGAGCGCGCCAAGCGCGATGTGCTGCGCCAGATCCTGCGCACGGAGGAGGTCACCACCGCGATCATCTTCTGCAATCGCAAGACGATGGTGCGCGACCTTGCCAAGAGCCTGAAGCAGAACGGCTTCTCCGCCGGCGAAATCCACGGCGACATGGACCAGGGCAGCCGCATTCAGGAACTGGACCGCTTCAAGGCCGGGACGATCAACGTGCTGGTCGCGTCGGATGTCGCGGCGCGCGGGCTGGACGTGAAGGGCGTGAGCCATGTGTTCAATTATGACGCGCCCTGGCATCCCGACGATTATGTCCACCGTATCGGCCGCACCGGCCGCGCGGGTGCCACGGGCGTGGCCTACACTTTCGTGACCAAGTCGGACGCGGAAGCCATCGCCAATATCGAGAAGCTGATAGGCACCAGCATCCCGGTCTTCTCGCTGGACAAGCCCGAGCGCGCGCCGAAGGAAGCGCCTGCGGACCCCGCATCCGAAGCGGCGCCCGCCGCCGAAGAGGGGCGTCGCGGCGACCGTCGTCGTGGTGGCCGGGGCAGGCGCGAGGAGCGCCCCGAAGCGAAAGCGCCCCGTCCCGAGCAGGAGGAGGCCGCCGAAGCCGTGGTCGCCAGCGAGGCGCGCCCCGCACGCGACCCCCGTCCGCCGCGCGAACCCCGTGCGGAGCGCGAGGCGCGTCCCCCACGCGAATCGAGGCCCGAGCGTGAGCCACGCCCCGAGCGCGAGCCACGCAACAGCCGCAACGATCATGGCCAGCGTCGCGAAGAGACAGCGGATGGTCCCGACGAAGGCTGGAACGGCCCGGTGCCGGACTTCCTCAGCTTCGGCTTCGCCGGCTTCGCGTTCAGCACCACAGCGCCTTCAGAGGGTGACGCGTCCGCCACTGCGGCTTGAGGCATGCGTGCGGAGGCTCGACAGCGGGGCGCATTCGGTGCATCTGGCGCGCCTCCCCAGCCGATAGAGTAGACCATGGCCATCAAGCACGCCCTTCCCGTCACCCGCGAAAAGGACTTCGCCGCCTGGTATCAGGCGGTCATCGCGGAGGCGGACATGGCGGAGGAATCCGGCGTGCGCGGCTGCATGGTCATCCGCCCGTGGGGCTATGGCATCTGGGAGCGCATCCAGAAGCTCATGGACGCCCGCGTCAAGGCGGCGGGGGTCGAAAATTGCTATTTCCCGCTGTTCATCCCGCTCTCCTTCTTTGAGAAGGAAGCCGACCATGTCGATGGTTTCGCAAAGGAAATGGCGGTCGTCACCCACCATCGGCTGCGCAGCGTAGAGGGTAAGCTGGTGCCCGACCCTGACTCCAGGCTGGAGGAGCCGCTGGTCGTCCGCCCGACCTCGGAGACGGTGATCGGCCAGGCGATGAGCCGCTGGATCCAGAGCTGGCGCGATCTGCCGATGCTGACCAACCAATGGGCCAATGTCGTCCGCTGGGAAATGCGCACGCGCATGTTCCTGCGCACCAGCGAGTTCCTCTGGCAGGAGGGCCACACGGCCCATGCCGATCGCGCCGATGCGATGGAGGAGACGCTGCGCGCGCTCGAAATGTATCGCGATTTCTCCGAAACCGCGCTCGCCATGCCGGTGGTCGCGGGCGAGAAGCCGGAGAATGAGCGTTTCCCCGGCGCCGTGGCCACCTACAGCATCGAGGCGATGATGCAGGACGGCAAGGCATTGCAGGCCGGCACCTCCCACTATCTCGGCACCGGCTTCGCCGAAGCGGCGAACATCAAATATCAGGACAGGGAGGGCAGCCAGCAGCTCTGCCATACCACCAGTTGGGGCGTGTCCACGCGCATGATCGGCGGCGTCATCATGGTGCATGGCGACGATGACGGCCTGCGCTGCCCGCCGCAGATCGCGCCGCACCAGATCGTCATCGTGCCGATGCTGCGTGACAATGACGAGGATGAGGCGGTGATCGCCTATTGCCGCGACTTGCAGAAGGGCCTGCTCGGACAATCCGCGTTCGGCGAGCCGATCCGCGCCCATCTCGACATGAAGGGGACGAAGGCATCCACCAAGCGTTGGGGCTGGGTGAAGAAGGGCGCGCCGATCGTCGTCGAGGTCGGCGGGCGCGATGTCGCGGGCGGCAATGTCTCCGTCCTGCGCCGCGACCGGCTGTACCGCGAAGACGGCAAGACCGACAGCGCGATTGTGGCGCGCGAGGCGTTCGTGGCCGACGCGGCGGCGATGCTGGTCGGGATCGAGGCGGCGCTCTACGGGCAGGCGAAGGCCGCCCTCGACGCCCGGATCGAGCGCGGCATCATCGACACCGCCGGCCTCGATACCTATTTCGGCGCGGACAAGCCCGGCTGGGCGGAAGTGCCATGGGCCAAGCCGACCGGCGCGGCGCTCGACAAGGTGGTGGAGTGGCTCAAGGGCCGCAAGCTGACCTTGCGCAACGTGCCGCTGGATGCGGCGGCGGCGACGGGCGCCTGTATCTTTACTGGCGAGCCGGCGGTGGAGCGGGTGCTGGTCGGGCGATCCTATTAGAGCATGATGTCATTCGGGTGATGGTTGATCCGTTCGTGTCGAGCGAAGTCGAGACACATCGCGCAACCGCTTCTCGACTTCGCTCGACGCGAGCGGAGGGGGGCATGATTCCGCCTAGAGCATCGAGCCTTAAATAAGAACCGTTCGCCCTGAGCTTGTCGAAGCCCTGTCCTTTTCTTCAAGAAGAACAGCCCTTCGACATTCGAACGAGGCACGTGCCTCGTTCGAGCAGGGCGAACGGAAGGAGAGGTGATCCCGACTTAACGGCGCTCGCTCTAACCGCTCGCTTTCTTGGCTGCCGGCTTTTTGGCGGGCGCCTTCTTCGCGGCGGCTTTCTTCGCCGCCGGCTTCTCCGCGGTCGCCTTTGCCGGCGCCTTCTTCTTGGCGGGCGCCTTTTTCTTGCCCTTCGGCGGACCTTTCGCAGCCCGGTCGTCGATCAGTTGCGCGGCTTCTTCCAGCGTCAGCGCATCCGCCTCGATGGACTTGGGCAGGGTCGCATTGGTCTCGCCATCGGTGACATAGGCGCCGAAGCGGCCCGGCATCAGGCGAATCTCCGCCTCGCTGCGGGGATGCTTGCCCAGAACCTTGAGCGGTTCCTGCTTGCCGCGCGCGGGGCCTTTTGCCGCTGCTTCGGCCAGTTTCACCACCGCCGCGTTCATGCCCGTCTCGAACACCTCTGCCGTCGAGGTCAGCCGGGCATATTTGCCGTCGTGCATCAGATAGGGACCGTATTTGCCGATGCTGGCCGTGATCGGATTGCCGCTCTCCGGATGCGCGCCGAGCGTGCGGGGCAGGCTCAGCAGCTTGACCGCCCAGTCGAGGGTGAGTTCGCCATCGGGCAGATCCTTGGGGATGGACGCGCGCTTGGCCTCCTTGCCCGATCCCAGTTCGATATAGGGACCGAAGCGCCCCGACTTGCGGGTGATGTCGCCGCCCGTCTCCGGGTCCTGTCCGATGACTTCGGGCTGGCCGTCCGCCGCGTCGCCGCTGCCGCCGGGCTGGCCGAACTTGCGGGTGAACTTGCATTCGGGATAGTTGGAGCAGGCGATGAACGCGCCGAACTTGCCGCCGCGCAGCGCGAGCTTGCCCTGATGGCAGAGCGGGCATTCGCGCGGGTCGGTGCCGTCGCCCTTGTCAGGGAACAGCATGGGTTCGAGGAAGATGTCGAGTTCGGCCGTCACCTCCGACGGTTTCTTCTCCATGATCTCCGCCGTCTTGGGCTTGAAGTCGCGCCAGAAGGCTTCCAGCACCGCCTGCCAGTCGGCGCGGCCGCCGGACACTTCGTCAAGCTGATCCTCCAGCCCGGCGGTGAAGTCGTAGCTCACATATTTCTCGAAGAAGCGTTCGAGGAAGGCCGTGACCAGACGCCCGCTTTCCTCCGCGAAGAAACGGTTCTTCTCGACGCGAACATAGCTGCGGTCCTTCAGCACCTGAAGGGTCGAGGCGTAGGTGGAGGGGCGACCGATGCCGAGTTCCTCCAGACGCTTGACCAGGCTGGCCTCCGAGTAGCGGGGCGGGGGCTGGGTGCTGTGCTGGTCGGCGGTGACGCTCTTCTTCGCGGGGGTGTCGCCGGTGGAGAGACGCGGGAGCAGCTTGCTATCGTCGTCCTCGGCATCGTCGCGACCTTCCTCGTAGAGCGCGAGGAAGCCGGGGAAGAGGACGACCTGGCCAGTGGCGCGCAGGCCGTGCTGGCCGGTGCCGTCGAGCAGATCGATGGTCGTGCGCTCCAGCCGGGCCGCCGCCATCTGGCTGGCGAGCGCGCGCTTGTAGATCAGGTCGTAAAGGCGGGCATGGTCGCCGCTGCCGGCATGGTCGCGGGAAAATTCGACGGGGCGGATCGCTTCATGCGCTTCCTGCGCATTCTTGGCTTTGGTCTGATACTGGCGCGGCTTTTCGGGAATGTAGCCGCCGTCGTAACGCTCCGTGATCGCCTTGCGCGCAGCGGAGATCGCGCTGCCGTCCATCTGCACGCCGTCGGTGCGCATGTAGGTGATCGCGCCATCCTCATACAGACCCTGCGCGATCCGCATCGTGTGGCTGGCCGAGAAGCCGAGCTTGCGCGCCGCCTCCTGTTGCAGGGTGGAGGTGGTGAAGGGCGGCGGCGGGTTGCGGGTGAGGGGCTTGGTCTCGACGCTGTCGACGGTGAAGCGGCCCGCCTCGACATCCGCCTTCGCCTGATCGGCGTCGCCCTGGTTGCCGATCGACAGCCGGTCGAGCTTGTCGCCCTTCCAGCGGACCAGTCGGGCGGTGAACTCCTGCCCGCCCTGTTCCATCAGCGCGGCGACGGACCAATAGTCCTGCGGCACGAACGCCTCGATCTCACGCTCGCGCTCGACGACCAGGCGCAGCGCGACCGACTGGACACGGCCCGCCGACTTGGCGCCGGGCAGCTTGCGCCACAGCACCGGCGAGAGGGTGAAGCCGACCAGATAGTCGAGCGCGCGGCGCGCCTTGTAGGCGTCGATGAGGTCGGTATCGAGCGCGCGCGGCTTCGTCATCGCGTCGAGCACCGTCGCCTTGGTGATGGCGTTGAAGGTCACGCGGTCGACGACGGCAGGCAACGCCTTCTTGGCGCGAAGCACCTCCTGCACATGCCAGCTGATCGCTTCCCCCTCGCGGTCGGGGTCGGTGGCGAGGATCAGGCGGGTGGCGGCCTTAGCCTCGTCCGTGATGGCTTTGAGCTGGCGCGCCTTGTCCCCGTAATTTTCCCAGGCCATCGCGAAACCCTCGTCCGGGTCCACCGACCCGTCCTTGGCGGGCAGGTCGCGGACATGGCCGTAGGAGGCAAGGACGCGAAAGTCCTTCCCCAGATATTTTTCGATGGTCTTTGCCTTGGCGGGTGATTCGACGATGACGAGTTGCATGGGGTTCCGATACTGTCCCTTACGTGTACGCGCGAGGGTGAAGGTCGCAGGGTCGATCCGTCAACTCCCGCGATAAGTAAAGTGCCAAGTCGCAACGGTTGCGTTATGATTGCCCCCTGCCGAACGCCAATCGAAGGGGTGAGTCGATGCTGCCGCTGCCGAAACGTCTGTTTGCCGAAAGTTTCGGAACATTCTGGCTGGTGTTCGGGGGCTGCGGCAGCGCGGTGCTCGCGGCGGGCTTTCCGGATGTCGGCATCGGCTTTGTCGGGGTCAGCCTCGCCTTCGGGCTTACCGTGCTGACCATGGCCTATTCGATCGGCCATATCTCCGGCTGCCATCTCAACCCGGCGGTGACCATCGGCCTGTGGGCCGGCAAGCGATTCCCGGCCGGGGACATCCTGCCCTATATCGTCGCGCAGGTGGTGGGAGCGACCCTCGCCGCCGCCGTGCTGCTGTTCGTGGCGCAGGGGCATTCGGGCTTCGCGCTCGAACCCAACAGCCTCGCGGTCAACGGTTATGGACCGTTGTCACCGGGCGGATTCCCGCTGGCGTCGGGCGTGGTGATAGAGACATTGCTGACCTTCGGCTTCCTGATGGTGATTCTGGGATCGACCGATGGCCGCGCGCCATCCGGCTTCGCCCCGATCGCCATTGGTCTGGCGCTGACGCTCATCCACCTGATCAGCATCCCGGTGACCAACACATCGGTCAATCCGGCGCGCAGCCTGGGGCCGGCGCTGCTGGTCGGCGGGCTGGCGTTGCAACAGGTGTGGCTGTTCTGGCTGGCGCCGATCGGGGGCGCTGTCGTGGCCGGCTTCGCCTATCGCTGGCTCGCCGGTGAGCCGCCCCAGCCGGCGGTCACGGGCGAGTCGCTCTGAAAGTCGGCGAACCAGATCAGCGCAGGGCGACCAGTTGCCCCACCAGCCGCTCGTTGGTCAGCGATCCGGCCTTGGCCGCGCCTTCCTCGTAATTGCCCGGCTTGGCAGTGAATTCGAACTTGCGGGTCTTGCCGAAGCGCAGGCCGCCAAGCCCGCCGACCGCCGCGAGGCCGCCCAGCACGTTACCCGCCGCCTGGCTGGTCTTGTCGAAACCGCTCGACGCATCGGCCTTGTCGATGAATTCGCCCTCGACGCCGACGGGATCGTTGACGATCAGCGTCGTGACCTTGCCGGTCGGCGAAACGAGGCTGAGGCGTGAGAAATCGGCGGTGACGGACAGGCCCGAGTTGACCTTCAGCCCCCCGAAGCTGAACGCGCCCGGCCGCTTGGTTTCCGAAAAGTCGATGAGATAGGTGGCGTCGATCACCCCCACGCCGCTGTCCTTCGCATATTTGTTGAAGGCCATGCTGGTCGATGCGGATGCCATGTTCAGGCCGATGCTGCTCATCCCGCTGCCGACGAAATCGCCGGGCATCATCACCAGCACGGGCAGGGCGGCGGGCTTGAAATAGGTTGCCTTGCCCTTGCTGCCCTTTTCCAGCGCGATGTTGATGTCGAGGGGAACGGCCTGCGACTTGAGCTTTGCCATATCCGGATGGGCGAAGGCCGTGGCGGTATCGACGACCGTATAGCCCTGCGCGGTGAGCTGCGCGGAGAGATCGGCATAGGCGGCGTCGGCGATCTTCTGCATCATTTCCGGCGTCACGCCGACGAGGCTGCTCTTGGCCTTGGTGGTGCCGCCGAACGCACCCATCATGCCGCCGCTCGTCTTGGTCTGATCGATGGATTCGAAGATGAAGCCGATGTTCAGCGCACCGATGGCGACCTGGCTGAGGCCTTTTGGAGCGTCCTTGCTGCCGGAAACCTTCACCGGCGCGTCGTCCCGGGCAAAGCCGAGGGTCGGCGCGGCAAGGCACAGGGTAGCGGCCGCAACAGCGGCGGTCATCACGGTACGCATTTCAGATTCCCCCCAGATTATTCGAGGGGCAACTTCTACAATAGCACGCGCAGGACAACCCCCATTTGCGGGGGTGTCCCGAATTGAGGCTGGAGGATGTAGGGAGTCTCAGTCCTTCTGGCAGGCCACGATGGCGGCGATCACGCCCAGCGTATCCTGCGGATCGCGCACGCGCACGGTGTCGAGGCCGATTTCCTTGGCGGGATAATCATTGCCGCCGGGGAAGATCGCGTCGCCGATGAACAGCATCCTGTCGAGCGCGATGCCGCTCTCGTCGCGCAGGCGCTTGAGGCCATAGCCCTTGTCCACGCCCTCGCGCGTGATGTCGATGGAGGTCGCGCCGCCCATGTTGATGGCGAGGCCGGGGAGGCGGGTGCGCAGGTCGGCCTGGATGATTTTGCGCTTGGCGAAATCGGGATCCCAGCTCTCCTTGGCGTGGATCGGCGCCTGCTGGCCGAGGGCGGAGAAGGTGATCTGGCTGCCGCGATCCTCGATCCGCTCGCCCCACAGTTCCTCGGGCTGAAATCCGGTGGCGTCGAGCGAGGCGTTGAACTGCGCGATGATATTCTCTTTCTCCGCATCGGAGAAAAGCTCGGCATAGACTGCCCCCCACTCGCCATTACGGTGGGTGTAGAGCTTCGTGCCGGTCGTCGGCATCAGCCACAGGCGGGAAAGATCGGCGCGGGCGGGGAGGCGGCTCGCCACCTGCTTCTGGAACTGCGGCCAGTCGCCGCCGGAGATGACCGCGACATGGGCCACGCCGAGCAGGTCGGCGAACGCCTCCGCCATATCGTCCTTCAATGCCTGCTTGCTTTCGGCGAGGGTGCCGTCGAGGTCGAACGCAACCAGCTCTTTCATTCGTATCTCCTCATGGTTCCGGGCCGGTGCCGCATTGCACCATCGGCCCGCTTTCTGGCAATGCCGAATGGCGGCTATATGAATTTCACTGCGCAACCCTTTTTTTCGCGGGCGGGCCGGCCCACATAGCGCGCGCAGTCAGGCAGGAGTTCCCGATGACCGAAACGACCGATTATGTACCGCCGCGCGTCTGGACGTGGGACACGAAAAATGGCGGGGCCTTTGCCTCGCTCAACCGGCCCGTATCGGGCGCGACGAAGGAGCAGGCGCTGCCGGTCGGCGACCATCCGTTCCAGCTCTATTCGCTCGCCACGCCCAATGGCCAGAAGGTGACCATCCTGTTCGAGGAGTTGCTGGCGGCGGGCCATGCGGGCGCGGAATATGACGCCTGGCTGATCCGCATCAACGACGGAGACCAGTTCGGCAGCGGCTTCGTCGAGGTCAATCCCAACAGCAAGATCCCGGCGCTGCTCGACCGCAGCGGGGCGGAGCCGGTGCGGGTGTTCGAGTCCGGCTCGATCCTGGTCCATCTTGCGGAGAAGTTCGGCGCGTTCCTGCCCAAGGACGGACCAGGGCGGACGGAGGCGCTGAACTGGCTGTTCTGGCAGATGGGCAGCGCGCCGTTCGTGGGCGGCGGCTTTGGCCATTTCTACGCCTTTGCCCCGGCGAAGTTCGAGTACCCGATCAATCGCTATGCGATGGAGGTGAAGCGGCAACTCGACGTGCTGGACCGGCAACTCGCGCGGACGCGCTATATCGCGGGTGAGGATTATACGATCGCGGATATCGCGATCTGGCCCTGGTACGGGCAGTTGCACACGGATAATTCCTATGGCGCGGCGGAGTTTCTCGACACCGCGAGCTATACGAACGTCGTCCGCTGGGCGGAGGAGATCAAGGCGCGGCCCGCCGTGCAGCGCGGGCGGATGGTGAACCGCGTGAGGGGCGAGCCAGAGACGCAATTGCACGAGCGGCATGACGCCAGCGATTTCGAGACGAAGACACAGGACAAGCTGGTCGCGGAGGACTGACCGGCGGCGGTCAGACCGGCGCGCCCTTTTTTTTTCACAAAAGCGCTGCAATCCGAAGCTATGGGATCCCTGTCGTTCAGGACCGATGGGGGATTCATGCGTAGACCGATGAGCATGGTTGCGGTGGGCGTGCTGCTGGCGACCCCGGCGGCGGTGTCCGCGCAAACAGTGGAGTCGCTGCAGCGCCAGATCGATGAACTCAAGGCGGAAATTCAGGCGTTGCGGGCTGCCCGGCAGCAGGACGCGGCGCCTGCGCCCGTCGTTGCTGCGTCCGCCGCCCCGACCACCCCGATCCAGTCGGCCGAGTCGAAGCCCAGCGATCCGGTAGTGCTGGCTCAGGCGAAGCCCAAGAAGCCTTGGTATGAGAAGCTGCAACTGCGCGGCTATACGCAGATGCGCTACAACGGGCTGCTGAGCGGCGACGATGTGGCGCCCGCCGGGCGGTCGCGGTTGCGGTCGGTGCATGACAGTTCGATCACGGAAAACAGCGCCTTTTCGCTCCGCCGCGCGCGACTGGTCCTGCAGGGCAATGTTTCCGACAATGTGGCGCTCTATTTCCAGGCGGATTTCGCCACGGCGGTCAATGCGCAGTCGAACGGCGAGCGGCGCGATAATTTCGGGCAGTTGCGCGATGCCTATATCGACGTGTTCCTGGACCCGGACCATGAATTCAAGCTGCGCCTCGGCCAGTCGAAGGTGCCGTTCGGGTGGGAGAATCTCCAGTCATCCTCCAACCGCATAACGATCGACCGGTCGGATGCGATCAACAGCGCGGTCCCGAGCGAACGCGATCTGGGCATCGTCGCCTTCTACACGCCCCGGCATGTGCAGGGCGTTTGGGACCGGCTGGCCAAGGGCGGGCAGAAGCTGTTCGGCAATTATGGCGCGTTCGCCGTGGCCGTCTACAACGGTCAGGGCGTCAACCGGCCCGAGCAGAACAAGGGGCTGGCAAAGGTCGCGATGGCGACTTGGCCGTTCGAGCTGGACGGGCTGGGCGGCGCGTTCGAGGGGCAGGTGCTGGAAGTGGGCGGCGCGGCGATGCTGAACGACGTCCGGCCGGAGATACGGGCGGGGGGCGTGAGCGCGATCGACTACAAGGACGATCATTATGGCATCCACGCCATCCTCTATCCGCAGCCGTTCGGCGTTCAGGCGGAATGGACCTGGGGCCGGACTCCGCAATATGACACGGCCCGGCAGGCGATCCGATCGACGGGAGCGAGCGGCGGCTATGTGCAGGCGATGTACAATGTCGGCGATATCGGTCTGGGCAAGCTCATGCCCTACGCCCGGTGGCAGACCTATCGCGGCGGCTGGAAGGCGAGCACCAACGCGCCCCGGCTGGAGACGGACGAGATCGAGCTGGGCGTCGAATGGCAGATATGGGAGGCGGTGGAGCTGACCGTCGCCTATGCCGACATGCGCCGGCGCGAGGCGGACGAACGGCGGTTCGGCCAGGCGAAGGGGCAATTGATCCGGACGCAGCTGCAGTTCAATTATTGAGCGGCCGGGTGCCTCGCGTAAGGGGGCCGCGCAGGCGTGCCATGGGCGGTGCCGGGTCGGCGTTTGAGGGGGACGGAAAAGGCCGTTTTTGTCTGTTGCGGACGCGGAAACCCTCTGCTAGAGGCCACGGCCTGCCAAGGGCCTCCGGGTCCACAGAAGTTCATGATGTGCGGTCGTGGCGGAATTGGTAGACGCGCAACGTTGAGGTCGTTGTGGGCGAAAGCCCGTGGAAGTTCGAGTCTTCTCGACCGCACCAACCTTTGTGAAACAAAGGGTTACTTCGGGGGCTTGGCAGGATGCCAGCCCCTTTTTCGGCGGCGATTTCCGACAAGATTTTTCGCGCGCGGAGGTTTGCTCCGCGGCTCCGCGTGAGCCTCACCAGCAGGATTGAGTGTCCACGCGGAGGCGCGAAGAAGATCGAAACTCTGCGCCCTGCGCGAACTCTTGCCTGCTGCCTGCGGGCCTCAGTAGAACACACCACCCTTCATCACGCGGCGGACTCGCCCCTGTACGGGCAGGCCGTCGAACGGCGTATTGCCGGCCGCCGCCGCCATTTTGCGCGAATCCACCCGCCACGGCACGTCAGGGTCGATGAAGATGAGGTCGGCGGGCGCGCCGCCGCGCAACTGCCCGGCGTCGAGGCCGAGCAGGCGGGCGGGGTTCGCGGCGAGCAGGCGCATGAGGGCGGGCAGGGTCAGCTTCCCCTCGCGCACGAGGTTGAGCGAGAGGGCGAGGAGGGTTTCCGCGCCCGCCATGCCGGGAGCGGCATCCTCGAACGGGAGGCGCTTGTCCTCCGGGCCGCGCGGGTCGTGGCTGGAGGTGATGACGTCCACCGTGCCGTCCGCCACCGCCGCGATCGTCGCCTGCCGGTCGGATTCCGAGCGCAAGGGCGGGGAGAGGCGGGCGAAGGTGCGGAAGTCGCTGACCGCCGCGTCGTTCAGGAACAGATAGGCCGGGCTGGTGCCGCAGGTGACGGGCAGGCCCTCCGCCTTTGCCGCGCGGATCAGGGCGAACCCTTCTGCCGTGCTGACCAGGCGG
>Ga0207639_10002516_pt1 | contig 12296 bp, 7 predicted proteins | sample KBSCornC32_FD_184299 | JGI IMG/M metagenome (GOLD analysis project Ga0207639, IMG submission 184299) | Corn rhizosphere microbial communities from Kellogg Biological Station, Michigan, USA - KBS Corn C3-2 (SPAdes) (version 2) | ecosystem: Host-associated > Plants > Roots > Rhizosphere > Soil ...
TGTCGGCCGCGTCGGTCTGCGTCAGGTCGATATCGGCAACCTTGTTCAGGCCGGTCAGACCAACGGCATCGTCGTCGTCACACAGGAACAGCCGATCTCGGTGATGTTCGCGCTGCCGGAAGACAACATCTCCGACATCATGACGCGCGTGAAGCAGGGCGCGACGCTGAGTGTCGAGGCCTATGACCGCGGTCAAACCGTGAAACTCGCGACGGGCAAGCTCGCGACCGTCGATAATGTCATCGATCCGACCACGGGCACGGTGAAGATGCGCGCGATGTTCGACAATCCGGATGGTGCGCTATTCCCGAACCAGTTCGTCAATGTGCGCCTGTTGGTGAACACGCTGCACAACCAGATCTGGGTGCCGGCGTCTGCCGTCGAGCGCGGCTCGCAGGGCCCGTTCGTCTATGTCATTGAGACGGACAAGAGCACGACGCCACCGACCAACACCGTTGCCATGCGCGGCGTGACATTGGGCCCGCAGGACGGTGACAAGATTGCGGTCACCAAAGGCCTGAACCCCGGCGAGAATGTCGTGACCGACGGCGCTGACCGTCTGCGCGATGGCTCAGACGTGACGGTGGCGAAGGGTCCGAAGACCAGCACTGTCAAGCCGCCTGCGGATGCGCAAGGCGCGCAGGACGGCGGCGGCTTCGCGGCTCGGCGCGCACAGATGCAGAAGATGTGCGCGGCGGACATCGCCAAGTTCTGTTCCGACTCCGAGGGTCGCGCGCGCGGTCAGTGTCTGCGTGAGCACATGGACGATCTCAGCGACGGCTGCAAAACCGTGATGTCGAAGATGGGACGTCACGGCCGCGGCGGCGCGCAATAGCGATGAATCCCTCGGCGCCTTTTATCCAGCGGCCGGTGGCGACGTCGCTTCTGATGATCGCCATCATGCTGGTGGGCATCGCGGGCTATCTTTACCTGCCGCTCTCGGCGCTGCCGGAGGTCGATTATCCGACCATCCAAGTGCAGACGTTTCTTCCCGGCGCCAGTCCAGACGTAATGACGACCACCGTCACCGCGCCGCTGGAACGCCAGTTCGGCCAGATGCCGGGCCTCAACCAGATGTCGTCGGTGAGTTCAGCAGGGGCGTCGGTGATCACGCTCCAATTCGATCTCAGCCTCAGTTTGGATATCGCCGAACAGCAGGTACAGGCGGCGATCAACGCGTCCGGCAACCTGCTGCCGCAGACGCTGCCCGCGCCGCCGATCTACGCCAAGGTCAACCCGGCCGACGCACCGATCCTGACGCTCGCGATCACGTCGAAAACGATGCCGCTGACGCAGGTCGAAGACCTCGCCGACACGCGTATCGCGCAGAAGATTTCCCAGCTTCCCGGTGTAGGCCTCGTCAGTATCGCCGGTGGTCAGCGCCCCGCGATCCGCGTGAAGGCGAATATTCAGGCGCTCGCATCCTATGGCCTGAATATCGATGATCTGCGCACGACGATCTCGAACGCAAATTCGAACGCGCCGAAGGGCAGCTTCGATGGCGCGTCGCGCTCCTACACCATCAACGCCAACGATCAGCTCCAGACGGTGGACGACTACAAGGCCATCGTCGTCGCCTACAAGAACGGCGCGCCCGTGCATCTCTCCGATGTCGCGACGCTGGAAAACAGTGCTGAGAACACGAAGCTCTCGAGCTGGATGAACACGACGTCGGCGATCTTGCTGAACGTGCAGCGTCAGCCCGGCGCCAACGTCATCGCGGTGGTGGACGGCATCAAACAGATCCTCCCGCAGATCGAGGCCGGTCTTCCTGGTGCCGTCGAAGTCACGGTGCTTACCGACCGCACCACGACCATCCGCGCCTCGGTCGCAGACGTCGAATTCGAACTCGCGCTCGCCGTTATCCTCGTCGTTCTGGTGATCTACGTCTTCCTGCGCAATGTGCCGGCGACATTCATCCCGAGCCTGTCCGTGCCGCTCTCCATCGTCGGCACCTTTGCGGCGATGTATCTGCTCGGCTATTCGCTGAACAATCTTTCGCTGATGGCGCTGACCATCGCATCGGGCTTCGTCGTCGACGACGCCATCGTGATGATCGAGAACATCTCACGCTATATCGAACAGGGCGAGCGGCCGTTCGATGCCGCCATGAAAGGCGCAGGCGAAATAGGCTTCACCATCGTTTCGCTGACCGTCTCGCTGATCGCGGTGCTGATCCCACTGCTGTTCATGCAGGAAGTTGTCGGCCGTCTGTTCCGCGAGTTCGCGGTAACGCTCGCAATCACGATTCTGATTTCGGCGGTAGTGTCGCTCACCCTGGTGCCGATGCTGTGCGCCAAACTGCTGCGCCACAAGAACGAGGAGAAGAAACAGGGCGCAATCGCACGCAAGTCAGAAGAACTGTTCGAACGCCTGATCAAGGGCTACGACCGGCTGCTCATCTGGGTGCTGGATCATCAGCCGCTGACCTTGCTGATCGCGGTCGGCACACTGGTGCTGACTGTGCTGCTCTATATCGTCATTCCGAAAGGCTTCTTCCCGGTGCAGGACACAGGGCTGGTGCAAGGCATCACCGAAGCGGGGCCGACGGTCTCGTTCGCCGCGATGGGCGAGCGGCAGAACGCGCTGGCGCGCGAGCTTCTCAAAGACCCGAATGTGAAGAGCCTATCGTCCTTCATCGGCGTGGACGGCACAAACAACACGCTGAACAGCGGCCGCTTCCTGATCAATCTCGCGCCGAAGGACGAACGCAGCGCGGATATTTCGTCGGTGCTGCGCGGCCTGAATCGCCACGCCAAAAGTGTCCCCGGCATCTCGATCTATTTCCAGCCGGTGCAGGACCTGACTATCGATTCCACGATCAGTCGCGCGCAGTACCAATTCGTGCTCGAAGATGCGAGCACTGCGATCCTCAACGCCAATGTGCCGAAGCTGATCGATGTGCTGTCGAAGCGGCCGGAGCTTGAGAACGTCTCGACCAATTTCACCGACCGCGGCTTGTCGGCGACGGTGACGGTGGACCGCGATACCGCCGCGCGCTTCGGCATCACCGCGGCGACGATCGACAACGCGCTGTATGATGCGTTCGGCCAGCGCATCGTCTCGACCATCTTCACGCAGTCGAACCAGTATCGCGTGATCCTGGAGGCCGATCCCGGTGTGCAGAACACCATCGCCTCGCTCGGCGATATCCACATGCCGTCCGCGGGTGGCGGACAGGTGCCGCTCTCCGCCTTTGCGCGCATCGAGGAAACGCCGGTGCCGCTGGAGACAGATCACCTCGGCCAGTTCCCGGCGGCGATGATCTCTTTCGACGTCGCGCCCGGCTATTCGCTCGGCGCCGCCGTGGACGCGGTGAAGGCCGGTGAGAAGGACGCGGGCCTGCCGTCCAGCATCACGACGAACTTCCAGGGCTCCGCGCTTGCCTTCCAGTCGGCGTTGTCGAGTGAGTTGCTCCTGATCCTCGCCGCCATCATCACCGTCTATATCGTGCTCGGTGTGCTCTATGAGAGCTTCATTCATCCGATCACCATTCTCTCGACGCTGCCGTCAGCGGGTGTCGGCGCGCTGCTGTTCCTGATGCTAACCGGCAACGATCTCGGCATCGTCTCGATCATCGGCATCATCCTGCTAATCGGAATTGTGAAGAAGAACGCGATCATGATGATCGATTTCGCACTCAAGGCGGAACGCGAGGAGGGCAAGGATACCCGCGAAGCGATCCATCAGGCGGCGCTGCTGCGCTTCCGACCGATCATGATGACGACGGTGGCGGCGCTGTTCGCGGCGTTGCCGTTGATGCTCGGCACAGGCACCGGCTCGGAGCTGCGCGCACCGCTGGGCATCTCCATCGTCGGTGGCCTGCTGGTCAGCCAGCTGCTCACCCTGTTCACCACGCCCGTGATCTACATCTATTTCGACAAATGGAGCCGGCGGATCGACAGCCGGCTGGCGGCGCCTGAACCGGGCCGGCCATGAGCTTCTCGTCCATCTTCATCCGCCGCCCGATCGCGACCACCCTGCTCACGATCGGTCTGGCGCTCGCGGGCATGAGTGCGTTCTTCCTGCTCCCCGTGGCATCGATGCCGAATGCCGACATTCCGACGATCTTCGTCTCCGCGTCGATGGCGGGCGCGTCTCCGGAAACGATGTCCACCAGCGTCGCGACGCCGTTGGAGCGTCATCTCGGCACCATCGCCGATGTGACGGAGATGACCTCGCGCAATTCCGTCGGCGCGACACAGATCGTTCTGCAATTCGGCCTCGACCGCGATATCGACGGCGCCGCGCGCGACGTGCAGGCGGCCATCAATGCGGCACGCGCCGATCTGCCCGCGTCGCTCAAGGCCAATCCGACCTATCGCAAGTTCAATCCCGCGTCCGCGCCGATCCTGATCATGGCGATGACGTCCGACACGCTGACGCCGGGGCAGATCTACGACTCCGCCTCCACCATTCTTCAACAGAAACTCAGCCAGGTGGACGGCATCGGACAGGTCCAGATTGCGGGCTCATCTCTGCCAGCGGTGCGTATCGATCTGAACCCGCGTGCCTTGTTCAAATACGGCATCGCGTTGGAGGACGTGCGCGCCGCGCTGTCCGCCGCCAACGCCAACGCGCCGAAGGGCGTTATCGAACAGGGTCAGACGAAATATCAAGTCGATGTCAACGATCAGGCAAAGACGGCGCGCGACTACCAGACCCTGATCGTTGCCTATCGCAACAACGCCGCCGTGCGGCTGAGCGATGTCGCCAAGGTCAGTGACGGCGTCGAGGACGTGCGCAACATCGGCATGGCGAACGGCCATCCGGCGATTAACGTCATCCTCTCGGGTCAGCCCGGCGCGAACATCATCAACACCGTCGATGCGGTGAAGGCGTTGCTGCCGGAGCTCCGCGCCGCGATCCCGCCATCGATCAAGCTCGACATCGTCAACGACCGCACCGGCACGATCCGTTCGTCGGTCCACGATGTGGAGACAACGATGCTCGTCTCCATCGTGCTGGTGGTGCTCGTCGTGTTCCTGTTCCTGCGCAGCGGGCGCGCGTCGCTGATCCCGTCCGTCGCCGTGCCGCTGTCGCTGATGGGCACGTTTGGGGTGATGTATTTCGCGGGCTTCACCCTCGATAATCTGTCGCTGATGGCTCTGACGGTGGCCACAGGGTTCGTCGTCGATGACGCTATCGTCGTGCTGGAGAACATCACCCGTCACATCGAAGCCGGGATGTCACGGTTCGAGGCGACTTTGCTGGGCGCCCGCGAAGTCGGTTTCACCGTGTTGTCGATGAGCCTGTCGCTGATCGCTGTGTTCGTACCGATCACCCTGATGGGTGGCATCGTCGGGCGTTTTTTCAACGAGTTCGGCATCGTGCTGTCGTCGGCGGTGCTGATCTCGCTTGTCGTTTCGCTGACCACGACACCGATGCTTTGCGCCAATCTCGATCTGCACAAGCCGGATCGAAAGCAGGGCTGGCTGCTGCGCAATTCGGAGCGGGTTTTCAACGGTGCGCTGCGTATCTACGACCGCTCGCTGCAATGGGCGCTGGATAATCCCGGCTTCATTATGTTCATCCTGGCTGTCGCGGTGGTGCTGAACTTCGCTCTCTACATCATCGTGCCCAAGGGCTTTATTCCCGTCGAAGACACCGGCGATATCAGCGGCAGCGTGCGCGCCGATCAGAGCATCTCGTTCCAGCTTCTGGCGGACAAATTCGCGAAGTTCGGATCCATCGTTTCGAAGGATCCCGCGGTGCAGAGCGTCGTGGGTTTTGCGGGCGGTGGTGGCGGCGGGCCGCGCGCCGGCGGTTCCAATTCGGCCAATCTGTTCATTCAGCTCAAGCCCAAAGCGCAGCGTGGCGGATTGAGCACCGATCAAGTGATAGATCGCCTGCGCGCGCCATTGTCGACGGTGGCTGGTGCGCAGCTTTTCCTGCGAAATGCCGGCGGCATTCCGGGCGGCGGGGGGCGGCAGAGCAACGCGGCGTACCAATACAGCCTGCAGGGCGACACGCTCGACGAATTGAACGAGTGGGTGCCGAAGATCACCGATGCGCTTCAGGACGTGCCGGAACTCACCGATGTGAGCTCCGATCGCGAGGACAAGGGGCTCGAGATCGAACTCACCATCGATCGCCAGACAGCGGCGCGTCTCGGCATTAGCGCCTCGCAGATCGACAACACGCTTTATGACGCGTTCGGACAGCGGCAGGTGTCCACAATCTACAACGATCTGAACCAGTATCATGTGGTGATGGGCGTCGCGCCGGAGTTCTGGCAGAGCCCGGAGACGCTCAAAGATGTCTATGTCTCGACCTCCGGCGGTGCGGTCAGTGGAACAGCTGCAACCGGTGCGGTCGCGGGCACAACCGTCGTGGCAGGACAGACGGAAGCAACGGCTTCTGCAGTCGCGTCCGACGCCGTTCGCAACCAACAGCTCAACGCACTGACCAATAGCGCGCGTGGCGCGTCCTCGACCGGCGCCTCGGTGAGCACGGCCGTCGAAACGATGGTGCCACTCGCCGCGTTCTCAAGCTTCGGGCCGGGCACGACGCCGCTGTCGATCAATCATCAGGGGCCGTTCGTCTCGACCACATTCTCGTTCAATCTGGCGAAAGGCGTTTCCATCGGACAGGCAACGGCCGCGATCCAGCGCACGATGACGGCCGTGCATGCGCCGGTGTCGATCCACGGCGATTTCGCGGGTTCGGCGCGCATCTTCCAGCAATCGCTGTCCGGCGAGCCGCTATTGATCCTGGCTGCGATACTGACCGTCTATATCGTGCTCGGCGTGCTCTATGAGAGCTATGTCCATCCGTTGACGATCTTATCTACGCTGCCGTCGGCCGGTGTCGGCGCCGTGCTCGCGCTGCTCATCGCGCGCGTCGAGTTCAGTCTGTTCGCGCTGATCGGTGTGATCCTGCTCATCGGCATCGTGAAGAAGAACGCGATCATGATGATCGATTTCGCGCTGATCGCGGAACGCGAGGAGGGCTTGAGTGCGCACGACGCGATCTACAAAGCGTGTCTCTTACGTTTTCGCCCGATCATGATGACGACCTTCGCCGCGATCCTGGGCGCGATGCCGCTTGCTATCGGTTACGGCACCGGCTCGGAGCTGCGCCAGCCGCTCGGCATCGCGATTGTTGGTGGATTGATCGTGAGCCAGCTGCTCACGCTCTACACGACGCCGGTCGTTTACATTTATCTCGACCGCTTCCGCCTGTGGGCCAAGCGTGGATGGGATCGCTGGTACGCGCACCTTCTCGGTGATGACCGCGTGCCGCAGGCGGGCGAATAGAGCCTAGAGATCCGGCAGGTTCTCGGTGTCCGGCTTGCCGTTGTGGATCTCGGAATTGCGATACTGCCGATACAGGCTGCGCTGCGTCGCGTAGTAATCGACCGAGGTGCGCTCGATGGCGTCAAGCGTATCGACATTGCGGGCTCTCAGATCCAGCACGCCAAGACCTGCGCGCGTATAGCCGAGCGTCTTGTAGCCGTCGAAGCGGATATAGGTGAACGGATCGAACCCGTAATCGACGACGCGGCCGCCGAGATCGCGCGGCGGCGCGGGGCCGAGCGCGGGCGCGACGAAATACGGGCCTTCACCGACACCCCAGACGCCGAGCGTCTGGCCGAAATCTTCCGTGTGATCGGGCATGCCCATCCACGTCGCGACGTCCATCAATCCGCCGAGGCCGAGCGTGGTGTTGGTGACCGTACGTCCGAAGGTTTGCAGCGCACGCGACGCGTTCCCCTGCAACACGTCGTTCGCGAATGTCACCGGCTTGTCCATATTCGCGAGCACGTTGTGCACGCCGAGACGGAACGGCTCGGGCACCGCGCGGTTGTAAAACACCGCCACCGGACGGGCGACGTTCTTGTCTAGCGACTGGTTGAGTTCGAAAATCTTGCGGTTCGTCGGCTCGTAGGGGTCGTTCTGGGCGAGCGAATCCGGATTGGTCGTCTGCGCGCAACCGGCAAGACCGGTGCTCAGCAAAAGAGCCGCAAAAAGGAAAGAAGTCGTACGCAAAATCCCCTCGCTCGGAATTGTCCAAATCTGGAAACGCGCGATCGGCAGAATCGCTGCCTTCGTTAATATCGGGTCTCAGTGACGGACCTTCAAGGGCGATTAAATTCCGCCGTACCAGGCATAACCGAGGTCCTCCCAGTAACCGCCTTTGCCGCCATTGATATGATTGAAGTTTTCCACAAGCTCGATTCGTTGCACGTATTTCGCCATTTTGTAACCCAACTGTCGCTCGGCGCGGACGCGCACGGGCGCGCCGTGTTCGACGGGCAGCGCCTGCCCGTTTAGTTGATACGCAAGTAGGGTTTGTGGGTGCGTCGCCTCCAACAGATCGAGGCTTTCGTAATAATACGGGACATTGGCGTCGAGCGCGTTGCCCATCGGATCTGCACAGAAAAACATCACATAACGCGCTTCAGGCTTCGGTTTGGCCATGGCGAGAATGTGGGCAAGCGGTGCGCCGGTCCATTCGCCGATACAGCTCCATCCCTCCACGCAATCGTGGCGCGTGATCTGGGTGCGCGACGGCATCGCGCGCAGATCGGCGAGTGACAGTGACAACGTCTTCTCGACCAGACCGCCGACCGGAATGCGCCAGTCTTCGAAATTCTTTGCGAGATGCGCGGCGTAGTCGTCGGTATTCGGATTGAGCGTGCCGTTGGCCTTGAACACCGGCGCGATGTCGGCCTTGGTGAACTCAGGCGCGAGCGCGTGGGAGCCGGCGAACAGGCGCTGCGCGCGGCGGGTGAGAATCTCGACCTCTTCGAGGATGTTCACGACCCACTGCTGCTGTGACAGCGCGGTGCAGCCGGAGAGGATGAGCGCGCCAGTGCTCGCGGCAGCGGCCTTCAGGAAATGGCGGCGGGTATCAGCCATGATCGCGGCCCTCGATCGTGTAGCGGCCCGTGATCATGGAGCGGACGTTGTTCCAGGTACCCGACAGCACGACCATCACGATGTGGATGATGAAGAAGGCGAGGAACGAGAACGCGCAGATGAAATGGATCGTACGTGCGCTCTGCCGTCCATCGAAGATCCACAACAGTTCCGGGAACGCCGCATCCAGTGTCGGTGACATGGTAAGGCCGGTCAGGATGATCAGCGGCGCGATAATGAAGATCACCGCGCCATAGGCCATCTTCTGGATGCCGTTGTAGTGGCGCGCTTCTTCGCCCTTCGGGAAATTCAGCTTGGCGTGATTGACGATCTCATGCGGCAGGTTTTTGAAATCCTGTTTGTTGGGGATCAGTTCTTTCTGCGCATGCCGCGTGCGCAGCGCGTAGGCGACGAAGATCAGGCCGTTGGTGACGAACAGCCACGCGAACAGGAAATGCCAGAGCCGTCCCATCGCCAGCCATTGCGGCCCGGGTATCGTTGCCCATTCCGGAAAGCCGCGCGCGACGAGCTGGCCATCCACCTTCGATGCGCCGAGCACGCCGGTGGTGTCGAATTTCCACGGTCCGATCTGCGTGATGCCCTGCGTGACGATATCGTCGTGGCCATAGGCGAGCGTCGACAGGATTGGATGATCGAAGTCTGCCGTTTTGCCCCAATAGAGCGCCGGATGCGCGTTGAAGATCTGGAGGCCGCTGAGCAGCATCACGAATAGCACGATGGCGTTGAACCAGTGCGTGATGCGGATCAGGAGGGGGTGGCGGAAGAACGCGTAATGCGGCCCCTCCGGCGCGAGACCGAGCGCTTTTCGAACCCAGCCGGGGATACGCGGCGGCGGCGCTGATGCGGCATCGGCAGACGACATGCGGGCTCACCCCAAATCAGGCCGCAGGATAGCAGCCTTTGCGGGTATACGGATGACAACGCCGTTCGGTTTCAGCCTAGTTTCCGACCCAACCCTGGGCCACCGCCGCATCGTGGCGGGCTTTTTCGGGGGAGCCCAGGATCTGGCGGTTGAAGCCGATGCGCTTGAACCAGTAGTGCAGGCCGAGCAGGTCGGTGAAGCCCATGCCGCCATGCACCTCGGTCGCGGTGCGCGCGACGAAGGGGCCGATCTCAGAGAGGTGTGCCTTCACATGCGCGGCGAGGCGACGTGACTGGTCCGGCTGCGTGTCGAATCCATAGGCCGCGTACCAGATGAGCGCGCGGCAGGGTTCGAGCTCGGCGACCATCTCGGCACAGAGATGCTTCACCGCCTGGAACGAGCCGATGACGCGGCCGAACTGTTTGCGCTCTTTCGCGTAGGCTACGGCCTTCTCAATCATGCGCTCCCCGGCGCCGAGCGTGTCGGCGGAAAGAACGATGCGGCCCGCGTCGATCATACGTTCCAGTGTCGCGGGACCATTGCCGCCGGTCAGCGGTTCGGCCTCGACATTGTCGAAGTTCAGTTCGCCGATGGCGCGCGTTGCGTCGATGGTGGTGAGCAGCGTCTTCTCAAGACCGTTCGTCTTGGCGTCGACCAGATGCAGATCGCCGAACTTGTCGGCGACGATAAAGATGTCCGCGCTGTTGAAGTCGAGCACAAACAGCGATTTGCCGCTGAGCTTTCCGCCTTTCGCGGTGACCTGCGCTTTTTCGCGTGCGCCAGCGGCGTGTTCGCTGACCGCGACACCGGCGCGGACTTCGCCAGCTGCGAGTTTCGGCAGCCATGTCTTCTTCTGCGCCTCGCTGCCTGCGCCAATCAGCGCCAACGGCGCCATCACCGCGCTTGCCGCGAATGGCACCGGCGCCACATGCTTGCCCAGCATCTCTGCCGCCAGCGCAGCATCAAGAAGCGTGAGGCCTAACCCGCCGAACTCTTCGGGGATCAGAATTCCCGGCACGCCAAGTTCAACCAGCGCATCGAACACATCGCGCGCGAAGGGTTCGTTCGCCGCTTTGCGCACGCGCTCCAGCGGCGCCACGCGCGCAAGCGTGCGGTCGATGCTCTCCTGCATCATCTTCTGATCGTCGGACAGACCGAATTCCATCAGCTTGCCGCCTTCGGTTCGCGCGGCATGCCGAGGCCGCGTTCGGAGATGATGTTCTTCTGAATTTGGGCCGTGCCGCCACCGATGATGAGGCCGAGATCGAACATGAAGCTCGATTGCCACGCACCATGTGCGCGCAGATGCGGCGAGTTGCCGTAAAGGATTCCGAGTTCGCCGAGAATGTCGTTCGCGAAACCGGCAAGCTGATGGTTCAGCTCGCAACCCATCAGCTTGACGATTAAGCGCGCGATGCCGGGGTCTTCGCCTTTGAGACTCGCGGTGAGCAGGCGCAGGCCGTGATACTCCATCGCCATCGTGCGCGCCTGAAGCTTCAGCAGGCGATCGCGATAGACCGGATGATCCATCAGCCTGCGGCCATCGACTTCTTCTGTCATCATCATGTCGACCAGCGCCTTGAAGCGTGTGCCGGCCTGATTGGGATCGCCAAGCATGCCGCGCTCGTGCTTCAGCGTCGCGTTGGCGACCATCCAGCCCTGTCCGCGCTGGCCGACGATATCTTTCTTGGGCACGCGCACATCGGTGAAGAACACTTCGTTGAATTCGGCGCGGCCGGTCATCGTCACCAGCGGTCGCACTTCGATGCCCGGCGTCTTCATCGAGAAAAGGAGATAGGAGATGCCTTCATGCTTCGGTTTGTCGGGCTCCGTGCGCACGAGGCAGAAGATCATGTCGGCCTGCGCCGCGGTCGAGGTCCAGATCTTCTGGCCGTTGATCACGAAATCGTCGCCGTCTTCCACAGCGCGCGTCGAGAGCGACGCCAGATCGCTGCCCGAACCCGGCTCCGAATAGCCCTGACACCAGATCACTTCGCCGCGGAGCGTCGGTGCGATCCAGCGCTGCTTCTGTTCTTCGGTGCCCAGCTCTAGGAGCGTTGGCACCAGCATCGAGATGCCCTGGTTCTGCATCCCTCCTGGCAGACTCGCGGCGATGAATTCCTCCGCGATGATGCGTGACTTGAGAATGTCTACGGTGCCGCCGAAGCCGCCATACTGCTTGGGGATCGTACGTGCGGCATAGCCGTGCTCGATCAGCAGGCGCTGCCAGGCGCGTGTCTCTTCGTTGAAGCCAAAATTGCGCGGCGCGCGTGCACTGAAGTCGCGGGCGAAGGCGCTGACTTCTTCGCGAAATGTCTCGAATTCGGGACCGTAGGAAAGGTCCATGTGTTGCTCCCTGTCTCGCGCCACGGTGCGGGAAAACATTTTTGATCGCAAGCGTGCGCGGCTTGCGAGGCGTCACACTGCATGGTTTCTTGACGCAGGGGCTGACATGCAAAAATCATCGCTTGGGATTCTTGCCGTTGCGGCGGCCGCGATATTTCTCTGCGGCGCGGCGCCGACGAACGCGCCGCCGGAATGGGCCTATC
>Ga0207639_10002517_pt1 | contig 12295 bp, 17 predicted proteins | sample KBSCornC32_FD_184299 | JGI IMG/M metagenome (GOLD analysis project Ga0207639, IMG submission 184299) | Corn rhizosphere microbial communities from Kellogg Biological Station, Michigan, USA - KBS Corn C3-2 (SPAdes) (version 2) | ecosystem: Host-associated > Plants > Roots > Rhizosphere > Soil ...
CTCTGCCCACGTGGTCACCGCTTCATCGCCCAACCAAAGGACGTTCACCGTGCCAACGGCTGACGAGCAGCGCAACTCAACCCGCATTCGCGAGGCGCTCGAAGCAGGACTTGGCTGGGCAGACTGCTACGAGGACAACATGGGGTCGGACGACTTCCAGCGACGAGACGAAGACCTTGCCCTGGCTCGCGGCGTCCTTCAACACTGGCGCGAACAGGAAGAAACCGAAGGGAACGAACATGCCCGATGAGAACGGCAACTTCAGAGGCATCACCGTCCCAGAGCTTCCCTGGCAGAAGGACAAGCGGGCCGATGACCTCCAAGCCTTTAAGGCCCGTGGCGGCGGCTTGCACTTCGACCCCGAACCCCAAGGCAAGTGGTTCGGTATTCCGGCCACAAGCGAAAACAAGCGGCACTCCGCTTCAGAGGCTTAGGATGGCTGACATGGAGTCAAAAGTCGTCACTTTCTCCGATTGCCCTCCAAACCGGGTCTACGTAGTCGATTCAGGCGCAGTAGGCACACTTGCTCAGCACCCTGAAGTAGCCGAGGCGCTTGCCGAAGGAGCAGAGACCGTGATAGTCGCTGGCTCGGCAGTACCAGGCCGGACACAGGAAGAGATACGCCTTGCCCTGAAGCGCGTAGGGCGGATAGACCTGTAGTCCGAAGGTGCGAGCTGCGTAGCAGCGAGCATGGCTTACCTTAGGTAAGCGAACCAGCCCGAAGAGCTTAGGGCTTAGGTGCCCACAGCCGCAACTCGCACCACTTCACGCGCGTTGAGCGCCAGCCAGACAGGCTCGCACTCACGCTTCGCAGTACTTGGCTTAGTAGAGCCAAGGGCCACGCCTAGAGCTTGCCTACAGCCTCAAGGCCCGAACAGTGCCCGAACACCGAATCAAGGAATGCCCGCGAGGGGGAGGGGTAGACGGGATCTCAGCGCGCGAGCGCGCGGAATCTAGGAAATAAATACCTCAGCCTCCCCAGCCTCAGCCTAAGTACGAAGGCAGCCCCGCGAAGCGGAGTCCCTTGGCCGCCAGAACGCGCCTAACGCGCGAAGCAGCGGAGTCCCGTACCTACCCAGCCGAAGGAGGCGATGGGCATGGAGCAGCGCCTAGTGATCTACGACAAGCCTGGTCGCAAGGGCGCGGTCTACGACACCGCCTACACCGACCAGCAGGTTGAAGAAGCCGTGAAGCGCTGTGTATCCGAACACGGGTACGTGGGCTCTCATGTGCGCTCGACCCTCGCCAAGGGTCATCGGGTCGGGTAGTTGGCCTTCAAGATCGACCGGGAGCGCCTCAGGGCTCTCCCAACGCAGCAAAGGGAACGTGCCGAGCAGATCCTCCGGGAGCTCCAGGCAAAGCGCCAGCGCGATCCACTGGCCTTCTACGAGCCCCACGTCAAGCAGCAGGCATTCCACGGCTTCACTGCCCAGACGAAGTGCTTCTTCGGGGGCAACCAGTCCGGGAAGACCTGGGGCGGCCTGGCCGACGACATCATCCAAGCGGTTGATGAGGATGCCCTGCCCGCCCGGCTGAAGCCCTACAAGAAGTTTCAGCCGCCCTTTCTGTGCCGGATCATGGCGGAGTCCTTTCCGGTCCTCGAGACCACGCTGATCGAGAAGCTCCAGAACCTCGTCCCCCAAGAGCAACTGCTGGGCGGCACTTGGAAGTCCGCCTACGAAAAGGATCTGCGGGTCCTGCACTTCCAAAATGGCTCGAAGTTCTTCTTCATGACCTACGAGCAGGAGGTCCGCAAGATGGGCGGCGCCTCGATCGACCGGGTCCACTTCGACGAGGAGCCTCCGCTGGCGGTGTTCAACGAGTGCCGACTTCGCGTCATGGCCCGCTCGGGGGATCTGATCTTCACGATGACGCCGGTCTTCGGGCTGACCTGGACCTTCGATGCCCTGTGGAAGCAGCGCGGGAGCGAAGTCGCCATCGACCAGTACCGGGGCATCCGCCGCGACGAGGAGTCCGGGGAGCAGCTCGGGGAGATCGAGATCGTCACCGTCGATATGTCAGATAACCCGACGCTCTCCAAGCAGGACATCGCCCTCGCGCTGGTCGGGATGTCCGACGAGGAGAAGGCCGCTCGCAAGGAAGGCAAGTTCGTTGCCTTGCACGGACTGATCTACGCCGACTTCAACCGCGAGCGCCACGTCTCCGCTGAACGCCCGATCCCCGAGCATGTGAACGTCGTCGTAGGGATCGACCCCGGCATCCGCAACGCCGCCGCGGTCGTCTGGGCCTACCTGACCCCCGACGACACGATGGTCGCCTTTCACGAGGGCTACTACCACGGGATGACGGCCAAGCAGGTCTGCAAGGAAATCCACGAGACCAACGCCGACTTCGAGATCAACCCGATCTACTACGTGATCGACCCCGCTGCTCGGAACAAGGAGCACCAGACGGGGCGCTCGACGCAGATGGAGTACGCGGACAACGGCATCGTCACGATCGCCGGCCAGAACTCCGTCAGCGCCGGGATCAACCGGGTCCGCGAGCGCTTCCAGACTGATCGCCTTTTCATCCAGTCCAACTGCACGCACCTGATTGACGAGCTTCAGAAGTACCGCTGGAAACAGCCCCCGCGCACCGGAGAGGACGGCAGGGAGGCTCCAGTCAAGAAGGACGATCACCTCATGGATGCCCTGCGCTACGCGGTGATGAGCCGCCCCTACCTGCCAGAGGTGCTCGCAGCGCGCAAAGAGACCCAGATGGAACGCCTCATGCGCGAGGACCAAGAACGCTTCAGCAAGCCCGAGGAAATCAACGTCAGCCAGTTCGGCGGCATAGCCGCCTGAGAGGAATCAAATGGCGAACTTGAACACGCCGATCAGCGCGACAAAAACCAAAGAACAGATGGAAGAAGCCAGCCGCAATCCGTCCACAAAGGTCGGCGGCGGAGCGACCACGGGGCAGACAGTCCACATCTCCCTGCGTTTCACGGGTGGCCAGACGATCACCCCGAAAGAAATCATCGAAATGGTGGACGCCAAGTTCGGGACCGTCGCTTCGATCAAGTCCTCGGTCTCGCGCGGCACCTACATCTTCCAGATCGAGTCCTGATGACCAAGCTAGCCGATAGGCGACCCCCGTTCTGCGCCTGCTGCTTCCAGCGCCCCCAGGGCCGCTGCGTGGACTTCGAGGCGGCCTATGACGGGCCTGTGATCCCCGGTACCCCCGAGCCCGTCCCCGTCGATGACCTGATCATCTGCGAGGACTGTCTTGCCGAGGCGTTCACGATCCTCGACCCGCAGGGCCTGAAGGAAACCATTGCGGAGCTCGAGCAGATCGTCACCGACCAGGTGGCGGAGCTCGAGGCCAAGGACAAGGCGATCCAGGGCTTCCGCTCAACCACCAACGTGCTGGTCGATCACCCCGTCAAGACCTTCCCCGGCAAGCCGAAGCTCGAAGGCGTCTCGGAGGAGGTCCGCACGATGATCACCAAGCGCCGCTACGAGCGCACAGCTCGCTCCAAGGCCGTGAAGGCGGGCGAAAAGGGCAAGAGCGGCGAAAAGTCCGAGGTAAGTAACAAAGAGCCGGTGGCTGCCTGATGGCCGAAAAATTCAGCAGCGGCTTCGTCCGCGACAGCCAGGGTCGGCTCGTCGTCTCCGAAGGCGGACCCGAAGGCTGGATTTCGGGCTTTGTCCGCGACCAGGAAGGACGGCTGGTGGTCGTCGGGCCAGGAGGCCGCGCCGTCGGCGAAGTGCCCGGCGACGGGACGGTCACCCTGGCGAAGCTGGCCACGACGGCGACCGCCGCGCTTGAGCGGCCCTACAGGACTCGCAAGGAGTTCGCCGGGACGATTGAAGCCACGGCCACCGAAAACACGAAGTACTTCATCCTCAACGGCCAGGCCAACGCCAAAGAAATCAACCCCTACATCTCCCAGCCCTTCCTAATCAACTGGGTACCGGCCGACGAGGCTGTCGAAGGGCTTACGACTAAGTGCCGGATCAAGGCAACCTGCGAGGTAGCGGGCTCGGCAGTGAACCGCAAAGTCAAGGTCGCCCTCTTCACACTCACCCGCGCAGGCGGCAAGGTGACCCTTAACGAAGAAGTCGCCGGTACGAGCTTTGAACTTGAACCGGGGGCTGGCACCAATACCGACGTGGCGGGGGAATCGGGCAAATTCACGTTGGCCGAAGGCAAGTACTCCGTTGGGGCGGTCGTGCTTGGTGGCGCACCTGGGGCCAACTTCGGGATCAACGGCCGGTTCGTCGTCAACAACGAGGAATGATGTTCGCGCGCACAAAATGCGATCGGCGGCCCATTGGCATGCCTGTCCGTGGGCCGTCCGCCAGATCGACTACCCCGACCCAGTCTCAGGCACTCCCTAATCCGGGGTGCGGTGCCATCAACCGGGGACAAAGCGCTTGGCATTCGTTGCACTCCGCCTCGGGCGGCTTCAAGGATATCGGCTGATGTTCGCGCGTTCAAGCTTCTGGAACAGCCGCCTTCCGAGCAATACGCCGATAGACCCCAACAGCGCTTCCTACATCGCCAACATCGTCGCTCAGGGGGAAGCCAACACCTTCGGGTTGAGCTACGAAACCGGCGGCGCGACGTTCTTCTTCGCGGGCAAAGATCAGCCAAAGAAGAAAGTCACGATCGACAACACCGAAAACCAGTTCTTCGGCGAAATGCAGGGAGCCTTCGCCGAAGTCCCGATCCCCGATCTCGCTAGACCTGCCACGCCGATCTCCTCCGATTCCCCGCTCTGCATCTATCAGCGCTCGACCGATACCTACTGGGAGTTCTGGAAGGCGTCCCAGTTCGAGGTTGACGGCCCGCACACCACGGGGCAGGCCCTCAATGCCTCCGAAGAAACGCGCAACAAACCGGGCTGGCACTGCGAGGCGGGAGCAGTAGCCAAAGAAGCCTCGAAAAACCCCGGCTACTTCGTTGACGGCTCGTGGCCCGCAGTGAACGGCAAGGGCTATCACTGGTCCTCAACCGCTTCGGGTCTGTTCCTCGCCGGCGGCCTGTTGAAAGTAGATGAGGCCCGTCGGCTCTACATCCCGCACGCGTTGCAGTTCTCGATCCCGAACGCGCGGAAAGGGGTTTGGCGCTGGCCAGCCTCCAAGTCCGACGGACTGAGCGAAGAAGCTTGGGCGCCGCACTACGGGATGTGCTTCCGCCTCCCCCCCAGCTTCGACCTCTCCACGGTTGCCGACCCCTTCATGCGCTGTATCGCCCGCTCTTGGAAGGAATTCGGGATGTACCTGAAAGACAAAGCCGGGAACGTCACGATTCAGTGCGAACAGCGCTCCACGATCCCCGGATCCCAAAGCAAGGGGACCGATGCCTGGAAGGGTCCGCAGGGGCAGTTCGGCAGCACCGGGGCGATCCTCTCGAAAGTCGTCTCGGGTGCCGGGGGACTGGCCGAACAACTCCCCTGGTCGCATCTCGAACTGGTCGCTGAAAGCTTCCGACCGGAAGGATTCTCTTGATCTACTCGGCACTGCTGTCCCTCGCTGTGATCGTCGCCTTGTCCTACGCACTCCGTGGAGAGAGGCTCCAGAACGCCGCCCGCGAGAAGGAATGGGCATTGGAGCGAAGCGCGCTGCTTACGCGCATCCAACATCCCGAGATCATCATCGGCCAGGCGCAGGAGAGGCCGACGCCGGACGAGGAACTGATGACCGCCGAGCCGGATGAGATCGACCTTGTCGGCACCATCGCACCGGAGGTGCCGGGTGCCTGATTCAGCGGGTCAGCGTGCCACCTCCAAGGCTTTGGGCGGAGACTCGACCCTGCAAGACCTGAAGAACGAATTCGCCAAGTTCGAGTCGGCCCGTCGACCCGAAGAACCGGACTGGTTCCTCAACCTCGCGTTCTTCCTCGGTCACCAGTGGCTCTACTGGAACCACGGACGCCTCGACAAGCCGCTGCTGGCTTCCTGGCGCGAGACGATTGTTGACAACCGCATCCTGCCAACGGTCACCGCTCGCGCGGCCCGCAAGGTCAAGAACCGCCCGACCTTCGTGGCGACTCCCTTCACAGGGGACGAGTCCGATGTCACAGCTGCGCGAGTGACCGAACGCTGCATGGAGTTCGATTGGACCTATCTCGAACTCCAGCAGAAGCTCTACCAGGTTGAGTTGTTCGCGGACATCGTCTGCGCGGGGCTGTGGAAGGTCTACTGGGACTCAACCAAGGGCGAATCGCAGGACTTCGTAGTCGATCAGACCGGCGAAGTAATGCGCCAGCAAAACGGCGCTCCGGTAAAGGCCGACACCTTTCCAGGCGGCCTGCCGGAGGGCCTCACCACCAAGACCGTTGCCGTGGGCGATGCCTGCGTTGATGTGGTCTCTCCCTTCCACTTCTACCCTCAGCCTCTGGCGACTTCGATGGCCGAGCTCGAGTTCGCCTTTGAGAAGAAGGTCCGCTCCCCTGACTACCTCAAGGAGCACTACGAAGTTGACCTAGAGCCTGATGCCGAAGTCAGTAGCGGCCCGGTCGAGTCGCGCATGTTCGGCACGCTCCTGAATGGAGGCGGCGGGAGCGAGTACAAGGGCGTTGAGGTCTTCGAGGGCTGGGGGCCACCGTCTTCCACCTTCCCGAAGGGCAAGCGCGTCGTCTGGGCCAAGGACCAGCTGCTCGCCGAGGAAGACGATCCCTTTGACGCGATGCCCTATGTGATGTTCCCCGGCATCCGCGTTCCGGATCGCTTCTGGCCGACCGCAATCACCACCCACCTTCGCGGCCCCAATGTCGCCCTCAACAAGATCCACTCCCAGATCCAGGAGAACGCCAATCGGATTGGCAACCCGGCGCTGATGAAGTCCCGCCAGGCGAACGTCCACTACACGGGCCTGCCGGGCGAGGAGATCCTCTACGACTCAACGGTCACCGATGCGGTTCCGCAGTACCTGACGCCGCCGGAGGTGCCGACCTACGTGCGCGAACGGATCGAGCGGCTTACCGAGTCGATCACCGAGATCTCGGGTCTCCATGAGGTCTCCAACGCCACGGTGCCCACGGGCGTCACGGCCGCGTCTGCAATCAACCTGCTCCAAGAGGCAGACGACACCCGCATCGGGCCGGAGATCCAGGAAATGGAGGCGGCGCTGGGACAAGCCGGGACCAAGCTCGCCCGCCTGCGCGCTAAGTTCAACTCCGATGAGCGCCTGATCCGCATCGCTGGCGAGGACGGCATCTGGGACATCTTCGCTTTCCGCGGGGCGATGATGGGTGAAGACCCGACCGTTGAGTGCCAGGCCGGCTCCGCGATGCCCCGCTCCAAGGCCGCGAAGCAGGCGGCGATGTTGGAGGTCCTGCAGACGATGTTCCAGTACGGACTGGTCCCCGACTCCCGCGACCTGCGGCGCTTCTTCAAGGACTACGAGGTCGGTGCGCTCGATCGCCTCTTCGGGACGCTCTCGACCACCGAGCAGCAGATCCAGCGCGAGAACCGCCGGATGGCCCAAGGCGAAGCCGTCGAAATCAACCCCTACGACGAAGACAAAGAGCACATCGACGGCCACGAGGAGTTCGAGCGCACGGCGGTCTTCCAGCAGCTACCCAAGCAAGCCCAGGAACTCCACCTGATCCACGTTCGTGCCCACCGTGAACGGATGGTCGGCCAGGTCAACGCCCAGGTCGCCGCCCAGGCCCAGGAACAGATGGCCCAGGCCGGGGCCGAGCAGCAACAGGGCATGGAAATGGAAACCCACGCGGCCCTGCTCGACGTGGCAAAGCAACAGGCCGCTCCCCCGCCCCAGCCCAATGGCAGCCGATAGCGAAGCGATCAAGGCCGCGATGCGGTCGATGATGAAGGCCAACAAGCCGAACTCCGGGACTCGGCCTCCCGGACTCACCGTCACCGAAGACCCTCACCGCAACTGCTCGACCTGCATCAACTGGGACGGGCGCGGCACTTGCAAGCTCTACGGATACAAGACTCAGCCCAACGAGGTTTCCGAATCGTGGGCACCTAAACCGACCTAGGAGGCCCAGATGGCTGCCAAGACGAAACCCACCAAGCGAACCCGACGCAAAACCGCCCCGAGCAAGGCGAAACCGGCCGAGGCCCCGGCCGACCCCCGGCTCAAGGGTGCGCCTGTCCCGGTGGCGCGAACCGCCAACGACGTCCGCGAGGACTCAGCGCCAGTGGTCGGCCATTTCGTGGAAGTGGTCTCCGGCCCTTACAAAGGCCGCTACGGGGTCTTCCTCGAACTGGGTCAGGACGGCAAAACGGCGACCGTCAGGACGCGCGACAGCGCCTCCGAGCGTCTCACAACGTCCGTCTCTGACCTCCGCCCTGCCAAGGCCGGTCTCAGGTGAGCGGCGAGCAACAGCGCCTCCTACAGGCGATAGAGCACTTCAACTCCCGCACGCGCGGGGCTGAGCTTCCCAAGGGCGTCGCAGAGGCCGTTCAGGGCCTCCAGAAGGCGCTCGGACAGCCGATGCCCGGCCGCGACACTCCAGGCGCCAGAGAGGCCCTGAAGCTCGCGCCCGGCAACGCCACGGGGGTTCCCATGGAGCAGGCCGCGAAGGGCTCTGACTCCGCTTCGCCGGGCCAGCGCGAGGCGCTCAGCGTCTCCGAAGAGATCGACGCCGCAGCCCAGAAGGCTGCCGAGCAGATAGCGGCTGGCGCTGGGAAGTAACGAGCTTCTCGGGGTCTCGAAAGGGAGTCCCGAGACACGCCGCCGGAGTGTCGGAGACGTAAGACAGCACGCCGGACAGAAGTCAATCCCAGAACCGCCTGAGATAGCTAGGGACCAGGCAGCCGGAAGCCCCCGGTGACAAAACGGAACTCCGGGGCGGCGGCAGACAACTCTTCACCTCACCCATAAACGAATCGACCAGGGACCGCCACAGCGGTAGGCCAGGGCCTTCGGGTACAGCCACGCCAGGGGCAAGGGTCACAGTCGGAGATAGGAGCAGCACATGAGCGACGCCGTACAGCCCACACCAGCAGAGGGCCAGGGCGACGGAGCCACCGACTCGGGGTTGTACGACCTCGACTCAGTCGCACCAGAGGTACGCGACCAGTTGGTGCCTCATCTGAAGGCAATCGAAGGAAACGTGACCAAGAAGTTCCAGGAGGCCGCTGACTACAAGAAGCAGTGGCAGCCTTACGAAGAGCTGGGGCTCGGAGACATCGAACCCCAGCAGCTTCAGGGACTTTTGGAGTTCGCCAGTCAAGCACGCGATCCGGAGTGGTTTGCCAATTGGTGGCAGACGGCCGGGAACGAGCAGGGCCTCTTCGAGAAGTTTGCGAAAGGACCCGAAGCGGAGACCGACCTCGGCCTAGAGGACGAGCTCTCGCCGGAGAAGCTCAAGGAGCTGATCGCTGAGGAGATGGGCAATCGCCTATCCCCCATCGAGAAAGCGCTGCAAGAGCAGGAAACGGCTCGGCGTGAAGAGAAGGCGAACGAGGAAATAGCCACAGCGTTCAGCAAGCTCGAAGTCGACAACGCGGACCTCTTCAAGGGGGATGCGCAGCAAAAGGAGCAGGTCAAGGAAGCAGTTCTACGCCTTGCCCACTCCTACGCCGACGATGGCAAGCTGGGCGTTGAGGAACTGATCGGCAAGGGCCTCGAGGACTATCAGAGGCTCATCGGGCAGGGTGAAAGCAGCCTGTTCGCTAAGAAGGCCGATCAGCCCCAGACCCCAGAGGGTCCGGGTGCCCCCTCCACGTCTCCCGAGAAGATCAGCTCTTTCGATGATCCGCGCCTGAAGGCCGCAGGGCTTGAGAGGCTCAAGCAGAGCCGTTCTGCCTAGCACCCGCGACTGAGGAAGTCCTTGTCCAACCGCTCAACTAGGAGCAAGCAATGGCTACTCAGACCAAGGCCGCTGCTGACGCGATCCTGAAGGACCTCTACGTAGGTCCGGTCGTGGAGCAGATCAACAAGAAGACGTACATGCTCGACCAGATCGAGCGTGATTCCGACCACATCGACCACACCGGCCGGCGAGCGGTAATCCCGCTCCATACGAGCCGGAACCGTGGACGTGGCTCTCGCGGCGCTGGTGGCACACTGCCGACTGCCGGGGTCCAGGGCTACGCCGACGCGATCGTGCCGATCAAGTACCACTACTCGGCAATCGAGATCGAGGACGCAGCCATTGAGGCCTCTACGTCCAACGAGGGCGCCTTCCTGAACATCCTCAACTCGGAGACCAAGGGCTGCGCCGAAGACATGCGCAAGGACATGCAGCGCCAGGTCTACGGCACTGGCGACGGCCTTCTTGGCACGCTCGCCAAAACGGCGGAAGAAACCAAAACGCTGGAACTCGATTCCGTGCAGTACGTCGCAGTCGGAGACCCGGTAGACGTTCTGGTCAAGTCCTCCGGGGAAAAAAGCGAAGGCGTGGAAGCCGTCACGGTCGTCAAAAGGACCGGGGGCTCGACCAAGACAATCGAACTCTCCGAAAAAGTCAAAAAAGCGACCACCTCCTACGGCGTCTACATCTCAGGCAGCCGGGCCAACGAGTCCAATGGCCTGCGGAACATCATCGCTGCCAACCGGACGCTGCACGAAATCAACTCGGAAACCGCTGGCAACGAATACTGGAACGGCGTCGAACTCAAAGTCGGCACCTCCGCCTCGGAAACGGCAATCGCCGGGGAGACCTCCTTCGAGGAACTCGCCGATGAAGTCGGCTTCTCGGGGCAGGGTGAGGTCGAGGCGTTCCTGACCACGCGCGGCATCCGCCGTCGCCTGGCCGACACCTACCAGTCGCAGAAGCGGTTCAACGACGCGCAGGCCGTCAACATCCACGGCGGCTACTCGGCGATCATGGTCAACGAGATCCCCGTCATCGCTGACGACGACTGCCCGCGCACCTACGCGTTCGGGCTCAACAAGGAGTCGTTCAAGTGGTTCCAGCAGGCCTCTCCGGGCTGGCTTGACCGCGACGGTGGCATCCTGAAGCTGAAGGACGGCGCTACCGCCGGGACCAAGCAGGCCATCTGGCAGGGCTGGTTCAAGTGGTACGCCAACCTCGGCTGCATCGCGCCGAATCGCAACGGCGTCATGAAGTTCTGCACGGACAACAACCCGTCCTAAGCGACTTGGGGGCTGCGCCTACGGGTGCGGCCCCCACTTTGCTGAAAGGAGCCAAGTGGAGATACGCCCTGCCTCGCTAGCCCAGATCACCTCCGGCCGTGACGGCCGGATGGTGCAGATAGACGACGATGTTCAAGGCGTCGCAAACGCCCTGGCGGAGATCGACCACCGTCTCCGCCTGCGTTTCTCCGAGGCGGGGGAGTACTACGTCGTCTACTACAAGCCGGATGAGTGCGAGGAGGGCGACGGCTACCTGATCTTCACGGCTCAAGAGCTAGATCACCGGGTGGTCAAGCACATGGAACAAGTCCACCACCGCTGCACCCAGCCGGGCTACTCCTTCGGCGAGGAACTAGAGAAGGCCGAGGCCGACGCGAAGGCTCAGGCCGACCACGAGTGGAGCGAGAAACACGGCGAGATGCACGAACGCTTGGCCCACGCGCTGCGTGAGGACGCAGGGTACAACCACCGCCGCATCTTCGTCCCGGAGGGAGTCGCGGCGTGAGCATCGCCGGCCGGACCTTCCGAAGCCTCATCAATGAGGTCCTCGAATTCCAATTCGCTGCGGGCAAGTACGAACCGCTAACCAAGACGTGGCTCAACGACGCCCAGCGGATCATGGTCCGCCAGTGCGAGATCCGCACCTCCCAGGAGACCGCGAGCTACACGACGACTGCGGGAGTCTCTGAACTGGAACTCCCCGAAGACTTCGCTCGGCTGATCGACTTCACCTCCGAATCCGGGCCGATCCCGCAACTCAAGCTGCCTGAATACGATGCGCTCGAAAGCGTCTCCGGCACGCCCAGCGCCTACGTGCCCTCCGGGGGGGATCTGGTCCTCTACCCGACTCCCGACGGCGCCTACGCGTTCACGTTGCGCTACTGGCGGCTGCCGAAAGACATGTCAGCTGACTCCGATGAACCGGAGACCCCAGCCCAGTACCACGCCCTCCTGCCCGCCTATGCGATGCAGAAGGCCTACGCGCGCGAGAACGATTATGCCGCCTCGAACTTCTGGAAGGGCGAATGGGAAGCGGGTCTCCTGAAAATGCGCGGAGAGGTCCAGAGCGACACCTTCGACGGTCCTTCTCAGGTCGCGGGCTCTTGGGGCGACGTGCATGAAGCCCGGCAGAGCACCTGGAGGTAGTCGATGCGCGGCGTCCCGGTCTCCTACTTCGATTACAGCGGCGGGCGAAACACCCAGAACGCGCCCTACCTGCTGAACGACACTCAGTGTCGTGAAGACCTGAACGTACATACGTCGCTCTC
>Ga0207639_10002526_pt1 | contig 12273 bp, 8 predicted proteins | sample KBSCornC32_FD_184299 | JGI IMG/M metagenome (GOLD analysis project Ga0207639, IMG submission 184299) | Corn rhizosphere microbial communities from Kellogg Biological Station, Michigan, USA - KBS Corn C3-2 (SPAdes) (version 2) | ecosystem: Host-associated > Plants > Roots > Rhizosphere > Soil ...
CCCGCAAGGGACATGCTGAAGGCAGCTGGCATTGAAATGTCGGGCACCGAAGGCATGACGGACTGAGAGGCAGGCATGGACATTCTTGACCAACGCTCGTTGGCGCTGATTCCGCAACCGATTCGATGGGTTGTCTTGGCGTTCCTCGCACTGGCCACACTGCTGAGTGCTGGCTTTGCGATCTGGCTGACCGTCGCGCACGGCAGCGATTCGCTTGCGGTTGCACTCCTTTCGATATTCAAGGCATCCGCAATCGGAACCGCGCTCTGGTTCTTTTTCCTGATCGGCCAGCGGGCCCAGAGCCGCGCGGACCTGCTACGGCGAACCTCCAGAATACTCACCAACGAGATACCGGCAAGCCTGCACATCTACGGCAAGCCGGACGAACTTGAAGGTGTACGCAATCGCGGCGCGACACCTGATGACAAACCCTGCAGGGTTGATGTGGAGGTCGATCACGCGCCCGGAACAGTGCACGCGCGGTACATCATTACCTGGCCGGGCCTCCGGGATAGACTCCAGTTGCGCGTCCACCTCAACGTCAAAGTATTGTCGGTGGTTTATTTTTTTCCGAGCGGGGATCTGGAAAGGCTTGAAAAAACTTTCGAAGGAACTCTCACGGCGTCGCGAAACATGGGTTGGAAGGTGGAGTACAAAGGAATCCAAAGCCAGCGGCATGTCCATCGCGAGGACGATTTCGCGGAGTTGTGGCTGCGGCAGCGCCTGAATGCGGACTTTCTGCACGAATCCACCGAGCAACTTTTCGTGACGAACGACTTGGCCGCCATGACCCGAGCGATCATGCTCAGTTGGAGTCGGCGTGGGGAAATCTTGGGGTCATAACCCTGCTTCGCGCGCGTCCTGCGCGCGGTCGCGATGCGTACGTTGCGCGGGAACCTCGACGCGGCGCCGGGTGGGGATGATTTCCACTTCGCGCGAGAACATCGAGAACGCGGTGCGCGCGACCTGGCGAGTGTCGTACCACGCGTAAGCACCGACGCCGAGCGCACCGGCGAGCGGCACCATTCGCGCCAACGAGCTGCCGAGCGCGCGTTCGGACAGCTTGACGCCGATCCGGTGCACGATGCTGCGCAAGCTGTGCGCGGTCGCCGCGTGCACCATCCAGCGCTGCCCGGCGCGCACCGCGAGGTCGCGCACCGCCTGCGCGGCCGCGTGGCGGAACAGGCAGAACAACATCTGCTCACGCGTGAGTTTGGGGTGCTGGCCACACGCGGCCGCGATGTCGGCCACCATCTGCGCCTGGATTTTCCAGATCGCCACCAATTCCGGCAGCACCGTCAGCCAGCCAATCGGCCCCGGCGGCAGCGCAAGCGAGGACGATGCCACGAAGGCCTTGCGGCGGGCGGTCAGCGCGATGGCGTCGACGCGCGCACGCGGGTGTTCGCGAGGCTGCTCCCGGCTGGGCGGGACGTCGGAAAGGTAGTCGAGGATCTGCTGCGCGATCCGTTGCGACGGCTGGCCGGTGGCGGCGGTAAGGGAAGCGGTCATCGGCGTCCTCGATGCGGATCGAACCGGTTCCAACATGCCGCGGCCGCGCCCGCGAATCAAGGCATCCGGATTCGCGCTTCAGGCAACGATCATGCGCCGAGAACCCGCCCCCCATCCACCCGGAGCGTTTGCCCGGTGACATACGCCGCGTCGTGGATCAGCCACAGCACCGCGCCGGCAATATCTTCGGGTGTGCCCTGGCGCTGCAGCGCGGTCTGTTCGACCAGCGTCTGCGGGGTCTCGGCCTTGACCGGGTTTTCCGACCACAACACGTTGCCCGGCGCCACCGCGTTCACCCGTACCTCGGGCCCGAGTTCCTGCGCCAACGCGAGCGTCGCCATGCGCAGCGCGGCCTTGCTCATGCAATACGCCGCGTGCTGCGGCAGCGGGCGTTCGGCATAGATGTCGGTGATGTTGACGATCGCGCCGTGCGAGGCCTTCAGGTATGGCGCGGCTGCCTGCGCCAGCAGCAATGGCGCGCGCGCATTCACGGCAAAGAACGTGTCCGCCGATGGCGCCGTGATCGTGCCTGCAGGGGTAGCCTCGAAGATCGAGGCATTGTTGACCAGCGCATCGATCCGGTCGAAGCGGGCGAGCGTGGCGTCGACCAAGTCCGGCAGGCGCTCGGCATCGGCCAGATCGGCTTGCAACGCAAGCGTCGACTCCGCGCGACGCGTTTCCAGGTCCGCCATCAGCGCGTCCAGTTCCGCGCGCGAGTTTCGATAGTGCAAGGCCAGGTCGTAGCCGGCGGCGTGCAACGTGCGCGCGATCACCGCACCGACGCGCCTCGCGGCGCCCGTGATCAGCACGACCGGACGGGTTTGGCTCATGGTCGCCCCTGCGCGTTATCCTGCATGACCGACAGATTGCCGCAACAACGTGGATGCCGCCAGCATGGATCGCGCCCTGCCCGAACCTTCCGAAGATGAAATCGCGCATTCGGCGCGTCTCGTCGAGGCCATCCGGCACGAGATTGCCGCGTCGGGGCCGATCTCCTTCGCGCGCTTCATGGAGCGTTGTCTGTACGCGCCAGGCTTGGGCTATTACAGCGCGGGGCGATTGAAATTCGGCAAGCACGGTGATTTCGTCACGGCCCCGGAACTCGGGCCGTTGTTCGCGCGCTGCGTCGCGCGCGCATTGGCACCGGCCCTGCGCGCCTGCGGCGAGGATGCCGTATGGTTCGAGCTCGGTGGCGGCAGCGGTGCCTTCGCGCGCGACTGTCTTTCGGAACTGCAGGCGCTCGATGCGCTGCCGCGGCATTACTGGCTGCTGGAGCCGTCGGCGGACCTGCGCGAACGCCAGCGCGAGCGGTTGCAGGCCGAGCTGCCGGCGGAACTGTTCGCGCGCTGCGCGTGGCTGGATCGTCCGCCGCAACATGCATGGTCGGGCGTCCTGTTCGCCAACGAAGTGCTGGACGCGTTGCCGATCACGCGGTTCACGTCGCACGACGGCGAGGTGTTCGAGGAACACGTGGACGTGGACGCGAATGCCGCGTTCGTGCGCGTGGATCGACCGGCCGATGCCCTGGTTGCCGGCGCAGTGCGGCATCTGCAGCGCCGCCTCGGTCGCGAATTCGGGGACGGCTACCGCTCGGAAGTGCTGCCGCAATTGCCTTGGTGGCTGGAGGCGATCGCGGGCGAGCAGGCGCGCGGCGCGGTGTTGTTCGTCGATTACGGTTACGTGCGGCGCGAGTTCTATCTGCCCGAGCGCCGCGACGGCACCTTGCTGTGCCACTACCGTCATCGTGTACATGACGACCCGCTGATCCTGCCGGGCCTGCAGGACATCACGGCTTCGATCGATTTCACGGCGCTGTCCGAGGCCGGCATCGGCGCGGGATTCGAACCGGTGTCGTACGCCTTCCAGTCGGAATTCCTGATCGCGTCCGGCCTTGATGCGGCGTTCGCCGCCGCCCGCAAAAAGGCTGGCGACGAAGCCGCGCGCTATGCGCTGGCGCAGCAGGTCAAGCGACTGACCTTGCCCGGCGAAATGGGCGAGCGTTTTCAGGCGATGCTGTTCGCGCGCGACCTCGACATCGGCGCGCTGTTCGCGCCGCAGATACAGGTCGATCGCAGCGAGCGATTGTAGTCACCGCTGCAGCACGCCGCGCGTGCACGACGACCGGCACTGCCATAATCGCGGCCTGTCGCAGCGAAGGCTCTGATCGTGCAAGGACACTCCTGGTTGCCGTCGATACTGGTGTTCCTGGTCGCGGTCGTGATCGCGGTGCCGCTGGCGCGCAAGCTGAAGCTGGGTTCGGTGCTGGGGTATCTGGCAGCGGGCGTGGTGATCGGGCCGTACGGCTTGAAGTGGGTGCACAATCCCGACGCGATTTCCGGCATTTCCGAATTCGGCGTCGCGCTCTTGTTGTTCGTGATCGGGCTGGAACTGTCACCACAACGGCTGTGGGTGATGCGGCGCGCGGTGTTCGGTGCGGGCGCGGCGCAGGTGTTCGGCTCGGCGCTCATCCTCGGCCTGATCGCGGCGTTCGGATTCCATCTCGATCCGGTTGCCGCGGCGGTCATCGGCTTGGCGCTCGCCTTTTCGTCGACGGCGTTCGGTTTGCAGATCCTCGCCGAGCGGCGCGAATTGCAGAGTCCACACGGACGACAGGCCTTCGCAATCCTGCTGTTCCAGGACCTGGTCGCGATTCCGCTGATCGCGGCGATTCCTTTGCTGGCCGAACATGGCGCGCCGCACGTCACGCAGCCGCTGTGGCTTTCATCCCTGCGCGTCGCCGGCGTGATCGCGGTGGTGGTGGTGGGCGGGCGCTATGCGCTGCGCCCGGTGTTTCGCGCGGTCGCCAAAACGCAGTTGATCGAAGTGTCGACCGCAACCGCGCTGCTGGTCGTGATCGGCACCGCATGGCTGATGCAGCTGGCCGGCATCTCGATGGCGCTGGGCACGTTCCTCGCGGGCGTGCTGCTGGCCGATTCGGAATATCGCCACGATCTCGAATCCAACATCGCGCCATTCGAAGGCCTGCTGCTGGGATTGTTCTTCATCACGGTCGGCATGGGCGTCAACCTGAAACTGCTCGCGCTGCATCCGTGGATCGTGGTGGGGCTGGTGGCGTTGCTGCTCGCGTGCAAGGCGCCGGTGCTGGCCGCAATAGGGCGCCTGAGTCCGCGCATGCAGGGTACCGATGCGATCAAGCTCGCGGCCTTGCTGGCCGGCGGCGGCGAATTCGCGTTCGTGGTGTTCAAACTGGCGATGGAACATGGGTTGCTGACGCGCACGCAACACCAGTTGCTGGTGCTGGTCGTGACGCTCGGCATGGCCGCGGTGCCGCTGCTGGTGCTGGCCGCGGCGCGACTGCCCGAACGGCGCAAGCCCCAGCGTGAATTCGACCGCATCGAGGCCGGTGCGCCGCGCGTGATCATCGCGGGCTTCGGCCGTGTGGGACAGATCGTGGGCCGGCTGCTGCGCGCGCGCAACATTCCCTTTGTTGCGCTGGAAAGCTCGGTCGAGCAGGTCGATTTGTCGCGTCGCTTCCAAGGCACCGAGATCTATTTCGGCGATCCCACCCGCGCCGAGATGCTGCGCGCGGCCGGCGCGGGCAAGGCCGAGGTGTTCGTGCTGGCCACTGACGATCCGGCTGCGAACGTGCGCACCGCGCGCATCGTGCGTCGGTTGTTTCCGCACCTGAAGATCATCGCGCGAGCACGCAATCGCCAGCACGCGTTCCGCCTGATGGACTTGACCAGCGACCCCGACGACGTGGTGCGTGAAACGTTCTACTCCAGCCTGAAGATGGCGGGCCTGGCGCTCAAGGCGCTGGGCGTGGAGAAAGAGCAGGCCCGTGCGATCGTTGAGCTGTTCCGCGAGCACGACGAAAAGCTGCTGCACGACCAGCACCTCGTGTACGACGACGACGTGGCGCTGCGCCAGACCACGCGCGAGGCGTATGCGGAACTGCAGGGGCTGTTCGAAGCCGACACGCGGGCGCAGGCGCAGCCGGAAAACGCCGACAAGGTGGGAAGCACCTAGTCAGTGCGGGTCAGGGATGACCCGCCGCGGATCAAGCGCTTGATCCGGCGAAGACGAGCCCGGGCCTACCGGACTCGTCGTATCGATAAAGTGCAGGACAGCACTTTATCGACATTCAATTGCTCGGATGCGTCATCAACGGCGTCACCACCTGTGCATTGAGTGGCGCACTGCGGCGCGGCGACAGCTCCAGCGCCAGATCGACGTAGCCCAGCGCCCGCGCTACTTCCGCGGGCGTGCGCTGCATGCAGTCGCGCGCATCGCGCTCGCCGCCGCGCGTCAGCAGCACGCGCGCGGGTTCGAACAGGGCGTGCATCGCGCAGGCGTGCATTGCGGTGACGCCATGTTCGTCCGCGTGCCGGATGTCCGCACCGGCGTCCAGCAGTGCTGGAAGCAGTGCACCCAGGTGCGTGCCGTCGCACTCGGCGCCCGGCTTCACATGCACGCCCAGCAACATCAGCAGTGGGGTGGCGCCACGCCGGTCGGCGGTATTCACCGACGTGTCGTCGACAAGCAACGCGTCCAGCAGGCGCCGGCAGCGCAGGCTGTCGCGGCTGTCGAAGCAGAATCGTGCGGCTGCATGCAGCGCGGTGTGGCCGTCCGCATCGGTGAGCGTCGCGTTCGCGCCGAGTTCGCGCAAGCAGGCGACCATGTCGGCGTGGCCGAGTGCGGCAGCGACCATCAGCGCGGTGACATCATCCGTGTGGCGTTCGTCCACCGGCACGCCCGCGGATACCAGCGCGCGCACGATGTCGGCATGGCGGGCGCTGACGGCGGCCGACAGCGGCGAGGCGCCGGTATCGACGGTGAGCCTCGGATCGGCATGCGCAGCCAGCAATCGTTGCACGCTTTGCAGCGCGCCCGCACCACTTGCGCGCAGCAGCGCAGTGGCGCCGCGCTCGTCGCGCGCGTCGGCCGGCAGGCCAAGTTCCAGCAGTCGCGCGACCGCATCGGCATCGGCCGCGGCGGCAGGCAGGTCGGCGTCGCGCAGCGGGCGCTTGGGCAGCGGCCAACCAATCCAGCGCAGCCAATGCTCGAGTGGCGTCGCGCCGCGCGCCAAGGCCAGTCCCAGCGGCGTTTCCCCGCTGGCCGCGGGACGCTCGGGATCGGCGCCGTGCGCGATAAGCGATTTCACCAGCGGCAACGCGGTTTCGGGTTTTGCGTCCAGTGCCGCGTGCAACGGTGTCGCGCCGGCGCGATCGCGCGCATTCGGGTCGACGCCGCGCGCGAGCATCGCATCCAGTACCGGCAGCAAGGCCGGACGACTGGCATGGTGAAGCGGCGTGCGGCCGTCGGCATCCGCGCCGAACAGGTCGGCGCCGCGTTCCAGCAATGCCAGCGCGAGCGACGCATTCCCGTTCGTCTCATCGAGGCGCGCCAACGCGCGTGCGAAACGTCCCGCACCGGCCGGCGTCGCGCCGGCGTCCAGCAGTTGGCGCGTGGCCGCGCGTGATCCGGGCAGGTGGTCCAGCAGCGCGTCGAACAGCCGGGTGCCGTCGTCGAGACGTGCTTCGGCAGCCAGGCCGTGTTCCAGCAACCAGGCGCGCGGGGTGGCATCGGCGTGGTCGGCAAGGTCCAGGTACAGCGCCGCGAGTTCCGTTTCGGGCCAGCTCCGCACCCGTTCGGCGAAACGTGCGATCACTTTCCAGTGATCGAAGCGCAACGCATCGAGCAGGTGCGCTGGCGTGTCTGCGCCGGCTTCCGGCTGGCTCGCCTGCGCGTGGCTGGCCGGCAGCGGCGCCTTGGGGTCCAGCAGCGCAACCAGGTCCCAGCGGCCCGCCGCGGAGGCCTGATCGATCGCGCTGCGCCCGTCACTGCCCTTGCGTTGCGGATCGGCGCCGAGCCCGAGCAGCGCGCGCAGGCACTCGGCATTCGTACGTGGCGACTGGCAGGCGAGCGTCAATGCAGTACGGCCGTGCTGGTCGGCGGCGTGCACGTCCGGCTGCTTTTCCGCAAGCAGCATCACGATGTCGGTGGCGCCTGCACGTGCGGCTTCCATCAGCGGCGTGGTGCCATAGCGATCGGCGTTCGCGGCGTTGGCGCCGGTATCCAGCAACATGCCTGCGATCTGCGCGTGGTTCTCGCGCGCGGCGTGCGCCAGCGCGCTCGCACCCAGGGCGTCGACCGCGTTCACGTGCGCCTTGTACTTCAGCAGGATCTGCACGCCTTCGGGATCGTCATCGGCGATGCCGGCTGCCGCGGGCAGCGCAGTGTCGGCGAGCGCGCCGCGTTCGACCAGGAATCGCAGCAACGGCCAGTTCGCGGCGCCCGCGGCGACCGCGAGCGGCGTGGCCTGGTTGCGATTGCGCGCTTCCAGCGGTGCCTGCGCGTCGATGAGGATTGCCGCGACCGCCGCTTCCGCGCACAACGCCGCGTGGTGCAGCGGCGTGTTGCCGTCGGCATCAGGCAACGATGGATCGGCGCCATTCGCGACCAAGGTGGTGACGGTTTCCGGACGACCGTGGCTGCACGAGCGCGTCGCCGCCAGCAGCGGCGTCAGGCCCGCGTGCGGAAGGTTCACGTGCGCACCCTTGCCGATCAGGGCGCGCAGCAGTCTCGTGTCCGGCAATTCGGCCGCCAGCACCAACGCGGAACGTTGGTCGCGCGCACCGGCAGCCGGCGCGGCGTCCGGATTTGCGCCGCGCGCGAGCCACCCGTTGGCGGCGGCGACATCACCGGCACGAATCGCATCGAGCAGGCCTTCGTCCAGCGTCGCCTGCGGCAGCGTCGGTTCGCTGGGCGCGGGCGCCGCCGCATGCGGCGTGATATCGTCGCGATCGGTTGTATCGGCGGGCGGCGCCGCTTCCGGTTCCGGATCGGGTGTGCGCGATGGCGGCGTGTCGGCAGGTGATGGCGGTACGCGCTGGCTGCGTCCGCCGAACAGCAGGCGCAGCGTGCGGTCGGCGACGATCAACGAACACACCGGCAGTACCACCACCGCAAACAGGAACAGCGCGGCGGTGCGGATTTCATCGGGCAGGTTGGCGCCGATCCCGGCGAGGCTCAACGCACCGAATGCGATCGCGAGCTGTGCCAGCGCTGCGGGCAGGAAGTGCGTGAGAAACAGGTCACGCCCGCGCGTCAAATGCCGCGCAAAGGTGGTGCTGCGCGCCAGTGCGGCGGTGATCCACGAATGTTCCGCGCCGGCGGGAAATGCATCGTCCCATTCGAACACCAGCCCGAACACCGGCCACAACCGCCACAACACCACCAGCGCGATCGCCAGGGACGCGGCCAGCCCCAGCGCCGCTGCCAGCGAGGGCGTGCGCGAGAGTACCGCGAGCGGCCACGCCACCAGCAGGAACACCACGGCGGTGTGGACGGCCAGCGCGATCAGGTGTGGCGGGCCGCGCCGGATCACGGTGCGGGTGAACGAGGGTTCGCAGCCGAAGCCGATCGCGTGGCACACGGCCGCCATCGACAGCGAAGCGCCGAGCAGCAGCAACACCAGCGAATAGCGTTCCCACGAGGGTGGAATCCAGATCGCGAGCAACACCGCGACCAGCGAAGGCAGAAAGCAGGGCAGCGACTTCAGAAGCGGCGGCCGGCGGCGGGGCTTGGCGGGCATAACAGGCTCATGCGGCAGACGCCCAAGTATAGGGAATGTGTATGTATCGACCACAACGCCTTCACGCGGCCAGTGTGCCAGTCCGGATTCGTGCGATGGATTTGCAGCGAAGTGCGTTCCGGGGGATCCGAATCGCTCCGGCTTTTCGGAAAAACCGCGGCCTTTAAGCCAGGTGATCGACAGTTGATGTACGGGCTTGCGCGGCTCATTCCAAACTGCGATAGTCGGCGTAACGAAATTCATACAAACGTATGAAATACGCACGGGCGTGGCCTCCGAGGCCGGCAGACCGTCAAAAACCCACGACTGGAGATCCACCGATGAGCAAGCATTCGATTACCGCGCCGGGGTTTGCAGGCCTGGCGCTCGCCGCGTTGAGCATGGCCGTGGCCGGGGCGCTCGTCAGCCCGGTTGCGTCCGCCTCCGGCTTCCAGATCAGCGAGAACACCGTGCAGGCGATGGGCCGCGCCTACGCCGGCCGCGAAGCCGCCGGCAACGACGCCTCGGTGGTCATGAACAACCCGGCCGCGATGGTGGACTTCGACACTTACGCGGTGCAGATCGACGCCACCGCGATCAACGTGAGCACGCAATTCCATGGCAGCGGCACCGACGCGATCGGCCAGCCGCTTTCCGGTGGCGATGGCGGCAACGGCGGTGGCGTGCATGGCGTGCCGGCGATCAGCTTCATCGCGCCGATCGCCGAGAACTGGCGCCTTGGCTTCGGCGTCAATGCGCCGTTCGGCCTTGCCACCGAATACGACGCCGGCTGGATGGGCCGCTATCAGGCGCTCAAGACCAGCGTGAAGTCGATGGATTTCACCGGGTCGGTGGCGTGGGCGATCACGCCACAGTTCTCGCTGGGCTTTTCGGTGATCGCGCAGAAGACCACGATCGATCTCGGCAATGCGGTCAACCTCGGTGCGGTACTGGCGGCGCCGCCGTTCGGCTTGGCTCCGACGTTCCTGCCGCAATCCGCGGACGGTGCGGTGCGCATGCGTGGCGACAACTGGAAGTGGGGCTGGGCGGTCGGCGCCGAATGGAAGCCGACCACGCAGGACACCATCGCGCTTGCGTACCACGCCAAGATCAACCACGACATAAGCGGTACGGCCTACTTCACGGTGCCGGCCAGCGTGCAGTTCGTGCTGTCGCAACCCGGCGTGCCGCCGGTGTTCCAGAACAGCGCAGCCAGTGGCCAGTTGGCGACCCCCGCCACCGCGTCACTGAGCTATTGGCACAAGACGCTTGGCCCGGTCTCGTGGGGCGCGGAACTCGGCTGGACCGGCTGGAGTTCGTTCAAGAGCCTCGCCATCGACTTCGCCAATCCCTACCAGCCCGACATCAACCAGTATTACGGTTGGCGCAACACCCTGTTCGGCTCGGTCGGCATGGAATACAAGATGAGCGACCAGTGGACCTGGCGCGCGGGCGTCGCCTATGACCAGACACCGACCCGCGACTTTTCGCGCGATCCGCGCATTCCCGATGGCGGCCGCAAGTGGATCTCGGTGGGCGCGGGCTACACGCCGGTGCCGAACCTGCGCTTCGACATCGGCTACACCCACTTGTTCGTCAACGACGGCAACGTCAATGACACAAGCGCGACCGGCGATAACCTCGTCGGCAGCTTCGACAACTCCGGTGACCTGTTCGGCATTTCGATGCAATACAAATTCTGATCGCCTCGTTCGGCAAACCGCTGCAACACGAAAACCCCGCCTTCCCGGCGGGGTTTTTGTTTGGCGGGTCGGTGTCCGTGGTGTCCCCGGACTGTCCGCGGACACCCATGCTGGCGTGCCGGGGTGCGTAGTCGCCGGATTTTCCGGGCGTCTCTTGCGGATTTCCGCATGGCATGGTGAATGCAATCGTGGTTACGGGCGGACGGCCGTGTCCGGCGCGCGGCTGCCCGCGCGAAGCTTCTCCCTATTCTCCGGAGGTTGTATGCGTATTGTGTGGATGGTATTTGTCGCAAGTGCATTTCTCGGGCTGTTGCCCAACTGCAACGCGGCCGCTGCCGAGCGGTTCGTCGTTGGCCATACCGTCGTTTCACGGCGCGATCCCGCCGTCAGCATCAAGCTCCCGGACTCGGTTCACTATGTCGGCTCGGACCAGTTCGCTTTTTCCAAACCCGAGCTGGGAGCTTTTGATGCGGCAGAACTCTTTGCTTTCGCCGACGCGGGAAAAGACGGACACATCCGCAAGTACATCTGGGTCCAGTTCGAAGGCTACCTGCCCGGTCACCCCGACCTGCACTTCACCTATGACTCTCCGAAGCACGTCACCATTGGTGGTTTGGATTTCTACGAAGACATTGGGGTTACGTCGCCGAAGCCACTCAAACCCGGTACCGACAGCAAGCATTTTTATTCCCTGCTCGCCTCACACGGCTACCAACGCGGTGATCTGATGTGGGTACGTCTGGTGCATCTGCTCGATGCGACGAAACGCAAGGAGCTGATGATCATCTATGCCGAGAGCCTTGCGCCGACGGGTTACACCGCACAGCAACTGGATGAGGGTGGCTCGGACCATTCCAAATGGGCTGCAATTGCAGCAGCATTGAGTCGCCGTGCAATTCAAAGCATCCAGATAACCCGGAACGCCAATTGAGCGCCAGCGCGTAGCGAATTTGTCGCTACCCATGCGAAGCACCACACGGCTTGTTGCGTCGAAAGCATCGGGCCAGCAATGCTCATTTTTTCGCGTCCGCAAACCAGCAGTCAGGGCCCACATGAAGATATTCGCGATCGGCCCAAGCGTGTTTGCCGTTTTGATGTTGCTTTTTGTTTGCTCCAATTGTCGCCGCCGCCACTCCTGCGGCTGATCTTTGATACCTTGCCATGGCCTCGGCCGAGGCGCGGTTCGGTCCGGCTTCCTCCCGGGAGCCGGATTTTCTGACTGGCATTGACGAGCCGATGGGAGCGCCGCGAAGGATCACTCATTCGGACCGCGGCTTCGTTCGCCAAGATTTCAGATGCGGCCTGTCCTGCGCCTCAAGCGTCGGCCCATCAGGACCAGCAGCCAGACTCCGCCGCTCGCAATCAGAAGCACCACGGCGCCGGCAATGACGATGGTGGAAACCGGATGTGCCGTGGCGATGCCCGCAAACCAGTAAAGACGATCCAGTCGCCGCAGGGTCGCGTCGGGCTGCATCGCTGCGAGTTGCGCATGCTCGCCGATGATCATCTTCACGGGCCGGACGC
>Ga0207639_10002527_pt1 | contig 12271 bp, 7 predicted proteins | sample KBSCornC32_FD_184299 | JGI IMG/M metagenome (GOLD analysis project Ga0207639, IMG submission 184299) | Corn rhizosphere microbial communities from Kellogg Biological Station, Michigan, USA - KBS Corn C3-2 (SPAdes) (version 2) | ecosystem: Host-associated > Plants > Roots > Rhizosphere > Soil ...
ACCGTGAAAAATGGGGCTTCAGCCCCTGGGGTATGCCTTTTTTCTCGCCTGCATGATCCCCAAAATCGAAGATTCCGATTCGTCAGACACTACCTGGCCCGGGCCATTCTTCCTAAGGCCGAGTCACCCCTTCATCCGGTCCTTAACACTCTTCGCCAGCTTCTCAATTTCGTCAGCCTTCTTAATCACGTCCACCGACAGGACATCCTTGTTCGTCTTGTCCACTTCGCTCTTCAACTCGGTCGCCAGTTGCAGCAGCTTGTTCGTGTCGGCCACCAGTTGTTTCTGCCGGTCGTCATTGCGCGCCTTTGCCTGACGCGCCATCACCGAAGGCGGCAGCCCCTCACCCGCCCCTCCGTCAATCGGAGGCAGCCCAGGTTGCGTCGGGTTCCGCGGCGTCTGCTGACTCTGGATCACCTGCGCGCCCCCCATCGCCCCAGCCGCACCCGTCAAAAGGACGATCCCAACCACCGCACCACGAAGAATTCGCATCATCCACCTCAATCCGACACCGGCTGGTGCCTCGCGCCTCGCACCCACGCAAATTGCATCTTACGAAGAGCTGTCGCATTCTGTTCCAACAGCCATCTCCGAAAGCGAGACCCGAATTTGCAATTAATGATGCTCCTCCAGGCAATGACCCCGCAAGACCAGAACCTGCTTCAGGCCATCGAGCGCGGCTGGCACAACGATGTCATCGACTTCGTACGCGATCAGGTGCCCAAACTCATTGCCGTCTTTCTGGTCCTGTTCATCCTCCAGCGCATCATCCTGTTCTTCGTGCATCGCCTGCGCAAACGAGCGGACGCCTACGTCGGCAACCTCCAGCGCGCGGCGCAACTCCGCACCATCGCCTCGGTCGTGCGTGCTACGTCCTACGCCGTGCTGGCCTTCATCGCGCTGCTCCAGATACTCAACATCTTCAACATCCCCTACCAGCCCATCCTGGCTTCGGCCGGCATCATCGGCGTCGGCGTCGGCCTCGGCGCGCAATCCATGTTCAAGGACATGATCAACGGCCTCCTCATCCTCGTCGAAGACCAGTACAATGTCGGCGAGACAGTGACCGTTGCCGGACTCAAAGGCGTCGTCGAAGACCTCTCCCTCCGCTCGACGCGCGTCCGCGACGGAGACGGCACACTCTACATCATCCCCAACAGCCAGATCGCCGCCGTCTCCAACTTCTCCCGCGACTACTCCATCGCCTCGCTGCCGGTCAGCGTAGACGCCAGCGCCAACCCCGACAAAGTCATGGGCATCCTGCTCGCGCTCGCCGAGCAGGTCCGCAACGATCCCGCCTTCAAAGACATCGCCGTCGCCGACCCCGACATCCTCGGCGTCAACGAAATCCGCGGCCGCGAAGTCATCTACCCGGTCAACATCCGCGTCCGCGCCAACCAGCGCGACCCCGTCCTGCGAGCCTTGCGCCGCCGCATCATCCTCGCCTTTGAAAAAGAAGGCATCCCACTCGGCATCTCGTCCAACATGCTCCTCATGCAGCAGAAGCCAGACCCCACCGCCCCACCCGCACAACAGCCCCTCGTCAGCTAGTGTCTGTTCTGAGTTTGAAGTCCACAACATAAACGAACGTGTCATCCTGAGCGCAGTAAGCCGCGTCTTTTGCGGCTTGCGAAGTCGAAGGACCTGCGGTTCAGGCCTCGATACATGCGGGTGCCCACGTCTCGCCTTTGAGACGTGGGTTTCGGGTGCAGCAACACCCTACAACGCCCGATTCATCGCCTCAATCAGTTCGTCCACAGTCGAGACCGGCGGCAAACATCCCTTCCCATTGCAGATCGCGGCAAAGCTACCCTCCGCCTTCAACCCCGGCAGATGCGGCAGCGTCTCGGCAAGCGCAGGCGGCAACGCGCCAAGCTGGTCGCGCCGCAACCGAATCACGCTCTTATTCACCGCGAACCGCGCCAGCGCAACCGCCTCCAGCCTGCGCGCGTCCGCATCGTCGCCAATCACGCAAATCTGCACCGCCCGCTGCACCATCCGCTGCAACGCCAGCGCATACGTTGCGGCAAACAAGCCAAAGTGCTCGACCACTCCGGCAAACGCCTCCATCGTATCGAGCGACTTCACCGCATAGTCCTCTCGCCCGCTCAAACCCTCCAGCCGCATCAGCAGCGCAGCCGCCACCGGGTTCCCCGCAGGCGTAGGCGAGTCCTGCAGAGGCTTCCGCCGCGCGCTCAACGCGCCCAGCCGCACCTCGCCGTCAGCAGCATTCTCCATGTCAAAGAAGCCGCAGCCGGTCTTGTCATAAAACCGCGCCACCACGCTCTCGGCAATCGCCGCCGCGGCCTCGTAGTAGCGCATCTCGCCCGTCGCCTCCCACGCATCGAGCGCAGCATGTGCCACAAAGACATAATCCTCCAACACCCCAGCTACGCGAGCGCCGGCACTACCCGGCTCGCCATACGCAACCACGTGCGCCATACCCGTCTCCGGGTTCCACGACTCAGCCAGCACGCGGTCCAGCGACTTCAGCGCAAACGCGCGCGCCTCCGGCAAGTCCAGCACGCGCCCGGCCTCCAGATACGCCGAGATCATCATCCCGTTCCATCCCACATAGACGGTCTTGTCCACATAGGGCGTAGGCCGCTTCAGCCGCGCCGCATACAGCTTCGCCCTGGCCGAAACCAGCCGCTCTCGCGCCGCATCCAGCGGCACGCCATTCGACTTCGCAACACTCTCCAGCGTCCCGCGCACATGCAGCACATTCTTTGCCGGGTTGTGATGCATCTCGCCAATCTCGCCGATGTCGTAATACGCGCTGGCAATGGCAAACTCTTCAGGTGTCAGCGCGGCAGACGCCTCATCCGCAGTCCAGGTAAAGTAGTCGCCGTCGTCGTCGAGCGAAAAATCCGCATCCTGCGAAGCGTAGAAGCCTCCCTGCTCGCGGTCGCTCAGCCATCCGTCGATCCAGCCCATCATCTCCTTCGCCACCCGCGCGCACTCCGGCTCCACAAACGTCTGGTAGGCGTGGACGTAGTTCTTCAGCAGTTCGCTGTTGTCATACGACATCTTCTCGAAGTGCGGCACCACCCACCGCTCATCGACCGAGTAGCGATGAAACCCTCCCGCCAGATGGTCGTAGATCCCGCCCTTCGACATCTTCTCCAGCGTCACCATCGCCGCCTGCTTCGCCAGTTCACCCAGCTTCGCGCCGTCGCCAATCGACACGCGCGAAGCCGTGTCCAGCAGCAAATCAATCGCGCCCGAGTGAGGAAACTTCGGCTGCGACCCGAACCCGCCCGACCGCGCATCGAACTGCTTCAGCACCGAGGCGACCATCTTCGCCACCAGCTCCGGCCCCGGATTCCCCGCCCTGCCATTGAACGATTCATTGTGCTCAATCGCCGCCATCACGCTCGCTGCCGAATCGTCTACCTCGCCGCGCTGCTTCTGAAACGCCTCGGCCATCGTCACCAGCACACGCCGGAATCCCGGACGCCCATGCTGGTCCAGCGGCGGAAAGTACGTCCCGCCAAAGTACGGCTTGCCGTCGGGAGTCAGAAACGCCGTCAGCGGCCACCCGCCCTGCCCGCTCACCGCGGCCACCGCCGCCTGGTACCGCGTGTCCACATCCGGACGCTCATCGCGGTCCACCTTCACCGGCACAAACAACTCATTGATCACGCGCGCCGTATCTTCGTTCTCATACGATTCGCGGTCCATCACATGACACCAGTGACACCACACCGCGCCAATGTCCAGCAGAATCGGCTTGTCTTCGGCCTGCGCTTTCTTGAACGCAGCCTCGCCCCACTCCTGCCAGTCCACCGGTTGATGCATCGCCGAACGCAGATACGCCGAAGCAGCACTGGCCAGAGAATTCTTGTGTTCTTTGCTCATAGAGATTCAGTCTAGCCCAGTTGAGCCAGCATCACCGCTTCTGCTGTTGCATGTTCTTTTGCATTTCCATTCCGCAGCGCAGCGGAGGAATCTGCTGTTCGCCGGGTGCCCCATCTTCGGCACAGCTTCATCGCGCCTAAGGTGGGGCTTCATCGCGCCTAAGGTGGGGCGCAACATCACACCCCAATGCCGCGTCATCTCAACAGAAGACGGCGCTTTTTGCCGCCGCAGTGGAGAGGCCCCCGTATTTCGCCTCCCAGCCACCGATCATCGGGTGCCCCATCCTTCGCAGCCTCACCGCGAAGGGTGGGAAGTACAAAGCCGAACCCGCCAGTCTTTCAATCGCCGGGTGCCCCACCTTCGCAACAGTTTCATCGTTGCTAGAGCAAAGTGCGTATCGCTGTGCAGTAGCCTTCCAAGGGCCAAAGGCCCGACAACATACCAGCCTGGGCCGGAGGCCCAGGTTCACGATGGCAGAACATGAAAGGGCTGAAAGCCCGACACATCATTCTCGCTGCATACCATCGAGAAATCTGCTTTAAGGTGGGATCTCACGCTCAAACTCATGCAGTACACAACCACATTCGCGCGTCATCTCAACAGAAGACGGCGCTTTTTGCCGCCGCAGTGGAGAGCCCCCCGCATTTCGCCTTTGCCGGGTGCCCCATCCTTCGCAGCCTCACCGCGAAGGGTGGGAATGAATCAGCTCCATCACTCATCCCTCAAACAAAAAGACCCGAGCCGAAGCCCGGGCCTTTCCAAAATCGCCATCATCAAATCCCTACTCCGACGGAGGATTCGGAGTAATCACAATCGGCTTCGGCCCTTCCGGCTCCTTCGGGGCCGTCAGACCGGGCACCACCGGAGGCGTCGAGATGACACCCGTAGCCGCCGACTCAATGCTGATCCCATACTTATCCAGCGTGTTCGAAAGCAACTGCGACAGCGCCACACGCGCATTCGCATAAGCAGCCGTGGCCGAAATCAGATTGTTGTCCGCAATCGCCAGATTGCGCTCCTGCTGCAGCACATTCGCCGTCGTCGAAGCGCCCAGCTTGTACTTCTTCTGCTCGGCGTCCAGACTCTGCGCGGCATAGTCTCGCGCCGCTTCCAACGCATTCACCTGAGCGCGATCATTGGTCAGGGCGTACTGCGCATTCGCCACCTGAATCCGTATCTGTGTATAGAGCTGCTGCAACCGCATCTGCGACTGCCTATACTCCATCTGCGACCGCTCCTGGTCAGCCTGTGCCACGCGGTTGCGCAGCGGAATACTGATATTCACACCCACACCCTTGTCGGGGCTCGAGCTATTAAACAGGTTACTGAATGCGGAACCGTAGCTAACTGGGGGAACTTGTCCCGGAGGGCACGGTGTTGCAGTCGTGCCAAATCCGCAAAGCAGATTCGGGTTCTGACCGCCGCCCAGTGCGCTCGCACCGTAGAACGCATACGCATCCACCGTAGGCAGCAGGCCGTTGCGAATCGCCTTGATGGTCAGCTCATTGTTCTTCATGTTCAGCGTTGCCTGCTCAATCGAAGGATTGTTGGCATACGCCTCTTTCACCAGGTCCTCGACCGACATGTCTTCTTCGGGCAACCGATCCAGGCTCACGCGGTCGGTCGGAATCACCGGCGCACTCGAAAGCTGCGGATCGTTCAGGTTCCGCGCAATCGCCTGCTTCATCAACATCTGCTGATATTCAAGGTTCGTCTTCGAGGCCACCAGCGCCTGCTTGTCGCTCGCCACCGCGGCGTCCGAATTCACCACATCCAGTGGAGCCAACGTTCCAATCTGCAACTGCTTCCGGTTGTCCTGGTCCAGTTGCGTGGACTGCGTCAGCGCCCGCTCCTTGGCCTGCTCGTCCTCATACGCGCTCACCAGGCCCCAGTAGATGTTCTCCACCTGCGTCACGGTATAGAGAATCTGCGCCCGAAACGCCGAGTCAGTGATCCTACGGTCATTCTTCGCCTGGACCACGAACCGGTTATTCACACCCAGTCCAAAGCCCTGCAAAAGATGCTGAGTCACCTCTGCACGGAAATTCGTGTTCACCTGCGGGCTGTAATTTGAGAATGGATTGGTCGTCGTCACGCGGGAGTTGTTGAAGCCCACATTCAGCGAGGTGCCTGTCGCAAAACCCTGCTGATACGAGAAATCATACGTTCCCGTATCGGTGGTAATCGTCTTTTTGCCGCCGGCAAACAACGTATTGCTCTGCTGCTGGCTCGTAGACTCATACTGGATCGTACTGTTCAGCACCGGGTCACGCAGCTCCGGCGCAGGCCCGCCGCCGTTCGTGCTCAGCACCAGTCCCTGAGCGCCCGTCCCGCCGCCGCCTGCTCCGCCCGAAGTCCCGCCCGGCCCATAACCGCCAGTCACCGTCGTGCCCGAGCCGCCCAGCGTATTCGTCACCAACCCCGTCGGAACGCCGCGCAGAAACGACCCAGCCTTGGCCCGCAGAATATCCGTATCGGCAATGTCCAGATTCAGCCGCGCAATCGCAATGTCGTAGTTGTTTTCCAGCGCCAGCATGATCGCGTCCGAAAGACTCAGGTAAATCTTCCCGTCGCGCAGCAGCGTGTCCAGCTTCGGGGTATTGCCGAACTCCGGCTTCGGTACGTTGATCGGCGTATACGGCGCAACCGGGTTCCAGAAGTGGCCCTTCGGCCTCAGGTAGTCGTGCGCCGTTGGCCGCAGATACAGCGGCCCAATCGTCTTCGGCTCTGGCGCCTGCGGCAACCCGGCCTGCCCCGTGGTATCGTTCTGCACGGCCGCCGGTACGGCTGGCTGCGTCGGATGCGTCTGAGGTTGCTGCTGTGCCAGTCCCATCGGCACGTTCACACTCATCAACATCAGGCCAATGCTTGCCACTGCCTGCAAATTTCGTAATTTCACGATGCGCTCTCCAACTCGTTTCGCGGGCATTCCGAGACAGCCATAGCCGCCCCGACACCCAGATTCTTCCCTGAAAACCCCACACCGTTCCGCGGGGCCACATCCAACTCAATCTGGACCAATTCTTCTAAGACGCGCAGACCTTGCTCCGGGACTCTTTAAAAGAGTTGCCGGACCCGCTCCCTCCGCGTCAAAAGCGGAGACGGCTGAGCACAGATACGCACTTCCGTGCCGCTTCGTTCCAGCAACTCCATCAAAATTTCAGGCGCTTCAGCAGCCCAAGTATACCAACCTGAACCGCTTCACCACCCCGCCCGTCAACCCCCACGTCTACCGCAAGCCAACAGTCTGGAACGGCAGCCCCGTCACCGGCCAGTGCGAAACCTGAGCGTCCACATTCAACCCCACCGAGACACCCGCCGCGCTCGCCGCCTCCACATCCACGTTCCAACCGTCAACCACCACCAGCGCGTCCTCGCCGTTCAGATCCTTCGTGGCCGCCTCCATCGTCACCGTCCGCGACTCACCCGGCACCAGCGAAACATAGTTGTCGCTGTAATAGACCGGCAACACGCGCTCGCCCGACTTCCGCCGCAGTTGCAGATGCGCCATCACCGCCACCTGCTTCGTCGGGTTCGTCAGCGTCACCGTCACCTCGGTCTTGCCGTCTGCGTCCACGCGCGCAACCTGAGCATTCAGCTTCACCACCGGCATCCCGTCCATCGCCGTCAGATCATCCTCATGCGCCGCCTGCGCCTTCCAGTAAAAGTTATCCGAGAGCAGCTTCCCAGCCGAGTCCCTCAACTCCAGCTTCACAAAATAAACCGCCGAAGCCGTCGCCGGAACCTCCAGCGCGCCCAGGTCCGTCGCCACGTCCGCCGCAGCCGTCACCGGATACTCACGGCTCCCCGCAACCGATCCATCCATGTTGTAGACAACCGCCTTCGCCGTCGCGCCCTCCACCGCCGTAGGCAGGTTGTTGATAACCTGCACCTGGCCATTGGACTCGTTCAACTGCACATGCACCATCTCGCCGGCCTTCTTCACCGCAAACAGCGCCGCATTCGGCTCCAGGTCGTAGTGGTAGATCTGCCATACAAAGCTCGGCTGCGCCGGATTGCTCATCCACGTAATCACGCCCGTGTCCGGATGAAAGAGAAATGCATTGCGTCCTTCATACATGGCACGAAACGCCTCGTAGTTCATCAACTGTGCCTTGCGCACAAAGTCCGCGAGGTTCGCAATCTTCCCATACCGGTCGGCCATGATCCCCGGATACTTGTCCGACCCCGAAGCACCCTTCGCAAAGTCATGTTCGGCCCAGTCGTCGTTAATCGTCTCCCAGTCCTTCTCCGGCATCATCCCGTGGATCGACTCCAGCGTCGGCACCGACACGCTGCCCGTCTCCGTCTTGAACGCCGCATCCTGCTTATAGAACTCCCTCGGCGTCCGCCACCGGTACGGCCCGTGCGACACGACCCCGCGCCCCGCTGTCGAACTCGGCTGATAAAGCCGCGTCGGCTCCAGTTCCGCCATCAGCTTACGCAACTCCTGATCGATCTCCGGCGGCGGATACCCCTCGTTCCGCGCGCACCACACCGCAATCGAAGGATGGTTCCTGTACCGCAGAATCTTGTCCCGCACATTCGCAATATAGGTCGGAATGTCCGTCGGATTCGGCCCGTCGCTCGGGTTCGGCTGGAAGAACTCGTCCCACAGCAGAATCCCGTACTTGTCGCAAAGCTCGTAGAAGTCCTCGCTCGTGCTCTGGCCCACCCAGTTGCGAATCATGTTCATGTTCGCCTCGGCGTGCATCCGAATCTGTGCCTCCAGCCTCTCGCGCGGAATCCGCTTCATTCCCTCATCCAGACCCCAGTCGCCGCCGCGAATAAACACCGGCACGCCGTTCACCGAGATCGCCAGGTTGTCCGACCCCGGCAGCTCATACGTCATCTTCCGCACGCCGAACGTCACGTCCTTCGCGTCCGAATCCTTCTTCTTCACCTCAAAGCTCAGGTGCAGCTTGTACAGATTCTGCGGCCCATACCCATTCGGCCACCACAGCCTCGGGTTCACCACATGCAGCGCCGCCACCGTCTTCGGATCAAACTTCACCACCTGCGAAGCATGCGCAGCCAGCGTCACCTTCTGCTCGAACGCAACGTTCTCAATCGCGCCCTTCAACACGCCCTCGACCGGCTTGTCCGTCACATTCTCCACCGTCGCCTCAACCATCACATCAGCCGAGTCCGTCTTCGGCAGCGGCAGATCGGTCGTCACCAGCGGGTCCCGCACCACCACATCGCCCGTAGCCGACAGATACACCTTCCGCCATATCCCCGTATCCCTGTCCCGAATCGCCGGCAGCCAGTCCCACCCAATCGTCGAAAGAAACGTCGCCCCGTCAATCGCCGTAATGCCGCCATTCTTCCCCAGCCCATCGCGCAGCGTATGCTCATGCGGCACGCCCGGATGCGGCTGCGGCGTCACCAGCACCGCCACCACGGCGTCCTTGCCCGGCTTCACCTGCGCCGAAATATCGAACCGCCCGCGAATAAACGCCCCGCGAATCGTCCCCACCTCGGTCCCATTCACCCACACCACAGCCGAGTAGTTGATCCCATCAAAGTTCAGCCACACATGCCGCTTCTTATAGTCCTTCGGCACCCGCACCACCGTCCGGTACCAGTACGAAGTCTTGTTCAAACTCTCCGGAATGTTCTCAGGCCGATTGTTCTCCCCATACAGCGGCTCGGGATAAACATGGTTGTTCACCAGCGTCGTCAGCACGGTCCCCGGAACAGTCGCCCCATACCATCCCGCAGGCTTGTAAGCCGCAGACGAAATCTCCGCACCCGCCTCCGCAGCCTTGGCCACATCCTGCATCTGCCAGCCCGCACTCAGCTCCACATTCGCCGGAACCGGCTTCTCCGCCGCCCTCGCTGCCGGTGTCAACATCATCCCAATCGCTACCACCCCAAACCACACCCTCAGCATAGAGCCAGAAAAAACCGACTGAACAAGACGCATCCGCGCTTTACCTTCCTCTGTTAGCGTTACCAAACGAGCTGCCGGAAATCACTATACGCGAATCAATCGCTATAGTCCCGGCGACTCCTCATCCCCAATGCGGCCCCCACGATTTGTTGTCATTCCCGAAGGGAATCTGCGTTCCGCATCGCCCCGCGCCGGGTTACACCTATACGGGAAATGCCCAACGTGTGATAAGTCCTAAATTCGTTTCACATGCCAAAGGGCCAAAGGCCCGTTCTATACCAGCCTGGGGCAACGCCCCAGGTTATGTTCCAGCATAAAAACCAAGGGCTGAAGGCCCGCCCTATAGCGCGCCGAACTTCAGACAGATCAGCATGTCGTCATTCTGAGCGCAGCGAAAAATCCCCGCAACGCCACAAAACCGGGAGCCCACCACTCATCGTCGCCAAGGCAAGGTACCCGGCCCCGAACCGCCCTTCTTCTCCTTCTTTGAAGTTGTCAGCGCGATATTCTGCCCGGTCAAATCGCTGTCCGCCACCGTCACGGCCTGCTTGCCTCGTCGTAGCTCCGCACGGTCTCATCGGATGCTATCCGAATCAGGCCCGTCGGCTTTTTCTTGGAAGGCTCCGTGTCCGCCGCATTCGTCACGGTCATGTTGTACGTCCCCGGAGGTACAAACTTGACCGTAAAGTTGCCATCGGCATCCACCGTAGCCCACCGCGACATCCGCCGCCACCGGGTCAGGGCATTCTGTTCCCTGTTCCCTGTTCCCTGTTCCCTGCTGTGATACCGTCCGAACAGCCCCATGCCGCACTGGAAGCTCACACTCGCCTACGACGGAACGCCCTACAACGGATGGCAGGTCCAGCCGAATCTCCCCACCGTGCAAGGCACGCTCGCCGAAACCATCCACCGCATCACCGGCGAATCCGTCCTCCCGCAAGGCTCCGGCCGCACCGACGCCGGAGTCCACGCTCTCGCGCAGGTAGCCACCTTCACGCTCAACGCGCCCATCCCTCCGGCAAACTTCCACCGCGCCCTCAACCGCGCCCTCCCACCCAGCATCCGCATCCTCTCCGCCGAGCACGCCCCCGAAACCTTCCACGCCCGCCACAGCGCCGTGCGCAAAAGCTACGAGTACCGCATCTTCCCCCGAGTTCCCTATCCCGCAACCATCCCCGCCACCATCGACCGCATCTGCTCCCCCATGCTCGCTCCCTGGGTCTGGGACTGTCCCTTCCCGCTCGACTTCGCCATCCTCCAGAACGCCGCCGACCACATCCGCGGCACCCACGACTTCACCTCCTTCGCCGCCGTCGATCCCGACCTCACCACCCGCAACGCGACTGCCACAGACTTGGGTGCCCCGCGTCCGGATTCTCGGACGTGGGAGCAATCCGCCTCACCCAACACCCGCAACGCGACTGCCACAGACTTGGGTGCCCCACGTCCGGATTCTCGGACGTGGGAGCAATCCGCCTCACCCAACACCCGCAACGCGACTGCCACAGACTTGGGTGCCCCACGTCCGGATTCTCGGACGTGGGAGCAATCCGCCTCACCCAACACCCGCACCATCTTCCACTCCTCCTGGCACCGCCGCGACGGCCTCTTCATCTACCGAGTCACCGGCTCCGGCTTCCTCCACCACATGGTCCGCAACCTCGTCGGCACCTTCGCCGAGGCGGCCACGCGCCGCATCTCCGCCGACGACATCCCCCGCATCCTCGCCGCCCGCGACCGCACCGCCGCCGGCCCCACCGCCCCCGCCCGCGGCCTCTTCCTCGTCGAGGTCGAGTACTGATGTCCGCCACCGCAGCCGCCCAGCGCCGCATCACCCGCCTCGCGTCGCTCACCGCCGTCCATCGCGCCTTCCACTGGCTCCATCTCCACCAGCCGCAGCTCCGCCAATGGCAGCTCGACCTTGTCCGCATCCCCGCCCCACCCTTCGGCGAATCCGCCCGCGCCGCCCGTGTCCTCGACCGCTTCCACGAACTCGGCCTCACCAACCCCCACCTCGACGAAGCAGGCAACGTCCTCGCCGAACTCACCCCCGAACATGTTTGTCATCCTGAGCGGACCCTGAGCGAGCAACGCGAGTCGAAGGGGGAGTCGAAGGACCTGCGGTTTGTTTCCGATCACACAGCATCTCAACCCTCCCCCGTAGTCCTCATCTCCGCCCACCTCGACACCGTCTTCCCCGCAGGCACCAACTGCGAGCCCATCGAGCCGCCCGACACCCCACGCATCTACGCTCCCGGCATCTGCGACAACGTCGCCGGACTCAGCGGCCTGCTCAGCATCGCCGCCGCACTCCGCCACGCCACCATCACCCCGCCCATCCCCATCCTCTTCAGCGCCAACGTAGGCGAAGAAGGCGAAGGCGACCTCCGCGGCATGCGCCATCTCTTCGAGCGCAGCCCCTACGCCCCACGCATCGCCGCCGCCATCGTCCTCGAAGGCAGTGGAAGCTCCGCCGTCGTCACCCGCGCACTTGGCAGTCTGCGCTTCCGCATC
>Ga0207639_10002534_pt1 | contig 12261 bp, 12 predicted proteins | sample KBSCornC32_FD_184299 | JGI IMG/M metagenome (GOLD analysis project Ga0207639, IMG submission 184299) | Corn rhizosphere microbial communities from Kellogg Biological Station, Michigan, USA - KBS Corn C3-2 (SPAdes) (version 2) | ecosystem: Host-associated > Plants > Roots > Rhizosphere > Soil ...
CAGCGCACCAACGAGATCGGCATTCGTCTGGCTCTCGGTGCACAGCCGGGCCAGGTGCGCAGAATGATTCTGCGGGAAAGCACAGGTCTCACCATTTCTGGAATTGTGGTTGGGGTGGTTGCTGCCTTGGGACTCACGCGACTGGTGAAATCGATGCTGTACGGGGTCACGCCAAACGATCCTGCTACGCTGGTCGCCGGGGTCGCACTCCTGCTCGCGGTCGCACTGGCTGCAACCTGGATTCCTGCCCGGCGCGCAGCTGGGGTTCAACCCATGGAGGCCCTGCGGCACGAATAGCAAGTCACGCCGCATACAGTGACATACTGCCACCCATTGCAACTCTATGCTCACTTGGGCCCGTCCGGGTTCATGGCAATATGCCACTCGGCACTGACGGACTCGTTAGTGGCAATTCTGTTTACTGCTATGTAACTGCCGGGTGGTCCACGACTCGCCCGCAACTGACCATTGGAGCTTGCTCGGCATTGTGAGTTCTCTTGGGCATCGAAAAATGCACGCATGGTACGATCTTGCAACGGAATGAAAACCGTTTATAAAGTCTTCTTCCACAATGGACCCGAGATCGGACTCAAGACGCACGTGCTTAAGGGCACGGCATCAATCGACCTTTCCGGCCTAAATATCCAAAGTTCTGAAGGAAGTTCATTCATCCCGTCAGCAAGCATCAATGACGCTGAGTTATTTCGTCTTCACGGCTCGATGCGCGTGATCCGCGTTGAGCATCAGGGCGGCAGGCTCTACCTAGCTGTCGTTCGATTCATGATCGGACAATTCGCCTTCGTCAATTTCTTCAAGACTGGCGAACTCCATGACGCACTGAAACGTCTCGCGAGGTCCAACTGAGATGCCGAGGGACGAGGTGCTCCTTAACTAGCCGGGGCCGCAGGCGAAGAGACGGCATAGTGACGAGTAGCAGACGATCCAACCGCAATCGCCGATCTGTTCCGCAGCTGATACTAGAATTCAATTTGTGACGAGATCATTCTTAAGACGGACTGCGATCGTCTGCTGCCTAATCGGGTTAGGAGTTCTCATCTCCGTTGGCTTTTTCATCCAGTGGGTGAAGCGATACCCGCTGGATAGTGACCCGAAGAATATCGAATACGTCCTGTGGAAGCATGGGCTGAATCAGAACATGAATCTCGACTCCGCAGTTGAGGGAATGATTCACGATACGTGGGCAGTGAAGTTAGTCAAGGGGAAGACGAAGGAGCAACTGGCTGAGAGGTTCGGCGTCATCCGCGCTTACGACCAAGCGCGGCCTTACGACCAGTACTGTGCCAATTCCCCGGAGACTGTAGGTCAACTTGGCGTTCACTCGAAGGGGAAGGAAAACGTGATGCTTCGAGATAGTGATTGGCTCGTCATTCTTGATCAAGGAAAGGCTGTCGATCTCGTGCTCTGCAAAGGGGAATGAACGTCCCGTTTTTTTCGTTCTGGGTGAGTGACCGGCCATCCGGTACTTGAGGACAATTCCTTGACCTCAGTGTCCCCAATGCCGACAATACACCAACGGCTCTGCCAAGTCGGTGAGAACGAGCCTGAAAAGCGGCTACTTGTAATGAATCATTGAAAGAATTCTGGCGTCTTGCTTCGATATCTGTACGGTTGCCACCCCACCCACGCAATCTGTAGTGAACCCACCTTTTCCGTCAGAGCAGCGGAGCGTGCCCGCGACTGTCCACACGCCCTTCTTGAGCTTTGCGGTGAATGGACGTTCTGATTCGATCTTGTTTGCTCCGTATACCGGAATCAGCACTGCCTCGGCAATCTTCACTGCCGTAGCCTCGTCGGGAACGAAACCGTTTGAAGGTGTGTGTCCTTGCCCGACTGCCGTGCCGAGGAAGAGAGCAACAGAGGTGATAACCGCTAAGAGCTTCATTGCGTTTGCCTCGTTCGTTATGCGGCACATCGTGGTCGAGTCACCGGCCATCCGGACCTTGAGGACAATTTCTTGAACCTCAGTGTCCCAGTTGCCGACAACTCACCCGAAAGAGATTATCCCGGTGTTCGATTACCCTAGTTCGAAGGATCATCACTGCCGATTATGCACGCAACCGAATTTCTGAAAACCATCTATCTAGGCGACCGCGCTTGCAAGTCTGTCACTCTCGACGGATGGAACAAAAGAGTCGTGATCGAGGTCGATGAAATATCGCGCGTGAGAAGCGAATCTGGCAGCTGGGACTTCTACAACGACGAGAACATCGTTGATGGTCGATTGGTATTCTCGGAGGTCAGATCTGTGCGCTTCGATCCTGCTGGGTCACTTCCGAATGACTACATCAGCAGTCTCGAAGCGACGCCTCTGTCCGAAGGCTACTTTCGATTCGAGTTCACTGCCGCTTCAGTAGACGCATCAGCCGAGTCTAAGGAAGTCTCAGTAATCATCGAGGCCAAGCGTCTGCACTTAGAAGATCCAACCGCACCAGGCGTCGTAATCGACGCCTGAGCCAGTGACCGGCAATCCAGACACTGAGATCAAAAAGTCGCCTTTGCCCATCGGCGACAAGTCCGCCCCGAAACAACGGACCCTGGATTCATTTCCAGAAGCTGAGTGCCAAAACAGCCGGTTGTTCAGTTTCAATCCGTCGCCAGTTCACGAAGGCGGTACATTCGATCACTGCATTATATTGGTCTGCACAACGCTCCCTGAACGGCTCGACTTTCAGCAGTTCAAGCACCATTACTGAACCTGGACTGCAATGAACATTGGTCATACCCGCATCGGGATCATCGAGGCAGGTCAGGCAATCAATCCAGGCATTCATGTTCTTCCCATAGAAGTCAGGGAAGCCGAATGCACTAGCGAACGGTTCATGGAACGACTGCCAATCTCGGATTCCGTCGCAGTCCAGCGATACTTTCGTAGCGATCATTCTTCAACGATACCCTTGTTTCGGAATGTCACCGCCAACTCGGAAGTTACTACTTGATATTCCCGAAATGCTTTGCACACGTTCAGGACGAGGCGCAGCGATCAGCAGCCAATGTCTTTGGCGATATCTACTCATAGAAGGCGCCGAAAGCGAAGAAGCGTCGCCTCTCTGGTACGATGGCCGCATCATGTTCCCAGGACTCGGCGGTATCTTGGTTGTGGTTGGAATTGCTGCAGGTGTTCACATCGTCGTATATGAGAAGAGCAAGGAATACCTGGCTTTCACATTTGAACCGCAAGGCACGCCCGGTTTCTTCGAGCCTCACATTGCACGCTACCTTCGTCTGGCTGAATTCATAATCGGTCTGGCTTCAGGCTCTATCGTTCTTTTGGTTGGGTCTTCAGTCTTCAAAGGAAATAGCGGACACCTGCCGTGGTATTACGCATCGCCTCTGTTGCTACTAGGCGCGTGTGTTCTCTTCGGCATCGTATTCATGCTCTGGATACAGTATTGGTACGAGCGATTTCAGCATGGCGTTCCGTATCATCGCTGGGCCTACTCCATTACAAAGACACTCGGTTTCTGTTCGGCGCTCTATTTCTGTTTTGGATACATCTGGCTTGTTTGGGTCGTCACGCGCGCGTGAAATACGACATGCCAGAAATGCTGAGACGGCAGCTCTCTGGAAGGGCGGAGATTAGTTGTCTCTATTGCTCGAACTTACCCGATACAACTGAGCACGTCATAGCTAAAAAAGCGGGCAGCTAGCAAGTCGTCCCACGATCCGTGCAGAACTGCCATTCAGAACCGACCGCCAAAGAACCTCCATTACCTTACTTCCCTGAAGGAAGCTTCCGCTTGAGGATGTCGATAAGCTCGCTGTATTCGCCTTTTTCAAAAGCGCGACGGGGAATGGCGAAGAAAGACACACCTGATACGTAGACCAGGAGCATCTTCTTGCTTTCGCGGTATTTCTTAATTGCGATCCACTCCACGGTGCTTCTTGAAAACCCCGGCATTTCCGTGACAATGCGATCTTCTTCGAAGTCGATCACACACGGGCTGCTTGAAACTCGACTCGACTTAAAACGATGGCGCCAATAAAGGTGCAGCCATAGAGGCGAAAGCGTGATGAAGAGAGGCAGGATTTCTTGCGAGAGCGACGAAAGGTTGAACCCGACCTTGGGAAATGAGACAACACTCAACATAAAAAAGACACCCAGCATCGGCGCGATAAGGTAGCAAATGGCCAGGTTGATGTACCCGAGTAGATTTCTGCGGGAGTGAAGACTCTGAGCAGCAGTGAATTCAGCTGCAGTGAGCTCATAAGTTATGCGCATGCAAGAAGTCTACCGTCTGAATCCAGCTGAAGGATTACCCCAGAAATATGGAATGCCCCAAGACCTATCTCCGAGCCGGTTGCAGATGTCGCGGTCGAATAACCGTCCACTCTGATCGTGAGGTCAACAATTTGCCAACTTCCGAGTTGCCCACCTCCATGTAAGTCATCTGTCAAGAAAAAAGCACGAGGTTTCTGGGCGCGCTCAGGAAAGCGCGCAGTTGATCTGATCAGGATGTGCCGTTACGCAACTGTGCCTCTCGGCCGCGGTTCCTGCTACCTGCAGAACCATACATCCATTTGCTGCCTCGGGCTCCGAAGAGCCTTCGCAGAAGATTGAGTTTGTGTTCGCTGCCAGTCCCGAAACAATTCGTGGTGAGCCTCCAGAGGTTGACCTCCTTCGCACAGTGGGCTACTTGCGGGACCTGGCAGTCTGCGCATCGAAGAATCCTGATGTTTTTCATTCTCAGGCAGGTTTTTACGCTGCCGCTGTGCCACCAAGTTGATCGCAGACATGAAGTCTTGTTTTCTCCGTTCCACTGCGAGTAGATAGGCAACGATCTTCCTCGCCACGGCCAGCGTGGCGCGATTGCGATTGCCTCTCTGCATCTCTTTTTCGTAGATCAGGGCCAGGTCGTGGTTCAGCCTGGGCGCCAGCTTCGCCGCTTCGACCGGCACGTGCTGGATATGCTTGTTGCGCTGCTTGGAAATGGGCGTACGCATCACCTTGTCGGCTGAACTCTTCTCGGCTCCGCACAGTCCGCAGTAACTGATGGCCTGTTTGATCGATCGAAATCGTGAGACATCGCCGATCTCCAGAGCCCAGGTCAGGGCCGTGATCGGGCCGACTCCAGGAACCGTTCTTAAACGCTTCAGTCTCTCGGCTAGCAGCGGGTCACGCTCAAGCGTTTTCAGCAGAGTCCCAAACACCTCGAACAAATTGCTTGCAAAGGAAGGCTGGGTACCCCAAAAATTACTTGCCTCCGCTCTACGTTGCCGGTCCCCCGCTCAACAAGTAAAAGCAAAAAGAATTTGATGGCTTTCTGAGTGCTGGAATGTCCGCTAGTGAGATTCACGTATTCGAGCAATAACCCGCCTGACTTCAGAAGCATCGGCTTTACGGTGCGTTTGCATGAGAAAATGCTCATACTGTTGCATTGCCGCCAAGTACGTGGGATGTCCCCAACTGAGCTCAGTCTGCATGCCAGTTGTTCCCGTCCTCATCAACTCCGCGGCAAGCTCCAGGTTCCCGTCTTTCCAGTACGCATATCCAATCAAGAAATCGATATAGGAGATTGGAAAGCTTCCGGGTCGATAACTGGTACCTGCGATCGCTCGTGCTTTTTGCAGCGTCACCAAAGCATCTACGCACCTCGCCTGTTCACAGCGCGCGATTGCGAGTGCAATCAAGGCGGACATCTTTTGCTCTGGAGTAGCGACGGTTTGAGATCGTTCGGCTAACAACTGATCCACTGCCCACTGCGCATACATGGCTGCATCAGATAAATGGTGTTCACCGAGAGAGAGCATCGCTAGGTGCGTCCAGCTTATCCCCATTCCCAAGGAATCTTTCCTGATCTCTCGAACTGTGAGGGCGTCGCGTTCAAGCTTCTCGGCTTTGCCTAATTGCCCAGCCTCAACGTACATGGTTCCCAGACAATCGATAACGTCGGCAAGTGAATCTGAGTTCTGAGCCTTCAGCAGTCGTATGGCATTGGTATATGCGAGCTCAGCCTCATGAAAGTGCGCTATATCTTGGTACAGGATTGCGAGCTTCCACCAAGCCGCGCCGCTTTTTCTTCCGTCTGGCTGCTGGACGAAAGCTTCGTATGTCCGGATCGAATCTGCAATGGATGAAATGTTGGGAGTCTGGGCGTTGGCGCTGAACGCGACCGTTGTAAGACTAGCGAATCCAGTTAGAGCGACCTTCAGCAAATTCTGCATATGCCATGACCTCCGAAAGGTGGGCTGTCGCCACCCGGTTCTAAGTTCGACCTCTTGCCCTCTGCGTCGCAGACCATCCCGAACGGGATCTGGGCCGTTTTTCTTTATCTCGGCTCAAAGACTGCAAAGTGCTCGGCATGACAGATAAAGACGCGTTGGAAGAGTCCCGTATTCAGTAGCCCGTCGAAGTCAGACGGCGAAGCCGTTTTTTGAGCATCCGCAAGCGTGAAAAATGGCAGGTGTGACAATTGCACGTGTCCGATCCTGACCTCCTGCGATGGCAAAGTTACAAACGATTGCCGCTTGCCGTCTGTTCCGCTCCCATGTAATGAAGACCCTCGAAATGACCCAACGGCCATGTACCGCACGGCGTTGTAAAGGAGGGGAGCATTTGCACCGGAATCAATCTTCAAGCGAATGGGCCGCGTTGCGCCCGAGAGATGAGCCGCAACGATGAGCGAGTTCGGCGGAACGTCGTCCGTTTCTGACGATACGGCCAATGCAATATGCGACCCCTTCACATTGGTGCGCATAGCCCCCGAGTCATCGAGACAGAGTTGCGAGTGCGCGTTGTCAATCAACATGTCGAAGTGTTGAAGAAAATCCTCGCCGAGAATGCCGCGCACATTCGGGTCGTGTGACCTCAGGTTCTGAAGGTTGTAAACCACCGCCTCCAAGTTCGCGACGCCATGAGCGCCGATAGCGAGGTAATCCAGGTGTACCGAGGATGCTGTGGATTGAAACCCCGTGCCCTCGACCGGGATCGAGCCTTGGGCCTTCACGTGAAGCTCAGTAGCCAGCGAGGGATCGATTATGGAGAATTGGGTGCCGGTGTCCAACAAGAAGTCGTGTGGTACTGAGTGATTAAGAGACACAGCCACGATCATTTGGTATCCGTTTACGAGTCCGAGGGGTACACTCTCAACATTCCCCGGGCATCTTTTCTCCGCGCTCAGGGCGGAGGTCATGGTTGCAGCAACAACGAACAAAGCGATCCACCTGAAATTTATCACCGTGGGAGCTCCTCAGCCGATTGGCTGAGCTCACTCTGGGCGGGTGGTTCCGCTAAGTCTTAATGGACGGCTTATCTGTTTCTCGCTGCGGATCACGAAATTCTAATGATGGGATTTGCGAACCTATGATGGGAACTAAGTCCTTTATTTACCGCTTCGGCGAATTCGAACTTCGCGAGGGCGAGTTCTCTCTCGTCAAGGGGGCCGAAGCCGTGCCCGTCGAGCCCAAGGTCTTTCGAGCCCTGCTGTTCCTGCTCCGCAACCCCAAAAATCTGATCCCGAAGGAAGAGTTGGTCCGGGCTGTGTGGGGCGATACCGCCGTCGCCGACGGCTCCCTCACCCGCTGCATCTGGATTCTCCGCCGCCTCCTCGGCGACGACTTCAACGAGCCGCGTTACATTGTCACCATCGCCACGGTCGGCTATCGTTTGATCTGTCCCGTCGAAGTCCTTGAAGAAAGCCAACCCGGTCCGGTCCAGCAGGTAGAGCCGCCCGCTCCAATCAACCCGGTCCCAAACGGCGAAGACAAGGAAGACAAACGTCGCCGCACAAGACTCTCTGCCTGGTTCCTGCCTGCCTCGGGCAGCAAGAAGGTGGGCGCCTGGGTATTGACCGGCTGCGTCATGCTTGCTCTATGCGGGGCAGCCACCTTCTGGTACCTGCATCGTCCGCTGCCGCCGCTCAGGGTAACGGGAACCAACCAGATCACCCACGATGGTCACGTCGGTTTTATGGCGGGTACCGATGGAGCCAGGATCTACTTCAATTTCGATCCGTTCAATCCCCCGACGCAGACGTTGTATTTCGTGAGCACTTCGGGAGGGGAGACCCAAAAGGTTCCCCTTGCGTTTGGGCATGGGGTGGCGTGGGATGTTTCCCGGGACGGATCGAATCTTCTTGTGCGTTCGCTGGAACCCAGCGCGCTGTGGACCGTGGACGTTCCAGGAGGAGCAGCTCACTTCATTACCAAAGGTGAAAACAGCTGGGGTCATCGCTGGTCTCCTGATGGCAAGTACATTGCGTACTGCGATGGACGAGAGGGTCAAGAAGGTCTCTATGTGATGGGCCACGATGGCGCCAATGTGCACAAACTTGTCGCAGGGAAGATCAAAATATGGGAACTTGCCTGGTCACCCGATGGTAGCCGGATCCGCTTCTCGGATGGAGGCTCTTTGTGGGAAGTCTCTTCGGCTGGAACCAATCTGCATCCCTTGTTTCCGAAGTGGAAAGGGCCCGCTGGGCAATGCTGCGGACGATGGACTCCCGATGGAGATTTCTATATTTTTATTGCCGGAGATTCCGTTGGCAATAGTCAGATCTGGGCGCTCGATGAGCGTCGCCGCCTCCTTTTGTCAGCCTCCCCCGATCCTGTCCCGTTGACCTCAGATCCCATTCACTGGGGAAGTCCGACTCCGAGCAATGATGGAAACAAGATCTTTGCCTTGGGGTGGCTGTCTCGCGGCGAATTGGTTCGCTTCGATCGGGCTTCCCAACAGCTACGTCCGTTCCTCGGCGGCATATCCGCGGAGTTTCTTGCCTATTCGAAAGATGGAGCCCAGATCGCCTACGTCACCTACCCTGACGGCATTCTGTGGCGTGCCAAGGCGGACGGAACGGAGCGGATCCAGCTCACAAATCCCCCTCTTTACCCGGTCTTCTGCCGTTGGTCCCCAGACGGATCACAAATTCTGTTTGCCGCCCAACGCGGTCCTGATCTTTCGCGGACCGCCCTCTACGTCATCCCTGTGCAGGGCGGAACGCCGCGTTTGCTCGTTTCAGGCGACGATGGACAGGAGCAGTCCGATGGCGTCTGGTCTCCCGACGGTCGCAAGGTCTTATTTAACATTCAGCCTAAGGACTCGCTGCGCATCCTCGATCTCGGTAGCGGGAGTGTGAGCGAGGTACCTGGCTCGAACGGCCTGTATTTGCCTCGTTGGTCACCGGATGGCCGCTACTTCGCAGCGATGACCATGACGAGGTCCACAACTGACCCCGGATTTCTCATCGCACATGACACCATCCGGCTGTTCGACCTTCAGACCCAGCAATGGTCTACTCTCGCAGAACACAGGGGAGATTGGGCGTGGCCAACGTGGTCTCATGATGGCAAGTTCCTCTTCGCGCTCAACGAACACGCAGCCTATCGCATCGCTGTGCCCGGCGGTAAGCCCCAGCGCGTTGTCGACCTGAAGGATTTCCGTTCCCCAGACGGCTGGTTCGGCCTCGACTCCGACGACACTCCCCTTTTCCTCCGCGACAATGGCACCAATGACATCTACGCCCTCACTCTGGACAGGAAGTGACCAGGGCTGGGATGGCTGCTGCATCACCCTCGAACCCCAAGACTGGCGGGAGATTTTTGTGAGCTCTGAGCGGATGCTGGCCGACTCGTCAGTTTGACGGATGTTCCCCCGGCTTCGGCTTCGTTACGAGGTGAAAGCCCGACCTCGCGTTGGGGACGATAGGCGGTACCACACCCGCGATCCAGCAGGTCTTGTGGATATTCCTCCACGGCCAAAAACGATAGGAGTATGATGAGCAGCCAGTCCCATGATCTTTCGATTTGCCGGCGCAAGGAAATGAGAAAGAGGTGAGCAATGAAGGAGCAGAGGCCACAGAGATGGTTGGCCCTCGCCGTCATGCTTCTGTCTTTCACAAACTCGCATGCGCAACAACTGACCGCGACGTTGAGTGGCATTGTCGCCGACCGGACGGATGCACGCGTCCCCGGGGCAATCATTCTTGTAATCAATCAGACATCTGGCGATCAGCGACAGACCGAATCCGACAGCCAAGGGTTCTTCTCAGTCACTGCCCTGGTTCCAGGAATATACAAGGTCGCTATCACCGCAAAGAGTTTCGCCTCTTGGGCGGAGGATGGAATTGTCCTCAACCAGGGCGACAGCCGCACGCTTCCGAACATTCAACTGAAGATCGGCTCTGACGCCGAAGTCGTAAAGGTTATCTCTGGTGCCGACGCCGAAGTTCCGATAGACACGGCAGAAGTCAGCGCCACCTTGAATAACGAGCTCGTTGACTCAGCCATACTTTCGGGGCGCAATGCCGCCGAATTGATTAAGGTGATGCCTGGCGTCACATTCAACAACGGCGGCGGCGCGGGCTCCGGCTACAACGGCCAGATCACGGGCACCAACAACGGACCTGCTGGCGCCTTCTCGGTCAACGGCTCGCAGCCCTACGGCTCAACCGCGATCATTCTCGACGGCGCATACCTGATTGACCCGGGCAACGCTGGAACGCAGGTCGCGAACATCAACCAGGACATGACCGACAGTGTCAAGTTCCTGTCCGCCTCCTACGGCGCCGAATATGCGAAGGGACCGGCCATTCTGCAGGCCTTCTCGAAGAGTGGCGGTCAGAAGATCCACGGTGAAGTTTACCTGTACGCCCGCAACTCGGCTATTGGCTATGCCAATGACTGGTTCGCAAACGCCAACGGTCAGCCCCTGCACCCTCAGGACTACTACTATATCGGCGGCAACATCGGCGGACCGGTGTTCTTGTCGCACTTCACCAAGAACCGTGACAAGCTGCTCGTCTGGGCCGGCTACGAGTACATGATCCAGCACCCGTATTGCAACGGATGCTTCGCAGGTGCACCGACGGAAATGAATGTGCCGACCGCAGCTCAGATGAGCGGAGACTTCAGCAACCCGGGCGTGGATTCCAATGTTCTTCTGACTTACCCGGCCGCTTACGCGCTTCCTTGCAACACGGATGACGGCTGGCAGGGCTGCAACAAAGATACGTCTGCTCCGTTTCAGGGAACATATACGGGTCTGAACGCCTATTTCGACCCACAAGGTTTGGCCCTGAGCAAACTGAACCCGGCCCCGAACCAGACGCCCAATGCGACCAACGGCTGGAACAATTTCGGCATTACGCCCAGCACTCCGCAGAACCGCTGGGAAATCACTGGCAAGGTTACGTACGTATTCAACGATAACAACAAGCTGTGGGGAAGCTACGCGCTGCAGAAGGAGACGGATTACCACCCTCTGTCCATCTGGTGGGCTCCCGAACCCACGATTCCTTATCCGTCAGAACCGATCGGAAAAGAGACGGCTCACGTCTATCTGGCGAACTTCACGCACGTCTTCAACGCCACAATGACCAACGAAGTCGTCTTTGCGTATTGCGAGTTCATCAACGACATCAGCTTTTCGAATCTCCGTAACGCCAGCCGCTCCAAACTGGGATTTCCGGCGGAGAGCCTGTTCGGAGCGCCGAAAACAGACCAGATACCGAACATAATCAGCTGGAGCGCCGGGCTTACCGCAATCAGCGAGTTTGATTTCAACAGCGGCATCTATGGCCCAGGCACATTTGGCAAGACCTCAAAAGCCCCATCGATTGCTGACACTTTCACAAAGATCGCTGCAACCCATTCCGTCAAGGCGGGCTTTTACTGGGACACCCAGGAGAACCTGCAGGCCAACGGCAGCAACACCAACGGCACCTACTGGTTCGATCCCTGGGGCTCCACATCAACCTACAACGTCACGCTCGATCGTCTTATGATGCGACCGCAAAGCTACGACGAGTTCAACAGCGACGTAATTCCTGACATAACTCAGCACCAATGGTCGCTCTGGGCTCAGGACTCGTGGAAGGCCACCCGCAAGCTGACGCTGAATATCGGGCTGCGTGCGGACCATCAGGGACAATGGTACGACAAGATTGGTGGCACGCAGGTGTGGGATTTAGCAAGCTATGTCAATTCGCCGAATCCGCCAGCCAACACCGGCTTACTGTGGCATCAGACTGACCCGAAGATCCCGAACTCTGGTTGGAAGAGCGTTCTGTTCTTCTACAACCCGCGCGTAGGTGCTGCGTACGATGTGTTCGGAACCGGCAAAACCGTGGCGCGTGCAGGCTTCGGCACGTACCGCTACCAGGTCTCGGTGAACGATGCCAGTGGAGCCATGAATGGCCCACTTGGTTCGTTTGATTTCAACACAGGGTCAGCAGGTCTGCTCGGCTTTTACGGAGATGGGATCCAAGATGGTGTGGTGTGCACGGACATTACTGGTGGTTTGAACTC
>Ga0207639_10002535_pt1 | contig 12259 bp, 14 predicted proteins | sample KBSCornC32_FD_184299 | JGI IMG/M metagenome (GOLD analysis project Ga0207639, IMG submission 184299) | Corn rhizosphere microbial communities from Kellogg Biological Station, Michigan, USA - KBS Corn C3-2 (SPAdes) (version 2) | ecosystem: Host-associated > Plants > Roots > Rhizosphere > Soil ...
CCATCTCAAGACCGACTTCCGTCTCGCCCGCAATTTCCTCCGCGGCTTCCTCGGTGACACCCTCAATCTCCTCCTCGCCGCCGCCGCCTGGAACCTCCGCAAGTGGCTCCGCTTTTGGCGGCTCTTCGGCCAACTCTTCCTGGCTCGCTCTCCTTACCCTCCCTCCACTCGCACTTTCGCTTGAGTGGGTTTTTCAGGAGCGACTAAATAGATACGAGGCCGCTTCTACAGCGCTCGAACTCATGCCGGATCGTTCCCGTAATTATTTGGCCCCTTCGTGCCCCGCAGGCAGCCGCACATAAACAGCACGTAAAACACTCCGAAGGGGAACAGGATCACGGCCGTCTTTCCAGCCTGATTCGTCCAATGGGCCACCAAAGGCCTAGGTCGGGTCTTCGCCGTAGTTATTCGGCCCTTCGGTGCCGCGGAGGCAGCCGCATTCCACCAGTACCCAGATGCCGCCGATATAGGGCACCAGGCCGATGAGATACCACCAGCCGGATTTATTGCGGTCATGCCAGCGTTTCACGCTGATCGCGATGCCGCAGTAGACAAACAGGAGGTAGGGCGGAATCAGGATGATTAGGCTCATGCCTTCGAAAAGCTTGCCATGCCCGATGGCGACGACGGCCGCCACGATGACGGCCACAAACAAGACCATGAGCAGCGTGGCGCCCCAATAGGTGCGGCGGGGAATGCGGCCTTCGAAGGAAAACAGGATGTCCTTCCACGTTTTCGGCGCGGCGGAGGTAGGAACAAAAATGGGGGCCTGAGGCGGTTGATAGGGATTATCCATGGTGGGCGTTGGAACTTCAGCGTACGGTGGATTGCTAGCAGGTTGCAGGAGGGTTTGAGGAGAGAATTCTGATGGAATGTTTATCTTTCCTCCCGGCCCGCCATTCGCTCGGGCGGCGGGGTCCCGCCGGCGGGAGGGCTTCGCCTTCAGAATTCATGGAGTCAGGCCCATTCCATTCTGGCAAAACCGAGCGCTGGTGGTATCTTTTGGTTACGTCCGTCAAATCGCCGGCCTGACATTTTCGTCGTCTTGAAGTTTGACCTTGTTTATCATTTCAACGTGTGACTTTCCTGCAAAATGAATTTGCCCTCTGAGGCCGCCGCCTCAACGCCAGGCGGGGCGAATCCTGATCCGCGCGGCGCCAAGAACAATGGCGGTCCGCTCAAGCCGATCACCATGGCTGCGATTGCGCGCGCCGCGGGAGTTTCCCAGGGCGCCATTTCCTCGCTGCTCAATGATCGCGATTACGGCATCCGCGTGAGCGACAAGACGCGCGAGAAAGTTTTCAAAGTCTGCCGCGAGCTCGGCTACGTGCCGAACGATCTGCGCGCCTTTGTCCGCATGTATCCGGAGCAGGGCGATACCTGCCTGCTCCTGCCCGCGCGTTTTCCTGGCGGGCTCGCGCATCCTTTCGCCTCGCGGATCGCCAGCGCGGCGATCACGGCCGGCACGCAGGGCAGCCTTGCCGTGGCGCACTATGATGAAGGGCGCGACTACGCGCCGGAGGCCGAGGGTTTGCCGCTGCCGATCCTGAATGGCACCGCGTCGAAATTTTTGTGTCTCGGCGTAGCCAATGCCTCGCTCTGCCGCATGGCCGCGCGCCGCGGGCATCCGTTCATTCTCCTCGGACACGAGGCGCTGCTGGCCGGCTCCACGAGCGTGCTGCCGGATTACCTCGGCGCCGCGCGGCTCGCGCTTGGCCACCTCGTGAAGCACGGCCATCGCTCCATCGCCATCGTCGGCGGCCCCTTTGGCAGCCCCGAGCCGCGGCTGGCGGAGCTGAACCGCGCCATCGGCATCGCTGCGCAGGAATACGGCCTGCAGATCGAGCCGCAGAATATTTTGCAGGGCGACCTCACCTTTTGCGCCGGCATGTCCGCCATGGACACGCTGGCCAGCCGCTCGCCCGCGCCCACCGCGGTGTTCTGCCTCAGCGAGCAAGCTGCCTGCGGCCTTGTGGCCGGCGCCCTGTCGCGCGGCCTCGTCGTCCCGCGCGATCTCAGCGTCATCGCCCTTGCCGATCATCTGGACGCGCCTGCCTCGTGCATGGCCATCACCACCGTTGCACTTCCGCTCGATGAGATGGCCACCACCGCCGTGCAGGAGGCCGCCCGCCAAATCCGCGCGGGCGTTCCTCTCGAAGCGCAAAGAATTGTCTTGGGGGTGAAGCTCTTCGAGCGCGATTCCTGCGCGCCGGCGAAACGGTAGGGAAGGGGCGTCCGAGCGGACGCCAGTTCTTGGAGTGCGGCAGCCCTCTGCCGCTTTCCATGGCGATGTGAAGCCTGTAGGCAGGCTGCGAAAAGCCTGTGGATCTCCGCCACAGGAACAGCCCCTCCGCTGACTTGGTAAGGCAGAGGTTCTCTCGCGGCCTACCCGAAAGCTCCACGCACCCATGGAAAGCGGCAGAGGGCTGCCGCTCCAAACTGGCGTAAGCTCGAGCGGCCCCACCGAGCAAAATCACCGGAGTATCCAAAAAAAGACGTCCACTTTCTCTCTCTGCTAATTCCCTCTGTCCCACCCCCGAATTACCCGTCGCATTTTCGGTAGCGCCGCTATGCTACGGTACGCGCATGAATACGTCCGCCTCTTTGCCATTGCTCCCGCCGCGAGCGGAGATGGAGCGCGCTTTCCAAAATTCCGATGCCGCCTACCTCGGCGTGTTTTTCGTCGCGGTGCGCACCACCGGAATTTTCTGTCTCCCCACGTGCACGCCGCCCCGCAAGCCGAAGGCGGAAAACTGCGAGTTCTTTTCCAGCGTGCGCGACGCCGTCTTCGCCGGCTACCGCCCATGCAAACTGTGCCATCCCACCGAGCTCGGCGGCGCTCCGCCCGAATGGGTGGCGAACCTCATGCGACGCATGGAAACGGAAAACGACACGCGTCTCAAAGCCGCCGATCTCCGCGCCCTCGGCGTCTCGCCCGAGCGCGCCCGCCGCTGGTTCCTGGATCACTATGGGCTCACATTCGTCGCGTGGTGCCGCGCCCGTCGGCTCTCGGCGGCCTTCACCAAAATCCGTGAGGGCGAAAAACTCGACGACGTCGCGCTCGGCCACGGCTTTGAATCCCACAGCGGTTTCCGCGAGGCCTATGGCCGCGCCTTCGGCAAGGCGCCGGGCCGCAGCCGGGAAAGCGGCGCCGCGCTGTTCACCACGATGATCGAAACGCCCGTCGGTCGCTTTGTGGCCGCTGCGAACGATGACGGCCTCGTGCTGTTCGACTTCTCCGATCGCCGCATGCTCGAGCGCCATTTCGCGGTGCTTCGCAGCCGCTTCCGCTGTCCGCTCGTCCCCGGCGAGCATCGCCATTTCGCCACGCTGCGCGCCGAAATTGCCGAGTATTTCGCGGGGAAACGGCGCGACTTCACCGTGCCACTCGCGCCCGTCGGCACGGACTTCCAAGCGCGCGTCTGGCAGGAGTTGTGCCGCATCCCGTACGACCAGACCATCAGCTACGAGGAGCTCGCCCAGCGTCTCGGCAACCCTGCCGCCGTGCGCGCCGTGGCTCGCGCCAACGGCATGAATCGCCTCGCCATCCTCATTCCCTGCCATCGCGTCATCGGCAAGGACGGCAGCCTCACCGGCTACGGCGGCGGCATGTGGCGCAAGCGCATCCTGCTCGAGTTGGAAAAAACGGGGAAGCTGCCGTCGGCGTAAGAAACCGGAGGGCGCGAGCTCTTGGTGGACCGGAGCTCCAGCTCGGGAACATTGGCCGATCCGTCTCGTCACTCCGCATTGCCTCTCCACGTTGGGTTCCCCACCATCCCCCGTATGCCCAAGCGCAAGATCCCGCATCGCAACCTCAGTCCGCACGGCTGGTGGATCGCCTCCTACTTGGAGCGTTTCGAGTATTTCGACGAAGACCGCCGCAACCCCCGCCGCCGCTGCCTCGCGTACGAAAACACCGTTCTCCTCAAGGCGCGCACCCGCGAGGAAGCCTATCGGAAGCTGATGAAAATCGGCGACGTCAAGCCCTCCGAATGTTGGGATGAGGCCACCGGCCGCCGCGGTATCTGGCACTTCGAAGGCCCCACCATGCTCCTGCCCGTTTGCGACCCCCTGGAGGATGGCGCGGAGCTGCTCTGGAAAGTCCACCGCAACCGGTCGGTGAAAAAAATTAAATCGCTGGTTCGCCGAAAGACGGACCTGCCAGTCTTTGATGATCGCGAAACAGAGGTGGACATTCGGACGCGTGCCGACCTGGTCTCCTGCCAGAAAGAACCAGGGCCGATGCGCAAATCAACCATGCCTGAGCGACCGCGTCCGGCGTAAGGTTGGGGCAACCAACCCATCCCGCATGACCAACCTTGAACTCGTCCAGGAATTATATCGTTCGTCCGGCCGGAAGGAATTCGACGCTTTCCGCGCCATCGTCGCGCCCGATTTGGAGTGGATCCAGATGCCCGGTTTTCCCGGCGGCGGGCACTGGCGCGGCCCTGCGGAAGTCATCGAAAAGGTCTTCGAAGGCAATGACCGCCGCTGGGCGGATTTCGGTTTTGAGACAACCCAATATCTCGAAGCCGGCTCTGCGGTGATCGTAATAGGGACTTATCATGGCCGGCACAGGCTATCTGGTAAGTCCTTCTCAGCTGAGGCTTTGCATCTCTTTGATCTGGCGGGTGGGCGCGTGATCCGCTTCCGGCAATATACAGACACGAAGCTAATTTGCGACGCGGTGTCGTAATTGCTATGGTTAGTTCTACTTGAATCCTACCTATCATATTGGAGACGCTACTCAGCCGGTGGGCCCCGGCGCGAAGGTCATTGTCCATTGCTGCAACGACGTCGGCGGCTGGGGAAAAGGATTTGTCCTCGCCCTCTCGCGCCGCTGGTCCGAGCCAGAGCGCGCCTATGTCGCCTGGTATCGCCGCCCCACCGATCAGCCCTTCGCCCTCGGCGAGGTGCAATTTGTGCCCGTCGCCCCCGGCCTCGTGGTGGCGAACTTGATCGGCCAGCACGGTATCGCCACCCGGCAGCAGCGCATCGTGCCGGTGCGCTACGACGCCCTCCGCACCGGTCTGCAGCGCGTGGCGGAATTTGCGCTCGAAAATCATGCCTCGGTGCACATGCCCCGCATCGGTTGCGGCCTCGCCGGCGGCACGTGGGACGAAGTGGAGCCCATGATCGAGGACGAACTCTGTGCTCGCGGCGTGGAGGTGCACGTCTACGATCTGCCCGAGTCTCTGAACTGACGGCGGCGGGCGCCGGAGCGGTCGCCGCTCGGGACGGGCCTCGGCGTCTTTGTTGCTCCACGAAATTCACGAAAAACACGAAAGCGGGGATTTTCGTGCCTGGCGTGAATTTCGTGGACAAGTGAAAGAAGCGCCCTTTCCATTTTTTACCATGTCCCACGTTACCGGAATCGGCGGACTCTTCTTCCGCGCCCAGGACCCTGACGCGCTGGCGCGGTGGTATCTCCAGCATCTCGGCATCACTCTTGTGCCGACCGACTACGGCCAGCAGCCCTGGACCCAGGAAGCCGGTCCGACCGTCTTCGCGCCGTTCGCGCAGGACACCGACTACTTCCCACCCACGAAGCAATGGATGCTCAACTTTCGCGTGCGCGATCTCGATGGCCTTCTGGCCCAGCTCCGCGCAGCGGGAGTTGAAGTAAAAGCCGAACCCGAGACTTACCCCAATGGCCGCTTCGCGCGGATCCACGACCCCGAGGGCAACCCCATCGAGCTGTGGGAGCCAGCCGTTTCGGCGGGTGATGCGGCTTCAGAAACGCTTTAACCGCAATCCGCAGCCTCCCGGCTGCGGTTACAGACGCGCCAAGCTGGCCGGTCGCCACGGTCGCCGTTCGTGAAGCTGTGGGCGTCCGTAGCCGCAGCCGGGAGGCTGCGGACTAAGTTCACGACTTTTCGCAACACGGCTAAAAATTCTCCGTCGCCTTTTGTCCCGTCGGCGGCCACTCATTCGTCGAAGAGCGAACCAGCCACCTCAACCGGAGAACTCCTATGCTCGAGACACCGCACCTCATCGACACCACCCGCCTGCTCACTGCCAAGCTCCCGCTCGTCGTGCCCACGGTAGAAATCGGGCAGCGCATGGGGCCCGGCATCCAGGAAGTGATGGCCGCGATCGCCGCCCAGGGCCAGGCCCCGGCCGGCCCGTGGTTCACTCACCATTTCCGCCGTCCCACGGATACGTTCGATTTCGAAATCTGCGTGCCCGTTGCCTCGCCCATCCGGCCACTCGGCAAAGTGCAGCCTGGCGAGTGGCCCGCCATGAAAGTCGCGCGGACCATTTACCAAGGCCCGTACGAAGGTCTCGGCGAAGCTTGGGGAGAATTTCTCGATTGGATCGAAACGAACGGACACCAAACCACCGACGACCTCTGGGAGCGCTACCTCGTCGGCCCCGAAACCGGCCCCGACGGCTCTCTCTACCGCACCGAGCTCAGCCGCCCATTGCGCAGTTAGAGCAGTTTAAATTGAGTCGTAGCCGTTCGAAATGACGAGGAACGATGTAGCTGCGACCGGAAGGTCGCAGGAGACGGCTACGACTTTGCTTGAACCGCTATAGATTGTAGAGGAGAAGGGGAACTATTCGATTCTCTGTCGAACGCCCCCACAGCGGTGCGGAGCGAGGTGCTTATTCGGATGACTTCAAACGGCGCGCCCCTTCACTCCATATTTTCCACCACTGGCCATGCTCGTTCAAATTTCACCGACAAATCCTCCCAGAGCGAATTCATATTCGAAATGAGCGCGTTCTTCTTGGCCCGCCTCCATCCTTTCAGCTGCTTTTCCCGAGCGATCGCAATGTCGATGCAGTCGAACGCCTCATAGTAAACTAAAGCCACTGTGTGATAGACGGTCGCAAACGCCGTGGATTCGGCCGCCGGATTCCGGTGCACGCGCAGCCTCCGGCTCAAATCATCGGTGACTCCTATATAGATAGTCTGCCGATTCTTGCTCGCCAGAATGTAGATCCAATACCTTCGCTCATAGGGAGGGCGTAGATATGGCGGAACGGAATGGGGGTCTTTGGCCCGTTTCACGCGCCGCAGAGTAGCGAAGAGCTCTTCGCAGGGCGAGGATTTAACCCTCCTCCACATGCTTCCGCAGCAGCGGGAAAAACTCCTCGAAATCCCGGCGGAATTCCGCGTCATGCGATTCCAGCAGATCGGCGGAGGCGCCGAGATCGAAGGGGCGCCGCAGGCGGCGGCCAATGCGCGTGAGCGCTTCCCGCACGCCGGCGCGCGAGCGGTAGCTGGTGAGTAGCTGCCCGGCGCGGATGGAGTCCAGCTTCAGCCACGCTTCCGCCGGCAGATAGGCGCGGTAGCCGTCGAACGACGCGTAGATCTCCCGCACAAATTCCTCGAGCGGCTGTGATGCATACCGGTCCCACATCCCGGCGAGGAAGTGATCGTAAAAGACATCCGTGATCACTCCGCCAAACCGCCGGAAGGGCGCCGGGAAGCGCGCCACGCTCCGGCGGAAAATGGGATGCGCATCCGTGAACGCATCGATGCGATGGTGGCAATCAATCCCGCGCTGAAAGCCGGGCGCGATGCCCGCCAGTTCCGCCATGCGCACCAGATCCGGCAGCAGGTTGCCGATGCGGAAGGCGGGGATGGGTTCGGACAGAAGAAGATGTGCGAGCCAGTTCATTTCCCCGCCGTCACATCCAACGAAAAAGCCATACCGCGCACTGGGCGTAAACCGGGGCCGCCACGTATTGAAACCCACGAAAGGCGACGAGGATCCCAATCATGGCCATGGCCGGCTGCTTGATCATTTCTTGATAAGAATCCCGGGCCCGGCCGTTGAGAAAGAAAAGTGGGATGTTGCTGCCGTCGAGCGGTGGCAGCGGAAGCATGTTGAGCACAAAGAGCGTGAGGTTCAGGGACCAGGCCACACTCAGCACCTCTCCGCAAGCGTCCCACGCCGAGGACGTCGCGGAGCCCACGAGATGGCTGGGCGGGAGGCCCAGCGGGGTCAGGACGCCCGTTTTCACGCCGACAATCATGAGGATGCTCGCGAGCAAAAAGAGCAGCAGATTCGCCAGCGGGCCGGCCATCGCCATCCAGGCTGCACGGACCGGGTAGCGCCGTGCCCATTCCGGATCATAGGGAGCATGCGCCCAGCCGAGCATGCTGCCATTCAGCAGGTAGTTGATAATCGGGACGGCCACCATGCCGATGGGCTCCCGGCGGATGTGCGGGGTGGGATCCAGGCTCACCTGCCCGCCATCATAGGCGGTGCGATCACCGAGCTTGTAGGACGTCCAGGCATGGGCGGCCTCGTGGCAGACCGTGGAATACACGAAGACCACGTACCAAACGACTCCGGTGGCGATATCGGGTTGTTGCATGGGGCGAGCGTGTTACCGCAGGCCCGGCCCCGAGCGCCAGTATTCAGTGTCCAGTGTTCAGTTTTCAGTGGGCGGGCGCGAGTGTCGACCGGTCAGTTCGGAGTGCCGCCATTAGGCGGCTGCACCCGGCTCTCCAAAAGCGGATACTCAAATCAAGACGCATTCTGCGGCTCGACGGCTCACATTCGGCTGGGTCGCTTGAGAACACACACAGAGGCCGCCTAAAGGCAGAACTCCGAACTGGCCTGCCGACGTTCGAATGCTTCCCTGCTCATTTTCGGCGCACCTGCAATGCATTCGTCTCACCTGGCCGGGTCACTTTGGCGCGGGAGGCATCAAACGCGCCCCGTTTTCGAGCCACCCTGATGCTTCATCCCGTTAAATACTCGTTAGGGTTTGTCTTCAAAATTCCGCAAAAGCCTACTTGCATTCCCCCGACTTTCGACCACTTTGCCGCCCTCTATGGGCACTTTTCCGAAAAAATAATTCGGAAGGGTGGTTCGTCGTCTTTAGGTCTGTTTGTCCCATTTTCCCCATTCCGTGTGCGCGTCGCAACGGCTTGTAGCCTAGATATTTACCGACCGGTAGGTTTTGATTTTTTGGCGCCCTCAACGTCCCCGCCGGGTGGTCCAGCGCGGGCCTGTTTTTGGGGTTGCTGATATTTTTTTCAAATGTTCAGCGGCCTTTGAACGTATCTCTAAGCAGACAAACAAACGATTCGAAATGTTTTACGACCTTCAACTTCTACCACGCGTGATAAAAAGTTTTATTGACGCTCGGGAATAAAAAACGCTATCAATACGTCCATACATTGAAAATACACGAATAGTTACAAACGGACGCAACCAACCAACCAAAACAGGACACGACACCAGCGCACATTAGCTGCTAGAAAGATACGGTGACACACTATGGCCCGCTACGACGACTCAGATTCAGGATTCAAGATTTACCTCCGGGAGATCGGCCAGACGCCGCTCCTCACGATCCAGGAAGAAATCGAACTCGCTGCCAAAATTAAGAAGGGCAGCAAGGAGGCCCGCGCCAAAATGATTAAGGCGAACCTCCGGCTCGTGGTCAAAATCGCCCACGACTACGCCAATCTCGGCCTTCCGCTCCTCGACCTCGTGTCGGAAGGCAATATCGGCCTCATGAAGGCCGTGGAGCGCTTCGACCCCGCCAAGGGCGGCAAGCTCTCGACCTATGCCGCCTGGTGGATCAAGCAGTCCATCAAGCGCGCCCTCGCCAACCAGGCCAAGACCATCCGCCTGCCCGTCCACCTCGTGGACAAGATCGCCAAGATTAAGCGGGTGTCCATGTCCATGAGCGAGGCGCTCGGCCGCGAGCCTACCGATGAGGAACTCGCCGACGAAGTGGGTATCTCCGCGTCGAAGCTCTCGCAGCTCCGCACGGTGAGCATCCGCCCGGCTTCGCTGGACGCGCCGATGAACGACGAAGACGGCACCGAGTTTGGCGAAATTGTCGGCGACATGGACGCGGTGGACCCCGCCGAAAACCTGTCGGACAAAAATCTGCAGGAAGAAGTGTCGGATCTGCTCCGCGTGCTCGATGACCGCGAGCGCAAGATCATCATGTCTCGCTTCGGCCTCGATGGCGGCGACACCCGCACGCTGGAGGAAGTGGGCGAGCGCTTCGGCGTCACCCGCGAGCGCATCCGCCAGCTCCAAAACATCGCGCTGGCCAAGCTGCGTCGCGCCCTCCGCAAGCGCGAGCACCCGATCGAGCACCTCATCCAGCGCTCGGTGGACGCGGAGGACCTCGCCGCGGTCGCGGCCTACGCGTCGAACAATAACTAGCCCACTTTTGTAGTCATTATGTGGTTCCCGCCCCGCCGGTGCTAAGCCGGCGGGGCGGTTCTTTTTTGGAGGAGAGGGGATTTTGGAGGAGAGGGGATTTTGGAGGGGGCGATCAGACGGCGAGGCGTGCATCCACGGGGAGCCGGGGCGCCCTCGTCCCGGCTCCAGTGCAGATGCGGCTCGCCCCATTCTTGAGCATCCCCGCATTGACTTCACCTTTCCGCCCAGCAAGGCTCGCGTGGCACTCTGCCACGTCCCGCGATGAGCCGCTCTCGTTCCGATAGAATCTATGATCCCGAGGATCCCGCGTCCCGGCGGCGCCGCTCGCGGAAGCGCGGTCCGCTCTTCTCGGCGATCTGGTTTGGGTTGGTCGGTTTGCAGTGGGTGGTGCTCATGTTTCTTGCGCTTCACTACCTCCGCCCGCACCCGCTCACCATGCCCGATTACTTCATGGCCGGAGTCGGCATTGCCTTTGGCGTGTTTTATATTTGGGTCGGCTATTCGGTTTATCGCCGCCGGAAGTACATCCTGAATGTGGCCTTCGCCTGCGCCGGTCTCGGGCTCCTAGCCTTCCCGTCCGGCACCATCTTCTCGGCCCTGTTGCTGTCGGACTTGATGTCCCGAAAGCACGACTTCACGCGGTAGCGCTGGAGTTGCTCGCGTGCGGAATCCCGCCGCGGTCACACCATTCCCCCTTGCTCATTCGCGCCCTGCCGTCTTTTATCCCGCGCGCTTGTGGAAAATTCGCCTCAAAAAAATAGTCGCGCCACGCTGGGCCTCGTCTTCCTGACCCTGTTCATCGACATGATCGGCTTCGGCATCGTCATTCCGGTGCTGCCGCTCTATGCGGAAAACAACACCATCGGAGCCACCGAGCATCAGCTGGGCTGGATCGTCGGCATCTATTCGCTGCTGCAGTTCATCTTCTCGCCGATCATTGGCAAAATCAGCGATCGCGTGGGACGCAAGCCCGTGCTGGCGATCAGCATTCTCGGCACCGCCGTCGGCTTTTGCGTTCTCGGCGCCGCCACCACGGTCACGATGATTCTCATCGGCCGCATCATCGACGGCATCAGTGGCGGCAACATCTCCACGGCGATGGCGTGTATCGCCGACAGCACCACGAAGGAAGAGCGCTCACGCTCCATGGGGCTGGTCGGCGCCGCGTTCGGGCTTGGGTTCGTCATCGGCCCGGCGCTGGGCGGCGTCCTGGCGATCGGTCATCCCACGCGCCCGTTTTACGTCGCGGCGGGGCTCGCCTTCATCAATGCGATGCTGGTTATCATTCGGCTGCCGGAGACGCTCACGCCCGAGGCGCGCGCCCGCAATCGCGGCGAGGTTTCGATTCGGGAAGTCTTTGGCCGAGGCCACGCCACCACGGTCACGCTGGCCTTGCTCAGCCAGCTCGCGGGCGTGGCCGGCTTTTCGGTGATGACCGCGCTGTTCGCGCTCTTTTGCCAGGAACGCTATGGCTACGACGCCGCGCATGTCGGCTACCTGCTCGCGTACGTCGGTTTGCTCGGCGCGGTGATGCAGGGCGGCATCGTGCGCCGCTTGTTGAAAAAGCCGATTGAAAAACCGCTCGCCGTCATCGGCACGGGCATCCTCGCGCTGAGCATGGCGCTGCTCGCCCTGCTGCCCGCGAGCGGATCCGGGACGCTCGCGCTCCTCTTGCTCGTGTGCGCGGGCATCTCCATCGGCAACAGTCTTTCCACTCCTTCGCTCAATGGCCTGGCCTCGCGCACCGTGGAGGCGCACTGCCAGGGCCGTCTCATGGGCCTCATGCAGAGCGCCGGCGCCCTCGGCCGCTTCCTCGGCCCCATGCTCGGCTACTCGCTCACGTATCTCAATACCAAGCTGCAATACGGACGCGTCGCCTTTTTAGCCTCTGCGGCACTGCTGGCCCTCGACTGCCTCCTCTTGCTCGGTCTGCGTCCCGCCGCGCCCGCACCCGGCGAAGCTTCGCCCGAGGCGGCCTAGGTGTTCAGTCCCAGAGAGTGATGGTGTAAAATTTGTGGAGTCACCAAACTCGAAAGCAATATGGGACAAGTATTACATGGCAGCGCCCGCACAACGGCGGCGATTCGTCGGGCGATCCAATCTAGTCA